>Ga0209725_1000053_pt1 | contig 63114 bp, 58 predicted proteins | sample I18A1metaG_FD_184145 | JGI IMG/M metagenome (GOLD analysis project Ga0209725, IMG submission 184145) | Lake sediment bacterial and archeal communities from Gulf of Boni, Indonesia to study Microbial Dark Matter (Phase II) - ​I18A1 metaG... | ecosystem: Environmental > Aquatic > Freshwater > Lake...
CCAAAGGATTTGAAAAAACCGGATACGAAAGTCGGATTGTCGCTAAGGATTATGACTGAAAGACCGTGCGACTTGAACCGCTCGACAGCTCGTCGGATCCACTTGAGGCGAGGCGTCTTTCTTAACATGCGAAGCAACTGTTGAGCCGAGTATCCACGGAAGAGCGCGTATTGGCTCCGCAAACACTCGGCCTTTGTGATATGACCAGCATCGAGCAATACATCATAACGATTTAGTTCCTTGTAGAATCCGAGCTCTCTAGCCAAGAATCTGAGGGCAGGCTCTCTCAGTAATGTTCCATCCAAATCAAAGGAGATGAGTCGATATAGTTTCCCCGTAGGACTGGCCCCGTGAGGGTATGGAACTCGCAGTATTCCGAAGTCTCTAGTGCATTAGGGTTTCTAGATCAGGAAGCTTAGTAGCTTCTCGATCCTTGAAATTCTCTTACGGTACGACCCGAGGGACATAATCTCCTCGAGGTCATCGAACTTACTCATTCACCCTCACTTCGAGTTGTGAAAAAGATGAATTGAATAAAAGGCGTTACTCAAGAATTCGACCTGTCGAAAATCATACTCTCGAACATACTTGGAAGAGTGACTTTGAATTTCCGCCCACAAGAAGGTAAGATCCGCAAGTATCTATCCATGAGCCGCGCCAGTATCACCCGAAAGAGTTCTTTGCCTATCCTGCGATGTCTATGATGTTTGGGAAGACCTAGATGAGGCATTCAGGAGAGCAAGACCGTCATGGAACAATGTCGGCATAGACCTGTGGCATCAGCGCACAGACGAGGGATACATGTTAGAAATCAGGCTTAGTCGGCACTATGGGGCTCGACTATCCTACAGCCACTTGCTAGCATACTGGTTCGCAATGACCTGCAACTGTAACAATTGTAGACATCTAAGAAGAGCATTGAAAACTAAGTGAACAAGCGAATAGCGAGCAGCTGCCATGATTGGTTTGATACTTCTGCGGCGACTGATTTCCTCCATGGATGAATAAGACAAGAGGCGAATTACCCGCTCAGCTTTTCGAGGACCTAGAGCGTTAGATTGCTAGCTAAACGGTTCGATATCTAGGCGCTCCAGACCTACGATGGTATGAGCCGGTTGCAGAAGAAATCCCAATGACTCGGGAATTGAAAGTCAAGATGGGAACGGCGGAGGCCCCCGGTTCTAACCTGGGCGGGCCCACCGAAACAACTCTTCAGCCGCTAGAGACAAGTCGAGATTTGACAGTAGGTCGCGGTAAACCTATCTGCGAGCGTCTTGGGTTCTGCTGGTTCGGCGACATCGCTGGATTTTCCGGTCGCAGGCTCAAGGATGCGTTACTGAAGAAGAGCAATTAGAGGCACCTTCCCGACCAAAGCCTTTAAAGCCGAACGTTCACTAGAATGAACATATGTTCAAAATAATGAATCTAATAACGCCAACCTCTTTGCGCTTGCTACAGCTGCTATTCAGAGATCCGATGGGACAATATCATGGCAGAGAGGTCGTACGGCGTACTGGGGTGAGCGTTGGAGGCGCGAACCAGATGTTGCGTTCCTTTGCGAATCTGGGCTTGCTCCTGAGGGAAAAACAGGGAAGGATGTTGTTCTACAGGGCGAACATGGATAATCCTCTTGTCAGACAACTCAAGATTCTCTTCACATTGTTGCAACTAGATGACCTGATGAAGCAGGCTAAACCATCTTCACACCGCATCATCCTGTTCGGAAGCTCCGCGGAAGGCACTGACGTCAAGGAGAGCGATATCGACCTCCTCTTATTGACTAATGAGAAATCTCAACTGACAGACGTAGTTCACAAATTCAACGCCAAATCTCAGAGGAGAATCGCTCCAATCATACTTGACCCTCAAGGATTTTCAAAACTGAGACGAGAAGATACTGCTCTATTTGACAGAATATCAAGAGGAATGATACTATGGCAGAAAGACTGAGCCTACGGTTTAGAAGGCTATTGGAAGAGCGAAAGCTCCAAAGAATCCAGCCAAAGAACGACATAGTTCTGAAAGAGATAGCGTCAGCAGAATACGACCTTGAGAAATCAAAGAATTCATTCGAAGACGAGGACTACAAATGGACGATTGTCCAAGCGTATTACAGCATGTTCCATGCAGCACGAGCTCTAATCTACAGCAAGGGATACCGCGAGAAGAGCCACCGGGCATGCTTCGTCGCCCTGAAAGAGTTCTTCCTTGATGCCCTTGGCGAAGGGCGAATCAATGACTTTGGGGAAGCAATGGACCTACGGGAGTCGGCGGACTACGGCTCTGCATACACAGATGAGGATGCGAAAAATCTGATCGGGAAAGCTGAAGACTTCCTAGAGAATGTTAAACGAATCTTGAAGACCTGAATCTTTGTTTCGTCAGGTACCTCGGTAGGCAACTCCGTCCTTTTGCCGGCAGTTAAGCATCGAGACCATTGTAGTGGAGAAATGGAACGAGAAGGCGGCGAGCTTTGACCCTCGCCTGCTGTCGCATGCTTGCAGGCTCCTGTTCATCGCGGTTGATGGGGATTTGGAAAGGGTCCCACCGCGATTGCTTGGGAGGTCCGTTCGGCCCCACCGCATAGAGCCATGGTGGAAAGCCGTGTCAGTACTTGGCGAATTTTGGCAGTAGCTTCATGTGTTCGCGTACGATCTCTTCCAATACCTGATCCTAGAACTGCCGTTGGGGACTTGCAACATTGACTTTAGCCAAGAGTTAACAGCCTTCATTATGCTTTTGATGTTGCTACCAGCGTGACCATCGCTCTCGAGCCTCGTTGAACGTTCTGGTACCAGCGTAGCACATCCGCGTCGGAATCGGCGTCGTGTAACTGTTCTTTGTCGGAACGATCCTCGGCTCAGATTGTAGGCTGCTTGGCATGGCAAGTTTGTATCGTTGCCCTCTGAATACGGGAAGTTCCGAGCCGAGTTGATGGTGGGGCTGCGGGGAGTTTAACACAAAGGCTGTGAGTTCTCATGGAATTTGCAGCCGATTCGTTTAGGGTCAACTCGTTCTCAAGGACTTGAAAGCCAAACAGGGTCCGGGTTTGATAGGGACAACGAAGCTTTCGCGGCATGCACAAATGCCAGGGATTCTTTCGGATCTCCACGCGGGAGAGATGCCATTTTGGACTACTCTATATAAGCTCGCAGACCCGCGCGAACGTCTCCTCAATTTAACTCTTCTCCCAATTCATGCGTGAAGTTGGGCCACATATGTGGCCACTCCCCCCACCCCACCCTCAACAATAAACAAAGAATGCCAACAAGGCATCCAATCGGAAGGCTCGAAACGTGGCGGGCCCGGAGGGATTTGAACCCTCGACCTACTTTGTGTAATGCTGCCAGACGGTGTCGAGTGCTGTCGACTTGTGTGGGAGAGAGAATCCGACAAGTTCCCGATATCTCGATATATTCTGCCTTCGGCCGATCTGAAGGGTCCATACGTTCCTGGACTTCCTACGGTATATTCGAGCTCGGATTCCTAACTTTGCAAACAAACCAAGTACATCGTTGATTCCATTCTCGTTCACGGATTCGACCCTGACGCCTCTAGTTGGAGACTTGTGAACGAAACCATCAGCATCCATGTAACCACGCAGCAATGAGCAAATTGATGCCTTGGGCGCTTCAAATATCGCAGGGACAATCCGCCATGTTCCCGCTCGCCACATAGGGTCGAAATAGGGTAGCAGATCTTTCACAACTCGGGGGGAGCTGATTGAGAATCGCCATTCAGGCTGGCGAGGCCACGGTTTTTGGAGAAGGTAGTTAGAACCGCGCAGTCCGTACGCGCGAAAGGCAAGATCCGAGAGATGCTTCCCCCATTGGGCATTTGAGCCTAAGCATATCTCAAGCATTCCTCTGGGCCTTTTGCTCTTGGTCCAGTTGCCATAACGTTTGAAAAAGCCGAATCGGATCTTGTCGCCTAACAGGGCTCCGACGATCTCAGCCTTTTCAGGTGTGAGGTGCAACCAATTACCCTAACGTCCCCTTGACTCGAACTGCAATAAGGTTTGAAGGGCAAAGTGTGGCGGGCCCGCGGGGGCCCGTAACATTATTGTCGTCAGAAATGGGCCGCTAATCCTCGATCTTCTGGTTCGAATCATCACAGATCCGATGCTGTTTGCGGTTTCTGCGCCACGATCAGTATGAATTCTCTCTTCACACTGATCGATTCCGTACCTATGTCATACAGTCCGCTCGTCCTGAAGATCTCTACCTTCTCGATTATGAAGCGGCACAAGTGCAATGCATCCTTATAGAAAGAAACGCTCTCAAGATGAATCTCGAAACTGAGCCCGGCTTTAGTGTTGATAACCTGACACATACTCCCCATCCGCTCATCGTTAGGAGAGTAGGCAGCGAAGAAGAAGTGGCCGCGAGGTTTCAAGAACCGCAATACTTGCTCGAAGAAAAATCGTTTCTTGGCCGCCAAGTAGTCATCCATGACAAATAGCGAGACTATGTTGTCAACCGAATTCTCAGAGAGTTGAAGATTGAAGACATCCTTCTCCCAAACGGTATCCATTCTTTTCTGGGCAAGCGTCAAAAGCGGCGAGGAAAAATCCACGCCAATAATGCTCCTCACTCCTACAGCCTCGGCAAAGAGTCCCGTACCGCAGCCTAGATCAAGTGAGACAGCGTCCTTCTTCGATAGGTGCCGTTTCGCATAATTTGCGACTCTCCTGATAGCTTCCATTCTCCCGGAGCGTTTTGCTCTCGAATCAAACTCCTGGGAGTCTCTCGCATTCCAAAAATTCTTTACCGCACTAGAACACAATTCCGTCGCTATGGGTAGAACAGAACACTACAAGAACATTTCCTAGCTAATTTCCTACGATCCCAGTTTTGAATCACATTTCATGAGGGTTGCGTGACAAGTTCCGAATGTTTCGCAAACCTTGCGCAATCTGCTACGGGCTGCTTTCAGGCAACCCGAATTGTGGGAATGAAGACACCGCCCATCACATGAGAGTGGCGGGCCCGGGGGATTCATACTATGGTTTGGTATCTGGTCTCCTGCATTTGGCAACAGTTCTCCTCCCTTCGTGAGGCTTGATTCCGGAATAGTGATGATCTCACTAGAATTTGTCAAGCGCATCTATCGCTTGAATTCTCCGGATACGTAGCGCTCGTTTGAAAACGCCCGGGATGCTACTTGAATCTCCCGGAGTTCCCGTGCTAGACCGGATGACCACCGGAACTTTGTTAGTCTGGGAGCATTCGTCGTCGGACGATTACTTCTCGGTCTACCTTACGGTGTATCTGACTCTAAGCCGCTGGGCTGAGTCAACGGTTGTGGGGCCAGTGGGATTAATGGTCACCAGATGACAAAGCATAAGATCAATCCCAAACTCGAATTGTTAAATTGGTGCATGCCAACTGAGGCATCTATATTGTCCGGGTTGAAGGGCGTTGAGAACTGGAGTCAGAGCTATCATCCTGGTTCCGATCATTGTTCTCATAGTTCTTGTAGCATTCTTGACGGTAGGCTACCTGTTGACGATTGCCTTTCGAATTCCTCCAAGGCTTAACTTTCCTCTCTTCATCCGTTCGATCGGCGTGCTAACACTTCTTTCAGGCGCGCTGTTCTTTCGCTGGCTCTTCAATTTCAGGCGGCCTGTGGACATACTGATCTCGACATATGTGAGCTTCTCGAAGGCTAGGAGGAAGCTCGATCTGAAGGAGCGATCAGGTAGGACAGAGCCTCTTGTTGTGAGAGGCCCGTACAAGTACGTGAGGCATCCACTGTACTCAGGTGTTGTGTTGCTACTTGTCGGTTGGTGGTTGTTAGTCGATTACAGTTTCCTGCTTCTATCGACCATACTCCTCTTACTATGGTTCAACTATGTGGTCGCTCCCTTCGAGGAGAAGGAGCTTAGGGCGATTTTTGGCGAGGAATACGAAAAGTACGCAAAAGAGGTTCCTAGGATCATTCCTTTCGTTTAGCCGACTTCTGTATCGAGAATCTATGGCGGGCCCGCGGGGATTCGAACCCCGGACCTCCGGCTTGCTGTCAGGTTGTTGCGGCTACCTGTCCGCAGGCTTGCGCGAGTGTGTTGGGTCTCTCAGCGTCCTGATCCTGACTAGACTACGGGCCCAAGTGGAGATTGCAAGTCTCGGTTAAAGAATTGTTGGAAACGTACAATCTCTAGGTTGAGGTGGGTGTCTGAATGGCTCGTTCCAGAGCGCGGGCAACATTCTCGCTACCCATGGCCTTGATGTAAGGTCCAAGTCGTGGTCCTCTAGGGGCGCCCAGCAGGATTGTGTAAAGTAGCTTGAAGAACTCTGGAGGTTCGATCTGGTACCTCTTCGCTACGTTGAATATTGAATTCTGAAGAACCCTCTCATCCGTCTCGGACCTTATGACTGAGAGAAGGTCTTCGATCGCCAGTCGCTGTGGATTGGAAATCTCGATCTTCGTCTCCGAAATCTCTCGAAATTCATTCGCCCAGTTCACCGCATAGTGTATCATTTCTTCGATGTCGGATGTGAGGCCGTCCTCAAGGTATCCGTACTCCCTGAGTTTTGCTTCAACGTACTCGTTTCGCTTTTCCGATGGTGCAACCGTGACAAGATAGACCAACATATTGTATGGAATATGGACGCTAGGTGCTGAGGGTGGTCTGAGGAAGTATGCGTATTCGTACAGGCCTCTCAGCTTAGCGCGATCCTTCTCGTCCGGGACCTCTCGGGCGCCGAAGTAGACCTCTTCCAACTTATTCAGCTCATTGACATATGTTGGGATGTCTTCCGGGCCGAGGGTTCGTGCCCCTGTTATCCGCTTGAACATAAGCAGGTTAAGCGAGTTTGGAGGAGCGTACTTGAACCAAGTTTGAGGAGTTATGGTGTCAAGCGCGGATTTGGATTTGGAAATTTTCTTTCCTCCCTTGTCTAGAAAGAGCTCGTATCGTACGTGGTAGGGTGGTGGGTATCCGAGGATTTCATGGCAGATTCTGTCATTGACTCGAACCGAGTCTGCGATGTCCTTGCCGTAGGCTTCGAAGCTTATCTTGAGGGCGTCCCATCTGGCAGCGAACTCGCCTTTCCACGGTAGCTTCCCGTGTCCTTCCTTGATATCTGCTTCACCTCTGTAGCCGCATCCCTCAAGTCTCTGACCTTTGATTTCGGCTTCGCCCTCGCATGCATAAAGGACCTTGTCAGTTGACACCTCGAATTGCTGACTGCGCGTCGTATAGATTCTTCCACATGATCCGCAGACGGGGAAATAGGGAAGTATGATCGTGAACTTTTCTTGACCGATTTCTTCCTTGACGATCTTTCCTACTTGATCTGCAGCCGACAGTATCTTTCGGGTTTGTTGGACGAAGAGGCCTTTTGTGTAGTCTTCCGTAGCAGAGTGAAAGACATACTTGACTCCGCATCCATCCATGGCTTCGATTAGAAGCGAATTGATATGCTTACTGTAGCTCACATGGCAATTGTAGGGATCTGGAATGGATGAAACCGGATGGCCAAGATATTTCTTGAGAGACTCGGGCATTCCAGACGGAACTTTTCTTAGCCCGTCCATATCATCGGAATAGGCGATGAACTGAGCCTTTCGCCCCTGAGTCTCTAGAGCCAATTTTACTCCGTAAGCTCTGATTACATCACCCAAACTTCCGATATGCGGTATCCCCGAAGCACCCAAACCACTCTCAGTACGGAGGAGGACATCGGCTCTTCGACCCAGTTTCTCTTCTCGCTGGAGGACACGATGGGCAACCATGTCAAGCCAGGTGCCTCGACCAATGATCTCGGGCCTCACATCAGTTTTCATGTGTCCTCCACAACTAGGCTCAGTTGTTGATGGAACCGTTAGTAAACGTTTGGAATGAGATACTCTTTAAAGCAGCCTGTTCTACGGTTCCAGAACTACTCGAAGTCAAGTCATGGAAGTACAGGCATGGCCTCAAATCCTACTGTCCTCAAGATGACATCGATAGTCGGGACGACTCTGGCGGTCCTCCTTGCGGACTGGTTCTATCTACTCTATATTACGTCGCATGGTTTTGAAACGAAAACGCAGGAACTAATGCTCGGCAGTTTCAGCCTCTCAATGACTCTGCAATGGTTGCCAATTCTTGGGATTATCATAGTGTCCCTTGTAGCATGGTATGAGGCTTCATCGCGAATATTCCCAAGACGAGGCGGACTTGAAAGTGAGCCATTGGCGACTCTGCGCTTGGTCAGAGCGATTGCGATTTCCTTTGCTCTCTTCGTGTGTATTCTTTACATACCGTATCTGATTGGCTCAAACTGGTTCTGGGCCAGGTTAAGCGAGATGAGTAAGAACTTCACGCAGGTTCGAGACTTCGCACAAACGCTTCTGAATACCGATGAAACCATGATGTCTCTGAACCCATTATGGCAGTATTCGCTCTCACAAGTCCTTGCGACTTCCTTGATGCTTCTTGGCGTGTGGATTTTCGGTAGAGTGCCAAGGCGCCCGAGAAGGCAACGATAATCCATTTTAGACTGGAGTTTGCCAATAAGGCCTAAAAAGCCCTCAATCAGCTTTAGGTCAAATCTCTTCCTTGACGGGAAACAGCATGGCCGATCGGTGCTTGCTCTGCGAGAGACTGAGAGAACCTGAATCAGAACTCTGCGGCCTTCACAACGCGGCTTTGCACAATCTCGAGAACACCTACTCCTCATGGAACAAGGCCTTCGGCGGCAGCCTCACGAAGGAGGACTACTACACGAAGCTAGAGGAGCTCTCTGAAACCGGTAGAGCCGTCAAGGACTTGATACAGCACCTGCGCGGGAAGCGACACTAAGTGGCAACAACCCTCATAGTCACCGAGAAACCAGACGCCGCCCTACATGTAGCTGAAGCTCTCAGCCCCGAGCGCAAGCCGAGGAAGGTGAATGTTGGAGGTGTCCCGTTCTTCGAAGTTAAAAGCAAAGAAGAGCGGATACTTGTCTGCTCCGCGCTCGGGCATCTATATGCCGTGGGGGCCAAGGGCAATGAATCGAGATCCGAATACCCTGTCTGGGATTTCTCATGGAAACCCAAACACTTTGTTGAACGAGGGCAGAATCGTCAGGAGAAATGGATTCAATCCATTTCGAAAGTTTCGAAAGAGGCTGATCGTTTCATTAATGCATGCGATTACGATATAGAAGGCTCACTTATCGGCTACACGATCCTCAAGTATGCATGCCACGGCGCAGACCAGAAAGCACAACGAATGAAGTTCTCGACTCTCACAGTCAAGGAGCTAAGGGAAGCATACGAGAAGCCGCTACCCCAGCTAGACTTCTCCTTGGCTTACGCTGGCATGTGCCGACATGAGGTAGACTGGCTCTATGGAATAAACCTCTCAAGGGCACTGACGCAATCAGCTCTCAAGTTCAGCAACAGGTACTCGACGCTTAGCACAGGCAGAGTTCAAGGGCCCACGTTACGCTTTGTTGTGGAGAGAGAGGGAGAAATCGAAAGCTTCGTACCGAGCCCTTACTGGGTACTCAGAACAACTCTGGATGTAGATGGAAAAGCCATACTGGCCGAGTATGAGATCGAACGCATTGAAGCGAAAGCTCAGGCTGAGGAAACAATCAGGGACTGTGCCGGGAAGACAGGTGTCATTGAGAAACTGGAGTCGCGGACTTATCGATTGACTCCTCCCACGCCCTTCGATCTTTCAGCCTTGCAATCGGAGGCGTACCGACATTTCGGGTTCACCCCAAGGGTCGCACTCGGTATCGCCGAACATCTCTACTTAGATCAACTCATCTCTTATCCCAGAACTTCAAGCCAGAAACTGCCACCCTCAATCGGGTACGAAGAGGTTCTGAAAGGATTGAACCAGATTGAAGCGTATCGTTCAGAAACCGCGCGCCTCCTGACCTCTAGGGCCCTGTTCCCCCATGAAGGCAGGAAAGATGATCCGGCTCACCCAGCAGTATATCCAACAGGAAATGTCCCCAAGAGGGACCTTGATCCTCGCGAGCGGAAGATCATCGACTTGGTGGTTAGACGTTTCCTTGCAACGTTCGGCGATACCGCCACCAAACAAAGTGACAAAGCTACAATCAAAGTAGGTAAACATTCATTCTTCTTGCGCGGCTCAAGAATCATCGAGAAAGGCTGGATTTCTCTCTACGGCCCTTACACGAGGTTTGAGGAGATCATGCTTCCGCCCCTAGTAGAGGGGCAAGAAGTGAAGGTAAGCGAAGTTGCCCTAGAGGAAAAGTACTCGCAGCCTCCCCCTCGATACAACCCAAGCAGTCTGCTCAAAGCGATGGAGGAGGTTGAGATAGGTACGAAGGCCACCCGAGCGGACATAGTGGAGACATTGTATCAACGCGGATATGTGAGGGGCGAGAAAATGGAAGCTACGCCACTCGCATCTACGGTAACAGGATTGCTTACGAAGTATTGCCCGAAAGTCATCGACGTGAAGTTCACTCGGGAACTCGAGTCCATGATGGAGCAAATTGAGCTTGGGAAACAGACACGCGAGCACGTCGTTCTTGAGACTGTCGATTATCTGAAACCCATCATTGAAGACCTGAGACTCAAGGAAGACGAGATCGGCAGGGAGCTCACAGCCACTATCAAAGAAATGAAGAGAGCCGAGATCACATTCATTGTTCCATGTCCGAAATGCGGCGAGACGTTGATGGTCTTGAGGAGCAAGAAGAGCGGTAAGAGATTCATTGGTTGTTCAGGCAAATGGAAGACGAACTGTACCTTTGCACTGCCTCTACCTCAGTTCGGTGCGTTGACTCTCCTTGACAAGCGATGTTCAGAATGTGGATTCCAGATGATTCAAGTTCGAACAAGAGGGCGCCGTCCAATGATTTCCTGCCCAAACTGTTACGTGAACAGACTGAAAGCCCCTAGACCAGCTAGGGAAGTAACGGTCAAACCGACCATATCCGAATGAATGCTCAAGAGCAGACCTGTCTGTAGAGAGCCAACGTCCTCTCTGCGACCTTATCCCAAGAAAAATCCTTGCAGGTTTTCTTTCCTTCTTCGACCAGACGCCTGCGAAGTTTCATGTCGGAGACTATTCGTTCCAGTGAAGTTGCGAGTGCTTTTGAGTCAGCGGGCGGGACTAGGAGTCCATTGAGTCCGTCTCGAACAATCTCACGAATTCCACCAATACCAGTAGCCACAACCGGAGTCTCGGAGGCCATTGCCTCTAGCACTGTCATTCCAAAGCTTTCAGCGAGTGAAGGGAGAACAAGACAATTGGCTTGCCCCATTATCTTGCGGACTTCATCTTCAGGGAGTCTTCCAGTAAATTCGACCTTATTACGAAACCCGAGAGCTTCCGAGAGCCTTACAAGGGATCGATCGACACCGCCTTCGAGACGTTCTCCAATCAACATCAATCGATATTGTTCATGACTCTTCGAAAACTCTGCGAAGGCACGCAGCAGATACGGAAGGCCCTTATGGGCAGTTTGTCGTCCAACATAGAGAATCAGATTTTCCCTACTTTCGGCCGGGCAAAATATCTCCGGGTTCACTCCATTGGGAATTACGTGAATTTTCTCTTTTGCAAGGCCGTAACGCGCAACAAGTTCATCTTTAACGCTCTGGGAGACAGCGATGATTGCGTTCGACAGCTCCGCCAGCTTCCTCTCAACAGCGATGAGATGCCTGTTGATCGTAGGGTGCTGTAGATCAAAGAGTGAGATTGCCGGTTGGTGTTTGAGGGCGTCTGCGTACTGCGCCCAGACAACGTGAAAGGTTGAGAGAATCCTCCTGTCCATTCTCGGGATGAATGCATGTGGCACATGAACGTGGATCAGCTGAGTTCTACTAGGTCGCTTGAGCCTCACACCGACCATGTACTGCGTTAGAAGCAGAGGGAAACTCCTGACGTGAATTTTCGCGATGTTATCGATTTCGAATAGTCCCGTTGGGCGTCCAAATGTAGCCGTCACAAGCTTCAATTCGACATGTTCGCAGACTCTTCTGCACAGGTCCTGCACATGCCTGCCAACTCCGCCCCAACACGGAGGGTACTCCGACGAAAACATCATGACTTCCAATCTGTCTGAGCTGGCTACGTCGATTTCTTCGTGCTTCACACATGTCACCGACCTAGGACTCTGGAAAGGCTTATACACGGTGAGAGGACCACGCTACGAATCGTTTCCGCCTGGATGTCGGAAGACATGTACTGGTTCCCCGCGAACCTCAACAACCTGCAGCAGTTGATTCTTTTCCTTGTTGCGACGGTCACCGGGCTAATCTCCATTTATGCCTTTAACGTCTGGGTTCTCACTCTGCTCTCAGTGAGGGGAAGGAACAAGCTCGCTGACCCACCACCGCTCGAGGCATGGCCCCGAGTATCCGTCCACCTTCCCCTTTACAACGAGAAAAGAGTCGTAAGGCGACTCCTTGACGCCTGCGTTAAACTCAACTATCCCCATGAGAAGCTAGAGATTATTGTTGTTGACGATTCCAGCGACGAAACAACCAAGATTGTCCGCGAGTTCCAAGAGAAGCATCCGGATCTAGTAAGAGTAATTCATAGGGAAGAGCGAACGGGGTTCAAGGCGGGCGCTCTTCAAGTTGCACTTCAAAATAGCAACGGGGAGTTCATTGCGCTTTTCGATGCTGACTATGTGCCGCCTCGCGACTTCCTGAGGAAGGTGATTCCATACCTCCACCTGGACGATAAGGTCGCCTTCGCTCAATCTAGGTGGAGCTATCTAGACGGACAGTTCTCTTGGATTGCCAAGGCGATCTCACTCGCAATCGACGTATACGCCTTCGTCGACCAGAGGGCGCGTTATGTTGGCAACCTACTTGCACACTTCAGCGGGACCTGCGGTGTCTTCAGGCGCCGAGCAATCGAGGATGCCGGGGGATGGAACTCCGATACGATAGCCGAGGATCTTGACCTTTCCATACGGCTACACCTGAGGGGCTGGCGCTACATTTACATCCCAACGGTTGTATGCCCAGGCGAGATTCCTCGAAGTTTCGACAACTTGAGGCATCAGCAGTTCCGTTGGGCGAAGGGTTTCTCGGAATGTCTCAAGAAGCACGGCGGCGCAATACTCCGAAGCAAGCAGCTGAACTTTTTCCAGAAGGTGGAAGCATTACTTCACTTGGCAACCTACTTCATCTGCCCGCTCACCATCATTGGCATTGTTGTTGCCTTACTGTACTACTCGATCTTTCCTCCATCCTTCTGGTTGATGGGTTTCTGGCGATATCAAGTCGCCCTACTCACGTTTCTGCTCTCACTTGTGATTTACAGTGCACCAGTCATAGCGTCTGGAGTCACATTATCAGAATTCTCTCAGCTAGGCATAAACAAACTCAGGCGTCTCCTGCACTTAGGCTACCTAGGCGCACTGGTCTATGGGTTACTCTTCAGCAATACTAGAGCCGTGATTGAGGGTCTCTTCTCTAGAACAACCTACTTCTATCGAACACCAAAGTTAGGCACTTTGTCAACGTCTCAAGAACAATAGAAAGGAAACAAGCCAAGAGAAAATAGACGAAAAACGGAAAATAGAGGCGCCTATCAAGAAAAAGGCGCTTGAGCCCGGGCCTTATGCCTGAAAGTAGTTCTAAACTTTCGGGGCGGGGCCGATGGGACGGTATAGTCTGTCGAGGATCCTGTCACTCTTGAGCGTATTCCGCTTGTCGATCAGCAAGACGAGGCAGAATGTCAGTAGGAGAAGATAGGTGACCAGCGAGGCATGGAAAATGGTAGTTGGAATGTTGGGGTCCCAGCCAACGAAATTCACGGAGGTCATTAGTGCCATGAAGAATTCGAGGAAGAAGACCGGGAAACTGAACAGTCCCAGCCAGAAGGCCCAGCGAGACATGAAGTAGAGCGAGACGGCTATGAGAATTGAAAGAGCTGAAAGTACGACGAGATGGTAAGCTGCTGGATCAATAATTCCCCAGAACGTCAGCATGTACGCTGCTCCGGCCACGTAGAAGATCAGCGGTATCCAAATTCCAGCTGTCCGTTCCGTGAACTTCTCCGACAACTACGCTCCACCGGGGATTTGAGAGGGCTTAATACCGCTGAGGTTGTGCCATAAAGCTTTGTCAGTTTACGTTGGAGAACAGAGTCTTGCAGAATCTGAATCTTCATACCTCAATGATCAACAGTCTTTCGGGATTTCAAAGGTCTCTTGACGAAGCGAGATACGTGGTTGTAGGCGTCCCTTACGATCATACCAGCACCTACAGGTCTGGCTCACGCTTCGCGCCACGTGCAATTCGCGAAGCATCGATCAACATCGAAACCTACAGTCTCCGAACGCACATCGATATCGAGAATGTCCCCATTCACGACGCGGGGGACCTGCATGTCCTAAGCGACTTGGTCGAAACTCTGGGGCGCCTAACTAAGGTGACGGAGGAGATACTCTCAGCGAAGAAGGTGCCAATCTGCATAGGAGGCGAACACACAATAACATTGGGTCCTGTGCGCAGCCTCCCAAGGAATGTCGGCGTTATCAGTTTTGACGCGCATGCTGACCTGCGAGACGAGTATGGGGGAGGGAAACTATCTCACGCAACCGTTCTGAGGCGGATCAGCGAAATACTCGGAACGGACGCGATATTTGTGTGTGGCGTGCGTGCGCTTTGCAATGAAGAAGTTGAATTGATCGACAAGGCCAAGATACAGCACTTGACTCCTTGGGCGGTGAGAGAGGTTGGGACATCGAGGGCCGCCGAGCGTCTGAGAGATTTCGCGCGGGCATTTCCTAACATGTACGTCACCATTGACTCAGATGTTTTGGATCCTGCGTTCGCGCCGGGAGTCGCGAACCCTGAGTTCGAAGGCTTGACACCAGATGAACTCATGACGCTTCTATTGGCTGTGGTTGATGAGAAGTTATTGGGTTTCGATCTCGTGGAGGTCTGTCCTGATTATGACACGGGAGCAACGGCCATTGCGGCCGCGAGGGTTATCTTCGAGGTGATTGCGAAAGCAGAGAGAGCGAAAAGGGGGCTAATCGATTCTTCTTAGCTTGGCTATGAAATATCCATTGCAGTTGTGTATGTGTGAGTAGAATCTTTGACACTGATCTAGTCCCCTCAATCCGGGTGACCCGAAGAAGGGGCTTTGGGGTTCAACCCTGAAGTTCATCCGCTTTCTGAGGAAACTCTCAAGCACATGCTCGTTTTCCTCTGGGAGAACGCTGCATGTACAGTAAACTAGGACTCCATTTAGACTCACGTGTTCTGATGCTGATTCCAGGAAAGCGTACTGTTTGATCGTAAGATCTCGCACTCGAGAGGGTGTCATCCTCCATTTCATACTTGGATTGCGTGCGAAGACTCCTGTATTCGAGCAGGGCGGATCGAGAAGAACGACATCTGCTCTTCTATTGACTGGAATTCTTGCCGCATCTGCACGCAATGGAAACGCAATAGACGTCCCTGTCCGTATCATCTCCCTTTTCCAATGGGCCAATCTCTTCTCAGAGATATCGATTGAGACGATCTCGCCTTGATTCTGCATCAGGGCTGCTAGGTGACTCGTCTTATTGCCGGGTGCAGCGCAAATGTCGAGAACAGTTCCTCCTTTAGGCGGCGATGCGACTAGGCTTGCGGTAACGCTGCCTAGGTCTTGAATGACAATCTCCCCAGACGTCCAGAGCCTAGACCGGATTAATCTGCTCCCTGCGCGCTGAAGAGACCAGACATCAAGAAGTTGATTCACCCTCGAACCGCGCAAGTCACCCATTATCTTCCTCATCTTATTGTCCTCGCGAACTTTCAACGTGTTTATCCGGACGTAGGTGGGCAGAGACTGCAGATTTCGACGGAGCATCCGAAGAGCAAAATCTCTTCCAAAAATCCTCACTAGGCGTTCGACTAGCCATGATGGATGGCATGTTTCCAGGGCAAGCTTCTCACTCTCAGAGAGTTCACCGGGATAAAGTTCTAGTGCGCCCCGCACGATGAGTGCTGCAGACTTTTCGAATGGATGGAGTTCTTTCCAGCCCAGAACTTGTCTAGCCCAATACACAGCGCGTGTAAGCTCTCTATCGCTGGCACCGTCTACGTACTTCAGATATGCCAGAATCTTGAGAAAGCTTGTCACTCCATGTGGCGCACGCTTGATCTCATCTTCTGGCACTGTTCGTGAAACCAAGTGCTCTAGTCGGTTTCTAAATCGAGTAGTCTCCATGATGAGCCAATGCGCTCGGCGTAGGTCGCTTAGTTCAGCGACTCCTAATTGTTCAGCCGCCTTGAAGAGAGCTGTCCTCTCGCCCATTCCGGAATAGGCCATCCAGCTGAGTGCTTCGATGGCGACGGCAAGAGAATTCTTGGTCACGACCTCAATCCCAATCCTTAACCGCTCTTTCGACTGCGCAATTATTTAGTAGGAACGGTGATGCATCCTACCCGGTTTTCCGGAGGCTTGGCCGACGGCGCAGACGCTTGAGAGTTACTTCACAGATAGAGATGAGGAGGCCGCTCCAAAATCCACTACGAAGAGGCAGCGCCTGATCTTCACGCCCTCCACACCCTCGAGGATTCCTCCATCATATTTCGTATCGATAGGTTACGAGGGTAGCCTGAGAAAATGTTTCCTCCGGTTCTATGATCCGAAGACCCGCGGCATCTACTTCTGGTACGACGACACCGGACACAGGCCCTACTGTTACGGCAAACAGTCCATTTCGGAGTTTGAGAAGGTTGACGCTGTGGTAAAGAACCCTGGTTTCGACCATTTCGAAGAGGAAGAGAAATTCGATGCCCTTCGAGGTCAGAAGATCATATTGACAAAGATAGTTGCAAAGGATCCACTTACCATAGGCGGGAAACCAACCGGCTCAATTCGTGATTCCATTACAGCCTGGGAAGCCGACATAAAATACGTTGAGAACTACATCTACGACAAAGGCCTCGAACCTGGAATGATGTATGAGTTCAAAGACAATCGTCTGTCTCAGGTAAAGTACGATCTATCTGAAGAAGCTATCAAAGAGGTTGAGAGGCTCCTAGGCGATGAAACACCAGAATATCGGTCGTTGGCGAACGAGTGGCTGAGGTTACTCGAATGCCCGGTCCCCCAGTACCGCAGAATCGCAGTTGACATTGAAGTCTGGCAGCCCATCGAGACTCGTGTACCTGATCCGGAACTCGCTGAGTACGCTGTAATCTGCGTGAGCCTCGTTGGTTCTGACGGCATCAGTCGAGTGCTCTTACTTAAGAGAGAAGGCACTGTAGAGGGCGAAGCTTCATTGCCCACAGGGGTGAAGCTTGAGTTTTACGATACGGAAGAGGAACTGCTTGCTGTCGTCTTTCAAGTCCTTCTAGAGTATCCTTTCATTGTAACATTCAACGGCGACGATTTCGACCTCAAATATCTGTACCACAGGGCCCAACGATTGGGCTTCAAGAACGAAGAGATCCCGATCGAGCTAGGCAGGGATGTCGCTTTCCTGAAATATGGCGTCCACATCGACCTGTACAAGTTCTTCTTCAACAGGTCGATTCAGATCTATGCATTCGGCCAGAAGTACCGAGAGAATACCTTAGACTCAGTTGGAGAAGCGCTTGTCGGCACTCAAAAGGTTGAGATCGAATCCGTTTCAAGAGCGTCCTACAGAGATTTAGCCGCATACTGTTACCGGGACTCCCAGATTGTTCTAAGCTTGACTTCATTCAATGACGATCTCGTAATGAAGCTGATGACGGCGCTTTCTAGGATTAGTTACATGACCATGGACGACCTTTCGCGGCAAGGAGTCTCTGGATGGATTCGCAGCATCATGTTCTGCCATCACAGAAAACGGTCGTATGTGATTCCACGCAAGGACGAGATTCTCGACGTCAAGGGCCAAACAGCAACCGAGGCCGTCATAAAGGGCAAGAAGTACAAAGGAGCGATCGTCGTAGAGCCGAAGCCCGGAGTACACTTCAACGTGGCGGTACTGGATTTCGCTTCCCTGTACCCTTCAATAATAAAAGTGTGGAATCTGGGATATGAAACAGTGCGCTGTCCACACCAAGACGAGTCATGCAAAGAAATTCTGATCCCCGAAACTCCTCATTGGGTATGCAAGAAGAAACGGGGTCTCGAGAGTTTACTGATAGGTTCATTACGAGACTTGCGTGTTAAATGGTATAAGGTAAGAGCGAAAGACCGAACTCTCGCATCTTCGGTTCGCAGCTGGTACAAGGTCGTCTCAGATGCGTTGAAAGTAGTATTGAATGCGAGTTACGGTGTCTTCGGAGCCGACAACTTTGCTCTGTATTGTCCCCCCGTGGCCGAGGCCACTGCCGCTATCGGAAGACATGTGATTACACAGGCCCTGCGGAAGGCCGAGGAATTGTCCCTAGAAGTCTTCTACGGCGATACCGACTCCATCTTCCTAGGAAGTCAGAATCCGGACTATCTGAGCAAGCTCATTGAATGGTCCCGCGATCAGCTCAAGATGGAGCTCGAAATCGACAAGAACTATCGATACTTGGCCTTGAGCTCGAGAAAGAAGAATTACTTCGGAGTACTGCCCGATGGTAGCGTTGACATTAAGGGCCTTACCGGAAAGAAGCGGCACATTCCAGAATTTCTTCACGCAGCCTTCTACAACATGGTCGCCGCACTCAGCGAGGTAGAATCCCCGGCTGATATTGAAAAGGCCAGAGCAAAGATCACCGAGACTGTTAAGGAATGCTACGTCAAGTTGCGAAACAGGCAGTACACATTGGAAGAGCTGGCTTTCTCGATGATGATGAGCAGGACACCCGAGAAGTACACGAAGACTACACCGCAGCATGTGAAAGCTGCTAGACAGTTGCAACAGGTCGGGACGGAAATGAAACCAGGCGACATCATCTCATTTGTTAAGGTCGTCGGGGAGCCCAGCGTAAAGCCCATTCAACTTGCACGGCCTGACGAGGTCGATACCGAGAAATACATTGAATATATCCGAGGAACTTTCGAGCAGGTTCTGGATGCTCTAGGGATCGAGTTTGAGGATTTGGCTGGGACAAAGAAGCTCGAATCTTTCTTCGCGAGATAAACTGATTTTGAAGCAGTTATGATCTTTTTTCGATCGGAGATTCGAACAAGTGATTCAAATATTAGGGCTGAAGAAGATCCCACTGGTGAAGCGCGGGGACAGCATAGGAGACCACATTGTTACAGCTGCAAAGGAAGAAGGTTTCGGGATCCAGTCACGCGACATAGTCGTTGTCGCTCAGAAAATAGTTACGAAAGCTGAGGGGAGCGTTCTCGACCTGAAATCGATAACGCCCTCACCTCTTGCCGAAACAATTGCCAAAACAACGGGGAAGGATGCAAGGCATATTGAGGCCATCCTACGGGAGGTAGGTAGCATAATCAAGATGAGCGGACCCCACATCATCGCAGAAACACGCCACGGCTTTGTCTGTGCAAATGCAGGGGTCGATCGATCGAATGTCGAAGACCAAGATTCTGTTGCCATTCTGCCAGTCGACCCGGACAGGTCAGCTCGAGAGATACGGCAAAGAATCAAAGAACTGTCGGGTGTGGATGTGGCGGTCATAATTTCTGACACGTTCGGCCGTGCCTGGAGAATTGGTCAAGTGAACGTTGCAATAGGATTGGATGGTCTCCAGCCAGTTATCGATTATCGCGGTTCAAGAGACATGTTCGGTTACATGCTTAGCGTTACTCAGATGGCAATCGCCGACGAGTTGGCTTCAGCAGCAGAATTGGTGATGAAGAAGAGCGATGGGGTCCCTGTGGCGATTATCAGGGGGTTCGATTATCCCCAAGGAAGAGGCTCTGCTCGGGATCTCATTCGGCCCAAAGAGGAGGATCTATTCCGGTAGTATCCGATTCCGATACATGAATCTCTTAGCATCATCGAACATAGAAATGTTGTTGAACATCACGTAAGCCTGCTCAACGCCCTTTTGCCCGAGCATGTTAACCCTCTTCGAAAGGTTGTCGAGGTCGCCATTCGTGTACTTGTAGGAGTAGTTCACCTCCCTGCGTCCAAGGCCATGCAGCCGAGTGTATCCGATCCTGTTCTGGTAGGCTGGATCTATTCGTAGTAGATCAACGCAATGAACGAGATCCAGTATCTTGCAGACTCGACGGATTTCCTCTGGTCTCTCGATCCAGTTCCCTCTGGGCTCCCATGCAAGAATGAGTCCGTTCCTGTCGATTCCGTTGAAGAAGGTTTCCATGTTTCGAACGTTCTTCTGAGTGAAGCCAAACTGCGGTGGGCATTGAATGACGCACATTCTTGCGTGGAGAAGGCGGCAAATCTCGAGGGTCTTGTTCCATGCCTCAAAATTCTGCCTAGTGGGTTTCAACAGCCCGTATCTACTGCCAATCCTCCCCGGCGGAGGCTTAACTTTGCGCCAAGTTGGGCTTGAGACTGGGTGGGTTATCGCTTGCCATGCTTTGACTGTGAATTCGAAATGAGAAGGAGCTTCTTTGCGCCAGCGAAGCGCGGTCTTCTCTAGGGGAAGCCTGTAGAAAGTGCTCTGCAACTCAACAAGTCTGAAATCATGATAGTACTTCTCATGGGAAACTGGGAAGCCACAACAACCCACCTTCAGTTCCAAACTTTGGACGGGCAAGGTAGGCTAACCAAAAAATACTGCGAGCGGGATGCTAAGGGCATCGAATCGATAGGCGGAGTATCGAGGTAGATGCAGAGGCCTACAGGTAGCTTTCTCACTCGCGCTCGAGTACTCCTTCTATTCTTTTTGCTTCAACTGCGAGGCATGAACCTTAAGAGCCGAGCCGTTCAGCCGCAGAACATGAAAGTCTATCACACCTTCCTTATTGCCTAGTTCTAGGACGTAAGCACCACGGAAATAGAAGTTCTGGTAGCGTGTTGCCGTGGCCAAAAACGGAGCCCCTTGAAATCATTGCCATCGGTTGTTGATATTCTCAGAGATGACTTGCGTTTGCTCCTTTTTCTTGTTTTGATCGGAGTCCTCTATTATGCGCTCGCGATAGACAGAATGCGACGGAACAAGAAGCTCACCGGCTCATACTGGCGAGACAGATGAGGATCAACCTTCGGGTCTGGCATGGACTATCATGGGTTCTGCGAGGGAGCACATGGATAGCGAAAGTGATCTGGCCTTGTCAAAAATCTACATCAAGAAGGAGCTTTACGACGCGATTGCACAGGAAGCTACTAAGCGAGCTCTTACGGTGGATGAAGTCGCACTTGAACGGCTCCTAGCCAGTATTTCAGCATTCTAATGACGGAAGGTTAATTATTTCTGAGACGTGTTTCTACCCGGTACGGTGCTCTTCATGCAGCAAGTCAAGCCACCAGTCCCTGTGCACGTTACGGATATGCCGAGCTTTGCGAGACTTGCCTTGGGTTTAACTGAGGGCTCCCAGATTCTATGGTATTTCAAGCATAGGGGAAGACACGTTCTGGGGCTATTTACCGCCTACATGTATTGGGACGGCGACCTCCCCATACTAGCGTACACCATTTCAGATTCACCGCCAAAAGCATTCCTTGCGTATCGCAGCGATTCACCCAAGGGTGAAGAATGGATGTTCACAGAAGACGCTGGGGATACCCGTTTCCGATATGCCTCTTTCGTCGAGTTGAAGACGATACCTGAGGCCTTCAGTGAAAGCTTGGAAGGTAGCTTCCCCGATGTCTCTCACCCATTGCTGGCCGAAGTTGAGGACATTAGGTCCATTGCCAGAATTCTACTGCCTCTTTCTTTGAGAGAGGGTACACTATTTCCCTTATGGCATTTCACGCGCGGTGAAAAGCACATTATAGGAACATGCATCCCATTCGAACACTATTACGAGGCCGATGCGCTTCCGGTATTCTTCTATGTTTCAATAGAAAGAAAGCCCGAGAACTGGTTTGTCAAGTACATCGCGATGAAACCTGTAGGCGAGAAGGTAGAATTCACAAACAACACAAGCGATGCGAAATTCTTCTACGCTAAGATAGTAGACGTAAAGGACATGCCAATCTTTCCAAAGTAGTCAAGATCTTCTGATCAGCTGGTCTTATTAGATCAAACGTTGGATGTCCATAGAGGTAGCTGGGTGTCGTTTCAAGACAAGGTAAGGGCTGCATCTGAAGCAAACAACAGCCGAATTGTTCTAGCCCTCGATCTTGAATCTCCAGAACCATCAGAACTGAGAAGAAAATCTGAGGAACTCCTTCAGAAAGTCGCCGAACACGTCTGTGCAGTAAAGATTAATCGACAATTGGTCTTGTCCCTGGGACTTCGCGGAGGTGTCGATTGCATAGTCGAAGTTGCCCACGAGCATTCGTTGCCAGTCATCATGGATGCCAAACTAAACGATGTACGTCACACGAACGAGTTCATGATGCGCGCCTACACAGACGCTGGATTCGATGCCATAATTGCCAGTCCAGTTGCAGGATGGGAAGGCGGCCTTGACGCTGTTTTCAATTTGGCTGCATCTCAAGGAAAAGGCGTGCTTCTACTTGTCTACATGAGCAGTCCTGGCGCGGACAAGTTCTACTCCCTGAAGGTCTCACGGAATGACGAGAAACCGAAGGAACTTTTCGAACTTCTAGCCGAGATGGCGATCGACTGGAAGGCCGATGGAGTCATAGTCGGCGCCACGAAACCCCAAGTAATCAGAAGAGTGCGTCAGTTGAGTGGACCAAGAATGGATATCTACAGTCCGGGCGTGGGAACTCAGGGTGGGGATGCCAGGGAAGCCATTGACGCAGGGAGCAGTTACCTCATCGTGGGACGCTCAATCTACCAAGCTGCCAACCCGGCAAAAGTCGCTAGGGAGTACCGCGACTTAACGTCTTAATATGCCCACGTGTACGTACAACTACCGCACTCGTATGACTCGAGACTGATGATTAAAGACTGGTCCCATTCCGATGCGTTGCGTCCTTCTCCACGCGTCCCGTTCTGTAGCACCAATTCATGGTTCGTTTTGCAAGTGCGCTATGGTAAGGCGAAATCCATCTGATACGATGCGCCCCGTGAACCATCCGCAGATACTCATCTCCGTATTATGTTTGGTCTCTAACATGCACGGAGGTCGCTTGAATATGTCAGGTTTCAAACCAAGACTTTTATGGGGCAGATCATGCTAGGCCGCTGGTAGTGACTTCTAATGGGCGGGGCAAAGAAGAAGAGCTTAGCACAAATGGAGAAGCAGCAGGTTCAACAGGATAAGAAACCGGAGCCGGCTAAGAAGAGTAAGACCAAACCGGTGGCTGAGAAAAGGGCTAGTGGGATAGGCGTTCCAAACTTCGATGACCAGAAGCTTGTCGGCGAACTCTCCAAGATAGGTGCGCTTACTCCGTATTCGATCGCGTCGCAATTCAACGTGAGGCTTAGTGTGGCGAGAGATATCCTCGAAGAGCTGGAAAGGCGTCGGTTAGTGAAATCCGTCGGCGGCAACACCAGAATCAAAATCTACAAGCTGGCTGCAGCTTAGATTCTTTCGACTCGAATTTTCGTTCCGCTTCTAACGGACCTGAACATTTCCAGGTTCGACGTGACTTTTCCCACGACATTCACCGGACTGTAGGGTTGGGTCGGTCCATAGAATATACAGAGAGCTGAACCCATGGGCCAATAGGCCATAGTTCCAACCTCAACTTTCGTTCTTGGTTTCTCGGTTCCAAGTTTGACCGGCGTTTCGAAGTACAGTTCTTCCTTCCATTTGGCTGCGCGGCCTTCAAACGGAAGAGCTCTGGCCAGACTGTCCACAGTCATCGGGCTCTGGAATCGGATTAGCTCTGCTTCGGCTTCGCCGTAGTCTTCAGCTACTAGTCGGATTCTGTAACGTGTTACATCTCCCTGTTCAGGTCTTGCTTCTTCGGGTCTGGTTGTGGGTGAGGATTGACCTGTCAAAGATCCTTTGTCCTCCAATGATCTTGAGACTGAGGTCTGACTCTTATGTGAGTCTTGTTCCCCACAAGACGTGGCCCCAATTACACTCCCATTACCTAAGACTAACGGTTGCCTGCCAAAAGGAATAACTAGTGGGCTTCTCGTTGTTGCCGAACAAGACGTGAGTCAAGATGACCTCCGTAGTACGCACGGTGATCATGGGGGCGGCCGGCAGAGACTTCCACAATTTCAACATTTACTTCAGGGATAATGCTCAGTACGACGTCGTCGCTTTTACCGCCACGCAGATCCCAGGAATAGAGGGTCGGACCTATCCCCCAAGATTGTCTGGTCCGCGATATCCAAACGGGATACCAATTCTGCCAGAGGAAGACCTTCCGAGAATTATCAGAGAGAAGGTGGTTGACTTAGTTGTGTTGGCTTACAGTGACCTATCTTATGACGACGTAATGCACAAGGCGTCACTGATTCTCGCCTGCGGCGCAGACTTCCGTCTGATGGGTCTGAAGTCTACCCTGCTCGAGTCGAGCCTGCCGGTTGTATCCGTCTGCGCTGTAAGAACGGGGGCTGGCAAAAGCACGGTTTCCAGAAGTGTTTCACTATCATTGAAGAAGCTTGTGGGGCGAGTCGTCGTCGTTCGCCATCCAATGCCGTATGGCAACCTTGAGAAGGAGGTCTGCCAGCGCTTCGCCAAGTACGAGGACATGGATCTCAATGAATGCACCATTGAGGAACGTGAAGAGTATGAACCTCACATAGACATGGGAAACGTTGTCTATGCAGGAGTAGATTACGAGAAGATCCTACGCGAAGCCGAAAAAGAAGCTGATGTGATATTGTGGGATGGAGGAAATAATGACCTTCCATTCTACAAGCCCGACCTTCAAATCGTCGTTGTTGACCCACTACGCGCAGGACATGAGTTGAGATATTACCCAGGAGAAGCCAATCTTAGGATGGCAGATGTGGTCATCATAAACAAAGTCGACACGGCAGCCCCTGAGAATGTGGAAAGGGTTCGACAGAACATTAAGAAAGTCAGACCTGAGGCAATGGTCGTTGAGGCAGCTTCCGACATATATGTAGAAGACGAGTCTCTGATACGTGGAAAGAGAGTAGTCGCGATCGAGGACGGTCCCACGGTAACGCACGGAGAAATGAAGGAGGGTGTCGGCGCCATAGCTGCTAGGAAATTCGGAGCGAGGCAACTCATCGACCCAAGGCCGTACGCAGTGGGATCAATCAAGGGAATATACGAGAAGTATCGGCACCTCGGCCAGGTATTGCCTGCCATGGGTTATGGCGAGAAGCAGATCAGGGAGTTGGAACGGACAATCGCCACAATCGACTGCGAATCCTTCGTGCTTGGCACACCTATCGATCTTAGGAGGATCTTGAAAGTTCCAAAGCCGGCCGTCCGAGTGCGCTACGAGATCCGAGAAACTACAAAGCCAAAGCTCGATGAGATACTTCGGTCCGTTCCAATGAGAGTCACGCGAAAGCTATGTTAGAACTCTTTTGAGCGTTTCGAAAATATACTCTAGCTCCGTGCCGTCGAGTCTGGGGTGAACTGGTAGAGAGAAAACTTGACGGCAAGCCTTTTCGGTTTCAGGAAGAGAGCGACGGGACGTCGACCGATCTCGATAGAGAGGCAACATATGCAAAGGAGATTCATAGTAAACGCCCGCCTCAATGTTCTTTGAACGAAGTTTCTCCACGACCTTATTCCGCTTTCCTGCGTTTGCCCCACGGAGCCTCACGGTGTAAAGGTACCACGCATGCTTTCTGCCTTCAGGTTCCTTGGGGGGAATCACCTTACCGAGAACGCCTAACTTCTCATTCAGAAATCCGGCGTTCTTTCGCCTTCGCTCGAGGAATGCTGGCAACTTGTGCAGTTGGGCAACTCCTATAGCGGCAAGCAGTTCAGACATTCGATAGTTGTTGCCAACCGTGGTTGGCCAGTATGGACGCTGCTCACCGTGCGTTCTAACCATCCGCAATCTTTCAGAGTAATCATCATCATTAGTAGTCACCATTCCGCCTTCGCCCGTCGTCATATTCTTCCCCCCATAGAAACTGAAACATGTCATATCCCCAATCGATCCGATCTTTGACCCGTTGTACTCTGCTCCGTGAGCCTGAGCTCCGTCTTCGATCAAGGTCACGCCGCGTTCCTTAGCAAGCTTCTGCAGGGGCGCGAGGTCAGCGGGCAATCCATACAAATGGACTGGCATGATGGCCTTGGTGTTCCTTGTCAAGACACTTTCCACAGTCTCAGATGTGATGGTGTAAGTGTCTGGGTCTAGGTCAGCGAATACGGGTTCGGCGCCACAAAGCAGAACGACTTCAGCGGTTGAATGAAAAGTGAAAGACGGTACGATGACCTCATCTCCCGGTTTGGCGCCAGCGACAAGCAAGGCTGCGTGAAGGGCTGCAGTTCCGTTTGACGTTGCAATAGCATGCTTAGCCCCGACGTAACGAGCGAATTCTTTCTCGAACTCCAGTACTCGAGGGCCCATACCGCTCTTTTCGGTGAGAATCCCGCTTTTCAGAACCTCTATAACAGCATCTATTTCCTCCTTGCCTATGATGGGCTGATTTAGTCGGATTAGGTCGCGCAAAACAATCGTCTCGTTTCTATCCGTGGGGGATTTCGCTGTCTAAACGAATGTTCATCTAAAAGTGTTTCTAGGAAGCGGACTCCTCATGATGGGAGTTTTGCATCAGGCTGCATATGGCGCGCACATGATTTTCGCGACTTGAGTGGAGGCGATTTTCTTGGAAGGGATGTAAGACTGGCCATACCTAGAAAAGCATTCAGCATCTTACGGCAGGGGGCACGCCAGAGATATGTCGCAACACGCATTTATCAGGGTGCATCGGACAGGAGCCGTATCATTCTGGGGTTTTGGAAATCCTGAGAAAAATGCACCATAAACGGAAATTCCTGAACAAGAGCACCAGGCGAAAGGCTATCGCCTGTTGGGACGGATTTCCATGTTTCGCGCATTAGGCTATGATTGGGCTCAAGACGGCTTTCTCTGAATGCATTCGATTCTTGGCTTGGTAGCACGCCACTGAATGAAAGCCTTCAATGATAGCGTTGGTCATCTCTTTGGCATGCAAGAAAGTCGGGCTGAGCCCTTGTGACCTTGAGTTGCCCGAAGATGAAATCAATAGAGACGAGACATGAGCTTCGCTCGACTGAGCAAGGAATCGTAAGACTCCCATTCAGTCTAGTCTTGGAGATAGAAAGAAGAGCAATTTAGCATGGCAAGCCAAGAATTCCATGCAACACCCCCCGAAGGCTAGTTTTTCAAGAAAACAAAAATGCTTATGAAACTGTTTCTTGCTCCGGGCTAGCGGAGGCTTCGAGGCATGGCAGCTAAGGTTGAGGGTCAACCCGCACCAGTCGGTCGATCTTCCATTATTCTCAAGGAAGGCATGTCCCGTTCCCAGGGCAGGGAAGCTCAACATGCCAATATCACGGCTGCTCTCATTATTGCGGAAGCTGTCAGGTCGTCCTTGGGCCCCAAGGGGATGGATAAAATGCTCGTTGACGGGTTTGGCGATGTCACTATTACCAACGACGGTGCCACCGTACTCGACGAAATGGATGTTCAGCACCCTGCTGCGAAGATGTTGGTGGAGGTTGCGAAGACTCAGGACGATGAGGTTGGTGACGGGACGTGTACGGCGGTCGTGTTGGCTGGGGATCTCCTCAGTAAGGCTCAGGCCTTGATGGATAAGGACGTACACCCAACTGTAGTTGTTGATGGTTATCAGGGTGCAGGGGAGAAGGCGCTTGAGTTACTGCAGAAGATATCGATCAAAGTCAACCCAACAGACAAGGCGATGCTGAGGAAGATTGCCGCAGTCGCAATTGCCAGCAAGCTCCTAGCTGAGCACAAGGATTACATCGCCGATTTGGCTGTGGATGCCGTTCTCCGAGTGGCCGAGAAGTCAGGTATCCGTTACAGGGCAGATGTCGATGACGTGAAGGTAGAGAAGAAACCGGGAGGCTCTCTGACGGACACGGTTCTCATTCAAGGTGTGGTCCTTGACAAGGAGGTCGTCCATCCTGGCATGCCCAGACGACTTGAGAAGGCCAAGATCGCTTTGCTCAACTGTCCACTGGAAGTGGAGAAGACCGAGTTTGATGCGAAACTCAACATTGAGAATCCGAATCAGATGAAAGCTTTCCTCGATGAGGAAGAGAAAATCCTGAAGCAGATGGTCGAGAGGGTCGCATCGGCTGGTGCAAATGTCATAATCTGTGAGAAAGGCATCGACGACGTAGCGCAACACTTTCTCGCGACGAGGAACATCCTCGCGGTCCGACGAGTTAAGCAATCTGATATGGAGAAGCTCGCAAGAGCATCAGGCGCAAGGATTGTTACGAAAATCGAGGATTTGAAGGCTGACGATCTTGGTCATTCGAATCTGGTGGAGGAACGCAAAGTCTCCGATGACAAGATGACGTTTGTAGAAGGATGCAAGGACCCGAAGTCAGTCAGTATTCTGGTGCGAGGAGGCACTGAACGCGTTGTGGACGAGGCCGAAAGAGCAATTCATGACGCAATCTGCGTTGTGCGTGATGTCGTAATCGATCCTCGCATAGTAGCAGGTGGCGGAGCAGCCGAAGCCGAGGTGTCTAGACTTCTCAGAAAGCATTCGGAAAAGTTCTCGAAGAAGGAACAACTGGCTATACAAGCCTACGCTGAAGCTCTTGAGGTAATTCCGTTAACTCTGGCTGAGAACGCAGGGATGGATCCGATTAACGCTCTCATGGAGCTGCGGTCGAAGCATCAGGCCAAGCAGGCTTGGGCTGGCATTGACCCCTTCAAGGGGAGGATAGCCGACCTGGCGAAACTGGAGGTTTATGAGCCCCTTGTAGTGAAGATGCAGGCTCTGAAGTCGGCTGGCGAAGCCGCTTGCATGATTCTGAAAATCGACGATGTAATAGCGGCTTCGAAGACGAAAGAAGGAGCCGGAGGACCTAAGGGGCCAGAAGAAAGTGCCAAAGAAGAAGGAGAAGGCGAGTTCTAGCAAGAGCTTGGTCGCAATCATAGGGCCGAAGAAGCTTACGCGATTTGAGCGCGCTCGAATCGTAGGCGCACGCGCGCTCCAGATCGCCATGGGTGCACCTGTACTGTTTGATGTTCCGAACTCGGTAAAGTCGCCGATAGATTTAGCAGAGCTGGAACTCAGGGAAGGCGTCTTACCTATCAGCATTCGGCGCGCTCTTCCGGACGGAACGAGCATGAATATTCCACTAAGAGTTCTGCTTGAGGGCGAGCATGAGGAATCCACAACATAGCGAGAGGATGATCAATTCGGCGAGTTCATCTGAAGAGAGGCAAACATGGCTCTACGCTTTCGCCATACTGCTTCTTGTTTCCTTATGGATACTTGTGACGCGATTGTCTAGCACACCATTCTTGGCTTTAGACTTCGAAATTATGGTCGTCTACCTGCCGACGATACTAGCGGGAGCAGTAGCCCTATACTACGCGACATCAAAGCGCGATTAGCGAACTATCCAGCGCCCGTAGCGAGACATAGGGTGTCGCATGAAGGTGAGGGCAGGAGGAAAACGTAGAATCAAAGAACGTCGTGCGAAACAGACTGGACAGTAGACTGCTCCCAAATGCCAGCGTGCGCAACCTACGCATATGGGGCCAGCGCAAGAAGCGCATCTAAACGAGCTTGGGACACCCGGATGGTACATGCACGATGAAAACAAGGTGGGTAGCGTCGGTTGAGCTGGCTGACCCCGCATTGTCGTTCTCGGTTCTAGGGGAGACACTAGGGACTTGCCACACTTCAAACAGTAGTTTGCTTCATCCCTGTTATCGGAGTCGCAGGACGGGCATTTCCTGGCCATGGGATCCCACCTGATGATCCAAGACTATCTAGAATTACTAATGCGGTAAAATAATCCTTGCTGATTCTAATGACGCTGTGATAAGATTCTTATGTGTTCCTGTCGATGAATGCTCCTTTTGGATACATTGTTCTTGTGCTCACCTCGTGACGAGTAGATCGAATTCGTATCCGAGAGCAAGACGAGGTCAAAATATTTGAACTGCGGGTTCTATGGCGACTGCTCTTAGGCGATCTCTGATGCAATACGAGAATGTCTCCGCGTAGTGGAGAAACTAGTTGGCAAAGGTGATCAATTGCAAGGATGCGTTTACGACACGTCCGCCGAGCTAAGAAAGCATGGAGTCTATTCGATTGATCCAATGAGCGCGCGACTTCTGGAACTCTTAGCAAGGTTACGGTCACCCGAGCGTGTTCTCGAGCTGGGCTCTGGAGCCGAATACAGTGCATTATGGTTCATGAAAGGGATGGGTCCCAAGGGCGCCTTGGATGCTATCGAGTAGGGTTCCGAAGTGGTTAGGCTTCTGAAGAGCGTGATCAGGAAAGCTCACTTGGAGGATCGGATTAGGATTCTCTAAGGCAAGGCGCTTTCAATCCTGCCTCGGCGTAGGGATCCATACGAATTCGTGTTCATCGACGCTGAGAAGGAGGAATACCCGGACTACTTAGAGCATGCGTTGAGGTTCACTAAGGCCGGAAACATGATTTCGGCCCATAACATGTTCTGGGGCGGAACGATTTTACGCCCAGCGAAGAACCATGAAGGCTCAGCTGGAATCAGGGAATACACCAGACGTATCTTCTGTGATTCTCGGCTTTGCAGCATCATCGTTCCACTAGGAGATGGAATGGCGGTAAGTTACAGAATCGAATAGCTTCAACAAGCTAACAATCCGATAAGCCCATAAGTCACGTTACGGCTCGAAACCGAGCCGCGTTCGCAACGATGCCAAGAATCACAAAGGTCGCAGCACTCAAAGTCTCTCTATTGGCAATTGTTTCCGTCATCTTGGTGGAGGGTGTGGCTGGTTATCTAACGGGAAGCCTCGCACTGCTGAGTGATTCAGCGCATGCGGCTTTCGACGCTCTATCGACATTGATTCTACTACTCGCGACCACGCTCTCACTCAAACCGGCTGATGAAGACCACACCTACGGACATGGAAAGATCGAATCACTAGGCGCGCTCATTGGAGGGATGTTTCTGCTCGTACTTGTCACGGCTATCGCAGTGCTCGCCGTTCTACGCCTTCACGCGGGAGATGGCGTTCATCCCAGTCTCCTAGGCTACGCAGCCGCAGGTTACACGATGGGCATCGACATCCTAAGAATGAGCATACTGACAATCGCCCTCAGGACAGGAAGCCAAACGGTCAAGGCCGACCTCTACCATGCGATGTCAGATTTCGGCTCAACGACCCTCGTTTTTGTTGCCCTCGGTTTGACAGCCCTCGGTTACACTGTAGGAGACACAGCAGTCTCCATGATTCTCGCTGCAGTTCTCGGATTTCTAAGTCTCAGATTGATGTACGCGTCATCACTAGACCTCAGCGACGCAATCTCAGGAAAGCTTGTGCAATCGATACTCCGAAAGATCAATCAAACCGATGAGGTCCTCAAATGCAAAGAACTGAGAGTTCGCCGCGTCGGAGACATAACCTATGTCGACGCAGTCATCGGCATTACGCCCGATGTCGCCCTCGTTGACGCGGACACTATCGCTTCAAGGACTGAAGCTAATCTCAGCAAACTTCTAGGTAAATCTTCGATAATGATACATCTCGAACCATTAGATTGGCAGGTTCCAGTTGATGTGCAGATTCGGCACGCCGCCAGCAAGGTTGAAGGAGCTCGCGAGGTACACAATCTCTCAGTGACGAACATCGAGGAACGACAGTACGTGACTCTCCACGTCCAAGTTGATCCCTCGCTTCCACTTGACAAGGCGCATAAGATAGCCGAAGCTGTTGAAGGCAGTATCGAGAAGGCGGTTCCTTCAGTCCGCCAAGTCACAGTTCACTTGGAGCCTTCGATGCCGCTAACGAAGAGTGGAATGCTCGTCGGTGACCAAGAAATCTCTGATGTGATTAGATCAATTGTTGAAACTTACCGTGGCGTCGTGGAGATTAATTCGATAGTCACCTATTCAACGGGAGATGAGCTGCGCGTAAACATCAACTGTGTCTTTGAAGGAGACGAAGCCATAACCAACATTCATGAAATGGTATCAAAAATCGAGAATAGGATACGGCAGAAGTTCAAGAAGGCAATTGTGACGATACACCCCGAGCCCAAGTCTTCTTACCCAAAGGAGTCTCAAACCAACAATCCACGTCGAGTTGAGAGCTCAAGACAACGAACGCGAAGTTGACACCGTTCGTTGAAGATGAAGACTGAATAATCTAGGCCAAGGCTTTGGTCATCACGAGAGCGTCGGAGCCGTCGAAGTAGTAGCGGGGAACTGTACGAGTGATTTCGAATTCAAGCTTCTTGTAAAGATTTATCGCGGGCACGTTGGTAAGCCTCACTTCCAAGTAGCATTCATCTACGTGCAACCCCGACAAGGACGAGATGGCGTCCTCAACGAGAGAGCATCCGATACCTTGGTTTCTGAAATCAGGCATAACCGCTACTGAGACAATGTGCCCTTTCTTGGCAAATCGCAGTTTCTTAAGGTCTGAGAACCCGTGTTCAAGCCTGCACATGATATAACCTACAACTTGGCCTTGACACTCTGCAACAATAAATCCATCAGGAAGGCTGTTGTACGTTTCGATGAAGAAGTATGGTGCGTAATTCTCTGGGAGGCAGACACGATTAATGTTCATAACAGCCTCTAGGTCAGCAGGGCTGAACCTTCGCAGGCTGAAGTTTCTCTGAATCAGCAAAGGCTCGATCAAGTTTTCCAGCGCAAGTCGGCTATATGATATTATCTGCCGTCCTCAGCATTCGAGAATATGTTTAAATGAGAATTTCTGACGTATGCCCAGAAACCAGAGGATTTCCGAGTGGCATCGCGATCAGCGCCCGGAGCTGTTCCTGCGTATCCTCTCGATTTCGGTTCAATCCGGAGTTACATCGAGTTCAGATTCACATTATTGGACGCATATGTAGATGTCTCAGGAATTCCAACATTCATTGTCGCGCAGCAGCATATCAGGGACAAGTTTCCGGAACTGCTTCATGACTTGGCCAACTATGACTTGACAGCAAGGGTGCGGAAAATCTCCGATAAGCTGGTAGTATCTGTCTTTCCCAGACCCAAGCAAAGTTCACCTCGGAAGATCATCAACGTACTTCTGTTCCTAGCGACGATTGGGACAGTTAGCGTGGCAAGTTACTCACTGGTGTTCGGCATGAATCCTGACTTAATGCGGATGCTGTATACCGGCGCGGACTTGCGTACACAAGTTCTTGCGCTTGCAATTTCTATTTTGGCGATCGTGGGGGTCCATGAGATGGGACATATTATGGCAGCTCGTTACCACAAAATGGACGCAACCCTACCCTATTTTGTGCCTGCGCCACCTCCGTTCCCTTTCGGAACCTTCGGTGCCGTGATCTCGTTGCGGAGCTCTCCTGCAAACCGTGATCAGCTATTTGACATTGGGTTCAGTGGTCCAATAGCTGGATTCTTGGCAACAGTTGCTGTAGGAGTGCTTATGCTAGTGACGGCGCCGATCATTACGAGAGAGCAAGCTCAAGCACTTATGGCATCGAAGCTACTGGCAGAAGCATCCTGGCCCAACGTTCCTCTGCTGGTCGAATTGTTAGACTGGGCAGGTTTGAGAGCCGTTCCCTATGGTCATGTCTTGGTTCTTGCAAATGTTTTCTTTGCAGTTCAAGTCGGTGCCCTGATAACATTTCTTAATGTCCTCCCTGTATGGCAGCTGGATGGGGGACACATTTCTCGAGCGGCTTTCGGCAGGGGAGGTCACAAGCTTGCAGCTCTCATAGGATTCGGTATCTTGTTCTTGGCCGGATACTGGGGATTTGCAGTATTGCTTCTTGTGTTTATGTTTTCCAGCCGTCGGCCCTTCGAAGGGGTGGAACCACTTGACGATGTTTCGCCTCTTTCAGACTCACGGAAGGCACTCTTTCTGCTAACTCTCGTCATGCTCGTCCTCTCATTCGTAATCTTCTAAAAATCATAGTGCAGTCGGTCACAGTTGCATCCCGAGATCGAACTCAAACTTCTAGAGTTTACTAGAGAAAAGGGATCCTTGGACTTGAGGCAACTCACCCGCCTGTTGGGGCTTGATCCCAGTAGAATATCCCACCTGATGGCTAACCTAGGCGAAAGAGGATTGACATCTATGCATGAAACGAAAATTGAGATGAATGCTAATCAACGCATCTCTTTGGCTGAAAGATTGATCCGAAGGGGCTACGATCCTCGGAAGGTCTCCCGTTATCTAGATTGGCAAGAGTTCGAGGAGTTTGCTTCAAACCTCCTCGAACGGAACGGTTTCCGAACCCTCAGACATCTCGTTTTCAAGGCCAGAAAGGGTAGACGAGAGATCGACCTACTTGCTTGGAACGACACATTCTTCCTCGCGATTGACTGCAAGCATTGGATGCGCGGCTTGTCTAGGTCTCGCTTGAGGGAGGTAGCTCGGGACCAGATTCAAAGATCTGTTGCTCTTGCTGAGAGGCAGGACATCCTGTTCAACCGGTGTGGCGGAAAGATCAAGCCAAGATCGCTTAGGCCCGTAATCCTTGTTCTCAGCGAGCCTCCAGAGAGGACGGTTGAAGGTGTGCCAGTGGTTTCCATCTCAAAACTGATCAGTTTCCTATACGGAATATCGCCTGTCGATACATGTTTTCATGCGATATCCGTGAACGGATGGGCGGAATCCCTTCCTGAAGTATCAAAAGCCCGGTCGCGACCGAAGTACTAATTTGATGCCATATTACAGAGCGACGAAGACCTTGAGCGAAGTTGAGCAATGGCTCCAACAATTGACAAAAGCCGTCCTCACTGGTAAGTCGGATGAAGCAAGACAGAGCACGTATGGAGCTTTGGCTAGAGGTAACACTACGAACGACATATTGGATGCACTGGTAGAGGCCGTGAGCATCCTCCTCGACTTGAATGAAGTAGAAGAACTTGATCAAGGTCGGTTGAATGTTGCGGAAAACGCGATCACAGCATCGCTTCAAGCAGTTGAGGATCGCTTGGCTAAGTCGGAAGGCAAGTTTGGAATCAAAACTGCCGTTGGACCAGTTGGCTTGAAGGCCGGCAGTCTTCTCTCGTTGACTCTATCTGCCGTTCTCCGATCCATCGGGGTGTATGCGGTAAGTCTCGGCAAGACCCAAACCCCCCTAGAACTTCTACGCAACTCCGAGGAGCTCGGCGTGGATCTTGTCGTTGCACTGCTTTCTCGGGATGATGTTGAGCGCCAGTTGCAGAGTTTATTGGAGGAAATTGATCGAGGCGGTTTCAGAAACAAGTTCCAAGTGATTCCAGTCGCGCCCGGACTTTCGGAAACGACGCAAGCTTCGATTGAAGTTGCTAGGAACCCTGGTGAAGCGATAAGCATGGTCACAGAATGGGTGCTGAAACAGCGTTCAAACAAGGGCTCATAGGAATGTTCGAGGGTTCAGTTGTCCGGCGCTTGTACACGGCTCTGATTGTGGCGCTGCTGCTCATCCAGTTGACACAGGGCTCATCGTTTGCATTGGCTGACGAACCGAATGTCGGAGTGCTCAGAGTGGCAGATGTCAAGTATCCAAGACAGGTGGCTCCATCGGTTCAGTTTTGGCTGACTGTTGACGTAGAATATGCCGTCCGATTCAACGCGACCATAAGATCGGCATTGTTTGAGGGATCGCCGAACAATCTCGGCACGGAACTCTGGGACAGCGATCCCACGGTCGTCAGTGGCGGTGGGGACGCGATCTGGGATCTCAATCTGACTACTCCATCAAGCGAGCAAGAATGGTCGCTTACGGTCATCGCGTATTATGAGGAGGCGGGTGGATGGAAGTACTACAATGACTCTGAACAGGGACCCGGTTTTGCACAGATCACATTGAAGGTCGCAAGACTGGCAACCCTAGAGGTTGATCTGGGTATCCCGAATATTCCTGTTGCAGTCGACAACCTAACTCTGAAGACTTCAGGAAGCGGAAGTGCGAGGTTCGATCTACCAGTAAGCCAAAGGTATAGTGTGTCCGTACCAGCCAAACTACAGCTCAACAATTCCACTAGAGTGATCTTCACGGGGTGGCATGACGGTGTCAATACGACTGAGAGAACCCTACTCTTGGACGGCGATTCAAGTATTGCTGGCTCTTACAGGACACAGTATCTTCTGCGAGTAGCTTCAGTTCTCGCAGCATATGAAGACTCTTCTTGGCATGACGCAGGTTCAAACGCAACCTTAGAAGTTGACCATTCAGTTCCGATGAGTGGAATATTGGGCTTCCTGGGTCTACACTACGATTTCAAGAGTTGGTCGGGAGATGTGAACTCAACTTCTAGTCAACTCGACATTGAAATGAACGGACCAAAGCTCGTGAGGTCCAATTTTGTACTTGACTACGCTGCTATAGTGCTTCCAATGATCGTTGTCACAGGGGTGGCTGGTGGCGTCATTCTTGCTCTCCTCAGGAGACGTATGGCGGAGAAGGAAGTCCTTGTTGAGAAAGAGGCCAAGGCTGATCAAGTCGTTGCGGAAGAGCCTCCTTTGAAGTTCTGCGATGGCTGCGGAGAAGCGATTGAAGAAGGTTGGATTCACTGTGCGCGCTGCGGTAAAGGCCTAGCGTCTCCGGAATCCGTCCGAGACTGAAAGCGCAAGGTCACCGATTTCTGGTATGAAATAGTCCGCGACGATGACAAGGAAGGCAACCGCAAATACGCCTAGAATCAGTCCGGTCGGATAATGTGCCAAAGACCATGGTAGGATCCCGTTATAGAGTAACCAAACTTCGAAAGCGATTCTTGCAATGTTCGCGAAATATGCGCTCAAGCCCACAATCGAGACGGCCAAAGTTCTCGTTATCAGCGGAACCTTCGGAATCGCAATAAACTTCTCCATGCCTTTGCAGTCTCCATTGCGGCGTAATGAAAGTTGCTGACTCAGACGCAAGTGAGAAGCCAGCGCTACTTAATATGCGAGCCGTGGAGGTATGGGAGTTATTTGCAAGATCGGAATAAGCCGAAACTAGCTCAGTATTTGAAACTCTCATGTAGAAGGAACGTTTTCCTTGCATCGTTATAGTGGCATTATGATTTGCTTAGTCCTGCTCATATTCTCGGTCATTCCAGCTGCGCAAGCTTCTCCGAACGTAGAGTCAAGAATTGTGTCTGCTATCGCGTGGATTGAGGGGCAGCAGGTCTCAAATTCCGTCTATACCGGTTTCGCGAGGGGAGTCAGTTTTCCCCACAATCAAACCGTATATGTGGAGGATCAGGCGCTCATCGCGTTCGCTCTGAGTGACTATCACTCAACACACAATGATGTTCAGTATGACAACTTGTTGGAAAGGGCTGCGAAATTCATTATGTCGGCTCGAACTGAGAAGGGAGATTTCTACGAATATTACGACCTGCGAAATGGCGAGTGGCGGCATTACGGTGATCTCCATGGATGGAACGCCTATGCGGTCGCGGGCTTGGCAACCGCAGCCTACAAGATTTCCTCAAAGAGCTACGATAAACGAGTCTTTTGGCTTCCAATAGAAGCGCGGCTGAAGGACTGTGTCTATGTCTTTATCGACAGACAGAGACACGATGGTGCATGGCTTTTTCGCCAAAGCAGTTCGGCGGCGTACGAGGCGTTGACGCGGGAAAATGCATTATGGCTTGTTGGTCTGGTGTAGCTTAGTTTGTTTGAGCACCAATGGGGTAGCAAGCAAGAAGCGACAGCATATGCGGAACTTTCCGAGAAGACGGCCAGTTGGCTTTTCTCGCTTCAAGACAACCAGACACAGCTTGCAACTTTCGGAGGATTTCCTCACTCAGATTACAATTCTACGCAGATTGCAGAGGAGAACGGTGTCGTGCTTCTCGGCGTCGACACGTATTATAGCATTATCAGCGTCTTGGCAGCGAATCCTAAACCATCGATCTGGGACGCGCGCAGAGTCATGCAGAACTGGGTTAGTGGATTCGCTGAAAGAATGCAAGATCCTCACGGGGGAACTTACAACAGCCGCACTTCGGCATCCCTGATTCAGTATCCCAAGACGACACGTGCAACTGCTTGGATTCTGCAGGCCCTAGTGGACATCTGGATCAATATCGGAGGCGACCGATACTACCGGGACGCCCAGAAACCATATGATTGGCTTGTGGGAGGAAACGAGCTATCAACTGACATGCAAGGAGCCTCAAGCATTTCAGGTGCCATCGGAGGGTTCTATCATTCCATAACTGAACATGGTCTTGACCGGACATCGAGAACCGACATAACGGCCTCAACATTGTACTCTTTCGTTAGAGCAGGCTTCGTTCAGATTCCCGAATTTCCTAAAGGGGGTCAAGCGATATTTGTGTTAGCAGTCTTGGTCGCGGTTCTCGGAGCAAAACGGGTTCAGTTAGCGATACGAAGGCTAGCGGTTGTGGGGTCGCAGCCCTGCCAACGTAGAAGAATTCATCATACAGGTTCCTTGCCCCAGTAAGATAAGAAAGAGCGTAAGCAATAACCTGTTTATACTATTGGAAGTCAGGAAGAGAGCAGTCGAGAGACCTCTCGAAACCCGAAAAAAGGAACGTAACTTTTCCGGAAGCACGGTCAGGCTGTTTCCGCTGTCGGCAAGCGTTTGACAGCTCTCTTGACAAGTAGAGCTCCAACTAAAGTCGCGATCATCAGCAACGAAACCATGTTGATCGGGAACTCTGGAATCGGAACATGTGATTGTTCCAAGTAGAAGTTTATGCCATTCAATGATGCCCCGTCTGAAACTGTTATGCTAAGGCTGTAAGACACGTAGCCTGGCTCAGAAGCGGTCAGATCGAACATTCCTACTGGCAGAAACATGTGATAGCCACCGTCGGCCCAAGATTGCGTCGTGAATCTGTACTGACCGTTGCTTGCGGTAATGTCGACCCATTCTAGAGGGATCAGCTCATCGTACATGGTGTAGCCATACACCCAGCCTTGAACTTCGCCGCCCCCATACCCCTGACTAGGATGGCGGTCAGCAGAGGCTATTCCGACCCCAGCAGAGAGAAAAGCCACAACCGCACACACTGCCAGAACGCAGGCTAATCTCTTCATGAACAATCATCATATCGCCAAGGCGGACATGCAATAAACGTTTTCGCCCAAAATGGATGGCATTTCCATGTTCCTATCTATTTCGTGCGCTGTCCAGCTTCCAATTCGCAGCCGTACGGAAAGCCGCAAGAAAGCATGGAAAAGAAGCTACCGTGGGGTGCTGATTCAGATTCAGTTAACTGGACACGAATGATGCAATCAAAAGCAGATTCGCAGTTAGATGATTTAACAGGCGTTGTGGGGAACGCACTTCTTCTATCGGACAGTAGCAGGTCCGTCAATACTGTCCGCTGGCACCGAAATGACCAACAACCTAAGAGCGTTCTTTATCGCACTTCTTATAGTCGCGACGGGCACGGTCGCAGAGATGACGAGTAGGACAACGGCCAGCGGCTTATCAGCGGATTTCATGTCGCCCACACAGTCCGCTCTCAACGAGGTTCCGGATTTCTACGCAGAAGGAACTAGCGGAAGCTACTCCTTGAAGATCTCACCGAAAGGCGGATATCTCAAGAGTAGCGGACCAACGATTACGTTTATGCCTTGGAGCTATGTGAGCACGCAATGGAGTATCGGAATCGTCTACATCATATTCCTGGTGAACGTTACTGAGACGGATTTCTACGTAGGCTTTCTCTACTTGACTAATTCATCAACACCCTTTTTCTTGAGGACCTTCGAGTACGAAGGAGCCCGCATCAACACTCTGACTTTCAACGGAGTCCAATACGTCTTCGCCCGTAGCGTTGCTACTGAGTCTATAATGATTCCAAAACTAAACCTCTACCCAAGAGCGCAGAGCAGCAATACTCTCTCTGCCATAGGGCCAGAACTCTATGTGAACGGGAATTATGGGAAAATAATCAATGGTTCGACAAGCCTGAATGTTTTCCCGATTCGAAACCAATACTTCGAGGGCGCTAGCGACTATAACGAACTCTGGTCCCTTTTGACCGACAATAATGGTAACTACTTTTTTTCGATACTCTACATGCCAAATAACGATCCGAACCATGTCATAATGGAGCATCAACTGCGACTCAATGACTACAAGAAACTCGGCGGTAGAACATTTGATGTCAAGTGGTCAAATGGTCCGTTCCAAAACCGTTTGACGGTGAAGATGCCGGTATCTGAGGCGACGATCAAGGTGGATGGTTTTCAAATAGAGACGGATAGTAAGGGCACAGTCTCGATCTATGTTCCGGACGGGACAAATACTGTAGAGGTCCCTGATGAGATCGCTGTTGGTGCAGATATGAAGTTACTTTTCTCATCGTGGGATAAGTACGCCAGCGGGAATCCTTTAGATATCGACATCGAGTCTGCTCTCTATCTGACAGCGAACTACAATATTCAATATCAACTGACGATCGAAAGCGAATATGGCGAAGCGCACGGTCGAGGTTGGTACGCTGAGGGAGCAAACGTCACTTTTTCGGTGCAAGACACTGTTACAGCGGACAATGAAACTCGGAGAATCTTCGACCATTGGGCTGGCGACGTCAATTCTACGGTCAGTTCTGGCTGGGTCATCATGGATTCACCGAAGGACCTGATAGCCGTATGGGAGACTCAATTCCGAGTAAAGCTTCAGCTTTCTGGCGTTCCTCCAAATTCCTCTGCAACCATTGTGGTCAACGATCAACCGCTACGCGTTGAGGAATCGAAGCCCAGTGCTCTATGGATAGATTCCAACTCCCAGTTGATGCTGCAAGTTCAGAGTACTCACATCCAGGGGAACTATGAGACATACAGTTTTGGTGAAATGCGAGTAGGCGATCAGTTGATACAGCCCCCCATCGCCGTCACAGGTCCCATCACAGTGATGATCGTTTACTCGGCACGTCCTAAGATCCAGTCTGCGATGGACTTGAGTGCAAATCCGGATACGGTGGTTTCAGGATATCCGCTATCAATAAGGGGTTCACTCAAGCCGAGAGTCGTATCTTCCACGGTCAGCCTCACTTACAGTGTAGACAATGTCACTTGGCAACCACTAGTGGACGTAACAACCGATACGAACGGCGGATTCTCATATACTTGGACACCTGATAGGGGAGGGATGTATTATGTCAAAGGTTCCTGGTCTGGTGACGCAGATCATACGCCAGCTTCGACACTCATTTCAGTTCGCGTACAAGAGGTCGCCCTACCGGATCTTCGCATTTCAGATGACTTAGCTGGTCTCCTCAAGAATCTAGAGGCAAAGGCTTCAAGTCTTCCAATCGTATCGGGGCTTTCGGAGTTCGCTGCATCACTTCTTCTTCTAGGATCCATACTGGCTGTCCTATTGTTTCCTGGCGGTCCGCCAATCGTAGGGTACATCATTGGAAGTGTAATTGTTGGATTTGTCTATATCTTTCCGATAAGTGCAATAGTTCTCTCTGTCAGGGCTGTTAAGAGTAGGCGTGCCCCAAGTGCAGTGTGGCTTACGCCGCTTGCGATCACATGGGTCGTAGCTTTGGCGATTCTGATGAGCAACGGTGCCTTCCTCGTAGCGCCGGTTGCACTTATCGAAGCTTCGACGATTCTGCTGCTCGCCACGAACGCCCTTTTCGTGCCACTGGTCTTAAGCGTTCTGTTGGCGAGAGCTGTCGCGAGATAGGCGCAGAACTCTGCATTGTCTTAGAATTCGGCGAGGGCTCCCGAGTAACGTTGCCTGATTACTGTAAATTGATTGCTTCAGCGTTCGAGTTGCGTGCATTCTCTGTGCGTCTAAATACTTTATGAAAAATTCGGTTGAGGTTCACAATCGCAGCTTCAGGAAACATGGAATCGCTTCTGGCGAGGTAAGGTAATGCGAGATACCACTTCTAGGGCTAGTGTACTATCCACAATAGTTCTACTGATGCTGATAGTTGGATCCTCATTCTCCACGATCAATTCGGTTCAAGGCAACCTTGACCCGATCGTGCATTTCGCGGATTCACTTACAATGCCTCTACCAGCCATCCCGTTGCCCTCGGCAAGTCAGCTGGCCCCTGTCTCAGGGGTGCTGAGAGTCCTAGTAATCGCTGCCGCCTTTTCGGATGCGAACAATACCAAGAGCATAGGTGACATTAAGCAGGCTTTCTTCGGTACGGTCAGCAGCTACTACGACGAAATATCGTACGGTGCCGTGTCGCTTCAGGGAGATGTGATAGGCTGGTACAAACTGAACTATTCAATGGTCTACTATGGGAGAGACTGCATAAGGGTGGACGATGCAGACTGTACCGGTACTCCTACGTCTTGGTGGTTCGCAAGAGATGCCGCAAAGGCCGCCAGTCAGGATGTGAACTTCACCAACTACGATTACTTCGTATTCGTTCACTCAGGTGTCGGTCAGGAATCAACCAAGAACAGGGACAATGTCTGGTCAGTTGCCTATCTCGGCGGGGTTCCGCTCAGGACGAAGGACAGAACGATCGAGAAGTATAACATTGTTCCAGAAGATGAAGCGAACGGCGCGGTCCCGATTGGAGTATACGCACATGAGTTCGGCCACATGATTGGTCTGCCAGACCTTTACAACACGGCGTCCGGAATGTCAGTTATGGGTCCATGGTCGCTTATGGACAAGGGGTTGTGGAACGGCGATCCGCCCGGCTCAAGTCCAGCTCACATGGAAGCTTGGAGTAAGCTGAAACTCGGATGGCTAAACGGTTCCATGGTAGCGGTGACGAACGATGGAGTCGTAGGCAACCACACCATCGAAGCCATTGAGACGCGATCGAATTCTGTCCACGTCGTCAAGATTCCAATCTCGACGACTTCCACTCAATATTACCTGCTTGAGGTCAGGCAGCACATAGGATTCGATCAAGCATTACCCGCTGTTGGTGTTCTCATCACGCATGTGGATGAAAAATCCTACAGCAAGAGGGTAACGGTCGTCGATGGTCATCCCAACATTGCCGGATTGGCTAACGCAACTTGGGATGTAGGACAGACATTTACCGATACCAAAAACAACATAGCTATTTCAATCAACGCTCAGGTTGCAGATGCCTTTCAGATAACGGTGAATCGGCTAGGTCCAATGCCCGACTTGGCTGTCGCCAGGATTTCCACTCAGCCGAGTGAGATCAAGCCCAACACAACGGTAGCAATACTCATTGATATCGTCAATCAAGGAACCGCAGGTGCCACAAACATCCCGGTTCAGGTCTACATGAATGGTCAACCGTTCGCTAACCAGCAAGTCACGCTTGGCCCGGGTGGCAGAACTGAAATCTCTTTGACTTGGGTCGCCATCGCAGGAACGCACACAATCCGCGTCCTCATAGACCCATACAATGTGTTGAACGAGATGAACAAGGCGAACGATCAAGCCACCTATACACTCAACGTTGGGCCAACTCTCATCATTACCGTTCCTCTGAACGCTACTATAGGAAACGCAACGGCATGGGTCCGAGTCAACGGAGTACTCTACAATCTGAACGGTTCACATCTGAGAACGAGCGTCGTAGCTGGGCTGGTCACTATTGAAGTTGAACCATCAGTCTATACGACGAACGCCTCCCGTCTGACATTCACGGGTTGGTCTGACGGTAGTTCAGAGAACCCGAGGCAGATGACCATAGAGGCAGATACTTTTTTGACTGCTATCCTCAAGATGCAGTACCTACTGACGATCAACCCTAACGGTGGCACCACAACCCAAAGCGGATGGTTTGACGCCAATACGACCGTTACCGTCACGGCGAACGCGCTAAGCAATGTTGCCGAACAGTCATCTAGGATGGTATTCAAAAACTGGTCCGGGGACGTCAACTCTACTTCAACTTCAATCTCAGTGACTATGACGAGACCCATCAATTTGAACGCGTACTGGAAGCATCAGTACTACCTTAACGTCATTTCGCCGGCAGGTGTGGTTTCCGGAAGTGGATGGTATGACGCAGGGTCATCGGCCACAATATCCGTAGAGTCAACAGTGCTTACACAAAACAAGACGAGACAAGTGTTCACAGGATGGGCTGGAGGGGCAACAGGACAGAGCACAACCGAGACGATCGTGGTCAATGCACCGACCGTTGTACAGGCTTCTTGGAAAATCCAGTATCAAGTTCAAGTACTATCTCTGTACGGGAATCCGCAAGGCTCAGGTTGGCAGGACGCTGGAACAGAGCTGACGATCTCGATTGAACCCCGGATCGAATACCCAAACAGGACCCGCAGAATATTCGCAGGTTGGATTGGCGACTACTCCGGTGTCAACTCATCCTTCACGTTGATTGCTAATGGTCCCAAGAGTCTAACTGCAGGATGGACAACACAGTACCATATAGCGTTCAGAGTGGCCGGACTGCCCAATTCGACCTATGTCAAACTCAACGTCAACAACGCATATCATGATGTCTCCGTGACCAAGCCATACCAAGACTGGTTCGACCAGGGTGCTGAGCTCAACCCCATGGCAAACCAAACGTTGACCGACGGTTTCCTTCAATTCAGGCTCTCTGGCTTTCGCAATTCAACAGGTGGTACAGTCGTCCCGCCATTCACCGTCAACCGTCCCATGGATTACACACTAGTTTACCAGCAAACCTTCCCACTCATTGCTATACCGGGATTCCCGTTCGAATCAATCGTACTGGGGCTTCTCCTTGGATTGCTTGCTCTAGGTCAAATCGGGCATCGCAGGCGCCTGCGGATCATGCCGGAGACTATACGAAGCGCCAATAAATCTGATAAGCCATCTCTTCGCAAATCTTACGCACCGACTGTTCAGACGTTCTGAAGGGATAGTGTCACTTCACAAACTGAAGAGTCTCGTCGGTCGTCGGCGGTTCAAGGAACTCATCAGGATCCTTCCTTATTATCCAATCCGGGGAATGCCTGCTTGCCATTCTAAGCAGCAAGTCTAGATTTTCTCGCAACTTCCAAGTCTCACGTTTCAGTAGCCGGTCTTCGAGGAATCCCCTCCCAGAAAAGCCACGCGCAATTTCCAAAGAGCCATCTTGAGAGCCGCTGTCTAGAGCCACAAAAGGACTCCCTGCTCATGAAGATGTTCTAGAACTTGCCCAAGAATGTCCGCCTCATTGTAGACAGGAACGGTGGCAACGATGCGGGTTTGTGCGACAGGCTTCAAGCTACTTACCCTTCGCCTTCAACTTGGATTGCTAAAGGTACTTCTGAACTAGGGCAACCAATTCCTTCGCGCGTCTGTCATAGGTGTGTTGACGTAGGGTGCGTTGTTGACCAGCCTTAGCGATTGTCTCTCTCTCATCATTGTGCTCCAGATAATACTGAATCAGTTCCAAACATTCTTCGGGAGTTCGGTAGGCGACGACCTCTCTTCCCAGCTCAAATATCTCATGAAGGTTGACTTTCCAGTCGGTTAACAGCATGCTCCCGACGCCCGTTGCCTCCAATAGACGCCTATTTGCCGCATAAGGACCCGCTATTTCGCCATGCTGGTTTAACGTGATCTTCGAATCATTCAGGACCTGATACATCTCGATGGCCCAAGCCTTGCCTCTGTAACATTTTCTTATCGGTGAATTCTCAAGAAGTTCTTCAAATCCTTCACCCCACAGTTGAATGTACGGTAGGCGTGTGCACAAGTACCGAAGCATGTGGAGTCTACTCTTATGATGCCATGACAGGCCACCTACAAATGAGACTGGGATGTTTCTTTCCCGATTCTCCATCTTCCTCAAGATTCTGGGATCAAAACCCCACCAATGAAGTGCAGACGATATTCCTAGACTCCGAAAATACTCAACGAACGAGGGCAATGACGATATCACAAGATCATAGCACGTGAATTGCTCAAACCTCGGCAATGGCGAAGCTGCTTGGCCGACGAGTAGGCAGACATAAGGTTTCATTCTGGCCAAGAATCGACTGCGAATCGTATGCATCGCTTGATTTAGCAGAACATCAGGTCTGAAGTACCTGATCTGCGCCTCGAGTATCTGGTAGAACCACGAGTCAACATGCTCATTCAGCAAGTCCAGAACTGGACGGAAAAGTGACTGCAGATGCATGATTCGGGTGCGTGCCGCGCGCAGTCGGATTGTGTGTATACGTCGTTTCCACTGATCGAAACCAAGTAGCTCTGACGTGACGGAGCCAAGTCTACTTGCCCAAGCCTTCTGCATCAACTCATCGTTAGCGAACACGGTATATGCATCATGCCCCAACTTGTGGAGGTAGTATTGGTACGGATCTCTCCAGCTTGTGTCGCTGCGTATCTGCGGTTGACACGTCTCTTTCTTCAGGCCAGTGCAATTCGAATAGAGCCACTGCAAAAACTCCGGTTGTTCCGTTCTGAGAATCAGGAACTTCATGAAGTCAGGTCTCTGGAAGACACTCTGGAGATCGCTTGATTCAGCATCGTGCGCAACCTGCGACACACCTTGCCCGGCATTTGGCGCGTTAGAAGAAACTTGTCAGCGGTGTGCTTCGCAAAGCGTAGGATCCTCCTAGTAGGGTCGAAGCTAAGCAGGCCTGAATGTTCTTGAAGGTTGGCTAACAGTAACAGTTCTTCGCGCGTGGGATAAGCAAGAGATGCTAGAGCTCTTCCAGTCTTGCTAGTGAGATGCCATTTGGAGTCATCGTCATAGCGCGATGCCGAGTATCGAAAGTCATCTTTCGACCTGTAGAAACGGAGTCTACTGCGAATATCGCGCTCCGTGCTACGGTATTCTTTCTCGGTTAGGTAGAACAGGTAGTGATTGAATTGGATTACGCTGAAACCCAACCGATTCTCTCTCGTAATTGCGTCATGAAGGGTGTGCCCAACTTCTGGCGGTTCTAGGGATTCATCTGCATCATTCTTCACGATCCAATCAGGTTGGTGACTTCGAGCCATCTGAAGTAGATATGTGAGGTCTTCCTCCCAGACCATCCATCCACGATTAACTATCTGGAATTCGAGTAATCCTCTACCCTCATAGCTTTGAGCGATCTCCGCTGAGTCGTCGTGAGAGCCTCCGTCTAGGACGACAAAGAAGATTCCATTCTGGCGAAGATGGTCAAGAACTTGCTCTAGGATGTCCGCCTCGTTGAAGACAGGTACCGTCGCAATTATCCGCAGCACCTCTGCACCTTAGCCTATTCGAATCTCTCAACCAGAGTTGTTGCTAGGATTGGTTGCTAAAAGCGTTTGGGGAAAAAATGCTGCAAGACCAGACTAATACGAGAACTTATTTTCCACGGCCGTTTGCAGTTCGCAGCACGTGCGAGTGAGAGCGGGTCTCGAAGTGGTATTCTACACACAGTGGCTGAAACTACAGAGAAGCCAATGGTTTGATCGAGAGCGTCTTGAATGTTTGCAGCTGAAAGCTCTACGGCGAGTGGTTCGCCATGCCTTTTTGACAGTTCCATTCTATCGAGAGTTATACAAGACCACGAAGATTGACCCCCTTAGTCTCAGGTCGCTGCGTGAGCTTGAACGGCTACCGATGGTCTCGAAGGAGCATCTGAGGGCTACCCCGATCCAGGACAGACTTTCCAGTGAGTTCTCGCAACATGAATGCTATACTAGGAGAACTTCAGGCTCGACTGGTCAACCTGTCGAGATACTTGAAGAGCCGCTCGCTCTCGACTTCATGCGTGCCTATCAGCTCCGGAGAATTCTTTCCTATGGGTTCCTTCCATGGGAGAAGATAGTTGTGCTTGATCCACGCAGGGTGGATAAGCCGGCGAAAGGTCATGGCTTTCGAAATCCTCTGACAAAAATGCTTCCCGGCGGTGGCCTATACCACGTTCCAATGGGAACCCCCCGCGAGCAACTGGATGCAATTCGCAGGTTGAGACCTCGAGGGATCTGGGCACTTCCGTCCGCAATGCGATCCATAGGCAGTCTGCTCAGTGAGGGAGATCCCAAGCAGCTTAATCTTCGCGCGATTTTGAGTTGGGGTGAGCTACTTGATCGTGGAACGAGAGAATTCGTTGAGACCAGGTATGGTGCTTCCATCTTCGACGGGTATGGCGCCGTAGAGGTTGCTCCGCTGGGAGGCTTAGCTTGGGAATGCGGTCACCATGGCTTTCACACAAATGCCGACTGTGTCGTCCTTGAGTTCGTCAAAGATGGAGAGAGAGTGTCTTGTGAAGAAAGAGGTGAAGTGGTCGCTACATCGCTCTATCGGTATGCGATGCCTGCTATCCGCTACAAGTTGTACGATTATGCTGTCCCAAGCGATGAAACCTGCTCATGCGGAAGAGGTTTCCCGTTGCTCAAGTCCTTGGAAGGGAGGAAAGTGGATTGTCTCGTCGCTGAGAATGGCGAGCTCGTTTCGCCTTTCAGAGTAATAGTGGCCCTTGAAGAAATCGGGCAGGTAGGACGATATCAAATTGTGCAGGAGGAGAGAGGTCACCTAGTGGTAAGGATAGAAGCTCTTTCAGCTGTACCCCAAGAAACAGTGGACGAGATAGTTCGGGTGTCCAAGTCTCTGGTAGGAGAGGGCATGCGAATCACAGTCGAAGCCTCGCCAAGCCTCAGTCCGCAACCTGGAGCAAAATTCCAGCCCGTTGTATGCAAAATTCAGAAGAGTCTTTGAACTCGGCTGCCACATGACAGTAGAACATCCGAGATTTGCTTCAATTCGCTGTTCCGAATGCTTGGATACAAGGGAAGTGAGAGAACCGTTCTCCAAAGAGACTCGGACACTTTCAACTTCCTTTTGTCGAATTTGGCGTTGCGAGCGAAGAAACTCAGCCTGTGAAGTGGCACGTAATGGAGTTGAGTCTCTATTCCTCGTTTTCTTAGCAACTCTGAGACACGATCTCTACTTAGTCCAAATCTTTCGCTGATAATCTGCACTACAAAGAGGTTGTAGACATGCTTCGCGCCAAGGGCCTCATGAGGTAAAATCAGGCCGGGTATACCTCGAAGTCTTTCCTTCAGAATTCTAGCCCTCCTTCTCATGACGGAATTGAGCCTCTCAAGATACCGCAGTTGGTACAGGCCCAATGAAGCCTGCAGCTCACTCATCCTGTAGGTGAAACCGAGTGCTCTTACATCATAATGCAGTCGCCCGGTTCTCTCGGTCGCCAAACCTCGCAGTAGACGAGCCCTTCGAGCGATCTCAGAATCATTGGTGCTAATCATTCCGCCCTCCCCTGTCGTTAAGGGCTTGGTCGGGTAGAAGCTGAAACAGCCAGCCTTGCCAATTGAACCGGTTCTCTTGCTGCGGTATCTCGCGCCACATGCGTGAGCTGCGTCTTCTATCACGGCCAACTTGTTTCCTTCTGCCACATTAAGAATCGCTTTCATATTGCAGGGATGGCCTGCGAAGTGTGTTGCGATGATCGCCCGAGTCCTTCCAGTAATGGCTTCTGAGATAGCTTCAGGTTCTATGCACATGGTGCGAGGATTCACATCGACAAGAACTGGTATTGCGTTGCAGTATAGAACACCCGCAGCTGCAGCGTGGTAGGTGAACGATGGTAATATAACCTCGGAACCGGGCTTGACTTCAACACCGAGGAGTGCCAAATGAAGTGCTGCTGTTCCGCTGGAGACAGCTACAGCATACTTCGTCCCGACATATTTGGCAAACTGCGTTTCGAATTCCTGAGTGACTGGTCCGCTCGTAAGAAATCCTGATCTTAGAACCTTTGATATCTCCCTAAGAGATGATAAAGAAAGACTGAGACTGAAGCGTGGAATCAAAGCAGCTCACATGACTATCTGTTGTTTGGCTTGGGTTGGGACGTTGTCAGAGGAGTCTTCCCCACGAGTGCTCGTTGTCATAGTAAACAGGAATGGTTTGCCCCATGTGTATGATTGTATGAAGAGTCTACTTAACACCCACTACAGGGCGTTTGATGTAGTTTTGTTTGACAATGGTTCCATGGACGGGAGCGATGTGGGCGTAAGGGATATCTGTCGGCAAGATGGGAGGGTGCTCCTGCTGCGTTCTAGACGAGCTATGCCGCTGACACGCGCCGCCAATCTCGCGATCCGTACGGCAGGTCGTCATGCGAAGTACGTGGCACTCCTAGACAGCGACGTCGTTGTTCGCCCCGATTGGCTAAGGAAACTCATTGGAGTCATCGAGCGAAGCCCAAGCATCGGTTCATGTCAATCCTTGCTGTTGCGCGCTGATGCGCCCGACATAGTAGATGGAACAGGAGACTTTGTTGACGTCTTCGGCCACGCGATTTCTAGAGACTCGGGTAGGAAGCTGGCCGAGATCAATCTCCCGGGTATAAAGAGAGACATCCTCAGTGCAAGAAGTGCAGCAATGCTCGTAAGAAATGATCTATTCGAGCGTGTTGGGGGCTTAGATGAATCGTTTGGTTATGGATTCGAAGATGTCGATCTCGGATGGAGAATCCGGCTCGCGGGATTCAACATATGTCTAGTCGTAGATTCAGTGGTTCATCACAGGGTTGGTGGGACAGCTCGAAGGCTTACGAAATCGTATCTCATCTACCAAGGAACGAAGAATAGACTTCAGATGCTCTTGAAGAATTACGAGATCTCCAGCGTGATGAAGTATGTTCCTCTGAGAATTGGTCTTGATCTTATAGGCGCAACGCTCCTCTTCCTGGCGCGAAGACCAGAAAATTGCTTGGCAGTGTTCAGAGGACTAGGTTGGAATCTCGTGAACGTGCGTCGAGTTCTAACTCGGCGGCAACTAGTCCAGAACCGCATCAGAACGGTCAGAGATTCGGTTCTGATTGGGACTCATATTGATCGAAGATTGATTATTCATCCGATCCTTGCCTGGAAACTTCTGACTCTGCAGGACGATAGGAATCACAAGGAAAGGCTCGTAGGTAAAAGAGGTTCAATGCTTCGAACGCAAGTTTTCCAACCGGGAGAATTCTCGGAACCCGTCTGTAAACGTAGTCAGCAGGCCATGTCTTAGGAGGTACGAGTCGCTGTATCGCCGGCGATTCTGGACTCGTCTTCGTTTCTGAAGAATTATCAGAAGATGACCGAGAACCCATAAGTCTGCCCGGAGCACAGCCAGTACAGCGTTTGGCTTGCCTGAACCAAGAAACTTCAAGAAACGAGTAAGATTGTATACTACTGACACAAAGAGGCCAGCTAGCAGATTCTTCCATTCGAGGTTCTTGAGCATAGACTGGAGGCGGTTTCGCTCACCCAAGAACAAGCGCTTGGGTCTTAGGAATGGCCCCATGGTTGAACTTAGTTTGTGATGGACTCGCGAGGATGGGACGAATAGTATTCTATACCCAGTGAGCCAAGCGCGCCAACAGAAATCCACATCCTCAAAGTATGCGAAAAAGTCCCGGTCAAATCCGCCCACTTCTAGAAAGACAGAGCGGAGCACCATCATTGACGCACCGGAAACGCATCCGACAAACGCAGGATGGCGCTCCTTTCCCTCGTCAGGTTTCATGAAGCCGATGTCGATGCCACCGCCTATCGGTGAAATCTTACCGCCGGCGTGATTCACGAGGTCGCGGTTATGATAGAACAAAAGCATGCTCCCACAGACCGCAACAAGACCGCCTGATCGCTCAAATTCTGACTTGAGCGCCGCAAGCCAATTTTCAGCAACCTCGACATCATTGTTTAGAAAGACTACTAGTTCCTCTGATATCATTCCGACAGCTCTGTTATAGGCCTCGGCGTATCCGAGGTTCCGTTCAAGACGGATCAATCCAACCCCTGGGTAGTGCGACCTGATGTATTCATCGGAGCCGTCGGTGGAGCCATTGTCAACTAGGTATAACCTTTCCTCTGGTCCAATCTGGGCTAAGATCGATTCAATGCAAACCTCCAAGTGGATTTTCCCGTTGTAGTTTAGGACAAGTATGGCGATATTGTACGGCTTCTGAACCTTCGCCTGGCTCGAAGGTACTCCTAACACTCTCCATATTCCTTCATCAATGCAGAAGTTGGCGAGAGTTCCAATAAATGTGATAGGGTTGCTTCCTCAGCACATTGTCGTCTTGGTGCGATTCATGGGTAAGGCGCGGACGAGTCTTGTGCTGAGACCTGCTCTTTCCCTTAGGTCGGCGACGCGTGTATTCAAAAGCTCTCTGATCTTGTCGCGAGCACGCAGTGTACGAAGGAGGGTGTCCCGATACCGTGCGGTTTCAAAGGGAAAGGCTTCGGCGACGTTTTCGGAGAGTCCCAACGCGTTCATTAGATCTCGCATCTTGGGTAAAAGAGCAAGTGCGACTGGGGGGACGTTCATCTGAGCGGCCATGACGATCGCATGCATCCTCATCCCCACAAGAATATCCGATATGGCAAGCGCAGAGTACTGAGATTCCAGGTCGCTAAGAATATCCACGGGAACCCTTTGACCTAACAACTCCTGCAGTCTTTTCGCAAGCCTGATGTCTCCCGACGACATTGAAAGAAAAGCTATGCGCTTCACCCTATCAGGCAAGAAATCAAGGCAAGCGACGATTTTCGAGGTGAGCTCCTCATTGATGGAATTGGGGTTAAGATGTTTTTTCGATTTCCAGTAGTCCACGTTTGCAACGACTTGGAAAGGCATGAGGCTTAGAGCTATTACGAGGCCGTCTCTTGTTTCTCGTGTCTTGCGCTGCCACGTAGTCCTAGGTTCGTAGAGCCAACCTGCATCGGCAGTGAGCGCCAACCTCTGCCTAGCGACGCCGAGATCTGCGAGAACGCTGAAACTCGATTCATCTCTGACGGATGCGTAGGTGACGAATTTCAATGCTAGTCTTGCCAAGGCTCGGAGGCTCACTCGGTGGAGAGGGCCTATCTCGTGAGCATAGAGGATCAAAGGTCTGCGTAACAAACCGATTACAGCCAGTTCGGCCAACCGGAAATGAGTGAGGAACATAGAATAGTCATTCAGATATCCCCCTCCAAGGCTCAGGAAGAGATCCGTATTCCTCAGACACGTGATCAGCCGTCGGAAAGCATCAGGTGGAATCGGAAGCAAGTATCTCCGAAAGCTTCTCAAGAAGCGAGCTAGAAATCTAAGAAGGATTTGACGAGACAATGCCTCTAAGGAAAAGAGCACGACTTCTCCGCCATGCCTCTTCTCCGTTTCGTAAGGGTTGTTGGAAAGAATCGATATGTTCGCGTCTTTGACTGTCCTTCTTAGTTCATGAAGAGTAGCCCCGAGAATCAGATCATCTCCCAAGTTGTCGAATCCAAAACCTCCTAGGATTGTTACGTGAAGGGGACTGTGGCCGTTCAGGCTCTTTCCCAGCTCAATCGAAGGATTTCTTGGATTTGGACAGCGATCACTTGGCCGGTGAGTCAGCTTCAGACACCGCCTTGATCAGAAAATCTGCAATGTAGCTCCCCAAGAAGAGACTGACTTCCGATTCCTTGTCGTTGATACGATCTTCAAGATTAGCTAACGGCCTCCGCGGATAGCAAGCGTGCGTACAACTTGCAGAGTCTGTTCAAAGGAATCGCAAGTCTGCCTACGTATGGATGCTTAATCTCGTATACGAATTCCCGTATGAGCTGGCTATCTGGGATTTTCCTTCTCAAGGTTAGTTCTTTCCTTCTTTTACTGATTTCATGTCTGAGGCTGAGGGCGTGTGCGTAGGCCAAAATCTTGAACGTCCACCAGCCTTTGATGATAGAATGAGCGAGAACGGCTGATTCTACGAGAAGCAGAAGGGGCACCAACATGATCAGCAACCGTGTAGAGTGATTCTTCCAGATTGAGACCAACCGTTCTAATTCTAAGAGGTACATCTTTTTTGGGGACCACCCCAGAACAGCGCTCCACTTGTGATATACTCTCGCTATCGGAACGAAGAGAGATCGATATCCGAGCATCTTGGCGCGCCAGCCCCAGTCCTTGTCCTCCCCGTAGGCGAAGAATATCTCATCAAGGAGTCCGATTTTCCGGAGAGCTTCGCGTGAAGCCATTACACATGCGCCGGACGCGTAACCGATCTCCCTAATCTGATCATACTGACGTCTATCTGGAGTTCCGATGCCGCGGCAGACTCCGAAACCTGCGAAGTGAATGTAGTTTCCAGCTGAGTTTATGACGGTTGGTCTATCGAGGAAAAGTATCTTGGCTTGCAGGAATGCAGCATCAGGCCTCCGTTCAGCCACCTCCAATAGGTTGATCAGCCATTCCGGTTCCACTTCGGTATCACTGTTCAGGAGAACGAGATACTTTCCATTCGCCTCGCGAATGCCTATGTTATTCGCGGTCGCGTACCCTAGGTTTCTCGATAACCTGATCAACTTCACCTTTGGAAACCGGCTGACAATAGACTCTGGGCTTCCATCGCTGGACGCATTGTCCACAACAATGACTTCGAACGAGGCGAAGCTTGTCCTTAGGACGCTCCGAAGGCATCTCTCGACCAAGTCGCCTCCGTTGTGGTTTGCGATAACGATGCTCACGAGAGGTGGCAAGTGACTGAACCGGCCTTTTCTATCAAACGTCACCGCATGCGACTAGCGAAACCACTCGTTTGCGGTACAAGAATGGAGATGTACCACACGGGTGAAATCGCATTGGAGCTCAACCTCCTCTAAGACCATGAGCCAGCTTTCTTGTGCGCATCGAGCTGAGACTGCATAACGCAGCTCGCGCCGAGACTAGAACAATGATCGAAGAGATGGGAGATCACACCGGGTCCATCATGTAAGCTCAGGTTTCCAATGAAGCTTGCCCATGTCAAAGTAGCATGAGGATGTTCCTTGGTGTGGGCAGCTGTACAAGAACGCGGGAGTCGATCTGTCGAGTGTAAGGTCTATTGGCATTCTAGACTGGTTATTTATTGTGAGGATGGGGTGGGGGGCTCTATGCGCGTTTTGGCGCACTCGTTTATGGGCTGACATAATGGTCACATCGGTTACCGATTGTCACCAAGAACATGCTGCGCTTGGGTGCGTTTCTCCTAACACTCTCTGGAAGGAAGGTTAGTTATCTGTCCAAGACCGAGCTGGACAAGTCGTACTGCGTGTCGTTCCCGAAGAAAGAGCACCGCGATGACAGGCAAGGTATGCGGCGCTGACTTGTTCAGGTACGATCGTGCAACAGATTGTGCCCATGACTGTGTCAGATTCCTAGTGCCCAGCATGAGCGCGCGGGATACTTTTAAGCGATCACTCAGAGACCCTGATGGCGGAGATCTATGTTAGTCCGCTTGCAGTCAGTCATTGAGAACCTTGGCAATCGATTTTCAGATAGGCTAGTCGCCGTTGCCCTGTTCGGTAGCGCAGCGAGGAACGAAGCCAAGGAACGAAGCGACCTCGATTTCCTTGTGGTTCTCCGGGGAATACCAAAGACTCTACAGCGCCGATACCAAGTGTATAAGCCGATCCACGACACCCTGACCGCCCAATCCAGCCACACAAGAGACATCACAGTCATAGACTTGGATGAGGATTTCATCACAAACGAAGACGCCGAGATAACCTCGCTGATGCTCAATATAGCAACAGACGCCGCCATACTCTACGATCCCGAAGGAAAGCTTGCATCTTTTCTGGAACGCGTGCGCAGGCTCATCAGAGCCGCTGGGCTTGAGAGATACAGGACGAAAGACGGAAGGTATGGTTGGAAACCCAAGGACGGTGTGCTCCGAGCGGTTGAGGCGTAGCGGTTGAAGTTCAATCCCTTGCGCGAAATGGAATATCGTGGCCAGCTGGCGCGTGAGTACCTCGAGGACTCGGAGGAAAGGTTTCGTTCAAACGACTTCAAAGGCTGCGTCCAATATGCTCAGCTCGCGGCAGAGAACGCTGGGAATGCGGTCGTTGCAACGCGAAGGACTCCGAGCTGGGGACACGATCCGTCACCTGAACTGTTGGAAATCGCGAAGGAGCTCGAATCTGAGGAGAAGACCAAGGCAAACCGGCTAGCAGAAATCTCAATGATGTTAGCCCCTGAGCATGGCCGAACTACGTACGGGGAGCCTGAAAGATTCCTCACACCGCGAATGCTCTACGATCTTCAAGCCGCCGATATCGCGATCACTCTAGCAAGGGAGGCGGTCGCAATCATGAATCAAGTGATCAGCCATGCCAATCAGCCCTGAGGACCAGCGCCCAGCGATCGCCCGAATGGATCAAGGGAACTTCACACAGGTAGAAATTGTATTAGAGTCCTCTCGCATTTCAGCTACAATTCAAATCGATATGACGGTCTATCTCCCCGGTCCGCTTGGTTCTCATGCGTGCAAGAATGCCTACTACAAACCAGAAAGCCGAGTATGTCACCTTGAGGATTATGTAAACCAGCCTCCACGACTTCCTAGATGGTGAAACGAAGTACAGATGGAGTATCCTAGCCCAGAAAAGAGCAAACGCCACCATCAAGAGTGGAACACTTAACACGGCTCCAATGACAGAGAACCCAAACAAGAATAAGTTGACAGTTCGCGAGGCCAATTCCACAAAGGGATTGATCGAGAGATCCAGTTTCCTCCAGTATTTTTGCAGCAGGTAGGGAAACGTACCTCCGTACCAATAGGATTCTCTTTTCCACTCCTCGAATGTGTGAATGAAATGCCTGGAGCAAAATGAGTCCACATTTAACGGTTTCAGTCCCAATCTGTATTGAAGATCTCTATCCTCTCCGAAGGCCAGTCTGGGGTCGAATTGTTCCATTTCGAATACCTCCCTCCTATACCCACAGTGGGTGTGGACGTTGCAGCCTAGGTCCTTCCTGAAGTCGTCTATCGCGCAATGCAGCTCAAGCCACGTATCCATTCTGGGGTTGACTTTTACCCCTACGTGCTCATGTTCCTCCAACGCGCTCTTAGCATGCATGACCAAACTCGCGTCAGTCAGTTCGAAATCGTCGTCGAAGAATAGAATGTACTTGGACATAGCGTGAAGTATTCCAAGGTTCCTTGCATTCGGAACGCTGCGAGTCGCGCCAAAATCTTTCTCGCTAAGAACGCGAATTCGGAATAGATCTGAGTTGAACTTCCGCGTGAATTCATTGCATATCTCAAGAGTCCCATCGCTCGATCCCCCGTCCACTATTATCGTCTCAATTGGTCGGTAGGTCTGGTTGTAGATGCTCCTGATCAAATTTGAGATGTTTTCGGCCGAGTTCAAGGTAGGAATGATTATGGTCACGGATTCATTTGCGGCCATAGGACAAACCGTCAATACAGTCTTACTAGCTACGGGATTGCGTTCTTAGGTGTGCGCCGGTCAGGCGTCTCGTCTTGATCAATCTGAAAGCTCTAGACTCGATGTATTTTCTCATTAGGTATTTGTCTCGTTCGTCGATATTCCACGAATGGAGACGAGCGGGCAGAGAAAATCGGAAGACAGCCGAAGTCAAAATAGACAATTCAATTTCCCCTTGCGAAACATCGGAAAGATAGTCCAAGACAATAGCCCGCCAAAGCAAGCTCGAGTATACCAAGTGCATTTTGTCAGCGATTGTCCACCAGCTATATGATTCAGGAACGTGTCCTCTACCGCGAGCTGCATTTCACTGGCTGGCTAAGCATTGGTCTTTTTCGCCACCAAGTGTGGCGAAGGACTAGATATCTGGATATCTAAATATTGGCGATAGGCATGGCAAGGGACGGAATCTAGTCAAAGGGATCAGCCAAGAACTGTACCGGGAGATAAAAGCTCAGTCAGCCAGGCTTGGGAAGACCGTTTCGGAGGTCGTAAGCGCTGCGCTGGAGGATTGGTTGAGGCGCAAAGCTCCTGAGGAGGATCGGGAATTTCTACAGAACAATGTCGCCTACGAGGCGTCCGAAAACGATCTCATCAAAGTACACGGGCAAATGGGTTGCCTTCGAGAAAGGCCAGCTGATCGGAGCCGCTGATACCATAGCAGAGCTGAGAGCCTTGATGAGTGATGTCGGTCATAGACTGATAGTGAGAGTCGGTGAGGTCCCGCCTAGAAGGAAGTACATCGGAGGCTCCAGCATACGGAGAACAGAGAGCCAACATGGGACTATGTTGAAGACGAGTTCAACTACAAGGCTCCCGTGATGGAGATCCAAGTGTTGAATCCTCTCTCTGAAGGTCAACTGCATTCTTCCTTCCTGATTCTAATTCTCTTATGTTCATTGCAATATGGCTGATCTAGCTAAGTCTACCGTGCTCGGTGTTCAGACAAGTCGTATAAAGAGTCGTTAGGCGGTGCCGAATATTTCGTCTAGGAGTTTTCTCGCGAGTTCGAGGGCTCGATCCGCGTATTCTACTGCCTTTCCTGAGTCGTCTGCTGTGAAGAGTTCGGATGCGGGCTTCCCGGCGATTTCGTCGCCATACATGGATGGGCCGCGTCTTTCCGATAACCATACGCTCCCCTCTTCAAGGTAGGCCATCTGGGAGCGGAACCAGTCTGGAAGCTTTTCCAAGTTTTCCTTCATGGCGTCGGAGACCTCATGCTCCTTTGGGTACTCGATCCCTACGGCCCGAAGGATTGCTTTGAGTGTCAGCTTAAGGGATTCTTGGCTGAGTCGAATCGCACGGTGGTGAACCTCGCTGTTTCTAGCCGCCTTTGCCTCCGACAGTATGGACGTAGAGTCGGAAAGGTAGTTCTGAGCCATCCGCTTGTTAATCAAATCTCGATGATCTCCCCGGGCTTCAGGTCAGGTTTCAAGACCCAATACCATTTCCCAGTTCGTGTCCGAATTCGCTTCGATCCCAGCGCTTGCATTCTTTCTTTTAGTTCGGCCAATTTCTGACGCATCAGCCCATCATCATACAGGATGATGCCATCTTCGCTGACATCAAGTAAGAGTGGTGGTGTTTCAGCTAGATCCTCCGGCCTGTAGGGCACGGCTGAGAAAGAGAAGCGGTATCCAGCTTTCAGGAGCTGAAGGTAACTTCCCCTAGATTTGACTTCTCGAAAAATTGGCCTAAGCAGATCGAGCCTCGCGCTGTACGACTCAGGGAACGCATCCGATACAACTATAATGTCGATGTCGCTCCGCTGGCCGTGTTCGCCTCTAGCCACAGACCCGAAAAGAACAATAGAACGAACCTTCAGCCTCTCACGGAGACATGTGGAAACATCCTCCAGAACAAATCGAATCAGTGGTTTGATGTCCAAGTTCAGCGCCGAAGCCTTCTTGCGTCAACTCACAAATAAGAATGAGTTTCAGCCGGCTTACTTCACATCAAGTTGCCATCGTGAAATGCGCGGCGGGGACGTTCAAGGACTCGAAAGAGATTCAACGAGCCGTTCGAGCCCTAGAACGCCTTGAAGAGCTAGCGCCACCCAACCATAGCCGTTTCAACTTTGAGGTGATGGGGTATACACCACAAGAATTCATCGACATGCTTGTTCGGCTTAATATCAAAGCCGTCGAGGTGGTGGAACAAGGCATTCCGATCATCAGCGGTGCCTTCTTCAGCGAACTGAAGCGCAAACTCGACGAGTTGAAGAGTAGAGGGCTCAGGAAGACGAGCTGCACATATGAACTGGACCGGGCGCCAATTAGCTACTAGAATTGAAGCTAGCAAGTCTGAGGGCGAAGTCCTTTCCCGTTTCTTGCTACAGGAACTCTACTGAGTGCCCTTTGCTTTTTGAATAACGCCAAACTTCATAGCCTCGTGGCCTCACGTTGCTGGTAGCTTTGATTCGGGTGGAAAGAGGGTTGCAGCGTTTGATTCTTTCATCTCAGATAAGACTAGGGAAATGAACGTGGGGGCATTGAGTTTCCGGGCTAATAGGATGATCACCTGAATCAGAAGATTGGGCCAGAATGTCAGTATTGGCGTGAAAGAGGTCAGCGCGACTATTGAGGAGTTCGGGTGCCTTCGGGCATCATTGGTTATTGACCTATGAATAATAGACACTCGTTCTACGTGAAGCTTCATTCTTCCACAATTCTTGGACTGGAGAGAGTGAACTTAGCGATTGAAAGAATCGGTTACGCTCGAACCGCCTTATTCCTGGTTATCGCTCTCGTGCTGATTTTGATCGTGCTCCGCTCTTACCACGCATCGGTTACTGGATACCTGCTCCCTGACGAGGCGTTCTATTATAACATATCCGTCCTCGATGGCTTTCGGGAGACAGAGTATAGGCCATTCTTTCACGTAGTCTACCTCTTGTTTTTCGGGGGTGTGCGGGATGTTTGGACATTTCTCCTAAGAGGTGCCCTATATTCCGCATTATGGGCCGTCAGCTCAATCATCATGACCTACAAGATAATCACCCACCTACATGTAGCCGACAAGACAGCCGCATTGCTCATTCTCTCTCTGCCCTTGTTTCCAGTCTTTACCATAATGGTCCCGATGATTCTCACGGAAACGCTCGCGCTATTCCTCGCATTAGTCGGAATCTACTTTGCCCACAAATACCTTGACAGTCTCAGAGTTGTAGACGCTCTGCTAGCCGCGATTGGCTTTGTGACGGCCTCCCTGGTGCGCCAACCGTACCTCTTACTCAGCTTGGGAGCCATACTTGCCATACTGCTTCCGAAGAGACGAAGCTTAGCTCCAATAGTGGCCTACTCTTTGCTGCTGTTATTGATTTTTCCAATACCTATTAGACTGACGCCTCTGCAGTTCGCCCAGCCTGTCTATAGCTATCTGACGAACTTGCTAGTCCAATTGCCTCGAGTCGGACTTGCTGCCGCATTGACATCTCTAAGGCCGGGGGTCCTGATGGCTCCGCGAGTTTGGATACCGCATGGGGCAAGTAGCTATGATATCCTTTACGCGTTCGTGGTGGGCTTGCTTTATGGATATAATCCACTGTTTACGGTGTTTGTCTTCGTTTCCCTTGGTCTCGTCGCCTACGCTGCCTTGGTCAACCGTACTCGAATGGCGGTCTTCGACTTGCTAATAATGACACTCGCTCTGTTGAGCTCGTTGATTTCGATAGTTGTAATTGTCAGCAGCCTTACCGCCGCAGTGTCAACCTGGACATCCACCATAATCAGAATGACTCATACTTCCTTGCCTGCTATCTTTGGTCTACGTAGACTCTACGCGAAACTAAGGCCAAGGCAGTTGGTGGCCATCCTACTCATATTCTTGGTTCTCGCGTCAACGCAGATCCCGCAGTTCCTGAATGCTGCGCAGAGAAGTCTGACGATAACCGGAGAGCCAATCAATAGACTCAGTCTTGATTACAAGGCGCCCTACTACAGGCTGTATCTCCTAGCCAAAGACTCCGGAGAAACCTTGGTCATAGGAGGGTCGCATATGCGTGGAATAAGGACCTACATGTCGATGCTGCCAAACGTGACTTTGTCCGGGGTACCGAAGACACAAGCCGAGTTCAGTGCCCTAGTCAACAGGGAATGGCAGACAATCTTCCTTTATGATGACTGGATCACAATCGCGAAACCATCCCTTGCAAATGTCTATCCAACCTACTATCGAGAGATTCTGCTCTCGCGCAGCTTTTCGGGATTCGTCTTGGATACATTATGGGTTGACGGAGAAAGCTACGCGATAAGAATGACCAGAACAAGTGCAGTTCCAAGCCAGACGAATTGTCCCGCTGTTTCGTTTACGTGAACTCATGCTCTTAGGATCGCGAAGACTTTCCGAACCCGAACTCGGCGGAGGATTCCAAAACAAGATCAGGAACTAGTTGGTTATCACGTTTGAATGCAGCCTAGCGAAATAATGTGCAAAAAGGCTAGGGCGTTGACAAACTGTCCATCAGTTTCTCAATCCTGTCAGCCAATACCGGAAGGGAATAGCATTCAATCGCGAGCTTTCTAGCGTTCTTTGCCAGAAACTCACACAGTTGCTTATCCCTTTCGAGCTTCAAGATTGCCTCAGCTAAGATGTCGGGATCGTTTGGCTGAACCATGATTCCCGGCCTGTACTTTTCCATAATAACCTGCGTCTCTCCTCGTCCTGAGCAGACAACAGGCTTCGCCACTGCGAAGTACTCGAGCATCTTTGAGGGGAGTATTGTCGACGTCTCTTTCAGATCCCTCATGGGGCAAAGTAGAACGTCTGCGGCATTAAGAAAATCAAGAACTCTCTCTCTGCTTTCGATCCTATCAAGCACTAGGACGTTGCTCAGGCTCGCCGCCGATCTTATGACGTGCTGTAGCCATTCTCCATCACCCCTGATCAACACAAGCACTCGCGGGTTCTTCTGAGCGATAATCTTGGCAGCCCTGATCAATGAGGCGAAGTCGTATTTCGGACCTATGATGCCCGAGTACGTGGCAAGAAATCTTCCTCTCAAACGACCGTCCACATACTTCGGAGTCTGTGGCGTGAAGTAGTTAGTGTCCACAGCAAGTTCGACCACCTCAAGCTTTCTCCTCGATAACCCCAACTCCAGCAATCTCTGCTGGATCGATTTCGTGATGGGTGTTGTGAGGTCACTCAACGTGGAAACCATTCTAGCCATGGCGGCGGCTACACTATTCGCTAGGGGTGTCCCTATCGTTCCGATCTCCAATATCACCTCCGGCCAGAGGTCGGCAACGTCGAGGAACACACGCGCTCGCATCAATTTGCCGAGCAAGATAGCGGGGAACGAAATGAGTGAGAGCGCGTAAGGGCTCACATAATAGATGAGGTCTAGCGATCGTTTGATGAGCAGAAGTTGTCCAACTGAGTAGGAAAAGGCAAACGCGAGATAAAGTAGCAGTCGCTTGAGATACCCTTGAGTGCGCAGAGACGGGATCCACACACGAACAACTTCAAGTCCTTGGAAGCGTTCCCGTGCAAAGAGTCGTCCTTTGTAGGCAGGTGCTACCCTGCCGTGAGGGTAGTAAGGGTAAGCTGCGATCACGATAACCTCATGGCCACTAGTCTGCATTGCTCTCGCTATGTTCCAGGCTCTGTTGCTTGCTCCTCCCATATCGGGAGGAAACCCATGGCTAATCACCAGAACTCTAAGCTTGCACACGTGTTCCCACCCCCTAGTCCGGGCTTGTGCCCTGCTTCGAATTGAAGCCACTGTTCCGCTAGACTGCCTATCTTTGGTAGGATGCGATGACTCGTATGCCAAAGGCCTTGGCGATTGAGGAAGCCTCAGGATGAACCCAATATCCGAACATTAACGAAATGACTCTCCGCTCCCCAAGGGCTTTGCGGACTTTCTGCAATTTCTCGGCGAACTCTTTCACATCGCCTGCGTGGATTCTAGATTTCGCTTCTCCAATTATCGTAACTTGAGTACGCCCTTTGAGCCCTACACCGTAAAGGTTGACCTCAACGCTTTCGCCTTCAATCTCCATGAACCGTCTCTCAAGCTCCTCGACGCGGATCCGTTCATTTCTCTCAAGCCAAGAGGGAAGTATAACCATGGCCACATCCTCAAGTCCATAGCCGACAGTATCCGACAAGCGACCGACTGCGGTGGCAAGATTTCCAAGACCCTCCTCGGTCCTCTTC
>Ga0209725_1000054_pt1 | contig 63042 bp, 67 predicted proteins | sample I18A1metaG_FD_184145 | JGI IMG/M metagenome (GOLD analysis project Ga0209725, IMG submission 184145) | Lake sediment bacterial and archeal communities from Gulf of Boni, Indonesia to study Microbial Dark Matter (Phase II) - ​I18A1 metaG... | ecosystem: Environmental > Aquatic > Freshwater > Lake...
GTTTCCCAGCCATCAAGGTTTCATTCACTATTGGAACTATGAACGCCCGCATCAAGGAATCCGTTATCTCTATCCTGCAGACGTATACTTCCATGACAGATGTGGGTAGTTAGAACAGCGCGCTCGCACTGGCACCACTGAATCTCATAGACTTGTAACGTTGGGTCCTTTGCTATGTGAGGCACCCATCCTATCTTGCGCATTTTCTCATGTTCTTCGGATTGTTCATCCTCTGGCCGAGTCTCCTCTCGCCGATTCCACTCGTCGCAATTCCTGGGTATGCACGCGTCGCCAAGATCAAGGAGCAGTTGCTCTTTCAGGGTCTTGGTGAACACTGTCAGTATCGCGAGAAGGCCGGACGATTCATTCACAACGTTGTGGTCCGACTAGGTCTGATCGAAGACGAGTATTCTTTCATAAGTCTATTATCCGTCACGCAACTGAGTCTCTCGATTGATGCGAGATGGAGCTCCCGACGAAGGGTGAAGTGGACAGCATGATTCAGCGGCTGAAGACCGACGCTCACTATGGGCTCAATCCGAACCGCGTTCATGTCCGGCTAGTTCAGCGTTTCAAGTCAGAAGCCAAAGCGGGCTCGTTCACTTTCGTCAGCGATGAACCAGATGAACGTGGTGGTCACGGAGATGGTCCTGCACCGCTCGAATACTTCTTGGCCGGATTCGCGTTCTGCCAGCTCTCGATCGGAGCCGCACACGCAGCATTGATGGGTCTCCGTCTAGACAGCGTCGAGATATCGGTTCGAGGTCTCGTCAACGAACGTGGAGTGTATGGCTTTCCCGGAATTTCGCCAATGATGCAGGAGATCAGGTACGAAATCCGCGTTCAATCACCCGAACCGCCGGAGCATATTCTTGAATGGCTGAGAGCGGTCGAAGGAGGATGCCCCGCCTACAACACAATCCGTAACCCGCCTCCACTCATACGGTAGCTGGTGTTGAACGGTGAGGAAGTGCAAGTCGATTCGTAAGCGACTTCAGTCGCGTGAGAGTAATGCATGGCGCCGCCGGAAGGACTCGAACCTCTAGTCGCGCTTTGGGCGCTTCGACCAACGGGTCGCTGCCAATGTGGCTAACAGCTTCAGCTTCAGTCTCTTGTGACCGAATCCGCTGCTCTACCACTGAGCTTTCGTCCATGACCATTCGAATGATCATAAACGGCGGCTCGTCTCGGCGGCACCGGTTTCACCGAGCCTCGCGTCGCTTATTTAAGAGTTCATCAAGGCACGGACAGAACGAATTCATCATCTCTGCCGACGACTTGAATTATCCTCTGACGTCTGTCGCTCTATGCTTTAATAATCCATGAGAACAGAGCGAAGAGAACTCAGTTCTGGGAAGGTCCTTCTTGTCGAAAGCGCGAGAACGAGGCTTCAAGGAAGCAACTAGAATCGACGAGGCAAGGCGAATCTTCTACGAGGCACTTCCAACTACTTTGATGCCACCGGAATCAGTCCCAGTTGCCAAGGGCCTGAACAGAATACTCGCCGAAGACGTAGCGGCGGACCAAAGCGTTCCGTCATTTGCAAAGTCCGCCATGGATGGATATGCAGTGATCGCAGAAGACACCTTCGGTGCCTCACAGACAAACCCAAGCCTCCTGAGGATCGTCGGAGAGAGCAGGATCGGAGAACCACCAAGGGTCGTTCTTCACAAGGGACAGACGGTCTCGATCGCGACTGGAGCACCAGTTCCACAAGGCGCAGACGCCGTTGTCATGCTTGAGAACGCGAAACGGCTCGATTCGGGTGATGTGGAGATCTATGCGCCAGTCGCCCCAGGGGAAAACGTCTCACAGGTAGGCGAGGACGTGAGAAAGGGCTCAGTGGTGCTGGAGAGGGGAAGGAAACTCAAGCCGCCCGAGTTGGGCCTACTCGTTGCTCTGGGTCGGCGGGCCGTTGAGGTCGTAAGAAGACCGAAGGTTGGCGTCCTCTCAACAGGGAACGAGCTGTCTGACACCTATCCGGTTGTGGCTGGCAAGATAGCGGACATCAACCGTCCCATGCTAATGGCGATGGTTGAAGAATGCGGCGGTACCCCTGTTGACCTTGGCATCGCGAAAGACGACGCGGAAGAGATCTCTCGGAAGCTCAGACAGGGACTTAGATCGGCGGACACTGTCTTGGTAACTGCGGGAACATCCGTGGGCAAGGGCGACCTAGTACCAGACATCATCAACGCTCTCGGAAGACCGGGGATGCTCGTTCACGGCATTGCTATGCGTCCTTCTCTGCCCACCGGTCTAGCAGTGGTCGAGGGGAAGCCTGTGGTCTCACTGCCTGGGTTGCCTGTCTCTGCCATGTTCGCATTCTCCACGTTTGTTCAGCCGTTGATTCTGAGGATGTTGGGAACGGAACCAGATCCTCAGCCGAAGGTCAAGGCGAGAAGTACGAAGCGCATCGTCGGAGTGCCAGGATTCCGAACTTTCGTCAGAGTACTTGTCAGGGATGAGGAGGGAAAGCTCATCGCAGAGCCCCTTCGCACTCCCGGTTCTGGCATCTTGACAACTCTCACCAGAGCCAACGGAATTGTGGTCGTTCCAGAGAACATTGAAGGCTTTGACGAAGGAGCCGAAGTTGAGGTTCAGCTCTTCAGGCCTGTTGAACGAGGTGAAAGCTCTGGAAGATCGTAAAATCTTCAGAACACTCGTCACGATCGAAGAAGCCCACGCAGAACTCTACAAGCACTTCAAACCTCAACCCCTCTCCGTCGATGAAGTCTCGTCCTCCGACGCGCTCGGGCGTACGCTCGCTGAGGATGTGATAGCACAGATTGATGTTCCAAGTTTCGATCGCGCCGCAATGGACGGCTACGCGGTCATCGCCGAGGACACATTCGGCACCGACGATGACAATCCAAGAGGGCTCAGGATTGTTGGGCGATGTGAAGCGGGACATGCTGTCACGATCCTCGTCAAGAGGGGCGATGCTGTAGAGATTTCAACGGGAGCGCCTGTCCCGCGTGCATCAGATGCAGTCGTGATGGTCGAGCATACTCGTCGAACGGGCAGGACAGTTGAGATTTTCCGCCCGGTCGTCCCGGGAGAGAACATCACAGCCGCCGGATCCGACATCATGACTGGAGAACTCGTCCTTCGCAAGGGCGAGACGATCACGCCTCGAGAGATTGGGGTACTTTCTGCACTCGGAACAGCGAAGGTCAGGGTTTTCAAGAAACCTCGTGTCGCGATTCTCTCTACAGGCAACGAGCTTCTGCCGCCGGGGACCCCACTAACATTCGGGAAGGTCTACGACATCAACGCGAGTGCCATTGCTGCGAGCGTCGAGGAATGTGGAGGGGAAGCCATCAACCTCGGCATCGTACCTGATGACCCGGCGATCATGGAGGAGAGACTTGGACAGGCACTTCGAGAAGCCGATATGGTGCTCACCTCGGGGAGCACATCTGCTGGTGCGGGAGATCTTGTCTATCGCATCATCAACCACCTAGGAAAGCCAGGTGTTCTCGTTCACGGGATATCCGTGAAGCCAGGGAAACCCGCGCTTGTCAGTGTCGTCAACAGCAAACCACTCATCGGTCTGCCCGGGTACCCGACATCGGCACTGATGATATTCCAAGCTTTGGTCGCTCCGGTTCTTCGTGCAATGTCAGGTCTTGCGCGGCGATCAGTGGTTGTTATCGACGCGAGACTCGCAGTAAGGGCCATGTCAGCGAAGGGAAGACGCGAACTTCTCCCTGTGCATTTGACTCAAACGGCTAGCGGGCAATACCTTGCCTATCCTGCCACGAGTGGTTCAGGGGCGATCAGCTCGTTCTCACTTTCTGACGGGTTCATCGACATACCTGACAGGGTGGAGTTCCTCGAAGAAGGGGAGCTGGTCAAGGTGAGCCTGCTCGGAACGAACCTGAACCCTGCTGATCTCGTTGTGATCGGGAGCCACTGTATTGGAATCGACGTGCTGATTGGAGTTACCCGCGAAGACTTACCTGGGCTTGTGACCAAGGTAATCAACGTCGGCTCGCTTGGAGGACTTCACTCCGTGAAGCGTGGTGAGGCTGATGTCGCCGGTATCCATCTGCTGGATGAAGCGACCGGCCTGTACAATCTTCCCTTCTACGATCGATTCGGGCTGAAAGGCAAGGCCGTTTTGGTAAAGGGCTACTCGCGCGAGCAAGGCTTCCTCCTACCCCCGGGTAATCCAAAAGGCGTGAAAGGCTTCGATAACCTATTTGAGGGAGACCTGATGGTTATCAATAGAAATCGAGGATCCGGCACGAGGATTCTAGTCGATTTTCATCTTTCGAAGATAGCGGCTTCAAGAAACACCGACCTCAGCGAGCTTTCCAAGAAGATTCAGGGCTACACGTCCGAAGCGAAATCGCACTCCGCCGTGGCGGCGGCTGTTGCCCAGAGAAGGGCGGACGTAGGCGTAGGAATCAGGACTGTTGGCGAAGCCTACGGTCTCGATTTCGTGAAGATAGGAGACGAATCGTTTGACTTCTTGGTGACTAGGGACCGACTAGTGAAGCCAGCCATACAAGCGTTCTTGACCGCGCTGAAGTCGAAGGAGTTCGCTTCATCCTTGCCTCAGAGAGCACCGGGGTTGATCCCCGACTCGATGACGGGGAGCATAGTAGCCGAGTGACTTGCGGACGGTCACCGTTTTGCCTGCCGGATCTTCTGGATCTCTGCTGCTAACTCCTTCAGCGTCTTGGATCGAGCCCTATCTCCACGCTTGATTGCGACATAACCAGTCTTCTCCCACCAGCGAGATGGCGGCGCCGAACTGGCGGAGACCTCGGGGTTGAAGGAGAGCCTCTTTGCCGCTAAGTCTAGTTCATCAACTCTCGGAGCTTGAATCGCTTGCGACTTCGGGATGCGCCTGCCTTGGGATCGGGATTTGGTGGAGTCGAGAGCGGCGGGCCAAACGACCATCTTTCCGCTCTGCCTCAATTTGCACTCAAGCGGCTCCCATTCGATCATCAGGCAAACTCAGATGAGCTGTCGCATGTCATTGCGCTTTCTGAACGAGCACTGCGTTGACTACACCGTGTTGTCCAGGCCTTGAAGTCACGCGAGCCTGCCCTAGCGGCGTCTCTAGTATTGCGCCCTTGGTGATCACGCCTCGACGCTGGTAGTCAATATTGGCTGGGTTCTTGACAACACCCGTGATCTCGGTCTTCTCAGTCTTACGCGTTGACGGGTCAGTGACGTTCACAAATTTCGTGGCGAGAAGACCAAGTTTGATCGTGCCTCCTCGCCCTCTCTTCGGAACCGTGCGACGTTCGCCTACGACAGTCTCTGCGGCATCGCTGCCCATCTCGAACGCTCGTTTTCCGCGGAAGAACTTTCTTCGTCCTCCCGAGCGTTTGCGTTTGTGCAGGTCACCGTGCCATTGGGGCAAGTTGTCATACTCTCCGAGCCAAGACCCTGCACAGCTCTCAAGACCGCATATAAGAATTGCCTATGAAACAAGGATGTTGAGAGTCCGAGAGGGCTAGTCAGAGGTCTGCCAAGAACTGAATTCAAATCTGCATCTCAGACTTGTGACTGTCGCCAGTCATCTCTCAGGGGAAGCTAGAATTGATCGGACAGTTTGGGTTACTGCTCTCCTAAGATCCTCTTTGGTCTTCTGGGGCGTCCAACCCAGCGTCTTTTCAATCTTCTCTATCGATTCTACCATTGGATTGATGAGAGTCGGGTCGCTGAGGAGTTTGATCTTGCTCTTCGAGTTCGTTAGCTCGATGAGCAGCTCATACAGTTCGCGATCAGAGATGAAAGTCGTCGGATTTGAAAGGTCGAGGACTTGGCCATATGCATCTTTGTTGAGTGTTGCTTGCAAGAACGCCTGACATAGCTCGTCAACGTGAATGCTTGCTTGACCGTCGCCCTCGATAACCTCAATCGTCTCTCCTCTCATCACTCTGTCGACGTGATTCTTGCCCAACATCTGCGATTCCTGATCGTCGAACAGGACTTCGATCCGAAACACGGTGACAGGTAGGCCGTGGTGGTGATAGTACATCAGACAGAGCTTCTCCGTGGTCAGTTTCACTATGCCGTATGCAGGCCCGGGAGCTCCATCCCAAAGTTCAGGCTTACACACGGTCTCCTCGTCTACAGCCAGAGACATTGCCTTTCCATAGACCGCACAACTGCTAGAGAACAGGAAATGCTTGACCCCTTGGGATTTGGCCGCTTCCAACAGATTGATTGTGCCTCTGACGTTTGCGTCGAATAGGTCTGCGAGAGGTAGCGTGTGCCTCCAAGTAACCGCGTCCCAATTGATAGCTAGGTGATAGATCACAGCTACACCCTTGACGGCCTGCTCAACAGCGTCTCTGTCGCCCATGCCTCCACGTAGTTCGTCGCTTCCGATACCTACAAACTCCAGATTCGGATGTGTGATGCCCGTCAGACGCCCATATTGAATGTCAAGAACCCTTACTTCCCATCCTTCCCTCAGCAATGCTTGAACGAGTCTGGAGCCGATGAAGCCGCCTCCGCCGGTAACCAAAGCTTTCCCTTGAATACGCCTCACTGTCAGGTCAGTCTCCTACTTGTCTGGTATCTTGCATACAAGTATGACCTCATGACTCTAATGACATGTTCGCATGCACGGAACTGTTTCAAGTGCGGTGAACTCGGCGGTTCGTTCCGTTGGAACCTTGAAGACGCCTGCTATGTTGCAGGTCTAATCCGAGCTCTAGATCGAGTGAACCTTACACCCATGTGAGAAGTGAATGGCCGCAACTCTGATAGGGTTCTGGACACGATATCTACTGCGAACGAAAGGGAACGAGGCCGCGTTGAAGACGAGCAGTCATGTTAGGAGGATACCGCACATCACCATCTGTGTATCCGATGTGAAAACGGCTGTGTCCTTCTACCAAGGAATACTCGGTCTTGAGAAGATAGGCGAATGGCCCGGTTATGCCCAGTTCGATATCGCAGGAGTAGGTCTCGGCCTCGAGCGAAGGCCAAAGCCCGAGATTTGTCTCCTGGTCGACGACGTTGACAAAGCCTACGCACATCTCAAAGACAAAGGAGTGAAATTCGTGAGCGAACCGAAAGACCAAAGTTGGGGAGCTCGAGCAGCTACTTTCCTTGACCCCGACGGAAACATGCTAGTAATTGAGTCCTTCGAATGCAAGGTCTGCGGCAAGATTTGTGACACTTATCGTGAGCTTCTTGAGGAACACTTGAGGAGACATAAGAGACAGGGCAAAGAGCAAGAGAATTCTGGTAACTGAGTATCTCTGCTCGATGACCTATCCCGTACTACCCACGCTGTGCCGGATCTAGGCTCCCACCTTGCCGGTGGATACAGAACAGCCTCATCGGCCTTCCCATGGTGATCATGGTCAATACGCGGGACAGAAAGCTTGAGACGCGTTCGAGGTACGGATCCGTGACTGCAGATTCGTACGCTACCACATGCCAATCCTATCGTCTTTGACTGCATAGTCTGGATGCGCGTGACAGCGAGGTTAGACCTTGATGACATCCTTACATTACTGGAGTTGTTGGCTAAGCCGGCTCGGTTGATCAGCCTCGGCGGACATAGCATGAATCGCATGTTCGCATCACCTGGACATAGTCCATGTAAGCACCTCGCACCGTGGTTCCCACGTAACGAATGCAGTCGAAGCATACTGGCTTGCCGCAGAACCTGCATTTAGCCCATCTTCGCTCCTCATCGCCGGGTTGAAGTGTACGACCGCAGTCCAAGCACTTCGCGCTTGAACTTGTACTCTGATCGAACACTTGCACTCGCTCCTATTGCTTAGATCTCTAGGGGAAGTCTGCCCACGGCTCTCGCCAGGTCTGCTGCCGTGAACAGCCCGATTGGTTTGCCATCCTCGACGACGACTAGCCGTCTCACTTTCATCTCTGTCATGATGCGGGCGGCCTCCTTCACATCGGTCGCCGGGGTAACTGTAACGAGGGGAGATGATGCGAAACTGCCGACGGAAACCTCCAAGTCCTTCGTCTCTTGCAGCACTTTCGAGACCAAGTCACGTTCTGTAAAGATCGCGTGGATGACTCCTTTGTGAGATAGCAGGATGCTACCGATGTGTTTCTCTCCCATGAGCTTGCATGCATCGGCTACAGAGAGCTCAGAGTCCAAGGACAACGGGGGGCTGCTCATGAATTCTCTGACAGTGACCAACTACTCCACCCTAACAGGACTCCACTTGCCTATGAATAAGCTTGAGTGACTGAACATGGATGCGAATCTATTGGCTCGGCGGAGCCGAGGCCTCTGATGGCGAAGCGGAACTGTCTTCCCCTCGAAAAGGTTTCGAAGTCGTTTCTTGGATCCCACCCGATTCCGTTCCGCCACCTTGGACTGCCTTGAGATCCTCGAAGATCTTCTGGATTTGCCTCCTCATCAGTCTCGAATCCTGACTCAGGTTGAAGTAGTCAGAGAAACTCGGCGTTGTGCGGAGGACCTTTGACCTTCCCAGCGGCTCTTCTGAAATTAGGCCCATCTCTCTCAACTGTCTCACATGCCCGTAGGCGAGGCTCCCCCTCACCTTGACAACGTGCGACTGTGCAACGGGTTGTCGCAGAGCAATGTACGAGAGCGTCTTCAGCGGACCGGGGGTGAGGAGGGGCCTTGTTGCAAGACGCTTGACGGATTTTGAGTATTCGGGTTTGAGCTGCATGACGTAGCGGCCATCTGAGAGCTCAAGAACTTCCAAGGCTCCAGAATTCTGCACATATTTCTCCCTTAGCGCCAACGCGAGTTTTCGTATCTTCTCCTCTGAGCGAAGGTTGAGGATCGATCCCAGTATCCCTACGTCGAGCGGTTTACCTGTCACATATAGCGCTGCTTCGATCAACGAGACTTGAGTCAAGGCGCGGACGTGAGCTCTTGTCTCGTCAGGTGCCTGCATCGTCTCAGACAATTCTAATGCTAACCTCGGGTATTCCGATGGTTATGTCGCCTCGGTCCTCTCTCTGGCTCAGACATACGCGATTCTGCATGACAAGGAACAGGAGCATGATGAAAACCCTGACCGCCTCCAAGATGGAGTAATCCCTCGTCAGCTCCAAGAACGAGATCGTAGGTCGGTCAGCCGCCTCTCTCAAGAGAGCGGTATAGAAGATCTCCATATTCTTCTCAATATTAGCTAGGAACTCATCCATCTGTTCAAGGATCTCTGGAGGCTTGAGCAGACCCCTTCTCTCGGCGAGTGCGACGCTCTCCCGTTTGAGAACCGCTTCAAGCATCGAGAGCACTTGCTCGATAGACGTCGACGTGTATTCGAACCGAATCGGAAATGGAAGAGGCGGCGGCACCTCCTCATTCGGTCTGGGAATAGGTGGCTTAGGAGGTTCCTCCATCTTGAGTATGAGTTCAGATTTCATTCGGTGAATCATCGATGACGATAGGAGAGCTGTTCCTGACGCGGAGAAGTCTATGAAACCTTGCTTCTTCATCTCGGCTAGAAACGCATTCAAGAGGTATGTTATGTTCACGTCCCAGGGCTTGATTCGGTGCAACCTCAGTAGATCGAAGAGAATGATGTAGGGCGGCCGCAACCAGAAGGGCTTCTCAGAGATGTCCACTACGCCGTCACCTGAGCCATCGGCATCGAGACGACTTGGGACACTCCGTCCTGTATGAAGACCCCATAGACTCTGTTTGCCCTAGAGATCGCTGTGTCTTTGAGTGAGACGACAATGAATTGGGAACCTTTCGACCGATCGAGAAGCAATTCCGCTAGCCTCTGCGAGTTCAGCACATCCAAGTGGGCGTCGATCTCGTCGAACATGTAGAATGGCATGGGGTGTATTGCCTGAAGGGCGAGTAAGAAGCAGACCGTGCCCACGGACTTCTCGCCACCGCTCGCGCTGCTAATGGCCATCTCAGATTTGCCCGGGAACTCGAGCAGCATATCTACTCCTCCCTTGAAGGGTTCCTCAGGGAACTCGAGTGCCATTCGTCCCTTTCCGGATCCGGTGATCTTGGCAAATGTCTCTTCGAAGGCGTTGTTGATCTGGTTGAATGCTCGCATGAACATGTCGTGCTTCTTCTGGTCGAGTTCGTTCATGAACTGGATGATCGCGTGACGCTCCTTCTCCATATCGTAGATCTTGGTGGCCAATTGCTTGTAGTTGTTCTTTTGGTCCTCGTATTGGCTGACGGCAAGTTCGTTGACCGCACCGATGTGTTCAAGCTCGCGCCTGAGGGATGTCAGGGATGCTTCGAAGGATGGCAGTTCTTTCGGATCTACCTCGACGAGCTCAGTGTATCCTAGCTGCTTGATCTCTGACCAGAGCAGTGACGCACGTAGCTCTTTCTCCTTGATGTCTGAGTTGATCTCTGCAATGTCACGGTTCAGTGGCTCAAGCTTGTTGATGATGGCCATCAGCTCTGATTCCAAGCGTTTGAACGCCTGCTCGAACTCGCCTCTTCTTGTCTTTGCGGAGGTGAGCTGATTCACGATTTCTTGTCTCTGATCCTGAAGCTGTTTCAGAACCTCTCGCTCCTCGCGCAATGTGCAATCCGTCGCTTGGATCTTGGACTGCAAGTCAGCTATCTGGCAGTTGAGCGACTCGACTTGGGCTCTTGTCTGTTCGATGTTCTGATTGAACGTAGCAATAGAGGACTCCAGAGTTGCGACGCGCGCTTCGAGTGCTAGCTTCTCCTGAACGAGCTTGTTCAACTCGTCATACAGGACTCCGTGTCTGCCTTCCAGCTCAACCAGCTCAGCAGATCTGGCTTTCAAGCCAATCGAGGATTTCTCCTTCATGAGGAGGTCTAGCTTACCTTGCAGGTCCTCTTTGGCTGCCGTCGAGCACTCGCGGGATCTGTTTTCGTTCTCAATCTCTAGTTCAAGTGCCCCGATCCGCTTGTCTGAGTTCTCGATGGCTTTTGAGGCTCGTTCCAGGTCTTGTCTGATCGTCTCACCGTCTCTCTCCATCGCTTCGACCAGATGCTTGCTCGCGGCTTTGCTGTCAGTGAGGTTCAGGATCTCCTGCCTTAGCCTCTCAAGGTCCTTCCTACCTCGCTCCAGGAGACCTTCAAGCGAGACCACGGCGGAGGCTACGTCTGCCAGCGTTGTGCCCTTCGGCACGAGCCTTCTCGCATCTAGGGGTTCACGGTAGTAGCCAATCTCCATGCCGCCTCCAGGTTCGTACAGGTCGCCTGCAAGGGACACTGCCCGGTGGCCTTCGAGGGAGGCTATGAAAGCCGACCTTTGGGTTCCGGTGATCACAGTGTCCCCGAACACGAAATCGATTGCTGGCCCGAACGGACCTGAAGCCTTGATGAAACTCGTAATGGAACCCAACATTCCATCAATATCGTGGGGAGGCTCACGTCTTTCTGGGCCGTGAAGGCTTTCAACTGGAATCAGTTTGACACGTCCGAGCTTGGTTCTCTTGAGGCTCTCGATGCACGCTACCGCGCTGTCGATATTCTTGACGACGATGGATTTCAACCATCCCGATGCGGCCGCCTCAATGGCTTTTCTATACTCTTCGTCGAAACGTATCAGATCGCAGAGACGCCCGTATACTCCGCCTATGGCGCCCGAGCGACCCATCTGTTCGATTAATTCCAGGGCACTTTCATCTGACGCAAGCGCTTCTGCTACGCTTTTCTGGGTTTCAACCTCTGCCAGCGTTAGGCGTGCCTTCTTTGATACCTCTGCAGCGTGGGCTACTTCTGCCTGCTTTTCCTCCTCAATCTCGGCACACTCAGCGAGACTCGCCTCGATTGTGGTCAGTCTGGTCCTTTCTTCCTCGAGAAGCCTACCGACTTCTTCCACTCTCGCGCCGAGGCTTGCGCGGAGGTGCTCGAACTCCTTCTGCCGTGACTTGAGTGTCTGTATGTGGCCTTCGAGAGCTGCGATCTTTGAGCCGCTTCCTTTCCCTTGGGCATCTAGCATGATCAATTGCTTTGTGAGTTCCGCGATCTGCTCTTCCAATGTGCCAACTTCAAGCGAATGCTCTCCGAGGCTGTTTCTCAACTCAGTCAAGCCACGTGAGAGTGCTTCGTGTTCTTTGCGTTTGGTATCAAGAGCTTGAGTCAGTTGAGGAAGTTCGGTCTTTGACCTTGAAAGATCGATTTGAGACCGCTCGATCGACTTCTCCGTAGTCGAGATTCGTCTTTCGAGTTCTGCCCTTTGTGCTTCAAGCGAAGCGATGGTGCTGCGGGATGATTCTATCTCTGCCCTGAGGCCTGCGATTCTCGCGTTTGTATCGCCCAGTATGCGTTCGAGCCTGAACAGGTCGGCGCTGCCCTTGTCGACAACTGTCTCCTCATAGCTGCGTCGTTCTGCCTCGATTCTCTCCCTTTCTTTCGAGACCTCATCTTTCTTGTTTCGCATCTGCTCGATGGCTTGCTGCTTCTGGTCTGCCTTATTTCGTAGATCCGCGATCTTGACTTGAATCTCGGCGATCTTGCTCGAAGCAAGCTGTGCTTGAAGCCTACCGATCTCCTTCTTGAGCTGCTGAGATCTCAGGAACTCGTTCCTTTCCCTCTCAAGGGCTTCAACTCTGCTATGGACCTCGTCAGTTCTGGCCGATGCAACCTTGATGTTCAGATCAGCCTGCTGAAGCTGAAGCTCTGCTTCCGCCTTCTTAGAATCATAGACCGCTATCCCTATCATGTCCTCGACTATCTTCCGTCGTTCCTCAAGCGTAACCTCAGCAAGCCGGGTGATTGCATGCTGTTGAACAATGTTATGGCCCGAAACTTGAATGTCGGCGGACGAAAGGACATCCGTGAGTTGCTTCCTCGAGACGCGTCTTCCGTTCAGTCGGTAGATACCTTCACCGCCCCTCCTGAACTCTCTGGAGATCGTAACCAGATCAGCATCGACCGGGAGACGTCGGTCCTCGTTGTCGAATTGGATTCCAGCGTATGCGGATCTTGCCGTGGCGTGCGGCGATCCTCTATGGATGAGGTCAGTTATCGTCCCGCCTCTGAGCTCTTTTGCACTCAATTCACCGAGTGCGAACTTCACGGCGTCCATGACGTTGCTCTTACCTGAACCGTTGGGCCCCGTCACTATTGTTAGACCACGGTCAAGGGTGAGGGATACCTTCTTCCCGAAGGTCTTGAAACCTCTAAGATCAATCCTACGAATGTAGACCAAGATGGAACCGATCCCGACGTGCCGTGCAAGACCTTCGAGACTTTCGCATCATGCTGTGAGGGCATTCAATCTCGAACTGTATCGGATGTGAGATAAAGCTTGACGCCAGTCTATGACGTGGACTGCTCGGTAATTCCATGCCGGAATAAGTTGCTTCGAAGCGGCACCGTCACTGGCCGTATCTTCTCCTGCGCTGCTGATAAGTTCGGACAGCTCTGAGTAAATCTATCCGCCTGAACTCTGGCCAATATACATCGAGGAAGCAAAATTCACTGTACGCCGACTGCCACAGCAGAAAGCCACTCAGCCTCTCCTCTCCTGATGTACGTATGATGAGGTCGGGATATGGATTCGGCAGATGGGCTGTGTAGAGGTACTTCATGAACAAGTGCTCGTCTATCTCTCTAGGCGCTACTGAACCATCCTCTACATCACCCGCGATCTTGCGTGCCGCATCGATGATCTCAGCTCTCCCACCATATGCAACAGCAATGTTCAGGTAGTGCTCATCATACGATCCGGTCGCGTCTTCAATTTTCCGAAGAGCTTGTTGTAAGCCCTTTGGCAGGAGGTCGACTCGTCCAAGGGTCTTGACCCTAATCTTGTTCTGGTGAATTCTCGGATCCTTCAATAGATGCCTCGCTTCGTCCTCAATGATCCCGAGAATCATCTGGACTTCCTTCTTTGGTCGATTGAAGTTCTCCATTGAGAACGCGTACACGGTGATCGTCTTGATCTTGAGGTCGAGGCACCACTCCAGAAAATGCTCGCCTGTCTTTGCTCCGCGCATGTGCCCTTCGAACTCCTTGCCTAGGGTTGCAAGGGCCCAGCGTCTGTTACCGTCAAGGATGATGCCGACGTGTTCAGGGATTAACTGTTTCCTCACCTGTTTGTCAAGCCATCTCTCGTAGAGAGCATAGGCGCCAATTGTTCTCAGGAAGCCTTCGATCATGTCGTTCACGTCGCCTTGGCCTGCGAAAGCGCTTTGGCACACCTGCAAGCTCTCTCTTTGGGAACCCTGACTATCGCGTCTCTGATCAGGGACTCCACTTCAGGAAGAACTTTCTTCGCAAGCTCAGTAACCTCGATTGCGCTTAGGGCTTTCTGCATTCCGGCTGCCATGTTAGTCACGAAGGATACTCCCCCGTAGCACATCTCGAGTTCACGCGCGAGGAACGCCTCAGGTGCAGAAGTCATCCCCACAATGTCGCATCCTGCGTTCCTCATCATCCTGATTTCGGCTGGTGTCTCATATCGTGGGCCATCTGTACATGCGAGGACACTTTCGTTCCACACTTTCCGCGAGGAGCGGCCTGCGACTTCAATCAGGGTCTTGCGGATCTCTGGGCAGTATACGTCGGTTACATCTACATGAACAACAGGCTCAGCGTCATAGAATGTCTGGGCCCTCAGTCTCGTGAAATCCACCAGGTCAAGAGGTATCGCCAAGTCGCCTGGCTTGTAGCTCTCTCTCATCGCGCCGACCGCGTTGGTCGCGATGATCCTTTCAACGCCAAGCTGTTTCAAGCTCCACAGGTTGGCCCTGTAATTCACCTTGTGGGGAGGATTCTCATGGGAGGCCCCATGTCTGGGTAGAAATGCAATGCCAACCCCGTTCACTTCAGCGACGGTGATGTTCGGAGAAGGCCCATACGGGGTTCCCAGCCGTTTGGTGTCTCCCCCGCGGACTAGGTTCTCAAACCCTGATCCCCCAATCAGTCCTATCCTAACACTGGACAAGATCCATCCGCCGAAGCGACGGCGCGACCTGATGTCACGACAGAGGAAGGACGGATATAAGGCGTGTAGGCCCGCGGACTAGATGGCGCCTTTCTCCATCAGCGCCTTGAACTCCTCAAGAGACAGCCTCTTGCCGTGCTCAAGCTTCTCGGCGCCAGACTTCTCGAGCTTCTCGCGCACTTCTTGCGCCTTTCGAAGCTTCGTGAACTGTCCTGATTCGGCGATCTGCTGGCGCAACTCACGGATCTTGACAAGGTTCGTGACATACTCCTTGTGGGCGTTGTCCGCACCTTTGAACGCCTCCACGAAATCGGCATGCGCCTTGTCTGCCTCAGCCTTCACGGACGACGCAGACGCAGCTACCTCGACCAGCTTCTTGTGGATGACCTCACTCTCTTCTACGACCTTGGTCATCTGGTCATGGAGTGATTGAGCTTGAATCCTTCGACCGCCAATAGTCGCCCTACTTCCTGCAATCTTATACCTCAGGTCCTCTGCCTTCTTGGCCACCATAACCTGAGCTTCAAGCTCTTTCAGGCGTTTGATCATTTCCTTCTCAGCTTTGGGAGAGAGGGGTGTCGTCTGCAACTTCCACTCTAGGCGGTTGAACTCCTCTATCGCCCTTCGTGGGTTACCTTCCATGCGCTCTGAGATCTTCTCAGATCTCGTTCTGAGCTTCTCAAGCTTCTCCCTCTCAGTAGAAGCGACATCGCGTGCGACATCTCTAGAAGCCTTGAGTTCCTTCACCTTGCGGTTGAGCTCATCTCTCCTAGCCTTGAGGTCCTTGACGTCGACGATGAGTCGCTTGAACTCCTCGTTCAGCTTGTTTCGCTGGTCAAGCAGTTCCCTCGCCTTTCGATTGAGGGTTTCACGCTGTTCAACTAGGCGAACATTTGATTCTCTGAGAGCATTGATCTGCTGGAACAATGCTTCAGGCGTCGTTGGCAAGCCGCTCTGAACCTTTCGTGGTCTGTCCGAAGATGCACGATTGCTCATAAGACTTTCTCGAAATAGAGCCCCACGAACTTCGAGGTCTTGATGATATGAACGCAGAGTTCTCAAGACAGGTGGGTGTGATAATTGGTCGGGACTCTACCTTTGCAGTAGCACACGCGCGTCTACCACTAGGGCGCCATGCTCGTAGACAATCGCAGGGTTCAGGTCTATCTGATCGATCTCACGATTCTCCATCACCAGACGAGAGGTGCGCAAGATGAGGTCGACTAACGCATCTTCATCCGCAGGTGAAGATCCTCGATACCCAGCGAGAATAGAATACCCCTTGATTTCGTGTACCATCTCTCGTGCGTCGCGATCTTCCAGTGGAGCTATTCGGAAAACAACATCCCTGAGGATCTCAACCAAGACCCCTCCTAGACCGAACAGGATCGTGGGTCCAAACTGTGGATCGTTGACAGATCCAACAATAACTTGTGTCGATTCAGGGGCCATCTTCTGCACTAGCACACCGGAAACCCGTGCGTCAGGTCTTCTTGCTGCGGTGGAGGTGGTTATCTGTCCGTATGCGGATTCAACAGCATCACTAGATGATAACCCAACCGCGACTCCCCCCACATCGGTCTTGTGAACTATGTCTGGCGAAACGATTTTCAAGACGACTGGGTATCCGATCTCCTCGGCGAATGAAACCGCTTGGCTAGGGTTCGATGCCACTCTGAAGCTCGGTGTCGGTATCCCGTATGCGATGCAGACGGTCTTGGCCTCGGGTTCCAAGAGACTGTGGCGCCCTTCAGCTAGCGCCTTTTTGATTATCGCTTTCGCCTCTTGGATGCGCAAGAGATTCCGGCCTCTGAATGCTTGTACCACCTGACCGCTTTAATACGATTATTGGGACTGTTTGGCAGTGCGGTCAATCGACTATTCCGTGACTTGATCTGATAGGTGTCAGCGTTGGCAAGCGCATCCTTCGGGAGACTGACAATTGTCGGGACGACTCACGTAGACAGATCTAGCATCGAACGTGTTCGAAAGGTCATTGCCGAGATGCACCCCTCGGTAGTCGCCGTTGAACTTGATGAGGAGAGGCTCTGGGCGCTAAAGGATCCTGACAGGGACAAGGTGGGTTCTCCGCTAAGCTCAGGCCTATTGCCTTGGCTACTTGCATTGCTTGAGAGATCTGCGGGATCCCTAACCGAGGTGTTCCCCGGAACCGAAATGCTCGAAGCCATAGAGGCGGGTCAGAGATCAGGAGCGCAAGTTGCGATGATCGACAAACCCATTGGAGTGATTCTCGAGGAAGTCAAGAGAATACCTCTTCTCGAGAAGACCAGAATAGGGATTGACATCTTGACGGCCCTCCTGAGTATCGTTGGCAGACAAAAGACCGCTCAGCTGAAGGGTGTAGATCTTCAGAAACTACTGACAGAATTCGATGCCAAGTACCCTACCTTGTCGCGGATTCTTGTAGCGGAGAGGAATAGGTACATGGCAAACAGGTTACGAGAGACACTCGAGTCGACCCCCGGCGTCGTTGTGGCAGTAGTTGGACTTGGTCATGTGAACGGGATCGCCCAGAATATGACTCGATATCCGCCAGCTACGAGACAACTGCCGCCCGGGATGACATACGAATGGACTATCAGAACCGATACATCGCTACCATGATTATTTGAGTGTCTTGATCGCCGCGAATCCGCCTCTGGCCGCGTCCCACCAAGTATCCCCGAAGGAGATGAGAACCGCATCCCCTCTTCTCAGCTTGAGCTCTCTCTTGAGATGTCCAAAGGCTGTGCGGCTGCGTCTTGAGATTGGTTCCGTGACTCCAGGGAAGTTCAGCATCTTGCCATCATACAGGATAGTCACTGCGCCCCTCGCGCCGGCTTTGATCGCTGCGTCTCTCTGCTCTACTCCTTGACCTATGCGTCCTGAACAACCGGAGATCTGAAAGATTACATTCTCCGGACCCAGGCCGAGGATTTCTTGATCGAACCTCTTTGCAAGGCGCAGTCGGTTTCTTCTCATAAAAGTAGCCAATTCTCGTAGACCCTTTCGGCTGGCTTGAGTTCCTGTACGGGGCCGAACGACGAGAAGCCCCTTGCCCCTTAATCGGGAGAGCATGCCTCGTACAATCCCGTCAGGTTCACCGAGCATCTTCGCAAGCCGATATCTTCCAATGCCTCCTTCTGTTTCTAGGAGCCAAAGCACGAACAGTTCTTGCTCAGAGGCACCGATTGTCAGTGCTGATCGCCGTCCCTCGCGTCTCGTGTTCCTCTACCAAGTCACTCCTCTACTCTAGGGTCTGAGTTCTTCTCCCGCCGTCAGCGCACGTGTCAGCGAAGCATTCAAATCAACTAGGCCGAGACTTGATCTTGCTGAAACAGGCGTCGGCTCATAGACAAGCCCTGTTGCGTGAACTGCCATGGCCAAGTCCCGAGCTATGAGTGAACTCGGCTCGCCCGAAGTCGCCTCCAAGGCATCTTCAAGCTGTTCGATCTCGCTTCCCCATGCCACTATTCTTTCGAGCTCTTCCTCGGACACCAAGTCAGCCTTCGTGAGTGCGTAGACTTGCGGTTGACGAAGACGTGTGTAGACCGCTGCCGCTAAGAAGAGGTTTGAGACGAAGTTCATGGGGTTCTTGCAGAAGGGAGCGTCCAACACATACACAACAGCTTTCGGTTCACTGCTGATTGCCCTAGAGAAGAACGGACCACTCTCCCTGAATGCGAAGAGCTCAATCTGTCCCGGCGTGTCTGCCAGTACGAAGTCGGGTGCTTCTTCCTCGAGTTCTCCACGGATCTCTTCGAGGTGATCTGCGGCGATGTCCGATGCCATCACCAAGGCACCGTTTGGACCAAGCTTGTATTTCTCCATTAGTTCGTCTATGTCCACGTAGAGTCGGACATCGACGTCAGGGTTGTACGGCAGTGCGGTGGCCCCCGGATCCAAGTTGAGTGTCACGACATTCTGCTCGGAGGAACGAAGGTAATCCGAGAGGGCACCTACAAGAAGCGATTTTCCGGATCCCGCCATTCCGATGACAAACACGACAAACATCTTAACCCACCCTCAGCGAGGCCCACATTGAGCCCGTTTCTTGAAAATATGTCTTCGTGGCCTAGCTCAGCAGTGCCCGCTACGATCGCGAAGAAGCATGGGCCGCTCGCGACCCGGATTCTACAGTCATCAAGATCCTGTATCTAGCCTGTCAGTCATCGCGGCCGAGAACATCTATTCGAATTGTCCTTCTTCTGCTTTCCGGATCTGGCGACATCAGACGATGTGCACCGTACGACGAATAGAAGGAAACCTCCAACCCAAGTGGACGGACTCTGTCCCGGAACCATGCGGTCAACACTGTTGGTGCGTGAACCATTGTATCAGACAGTTCTAGTAGTCCGAGCCTGTCTTAGAACCGATCCAATCAACAAGGACATTGAGCGAGCGAGATCGACGTGACTCTAGAGTTTGATGACGCGGGCGTTGGCGACCTACTTGGCGGCGTTGTCATAGGGGTCTACCGCTCCGAAACCCGGGAATTCAGTTACGATGTGATCGATGTCAAGTTCTTCCAACCACCAGAATTTAGTAGAAGGACCTACCTCAGAGAGGCTTCGGAGATCGTCTCACGTGCCATCGAGAGAATGAGAATCCAAGAAGATGAACCGATACTCATCTGCAGCAGCTATCTGCTAGAAAGAGCAGCCAGAGACCTGCGAGAGAAATATGGGAAGGATCGAGTGATCGTAGCAAAGATTACAAGTGATGCTCAGCGGCTCGTCGAGACAGCCTACCTAGACGAGGTCCGAAACCTTGGGTATGAACCACTTGCGGAACGAGATGAGAAGCGAGGGAAGAGCTTTTTCCACATGCTGCGGTGGCTCAAGAGGGACCGACGCAGACTCAAGTACGCAAAGACTGGGTGGCCGCGCTTGAAGAGGTATCTCAGACTAGGTAGACTCCGAGAACCGCTCCCCGGGCTTCCAAGTCGTCGTCATCGCTCTCGTTGGTAGCATGGCGGCTGCCCGGCAGTGACTCCAATGCGACATTCTCCTTGGGAGAGACTTATGATGGAGACGGCGAGATGAAGGTGCCCTCTGGGGCAGTTCGTATGAGACAGCCTGTGTTCGAGATCGTCGCTATCGGAAACGAGCTCTTGATCGGTAGGACCCTAGACACGAATTCGCATTGGCTCGCAATTCAGATCGCCAAGCTAGGGGGAGAACTCCGACAGAAGACCACTGTCCGTGACAAGCAGAACGAGATTGCACGTGCAGTCCGGGACAGCCTCATGAGACGCCCTGACTTCCTGATAACGCTTGGAGGATTAGGGCCGACTCATGATGACATAACATTGTCCAGCATCAGCAGAGTCCTCGAGCGACGGCTCGTCCTAAATCTTCAGGCGCTCCATCTTCTTCGAGAAAGGTATCTTGAGCGGTTCGGTCCTAGCGTGAAGCTAACCCGACCGAGAATCAAGATGGCAAGATTCCCAGAGGGAGCCGAACCCCTGCCGAACCCCGTCGGAACGGCACCCGCGCCATACCTGAGGATTCGCGGAACTAGGCTGATCGCGCTGCCTGGTGTCCCAAAGGAGATGCGAGCGATCTTCAGAAAGTCGGTTGTCAAGATGGTCGAAGATTTTGGATGCACGCGACGATACTATGACGAATCCATGCTGCTGCTCGGCATCCCTGAATCAACGTTGGCTCCAATCATAGACGAGGTGATGCGCAAACACCGTGACATATACATCAAATCGCATCCCCGAGGAATTGAAAAGGATGGGAGAGCAAGGATCGAGCTACACTTCCGAACCTGTGGGGTCTCTCAACAAGCGCCGAAGGCAAGGCTAGATCGTGCCCTTGCGACGATGAAGAGGAAACTGCGAGGTAAGGCGACGGTTCGGAACGCAGGTTGAGCGACGAGAAGAAGAGCGGACGCTAGGGTATCGCCGTTAGTTCGCTCAGACTATTTCTTCGACAGCCACCAGTTGAGATAGTCCTTCTGTTTACGTCTCTTCTGTTCGTCTGCCGATTCCCTATCGAGGAGTCGCCCTCTGCCTTCGAGCAGTTGCTGGAAGGTGAAAGTCAAGCCGCAGCTCTTGCATGAGTACTGTTTGAGGGCCGAATCGTAGCTGAGCGTGCCGCCGCATTCGAGACAGTATTGACCCATCGCTGCACTTTCCAGGCGTCACTAGTTGCAGAAACATAGTTAAACCTCACGTAGGAGATCCTCTCATGGATTCTAGGGTCATCTGCTAGTCGCTTGCGAGGGCGTAGTAGTATTCCCCAGCTTCTTTCTGTTCTCTGTCGAGCTTGCTTCCAGCCTTGTTGACACGTGGTCTGCCACTCGTGGGGTCACGTCTGAAGGTCATATCCATCTGACCGAGGAATCTGTTCATTCCGTCCCTCAATGGCACAGGCGGTCCTGCGTTCCCTTCTAGTCCGGGCTTTCCGTCAAAGATCATCAGTCTGTCAGCGATGAAGTCCTGCGCAACGATGTCGTGCTCGACCACGAAGGCGAACGCATGTTTGTCCTCCACAGTGCGACGTATTGCTTTCGCAACTGCTAACCTCTCCTCTACGTCAAGATACGCACTCGGCTCATCAAGCAAGTACAGCTGAGATTCCTTTGCCAGACACGCAACGATCGCCACCCTCTGTAGTTCACCCCCGCTCAGTTCCTGAACGTTCCTTTCGACTAGTTTTGCCAGCCCTAGTGGTCTGAGGAACTGGTTGGCGAATGCTTCGCTCTCGTAGGCGGATCCCGCGACGGACTGCAAGAGGGTCTCAACTGTTCCTTCGTATCTCGCCGAGATGTACTGGGGCTTGTAGCTGACTGTTGGACCCTTCCATGCCAGCTCAGTTTCGCCGTCTGACTGCTCGATTCCGGCTAGGAGCTTGACGAATGTGGTCTTCCCAATGCCATTAGGTCCGAGAATGCCTACAACCTCGCCAACCCCTGCTGACCCGGCGCTTACGGTCAGGCTGAACTGCTTGAACGTCTTGCTCATTCTCGGCCACTCGAGCTGCCAGCTCTCGACTGGAGCGAAATCACGAGGTGGCCTAACGTGGAATCTAATGGGCTCGTCGCGGAACCTCATGTTTTCGTCAGGCATGAAACCATCGAGGTAGATGTTGACGCCAACACGCACTCCATGCACATGGGAGACGATCCCGTAGACACCCGGCTCTCCGTACAGAACGCAGATTTGGTCTGAGAGGTAGTCTAGCATCGCAAGATCGTGTTCGGCCAATAATACAGTCTTGCCGCCTTCAACGAGCCTTCTTATCGCCCGGGCTGCCCTCAGTCTCTGGCTAACATCTAGGTGACTTGAAGGCTCGTCGAAGATATACACGTCTGCTTCCCTAGATGCTGCAGCAGCTATTGCCAGCCTCTGAAGCTCTCCACCACTCAATACACTCAGTTGTCTCGTTTTGATCTTCTCGAGTTGCAGTAGTTCCATGAGCGCTTCTAGTCGTCCCCGCTGGTCAAGCTTTGCCAAGACGTCTGAGACCTTTCCCTTCAGGTATTCCGGGATTCGGTCTATGTGCTGTGGCTTGAGAACGATCGTCAGGCGTTTGGTGCTCAACTTCTCAAAGTAGTCCTGCAGGATTGAACCACGGTAATTGTGAACTATGTTGTGCCAATCTGGCGGCCCTTCAGTGTTTCCTAGGTTAGGCACGAGTTCACCCGATAGAATATTCAAGGCAGTGGTCTTTCCTGTTCCATTCCGCCCAAGGAGTCCGGTTACCGTGCCCTCTTGAGGCACAGGAAGCCTATACAACTTGAAGGCGTTGACTCCGTAGCGGTGGCTGCAGTCTCGCTCAAGTTCCGCAGGAAGATTGACTATACTGATCGCATTGAATGGGCATTTCTTGATGCATATCCCACATCCGGTGCACACATCCTCGACTATAACGGGTTTCTTCTCGCCTTCAACGAACTTGACTGCATATCTACGGTTCAGAACCTCCGGGCAGAACCTGTAACATGGAATCCCGCAGTCATCGGGCTTGCACCGTTCCTTTTCAAGTACGGCCACTCTCGTCATTGACAACACCAACTAACGCAAGCGCACGACATCAAGCCAATCTTCAAGAAAATCTGCGAGAATACCGACAAGAAGAAAACTAGAAAACCTCTACGTCAGAGGCTTCGTCCTCGCTCCACTCATCCTCTTCCCAGTCTTCTTCCTCTTCCTCGTCCCAGTCTTCTTCTTCCTCACCCAAGTGTCTGGGCCTCCAGAACAGCGGCCTATTTTGCGAAAGATGAGTTTCTTTTAAGCCTTTTCTCCGTTTCCGCACTTTGAACTTTCACTTCATCACAGCGTGTGGGCCTCGCATACGATGCTTCACGTACCCCCAACATAGGTCTCGGGTCGTATGTGCGGCCCCAATCCGGCCATCTGAGTCAATCGCAACAACGCCGATTCCCATTCCTAGTCGCGTCTGTGGCAGGCTCACGGCTTGCTCAGCTGCTTTCTGCGCAGGATGGTTCCTTTTCATGAGATCGCAAGTGGTCTTGGCAAGGACCAGACGGATCGCAGCCTCGCCGAGGCCTGTTACAGAGCAAAACCCCGTGTTGTTCGCGTATGTCCCGCTGCCAATTAGTGGCGTGTCGCCGATCCTGCCGGGTATCCTGAGCGCCAGTCCCCCAGTGGATGTCCCTGCGCCAATGCGTCCCTCCCTGTCTTGAGCTACCGCACCAACTGTACCCGATCTGAGCAGATCTGGCAGTTCCTGAATCAGCATGTGAACCTTTGTTAGATGATCCAGCTGACCACGCACGAGTTCTGCTCTAAGCAGCCTCCACGACTTTCTCGTATCGGATATCAAGGGATCTCGATTCTCTAAGCCGAAGATCTTGGCCAGGCGCTCGGCGCCCTTGCCAGCGACCAGAACATGATCGGTTCTTTCCATGACGAGCCTTGCCAAGCGAATGGGGTTCCTCACACGAGTGAGAAGGGCTACCGCACCCGCCTCAAGGGTCGTGCCGTCCATGATTCATGCATCCATCTCGACCTCGCCCAGAAGGTTCAGAGCTGATCCCAAGCCAGCGTTGAAGGCAGGGTTGTCTTCCATATCCACCACACAGGCTTTGACGGCGTCAAGAGCGGTTCCGCCACGATGTAGAACATCCCGTCCAATCGATGCAGCTCTATGCACTCCGCTGAGGCCCTTCTTTCGTCTGGTTCCCTTCCACACTCCAGCGCCTCCGTGGACGACCAAACTGTACTTCAATGTCCGTGATCCTCAGAATCAGGAGGGCGTGTTTCTTTCGAGCCTCCTATTAAGCCGAGTCGCATCAGGCCAATGTACAAGAGGTGGGCGACCTTCGAAATACTCAACACCAGTTTCAGAGACATCCGTAGAGCTGCCGCAATAGTCAGAGGGGGCGGCGTTATTGCCTTCCCAACGGATACGGTATACGGCTTGGGCTGTGACCCTCGTAACCCACGAGCACTCGGTAGGATTCTCTCGATCAAGGGTAAACGCAGCAAGCCATTCCCCCTACTAGTCTGCTCGACAAGACGAGCGAACAGCATTGCAGTGATGGATGAGCCCGCGAGAATACTGGCGTCAAGATTCTGGCCCGGAGCTCTGACGATGGTTCTCAAACCTAGGGTCAGGTTCCCAGCCCTATTGACGATGGGTCGAAAGACGGTAGCAGTCAGATGCCCAAAGAACAAGGCGACACTACAGATCATCAAGAGATGTGGCGGACTCCTCCTCGGCACCAGTGCAAACCTCACGGGAGAACTCGCATGCAGAAACGCTAGGATGGTTCGTCGCTTCTTGGGCAATAGAATAGACGCCCTAGTTGACGGCGGCAGTTCTCCTCGCAGGACCGGCTCCACAATTGTATGCGTTTACAAGAGGAGGGTGAGAATCCTCAGAAAAGGCCCAGTGAGTACTAAGGAGATCCAGCGGACACTTTTGCGTCCTGTTTGTGGTCAAAGAGGGAAGAGTAGACAACAGAGCCGCTCCGGCAAACGCTTTTTCAAGCATTGAGGGCGGTTAGTGGGAACGAACTGGTGCGGGAGAGCTGATTGCTGCAGGACTTCAATCTGCTGGTATCGACATCACGCGGCAACGAGAAGAACACGTGCAGTGAGATGTGGTACTTGCTCGGAGAAGCTGGCGATAGATGTGCGACCGTCGAGAGGACACCGATCATAGGTCTTGTTCTCGCAAAGACGAGACTCGAACCAGTTGCGGCAGTCCAGAGGCTCCGGTCACTTCTGATCGAGAGGCCATGGGAGTTTCGCTATACTCTGAAGATCACGCCAATTCTTGGAGTTGTCTCCTCAGACCCACAGAAGATCGAGGAGCTCGCCCTACGGCTCGCAGAATCGATTAGGAAGGAGGAGACATTTCGCATCACCGTAGAGAAACGGAGAACCTCGATCTCGGGACGAACCTTGACCGAGGCAATAGCAAAGCGAATCGATCGAAAAGTCAACTTGGACTCACCTGACAAGATCGTGCTGGTCCAGATCGTGGGCGAACTAACCGGTGTGTCGGTGATCTCGTCAGATGATATCCTCTCAGTCGAAAGAGAGAAACGCTTGGCTTCTCTGGAGCGAGAGCAGTAGCCTCAGAACACCGGGCATCTAGATTTTCGTTGATAGAAGCGCTACCCGTTCGACAACTGCCTTGCCGACAGCGTTGCGCACGTCCTGTTCAGATGTTCGGATGGCCTCAACCTCCGCAGACTTGATCTCATATAAGGCTATGATAGCTCGGGTCTTTTCGTCGGACCAGTCATCTAGGAGTGAATCGTCCAGACTGGCTTGTACGAGCTTGGAGACTTCAGCTTCGAATTTCTCTGCTTCGTCTTTCGTCTCGGAGAATGCTACAATCCCTACGGTTCTTGATTCTCTGTCGACCCCCAGGCTGCGTATTGCGACTTCGATCTGTCTTTGTGCGGACGCGTACAGAAGAGTCTCCATGGCAAGAGTCCTTGAGACATTGAGCCCATTCTTGAATGCATGAAGCGCATTGATTGCTGCAATCTCTAGATGCTCTCTGCCAGCGATGCGCTCTCCATCAAAGAGCTGCACTTCAGCGGTTCGGATAGTTGCCCTCACTTGACTTAGAGCAGCAGAGAGGTCTATACTCGGATGTGCTTTGAAAGCGGAAATCACGCCAAATTTCCCGTCTTTAGATAGATCTATGATCAAATCTCATCTGTAGAACCGTGCATACTCGATGAGCTTCTCGACGACATTGCTCTCGACCCCTGCCCCGACCAGCGTCTCTATGACGGTATCAATGGGGTTTCCCCTCTTCTCGGCTTCATTGAGCAAGCGTCTTGTGCTCTCAAGTCTCTCCCATGGGAAGATGATCCATTGATCAGTCTGGATGATGAAGAAGTCCGGCTTCACACAGCTCTTTGGTTTGTAGTACAGCGTTGCCGTCTTGACGCCCTTCGCTCCACACACATCTAGATGCTCGACAGCAACCTTCAGGCTCTCGCCGGTGTCAGCTACGTCGTCCACGACGAGGACGTTGATACCCTTCACAGGAACCATGATCGCCTGGCTTATGACTGGCTTCCTCGCCGTCACACCAGGAGCGAGATAGAATTCGATTCTAATGCTCGCCGTGTTCGCATTTTCCAGCAAATCAGACATGATGCGAGCAGGCGCCCATCCACCACGGCACACGCCTACAATCAGATCCGGTCTGAATCCAGAATCTCTGATCCGCCTCGCAAGTTCGATCAACATGTCGTAGATCTTGTCCCATGATGGGGCGACATATGAGAGAGACAACTGGGCGAGCTCCGGGGCTTAGAGCACTCCTTCGCAGCGATTATAAGACTTGTTTTTCTGCCACTGGACCCGTCGAGGACTCGCTTGCATGTAACCTCCACGAACAGAATCGATGCAGCGACGTTTCTCAACTTGGGTGCGAACCCATTACGTGTCAATCAAGTTCGGGAGGGAAATTGCTCAGTGGAGATGCACATTTCACCGGGCTGTTCCCTCAAAGCAGGTCAGTCCACTTCATCGCAAGGTCAACGATGCAAGGACTCTCTCTTAAGTCCAAGCGCAACGGAACCGTATACGTTATCATATGACTCGCTGACTGGATTTATATTTAGGGTCGGATCTAGGCGGTTTCTGCTTCTCTACGAACGGGAAAGTCTTTGAGGTAGAGCATGCTTGGCACGACGAAGGGCAAAGCGCAAGCGTAGCACGCTCGAGATATTCGGCTTTGTTACGATAGGGGCATTTGTTGTCGCAATAATCTGGCTCGCATTCTTTACATCCCCGCAGACGCCGGGGCAAACCACAACACTGGGACCTGCACCAGACTTCACTTTGACCGACGTGGACGGGAAGCTTTTCAGGCTCTCAGATTACCGTGGGAAGATCGTAGTCATCGAGTTCATGCGAATGAGCTGCCCGGCGTGCATCAATCAGGAACCCTACCTCGCAGAGCTTCGTTCGAGGTTCGGAAGTGATGTTGTCATGGTTATGATCAGTGTCGACCCGGCCGGAGACACGATCGATATTCTGCGTAGCCATCGAGATCAGAGCCTTGCGGGCTGGATTGCGATTAGAGACACGGCTCAGATCTACAACGCATATTCTGTGCAGGCGACCCCTACGATCTTCATCATTGACAAGAACGGGCACATTCAGTTCCGACATGACGGGGTCACTGAATCCACAGTCCTCATCAACGAAGTGCAGAAACTGACAGAATAGAACACGTATCGATAGACGTGGCGTGCATGCCCCACAAGGGCTCAGCAAATCCATACTCTCCACACGATTGTCCAAAATCATCGGAACTGATCCCTCTGCCTAACGAGGTTACAGGACGAGGTCTACACAAGAAACGTGGTTGGAAATGGTGGATCTCACGGGAGATGCTGTGGGTGGTTTTCAACCTTTCTCGAGGGCGAAGACACGGAAGGCTTGTTCTTGAAACGGTCAGGGGCGTACCCATCGTCGTGTTTCCACAGGTCTTTCATCCATCGCTTTTTCTCAGCACGAACCTAGTTTTGGACGCTCTTGCTCGACTTAGGTTGGACACAGGCTCCTCTGTCTTGGACAAGGGCACTGGCGCTGGGATCTGTGCAATACTTGCTGCAATGAAAGGAGCGCACGTGACCGCGGTCGACATCAGCCCTATCGCCGTCAGATGCGCGATACTGAACGTGATCCTCAACTGTCAGGAAGATCGAGTCAGAGTCCTTGAAGGAGATCTCTTTCAGCCTATTGGAGCGCAGAGATTCGATCTCGTGATTTTCAACCCACCTTACTACGAGGGAGAGCCAAGAGAATGGGCGGAGCATGCGTGGCGAGGCAAGAATGTGGTAAGGAGATTCTTGGAGGGTTTGCCTTCTCACCTCACGAAAGACGGAAGAGCCCTCCTCTCAGTCTCCACGGAGCTCGACCTCCCCACAGTCTATGAGGGACTACGCGCACACGGGTTCCAGTTGCGCGAAATGCGCAAGCGAAAGCTCCCAAGAGAGACGATGTTCGTCTATGAGTGCGCCCTGCCAACCGTCGCCAAGAATGGTCAAATCCCAAATTGAGCTTGGAGCTGACCGACTAGGAGCATGGCCAGGAGGCCCAACCCTATTGCAAAAGGTAGCCCTGGGAACATTTCTCTCCTCTCAAGCATCTTGAAACCCAGAAGACTCCCAGCTACCACACCCAAGAAGGTGCCAAGATAGGCCAGTGCTCCGAGATTGATCATCGCATTGCTGACAAGCATCGAGTAGAAGACAAGGTCACCCATGCCTATCGTTAGATCGCCGACTGTGAACACTGCTCCCTTGAATTCTTCCAAGTCAGTCATTTCTGCTATCTTGCCTATCGGGCCACGATAAACCGAAATCAGATCATAGACCGCCAAAGCTGCCAGTAGAATGACAGCGGTGAGAGTTGGAACAGACGCACCAAGGAAAGTTCCAGTCAGAGATCCGACCACCGTAACCGACGCAAGCCTAACCCGTTCGGATCCTCTGTAAAGTCCTGTCAGCAGGATGCCAGCGACGACACCAGTTATCCCCATCCATCCGTAACCGTGAACATCGACAAAGGGGTCCAATTGCGTCGCATACAGCTGCCCATACCAATTAAGAAGAAAGAACGCGACAAGGAACACGGCTGTTGCGATCAGGTACTTCACAACTTCCTTTCTCTTGTATCTAAGAAGAAGGTACATCAGAGTCGCCGTGGCTGCCATCATCACAACAAAGATCGACGCATTGAGGGAGGCGCCACTCGGCGTCTCAGGAAAGAGAGTGATTGGTACGACTTCGACCTTCGAGATCTGCAGTCCGTACGTTAGTGTTCCAGCAAAGATGAGTGAAGTTAGGACTGGTATGACCTGTTTGGGAGTTGCCCTGTAGTGCACAGTCATCTGCCGATGCTCAGCTTCCTAGTACAATTGTCGCAGTACTCTTCGCCTTTTCTGTCAGTGTCGCTTAAGCTATTTGAGAAGTACATCACGCAGGACGGGCTGCTACAATGAGTCAGACCGAGCGTGTGTCCCAGCTCGTGAACCGCTTCCTTGATGACGCGACTGGCAAATAGATTCTCGCCGCCATACTCGGTTGTTCCACTCAATCGATGGGTTGAGATTACTGCGACCTCTCCGGGCAGTCTTGCCTCGCCGAAGACGAAGTTCATGTTTGGCACGTAGAGATCCAAGTCGGTAACGGCCAGCACCTTGTCAGCATCAATGGCCTGTTTGTTTCTCTCTAGAGAAGCGAGAATCCTTGTCGCATAGTATTGCCCGGTGCGCGGGTTGCGGAACTCCCCTACGTCACTTGAGATCTCCTCAATTCGACACGAGGCTCGTCCGAACTTGGAAGGCAGCCGCGTCTCAAGAATCTCAAGCGCCTCCCTCCGAATTCGACCAACCGGAACGAGAGAAATCCTCCACGGCCTAGATGTCGTATGATTCACCGGCTTTCGGTACGAAGGATTGGAGTCCCACCTGCTTGCTTGCCCGGTCAGCCAGAATCTCACAACTGTCCTCTTCGCCATGAATCGCGAAGATACGAGTCTTCTTGCCAACACTCTCCAAGCATCGCAGCAACTCACTCCTTCCACCATGAGATGAGAAATCGAACTTGACGACCTTCGCGTTTACGTTCTGGAGCCTACCGTGGAGCATGTACCTCCCCTGCTCCAGCAAGACTCGACCTGGCGACCCCTCGACTTGGTAGCTGACGAGGATGATGCCGTTCTTTCTTCCATGCGCGATGGATTCCATATAGAAAACGGCAGCGCCTCCCTTGAGCATGCCCGCGGGAGAGACGATTACGCCCGGGTTCTTCACTGCCTTGCGTCTGTCGTGCCAGTTTCTTATCCATTCTGCTTTCTTGATTGCAGATCTGAACAGCTGAGGATCAACCAGTGAAGACTCGTGATCCTCCAGTATCTTGATGGCTTGGAGGGCCATGCCATCAACGTATATCGAATGCTTGAAGTTGTGTGCGGTGAGCATGCACATCACTTCCTGGGATCTTCCCACTCCGAATGCAGGGATAAGGACGGTTCCACCGTCTTCAACGATCCCGCTGCATGCTTCAACAAGCTCTTTCTCACTCTCATCGCGGTTAGGATGGTCTTCCTTTGCATACGTGCTCTCTATGATCAGAGCATCCAGTTCTCCGTAATCACAGTCTGCCGCACCCGCCAGTCTTGTTGCCTTCAAGTTGAAGTCGCTTGTATAGACGATGCGTTTGCCGTCTACCTCCACTAGCACTTGGCTGCTTCCTGGGATGTGCCCCGCGTTCAGCAATGTCAGTCTGGCGGCTCCGACTTCGAAGCTTTGTCTGTATGGAACGCTCACGGAGTGTTCCATCATTGTCTCCAAGTCCACGAATTCATATGGAAGGTAGTATCCGCTGAGCTTGATCATGTCACGGATGAGGATGTCACTCAATGCGAATGTTGGCTCGACGCCGTAGACCGGCATTCGGCCACGCACGTAGAACATCGGAACGAGCCCACTATGGTCGAGATGGGCGTGGCTGACCACGATGCCTTCTATGACCTTCGGCGATATATGCACGGGGAAACCTATCTCGTGATCGACCATGACACCGTAGTCGATCAGGATCGACTTCTCCCCGAGATTGACCTCGAGCCCTGAACGGCCCACTTCATTACATGCGCCGAGGAAGCGAATCTTCATCGAGACTCATCGGCCTGAATGCGACAGCGTCTTTCTGAGGCTTCTTCGCAGGGGAAGGCAGCTCTGTCCTCAATCATCCGTACATGCTCTGCAAGGACTTGGAGGTTTGCTTCATCCTTCTTTCGAGTTCTTCTTCTATCTCTTTCGCGCCATGCTCAAGATCGGACACGTCGACTCTGACTCCGTAGGCTTTGCAGACAGCCCTAACTGCAACAGCTGCCGCCGCTGGATCTGCTGCAGCTGCAGATGCGTAGGGCAGGACTGCTATCGCCGGGAAGTTGTGCATCTCAAACTCGCTTAACATAACCGCAAGTTGACCATACACGAAGAGACCCGGCTCGAGTGTCGGATATCTGAAACTGTTCTTCTTGGCCAAGTAGGCTTGGGTGGGTACTATTCTAACGTCCTCCTTGCTGGATCTCAGGTTGGAATCAAGACCTCCAATGAGTACTGCGTCTCTGAACTTCCCGCCAATTGCCCACCGAGCCAGCGTCTTCGCAAACTCGGCCTCTTCGGTCCGGTGAGGGGCAAACTCAAGCTTGACGAAGACGAGTCTTCCCTTCCGCAACACCTCGAAGGGCGTGACCAGTCCCTCCTCGGATGTTGAGACAAACGGAGGAGGGTGTGCAACGTCTACGAATCCTATCCGTTTCGCCTTGAGCGAGTGAGCGAGAAACGAGATAGCGATATACCCTGTCGACCCAATTCCGTGAAAGCCCGTCATCAGTGTGCAGTTTCGGAAACTGCTCTCGCGAACGCTCATCGATATCGGCATGAGTATCAGCTATTTTCGGTCAGAGCCGATAGTCGGAGGTCGGGCTAAAAACCTGCCGAAACCTTCAGCAAGGCGGGTCGAAGAGACTACGGGTAACGTTTTTATTGGTGTTTTCTGCGCGTATCTTTCTGCTTCGCTCGGAGGTAGTGCAAGTTGGCATATCTTGCTGGACAACCCGTGTTAGTCCTGAAGGAAGGCTCCTCTCGAAGTAGAGGAAGAGATGCTCAACGATCAAACATGACTGCCGCTCGCATAGTTGCAGAAGTTGTGAAGAGCACGCTTGGCCCTCGAGGAATGGACAAGATGCTCGTGGACAGTCTTGGTGATGTGACGGTCACCAACGATGGAGCAACAGTCCTTGACGAGATTGATGTGCAGAATCCTGCTGCGAAGATGATGGTGGAGGTCGCCAAGACCCAAGATGACGAAGTGGGCGATGGCACAACTACTGCCGTGATCCTCGCAGGGGAGTTGCTGAAACGGGCCGAGCTGCTGCTCGACGATGAGGTTCACCCTACTGTTATCGTTTCAGGCTACAAGAAGGCTGCCCAGAAGACGATCGAATTACTCAACGAAATGGCTGTTCCGGTAGATCTAGACGACAAGTCAACACTGAAGAAAGTTGCCATGACAGCAATGCACAGCAAAGGCCTCGGAGCGGCCAGAGAGCATTTCGCAGACATCTCCATCGAGGCAGTACGGCTAGTTGCTGAAAAACGAGGGACCGAGTGGACAGCTGACATCGATAACGTACAATTGACAAAGAAGGAAGGAAAGAGCCTCATGGATACTGAGCTGATCAAAGGAATCATAGTGGACAAGGAAGTCGTACACCCGGGAATGCCAAAACAAGTCAAGAATGCTAGAATCGCACTCTTGGATTGCGCACTCGAGATCGAGAAGACAGAGATCAGCGCAGAGATCAGAATCAACGACCCCGCACAGATGAAAGCATTCCTCGATGAAGAGACCAAGATGATGAAGGAGATGGTTGACAAGATAAAGTCTGCAAGAGCTAATGTCGTTCTATGCCAGAAGGGAATCGACGACACAACCCAGCATTTTCTAGCAAAGGAAGGAATTTTGGCCGCGAGGAGAATCAAGAAATCCGACATGGATAAGCTCGCGAGAGCGACCGGAGGCAAAGTCGTAACGAATCTTGAGGATCTTCGAGAGAGCGACTTGGGATCGGCCGATATCGTGGAAGAACGCAAGCTGGGCGACGACAAGATGGTCTTCATCGAAGGATGCAAGAACCCGAAGTCGGTTGGAATACTCATTCGAGCCGGACTAGAGCGACTGGTCGACGAAGCCGAACGTGCATTGAACGATTCGCTCTCCGTGGTTGCAGATGTTGTGACGAAGAACAAGGTCGTAGCTGGGGGCGGATCGGCTGAGGCGGAAGTAGCGAAGAGACTAAAAGACTACGCGGGCAAGATCGGTGGAAGAGAGCAACTTGCGATTGAAGCATTCGGCGAATCAATCGAGGTTGTTCCTAGAACCCTCGCGGAGAATGCAGGTCTCGACCCAATCGACATCATGGTCGATCTGAGGTCCGCTCACGAAAGAAAGGATGGATTGTGGCTCGGTGTCGATGTCTTCAAGGGTGGCACAAGAGACATGCTCAAGAGCGGAGTTCTCGAACCACTCAAAGTCGTTGAGCAAGCAGTCAAGTCAGCGACAGAGGCGGCATCGATGATCCTGAGAATCGATGATGTCATAGCAGCAGCGAAACCACCACCAACACCACCGCCTAGGGGCGGCCCAGGCGGAGAAATCCCCGAATACTAGATCAGCCAAGCATAGTCTTCATCAATTGTCAGCTGAAGGCAGAGTCTAGAACGTAGATTCGAATTAACCGGTCATGCAAGCATTTAAGAAAGCCTCTAATGTCTCGTACACGGTCGGTGCTCCGGTAGTATAGCCCGGTCATACGTATAGTGCCGAGAGTATGCTGGCCTCTCGCGATCCAAGTCGGAGAAAGCCAGCGACGCGGGTTCAAAGTGACCATCCAACGGAGGCCATGAAACTCCCGCCCGGAGCACCAAGCAATTCGAAACGTGAACTGATTGCGAGTCCTAGGGAAAGGAAATGTGGTCCTCGTGACCGGAACCCCCGGCACGGGAAAGACCACCGTCAGTCGGCTACTTGCAGATGCGTTACATGCCAAGCACCTTGGTCCGAGAACCCTGCTCGCTGATGAATGGGTGAACTGTCCATACGACGAAGTTGGAAGAACACGGATAGTCTCTCCCGAGAATCTCCGACGCTCGCTGAGATCGTATGCTAGGCAGGCTCAAACCGGGCTGGTAGTTGACAGCCACATTGTTTTCGAAGTGACCCGACCATACAGACTCGCAAGAGCAATTGTCCTGCGGTGCAGTCCGGTCGTCTTGAGGCAGCGATTGAGGAGCAAGCGATGGACTGATCGCAAGATCAAGGAGAATCTACTGGCCGAGATTATGGACATCTGCTTGTGGGATGCGATCAAGATCTACGGAAGGAAGAGAGTCACCGAGATTGACACCACAAAGAGCGATCCGGAAGCCGTGCTCCGGCTCGCCATTGCCTGTCTGAAGGATGGAAGAACCCTGAAGCAGCGGAAGGTTGATTGGATATCTACGCTGAAACACGAAAAGACACTGAGACATTACCTCACATGAAGGGTCAGACGTGAAGAAGGTCTACTTGGTTGTTGCGTGCTCCGAATGCGAACGTTTCCAACTGGCGCGTCAGGGAGTCAAGAGCAAGAGATGCCCATATTGTGGCCGGAGAGTGAACCTCACAAAGACAGAACCTCACTGGACGACTGACGACATCGAAGAGGCACGATCAGTTCTCCACTCAAAGAGACGAGGTAAGTCTGCCGATCCAACACTCGTTGAGACGCGAAAGCGAGTCAGGACACACTTTTAACGCCGACATGCGACAATGTCACGTGGTCAATTTGTCCATGGCTGCCGACAGAAAATTCTCCGAGGAGCTTGCAGTGCTCCTTCAGAAAACGGTAATTGTCGAAACAAATAGCGGGAAGAGGTTCACCGGCACACTTTCGGGTGTGGACACTGACACGCTCAGCGTGTGCATTTCCAATTGTACGGATGAGTCAGGGAGAGCCGTCCATAAGCTGTTCCTTGCGGGATCCTCCATTGCCCAGTTGTACACAATGGAGAAGCCGTTTGACCTGCAAGCTCTCGCTGATCGGCTTGAACGAGTCTTCCCGAGAATGGTCAGGATGATCGAAGGGGCTGGCGTGATTGTGGTTATGGACAAGATCAGGTTGAATGAAAAGGGCATGATTGAGGGAACCGGCCCGGCTGCAGAGAGAGTCCAGAGAGTCTACGAGGAGTTCATGAAGGAACAAGTCAAGGCGGGTTGATACGCGAAGCAGAGTGATGCGAGAAGCTCAGTTTCGTCTGCGATACTTGCCGAAGGGAGACACAAATGCTGTTGAAGGATGCATGTTGTCTTTCGAGATAAGGGAACGGGATGTTCTAGGGAGAATAGGAATCCTCGAGACCAAGAGAGGAAAGCTTGAGACACCGGCGCTTTTTCCAGTCGTGAACCCACTTGCCCAAGAAATTCCTCCACGGACCATGTTTGAAGAACTCGGATCTAAAGCGGTAATCACGAATGCATACCTGATCAAGCGACGACCAGAAGGCACGAATGCCATCGACATCCACGACTTCCTAGACTTTCCCGGCATAGTGGCAACGGATTCGGGCGCATATCAGATCCTTCAATACGGAGGAGTTGACGTCACTCCTCTGGAGATCGTCCAATACCAAGAGTCCATCAATACGGATATCGGAGTCATCCTGGACGTTCCAACGGGATCGAGAGCTTCCAAGGCGCGAGCACTTGAGACGGTAGAGGAAACTATTAGGAGGGCCGACCAGGCTCAGGCCGTTATCACGAGACGCGACATAGCTTGGGTGGGGCCAATACAAGGAGGCCTCTTCCCCGATCTTGTTGCACACAGCGCTCGCGAGATGTCGAAGAGGCAATTTCCGATCTACGCGCTCGGAAGCCCGACTGAGGTCATGGAACAGTACCTGTTTTCATGCTTGGTCGACATGATCTTCGCTGCCAAGACAAACCTACCCTCTAGTGTCCCCTTTCACCTGTTCGGGGCAGGACACCCATTCATGTTTGCACTTGCAGTCGCTCTCGGGTGCGATCTCTTCGATTCGGCGGCATACATTCTGTGCGCCCGCCGGGGGCGCTATCTCACAGATGCCGGCACACTAGAACTCGCAAGGATGAGACACTTTCCATGCAATTGCCGTGCCTGTGCGGCAACGAGCCCAGACGTGGTTAGATCGCGCCCAGTCGCTGACAGAATTCGATTTCTCGCTGAACATAACCTGCTATCCTGTCTACGTGAGATAGAGGTTGTCAAGGAAGCCATCGTTGAGGGAAGATTGTGGGAATTGGTCGAGGTTAGATGCAGAAGTCATCCTGATCTATTGGCGGGTCTTCGGAGAACAGGTGAGTATCCAATTCAGTTGGCCGGTGCCTCTCCGACGACGAAAACGAAAGGTATCTTCTTCTTTGACTCAACAAGCCTCCAAAGACCTGAGTATCTCACGTATATTGAGCGATTGATTCGAGACTATATCCCTCCCAAGGCGGCGAGAACTTTGTTGCTACTACCAGCCGGGCCACAAAGAGCTCAGGAGACCCACTGCACTTCGGCTAGCAGGTGGAGATTCGGCGCTGACACTCACGTGTGCGTCTACACACCGCCATACGGTTTGGTGCCATTAGAGTTGAAGGATACTTTCCCCCTCTCTCATAGCACAACGGTGGTAGAACCTGGAGCTGAAATGCTGAGAGCAATGTCGGAAACAGTTCGCAAATACGTGGCTAGACACAAGGCCTATCGAGGACTTATCCTTGTCATTTCAGGGAGAAGATGGCAGACGCGCTTCGCTACAATGTGCGAAAGCATCTGTAAAAAGGCGAGGATCAGACTCTCCATCCGCAGTGAGAGCGATGTGAGAAACACGCGGGCAAAGACACGCAAAGATAATAGCCTTCCCAGCGTGAGCAGCAGAAGACAACGGATCAGGAAGTCGTAAGGGGCTACACGTGGCAGTCAGAAAGAAAGGGGCGCTTCAGAGGCTACTAGATTCGGACACAAAGGCAGAGCTGCTCACCTTCTTCCATGGCAACCCGAGAACTGCGGATAGTCTAGAAGGTTTGGCCCTGAGACTCGGAAGACCGCCGAAGGAACTCGAAAGTGAGCTCAACGAACTCGTGAAGATTGGTTTGCTGCGGGAACAGAGAATCTATTCTCTGGATCCTGACCAAGATGTGAGTCTGCAGAAAGAGATCTCCGATGAGCTGAAAGAAACAACCGCCAAGCAGGAACGGGAACCACTCGAAGAGGTCACGAGAGAACTGTCTGGAATCGAGATAGTTGATCAGATTGTGCCATCCGGTATACCATCTCCTCTCATGCACCTACTGATGGGCGATCCCGGAACTGCCAAAAGGGAGTTGTGCTTGGAATTCGTTTCGAAGACCCTCAGGAGGAGTCGCCGCGTCGTCTATGTGGCGTTGGAGGAATACCCCGAGGAAGTTCGAGCATCACTGAGCGGGATTGGCATTGATTCGACACAACCTGAGACCCAGCAGCTGCTTGTCGTGATCGACTGCTACTCACCTCAGATCGGAATGGAAAGCAAGGAGGGATTTGCTGCCGATCCAAACAATCTCTCTGAGCTTAGCATTGCGATATCGAAGGCTTTGGCCTCGAGCGAGAAGACACCAGGTCTCTTGGTGTTCGACTCCCTCGACACGCTCATTCACAAGCGTGGTCTGACCTCATCCTTGGAACTGATTCGTACACTCAAGGCCAAGACGAGGGTTGCGAAGTTCGATTCACTTGTGACACTCAATAGACAAGCGTTTCCTACCGCAATACTAGCCGCGGCGCAGGAAAGCGTCGATGGTGTATTCGAAATGAAAGTGCAAGAAGAACCAACAGGCCTCAGGCGCTATCTGAGAGTGCCCAAGATGCGTGGCGCCTCACACCACACCGCCTGGGTCGCCTACGAGCTCGACTTCAGAGGCACTCCACGTACAACTCAAACGTGGCAATAGGCAGACCAAGGGGTCTAATACGACCCATGTAGCTGACTTGGTGGAAGAATCCGCATGCGACTACGAGAATTGAGAACTCAGATCGAACAAATCGGAGGAAGCCTCCTTCACGAAAAGGCCTATCCAGTGACTTCGGATTGGATTCCCGTACCCGATACCTTGGCTCTCATCGATCGATTTGAGAAAGATCTGCGGCGAGACTTTGGGTCGTCACTCTCCAATCTGAAGTCATACACTCGTGAGCAACTGATCGAACTCCTCCAACGAATCAACAACACACTATTCGAATGACCTTGGATTCGTCGCATCAAAGTCAATGGCAAGCATTTTAACGAAAGCACGCGGATCAAAGCCCAGCGAGTGATCATGAGCCGCCAGCGTTTTCTAGGACATCCAATGAAGCCGTTTGAAGTCTCAGTTGGTAGAACAACTGATCAGATCGTTTCTGAGATGGCGCTCACAGCGTTTCAGGGAAGAACACTCGGAGAAGCTTACGAGATTTGGGCTCGGATGCTAAAGAAGCGTCACATAGTCATCTGGATGGGAATCGCTGGAGCAATGGTTCCGGCTGGGATGCGAAAGGCCATCGTCCAATTCATTAGGCGAAGAATGATCGACGTTCTCGTGACAACAGGTGCCACGATCTACCACGATACGTACGAAGCAATTGGCGGAAAGCATTTCAAAGGAACCCACAAGGCCGATGACGTACAACTGAGGAAATACAGAATCGACCGTATGTACGATGTCTACGCTGATGAAAAGAAGTTCTACCGTCTAGACAACGAGATCGAGAAGGAGTTCTGTTCTCTTCTCCGCGACAATTATCCGTACTCGTCTCGTCAGGTCACCGAGAAGTTGGGGACGTGGCTTTCCCAGAGAGCACGTGACAAGGACTGCATCTCAGTCTCGGCGCAAGAGGCCGGAGTACCGATATTTCTTCCAGCCATCTCTGATAGTTCTTTGGGGTTCGCGATGATGTTCGCGAATAGGAGACGTGGAAGAAGAATCATCGTCGACCACATGAGGGATGTCCACGAGAGTGCAGCGATCACTGAGAGATGCGCGAAGAGCGGCGTTGTCATCTTCGGGGGAGGAGTACCCAAGAACTTCATCCAACAGTCCGCGGTGGTTGCCAGCTATGCCACGAGACATGACCGAACGCACAATTACGCCGTACAAATCACAACGGACGCAGCGCACTGGGGCGGTTTGAGTGGAGCCACGTTCGAAGAGGCAAAGAGTTGGGGCAAGTATAGCCCACGTGCGCAGACGGTGACTTGTCATGCGGATTCAACGATCGCGATGCCGATCCTCGCGCAAGCTCTTGCCGAGAGATTCAAGCGAGTCAGGAGAAACGTCCCGCGATTCGATTGGTCAGGAGACTCTCTAGAGATTACTTTCCAAAGATTTAGGACCTAGCCAGTGTGCCGTCGACTGCACATCTTAATACCCGCGAATGCCGGTCTAAGATTGGGCCCGGGCCCGTATGGACAGAAGATCCCGGGAAGCTCAGCCAGGTTGGAGCGACGGAAACGTAGACATGTTGTCGAAGCTCATAACCCGTTGGTCGGGCGTTCAAATCGCCCCGGGCCCACCAACACTCGCGAGAGAAGACCCTAGTTGCCATTCCCTCTGCGCAAACCTAAGCACAAGAACTTGGATGTCCTGCGCCCTTCACTTTTCCCGAGTTAAACTCATGCCACAATGAGTAGAATATGTGAGGACGGCAAGCACTATCACTGGCCAACACCTCCACAAGTACATGAGGTTTCGCTGAGCTAATGTCCGCCGTTGAATGGTTCAACCTGAGGCGGAAATCGTCGTTTCAATTGTCAGCCTGAGGTCCGGGAGAGAGTCACTCGCGCATTCCAAATCGAAGATGTCAAGGATCTTCTAGGTTTGATGAGTACGCTTGATGACGAGTTGAATATCCTCTGCCTTCACGGTCTTGCGGCCTGCATGGGTTGCGAGCGTTGTGGCCTCTTTGCTGACGCGGACAGCGTACTCCTCTAGAATTCGTCGCATCTCTTCCACAGCATCGTCTCCCACTCGCTCTGCTCCTGCCTTTTCGATCAGCCTTCGAACGGCCGCCGTGGAAAGCTCACCGTTTCGCATGAAAATAACCAGAAAAGAGTTTAAAATCTCAGATTCTATTAAGGTTTTGCCACTTCTCGACACTTGGAGCCCATAGGCGGCCTAAGCGCCGCTAACAGGCCGCTTTTGCGCCTTTCTCATCTACTACGTCATGTCAATCGGGAGGTTCGCGAACAGGAAAAAAGGAGGTATAGATGTGAACCTCGCGTGTAGTCGGGGCCTCGATCCGGTTTCCGCCGCCGCCCATCGAAGCATCGAGCACCGGAGCTGACAAGGATTCTCTATGTATAGACCCACATTAACGATGCTAGGTTTTCGATATGAGAAAAGGGAGATATGAGCGAGAACTAGACTTCAGACCAAGAAGACGACTCCAGTTCAGAAGAAGCCTAGTCAGTCCTCTAGGATTCTGATTCTGCGATGTACATTGCGCACCCTGGCATGCTAGAGGGTGTCCGTTCGCATGGAACACATGGATATCGAACACATGACGCTCGACAATGCCAGCGAACAGGAATCGTTCCCGAGAACCCGAGCTAGACACTCGCGCTTCCCCAGAATAGAAGTTCTGATCGCGATGGCTAGCGAATTGACGATTGACCTGCACATGAACAAACGAGCGAAGATGATGACAGCGATTGGACGATAGGCTGAAGGTCAGGTTTTTAGGAGAGGTTTATCATTGCAGGGCTCCGCTCGAGTCGGGGACAACAGATTGGGAAAAGTACGCACTGAGACCATAAAACGGGCAGCCCGAGAACTCATGGAGAGATTCCCGGACAAGTTTACAAGCGATTACGAAGCAAACAAAGGACAAATCAATGAACTCTTGAGGGCGCCTTCAAAGAAGTTGAGGAATCGAATTGCAGGATATGTGACTCGCTTGAAAGTCATAGAAGTCAAGAAAGTCACGATGATGCAGATGAGCCCAGAAGCTCAACTTGGATTGACTGAAGAAGAGGAAGAACAACCCGAACAGGAAAGCACCCCGGCCGCAGCCTAGAATCCGTAACGACCTTCGCCTATTCAGGATTCGCGGAGTCGCGTGAGTTCGCTGGATCTCTCGAGTCTGTGCGTCATCGTCCGTTGTCGTCTCACATTTGAATTCTCTAGACTCTCGCAGATATGACTTGAGATCGATCTGCCACCGAGACAATGTTGTCGGCAAACTGACAGCGTCTTGATTCACATCATGCTCCTGGGGCATTTAGAATGCTCATTCGAACGATTGCAGTTAACACCACAAGCAATAGGCATCTGTCAAGTCAACTGCAGTGTTGCTCGTAGCAAAATTTGGCATCGGCTTTCGGAATGGCTGACCGACTCGCTTAGATGAAGGTGAGGGCAGACTTAGTGACATGTTCTAGATCAGTGACACCATTTTCGACAGTCGCTGTGTTTGATATGCTCACAACTGTCCTTTGACTCGTCATTGTTGAGTTCGAAAAGGCTTTTATGGGTGTGGAATGGGGTAGGCTGCAATTGCCAAGGGAGGCGCATGCTGATGGTGGAAATGTTTTGTGTCAAGTGCAAAGAGAAGAGGACTGTCGCCGATGATAGCGTGACCAAAGAGAAGACTGCAAAAGGTCGCAACATGATACGCGCAGTCTGTCCCGTCTGCGGGACGAAGATGGTCAAGTTCGTAAAGTGATCCTACTCTTTTCACGGTTTGTCCGGGTGGCTACTCCCGAACGAGATTAGTAGCACCCGGCTCCCTCTCACATTGTTGACCCAATAGAGGCGAGCATTCTGAGGAATACATTCCGAGAGTCGACACATGAAGCGGGAGTGAACGCGACAGAATACCTGATCAAACACGAGAAGCTTGATCTTAGGATCCGACTTCATCCGTCGGACTCTCTACTTCTGCATGAAGAGACAATTCCTTACCGAGTGGCTGAGCTGAAGGAGTCATTCAAGCGCGATACGGTTGTGAAAGATCCAATCATTGTAGATGACGGTTCATCTGTCGTTCTCGACGGAATGCATCGGGTAGCCGCATTGAGAGAACTGGGCTGCATGTGCGTTCCAGTATGTGCAGTTGACTATTCAGATCCAAGCATCAAAGTCGCTGTCTGGTACCGAGCTCTAATAGGCTCCGTCAGCCCTGACCAATTTCAAGCAGCTCTCAGCTCATTGGGCATCAAAATCGAAAGATATTTGGTCGATAAGGAAGGAATCAAGAAGACTGTCCCACCCTCGACACTTTTCGCGAGCGGCGAATGTCTTCGGTTGAGTAGTTGTGATCTGGGATCCTATCAGATCGTAAAGACCACTGAAGGCCATGCACGTGATCTCGGTCTTACGATCGTGTTCGAGACAGAACATGATGCGCTCGAGAAACTATTGAATACAAAAGTCGACGCGATCATAACAGTGCCTAGCATCGACAAGAAATCCGTGCGAGAGGCAGGGCTAATGGGCCGGTTGTACCCTCACAAACTGACTCGGCACATCATTCCCGCGAGGCCACTAGGAGTCAACACTCCCCTCGCGACATTGATCGATGAGAAGACCACTCTGAAAGAGAAGAACCAGAGATTCGTTGCGAACCTTCAAGCAAGGGGGATTGTCCGGAACACCGCTGGAGCAATCATAGAAGGCAGACGGTACGAAGAGGAGACGTTTATCTTCAAGTAGTGAGGCGTCCGAGCGGAGATCGAGAGTTGCGAGTTCGGGTAAGACTCTTCGGAGTCCTTAGGACGGCTGCAAAGAGAGAGGACATCGAGGTTGATCTTGAGGAGAGAGCGTCGGTTCGACAGCTCGTAAGCGGGCTCGTGAAAGCCATTGCGCGAGACGAGTTCGAGATGTCCCTCATTGACGCCGACTTGCGAGACACTAGACCGAATGCGCTTATCATGGTCTCAGGCACTGAGATCAGCGCACTCAATGGTCTTGACACAGCATTGAAGGATGGGGATGAAGTTGCATTTCTTCCCGTGGCACATGGTGGCAGTGTGAGGCATACTCTCCTATGGAACTCAGGTTCTGTTGCGTTGTCGGCTCGCTAAGGCGAGTGTTGCGCCTCGGCTCATAGGCGGTTCTGTCCAATATTCGGGAGACGCCAAGATGAGAGCAAGTTGACGACATTAGACTTTCTGTGGTTTGGTACGACTAGCGTTCTGAATGAGGGTTATCCACTTGTTTTCTCCTTGGACCTCGATTCCGCAAGCGTCGGCTGGCGTCCTCCCCTCTAGTGCCTCGTGTGGTCTTAGGTAGTTGTGGTAGATCTGATAGCCGGAGATAATAGGGGTGTCGGGCTTCTTGAGTCCACGCATGACCTTCTCGCGATCACGAATCTCACCATTGAACCGTTCCATCTTGTTGTTGTTCCTATCGCCTTGAATCCTGATACTGTGAATGTGCTTGGTTCGGGTTTTGAGCTTGTGAGTGTAGAACTCTTTCAAGTAGGCCTCACGATAGGATGGTAGTCCATCAGTTATGATGGTCATGGGTTTGCGTCCTATCGCGTCTCTTGCCTTGCGGAATAGTCGGCGCGCGTCATAGTTGTGCTTCGTGTCTGCGACTTCTTGAGCTATCCAGAAGCGTGTCTCGTCATCCATCATGGCGAACAAGTACTTCAGGTTGCCCTTGACTTTCACCCAAAGTTCGTCAGCTCTCCAAGTGTCGGACACTTGTGGCTTCATTTGGTCAAGATACTTTTCCATTAGTCGGACATACTTCTTGATCCACCGATAGACCGTAACATGGTTCACAGTGTTGCCTTGGAGTCGCAAGAACTTCTGAACATTCCGTAGGCTCTCACCTGTGAAGTATAGTTGCATGGCCGATGTGATGATCTGTGGGGACGCTTTCATGCGCTCGAATCCGAGATTGATGACAAACCATCTTCCGCAATCCTCGCACATGTAGCGTTGGATGTCTCCGCTCTTATTGTGGCGAATACCATGCTTAACGATTTGTTCTGAGTTGCATATTGGGCATGTGTGAACTTGGATAGGTGCGAGAACGATTCGACTTGCAACTTTCTCGCGTAGGGCAATGCTGAACTCGACAGCCCAAATGTGCTTGCACCTCACATTTCGGTAGATGTGGTCTGGACAAGTGCATTTCCAGCCGGACTCGTCAGAATGTACGTCATAACTACCGTTGCCGGATTGAGATGTGACCTTGTACGAGTTAGCATCTAGGCGCTTCACGCCGTGTACTTCGGCTATCGCCTTGCCCCGTTCCTTTCTCAGATCGCCCATCGCTGTCTCCCCTTCGATACGGGTATATGTCATAATCCGATACTTAAACATGCCCTTCCATACACCTACACAGTTATATAGGCGACCCTTCGATACTGGCTAGGGAGAACCATGAAGCACGCTCAGAAGCAATTAGGAGAGAGATTGGTCAAAACGACAATCAACGTACCTGAACGGTTGTGGCGTGACTTCAGCATAGAAGTCATACGTGAACATGGCGGAAGAATGAAGAACGATGTGATCATCGACCTGATCAAGAACTATCTTGACGAAGCACGCAAGAAGGGAAAGAACGAATGACATGGACTTGCGTTAAATGCAAGAAGCAAATGACTTCCCTGCAAGACTGCACCAAGCATATTTTGGAGACCTCGGGGCACACGGAGTTCAATCCAAATACAGGCACACCGACAACTTTGGACATGAGTTTCCTTCTACGAGGGGCTTTGCACAACTGCTTCGAAGAATCGCTCATTCGGCTTTCCGATTGGACTCTGAGAGTACCTCATGCCATGGGTGACATGATGACGCTTTCCTGTATGGGAGAGGGACCATGCAAGTGCCCCATTGATGGTCGTGACGAATGCAAGCTAGATTTTCACGATCACGGAAAGATAGGATACCATGAGTTTCGGAACAACGGAAACTGGCACGACTTCATATTCTATGCGAACATGCCTCTGATAGAATTTCTATTCTCAAAGGGCCTCCCTGATATTGTATCTTCACTCAAGGCAAAGGTTGAAGCTGACCAAGCAGAGTTCAAACGACTTGAGAAAGAAGGAAAGGCGTTTCATCTTGACTACATGAGGACAGGTGCAGAAGAAGGTCAATCATGGAATGTCGTTGTCAAATGTCGCCAGTGCAAAAGGTACTTCCCTTACAAGATGCTGCTAGGAACTGACCCTCGGAACCTACCAAAGAACATGTTCGCAGTAGGCTTCATTTGTCCCGCTAGTGATTGCGGATGGAAAGGTCAGATAGACCCCTCAGACCTTCGAGATCGCGGTCAACTCATGGAAGAATTACTTGCTGCGGTAATAGCCAAATCGGAAGAGGACGCTGAAAGATACTCTGCATTAGTTGGCAAAGAACCTATGGGCGTCTACGGCTGAGCATTTCCTCTATTCTCTTGGCAAGTTCTGGTCTATCGGGCAGGAGAACGGACAAAAGACCTTTCGGAAATCCTGCCCCCTTATCCAATGCGGAGAACCCCTCATCGTTGACATGATCACAGAATAGCAAGTGCAAATGGCAGGGAACAAAGTCCATTATCAGATGACCCTTCCGCAAAGCAAAAGCAGATCGACCTGATAGGTGGCTCGTACCCCTGAGCAATCTCTCTAGGGCAAATTCAGTCACGCAGCAAAGAGGATAGCCCGATTGTAACCCTCTGCGAAAGTCCCGTTGAAGCCAGCAGAGCCTTGAAACAGCTTTTCGGAGCCATTTGTTAAGGCGATAGCGTATCTTGTGCATGAGCCGAGATGCAACAGCGGCCTTAGCGAGCCGACAACGCAACAGAACCGGAACTCACATAGTTTATATGAACCATCGAACCGCTAGCCTGCTCTACACCGAGAACGATGAGGATTGCCTTCCGAGATTCGAGATATCGAGGAGTTCGTTCGCATTTCGGAACTCGCTGAAGAGTGCAGAGTGAAGCGCCTTCAAGATGTCGTGAAACTCAAACTCAGAACACCGAGCAAGCTGTACACAATCAAGCTAAACGCGGATGAGGCCGCAGCGATCCTCAAGCAGCTGAAATGTGAGGTTGTCGAGACCTAACCAGGTCCTATCGCGATATCTGTCTAGCGAAGAGTTCCGCAAGAAAGATGCCAGGATGCCTTCGACCAACAACTAGCACGAATCTTGACTGCTTGGGATTTGTCTTCTGAAATAGGCCACATTGTCAAGTCGCCTGATGAAACGTGGACAGTGCCCGCTCTCGGAAGCCAGTATCGGCTGCTGATCCTCCGGGCATGTAAGCACTTCCAAGTTGATGATCCTGTACCGAGGGAGAGCCGGCTGTGTGTGAAATGTCTCGACGAAATCCTCAATTGTGAGTTCTGGCGTCAACGGATCCTCCAAGTCGACCACGACTTGGATTGACCGTATAGGAACACGAACGAAAGCTCCGGAATTCTCAGCCAGCACGTCTTGGTTCCTCTCTGCCGCGTTTGGACAGCACCTCCATCCAAGGGTTTCCGGCAAAGAAACTAGGTAGATCATTCGTGTCTTGGACACCCGAAAGCGTGCTTCCCAGAGTTGATGGCAATTCGGGAACCTGAGGAGCGTGTATCTTTCTAGAACACGCTAGCTCTTCCTTCAGGTCTTGCACGATTCGTTGGAGTGAATTGAACTCGGCACGAATTTCATGTAGCTCCTTCTCGAAGTGACCTGTGTGCGTGCTGTCTCCAGTCCTGCAAAACGTGGCGGCGTTGATCTCAAAGAATCGTGCTGGCAAGGCTTCCTCCACATTCCTCTGATCATAGGTTATGAGGCCGATTCCCCGTTCTTGGAAGAGCCTTGCATCGACGATGGAAGCTGTTGCCTTCGGAAGTGCAATGTAGGTCCTGCTTACCTGGCCAACAGATGTCGATGCCCTCATTAACGAATCCATGATAGCCCCGCGATCGGCCCAGCGCACCTGCTCTAGTACCACGACGAGGGTCTGTGTTCCATCGCCTTGGAAGAACAGGTCATGATTCGATTCCGATTCCCCTGAATACTCAGCGAGCCCAGCGCTTGCGAAACGTTGACGTAACTTCTGCTTGATGTCGGGAAAACTAGGCTGCGACAGGGAACCATCCCTCCATGCGCTCCCAACTCCACTGATAGTCCTCTGGGACCGCGTATCCGTAGATTATGCACCCATGCCACACGGAGTACTGTGGATTCTTGGTCATCTTCACTGAGACGCCTCTGATGCCCTTCTGCTTCAAGAGTGCCTTCATCTTTGTCGGAGAGTCAGTCGCGTATTCGCCGAGCTTCTCAGGAGGCTCCCAGCTGAAGTTGCCTCCTGAGAGAAGGATCTCTTTGTACAGTAGCGGCTGAAGTTCAACAGGACATCTCTCCACAGATCTGACAACAGCCTCGCCGAAGTCTATCATTCCTTCAAAGACCGTGTCGCCGATCTTCACATCACGTGGTCTCGGCATTCCTCTTGCTGTGTAACTCTGGAACAGTTCATTCGTTGGGTTGAAGACGTATTCTCCGATCAAGAACCTCTGCCACGACTTCTCTGCGAAATCGATCTCAACCCTCGTACCGGGCACCTTGAACTTCGCCCTGAACTTCGAAGGGCTCCTCTTCGCAGCCTTGACGGCACTCTCGAGATCCAGTGGAAGGAGGCCGAGTTCCTCTTTGACACGGCGAACAAACGCTTCCTCATGCGCCAGGTCACCATAGCCAAGGTCCTTCAATATCTCGGACGTGATTGAATTGGCTTCTCCTCCTCCGCGATTCACGGCAACAAGGGCGCTCCGAATTGGGTAGCTACTTATCGGGCATATCTGGGTGTTTCCGTGACCCGACTCCACCACTACGCATGTGGTTACTCCGTGGCCGATTGCCACAGCAAAGGGCTGAGAGATCACGGTTCCCGCCTTGACGAGTCCGTTCTTTGCGGCTTGTGACATTGTCTCGAACAGGTTCTCGTACATGTATCGGGGCGAGACACTCGATAGCGAGGCGACGACGTAGAATCCATCAAAGTCTCCCGTCGGGTTGGGCCGAAACATGCCAAGGCCGAAGCGTGATACTTCGTTGACTACTTGCCATGCCCTTGTGTCGCTTCGGTCGATCACGCCATTCCGCATCGGGTACACAAGTCGCGAGGTCAAATCCTCGGAGGACTGCAGGTAGAGCGGAACATCATCTCCAACGACGACCTCAGGTGCCTGATTGAGTGCTCGCATCATGATCGAATCCCTATCAGGGAAGTAGCCTCTGTTGCGAATCACTCTCGGTGCGTCTCCGCAGGTTATCGGCCCGAACTTGAAATCGCTCGTGCCGAAGTCCATTCCGAAGGTGTAGCGATCTCTATATCCGTTCATCGCGAACTCCGCTCAATGACCAGCTTATCGCCTTCGATTCGAACAATGACTTCCTCGTTCGGAGAGAAAGGAAAGAGAGAATCTTTCACAATGTCAGCCGGGATGTACAGAACTCCGGTTCGGCTTCGATCAGATCGCGATCCGACTATTATGCGTGCGAGTCCTTGCGACGCCATGCAATTTGCCAGCTGAATTGACTGTCAGGGCGTACGATAGATCGCACGATTAAAGGCGGAGAATGGTAATGAGGATTACAGAGAGAAGTGAAAGTGGTCTGGTATCGACGAACATGAATACAACTGATAGAAAGGGACTTGGTTTGCATGCACCGGCTCATGCCACGTGTAATCTGCAAGGTAGGCGATACTTGAGGTGAAACGCAGGGCCCACCTGTATGTCTACACTTTTCTGCTCATGTTTGCGATAGGTTTGGCCCTGCCGATTTCGCCACTACTCGCGCTGCGATTAGGGGCAAATTGGATTGAGATCGGAATCATGGGGTCGGCGTGGGGAATCGTGTTCACACTATCAGCCTTCATGACCGGGCGCCTCTCTGACGTGATTGGTAGAAAACCCGTACTAGCATTCAGTTCTGTCTTGAGCGCTTTGGCGGCACTTATGTTTCTAAGAGCCTCAACGATCACCGAGTTGATCGCGACAAGAGCGCTTGAAGGACTAGCTTGGGCTTGCTTTTGGCCTCCGATGGAAGCGCTCGCAACAGAGACCGCTGACGCTCAAGAAGTCGGCAAAGGGATTGGCCGGGTAACCTCGATCTACGCACTTGGGTTCGCCGCCGGATCATCTGTGGCGGGATCCATTACGAGTTTCTTCGGGCTTCATCTTGCTTTCGCGGTCTACTTTGTTGTCGCCTCGATAGCTTTGACAGTGCTCTGGTATGTCAAAGCACCCAGACACGTGAGACGCGTAGAGACATCCGCGCGGACCGGTGTATCATCACTATTGACTTCGCATGTTGTCGTCGCGGGCAATATTCTCGGAGCTTCCTACACCTTCGGACTTGCGACTGTAATGGCTCTGCTCTCAGCGTATGCCACTGGCCTTGGCATCAGCCTCTTCTGGATCGGCATCGTGTTCTCAGTGTTCTGGACCGGGCGAATCCTTGGAGCTGCGTTGGCGGGAGGCGCATCTGACAGATTCGGAAGAAAACAGGTCGCGTCGCTTGCACTAGTCATAGGTGCTGGCGGTTTCATCATCATCGCATTGGTGTCCGATCTTCCGTATTTGGCGACCGGAGTTTTTCTTGCGGGCCTTTCAGTGGGAGCGACCTTCCCCGTGAATGTGGCCATAATCGCAGACGGAGTTGAACTGAAATCTAGAGGCACTGCAATGGGACTCTATGAGATGGTATGCGCACTCGCATTCATGGTTTCTTCAGCGCTCGGAGGAGTATCTGCCGAAGCTCTGAGTCCAAGGAGTCCATACGCAATGTCCGCTGCCGTGTTCGTGTCTTGCGCGGTCGCGCTTTCGATTTTTCTCCCTCCTCGACATCTCAAGTCGAGAGAGGTCTTTGCATGAAAGCAAGGAGGTCTGTCCCACGTTGCGAACAAGTCATCCGCTCTCTTGTGGGCAATTCAATTAGACCGGTCATTTGCCGCAACGCCAGCCACTGCGTCGGATCAGGTTGAATGAGCACGTTTCGATGGTGAACGCACGTATGCACTCCTGCCCGTTTACGACATCAGCAAAGCATTCAGTTCCCTGATTGCCGTGCGAAACTGTTTTCTACGTTCTATCGGACACATTCATCGAGGACTATTCTTGTCTCGTCGAAAGGCGGTTGCGCTCAACCTCTCGGTTATGGCGATCTCTCTGATTGTGATTGTGCTTCTGTCGAGTACCTTGGGTACGCTGCTGAGCATATTGAATCCTGCGACCGGGGTTTGGGTCGTGGCTCGAGAGGCGGTGCAACCGAGCCACCAAGAATTGGCGGTGCCCGGACTTCACGAAGAAGTCCGTGTTATCTTTGACAAGATTGGCGTTCCTCACGTGTATGCCTCGAACGATGAAGACGCGTTCTTTGCCTTCGGATTTCTTCACGCCCGCGATAGGCTCTGGCAGATGGACATACAGCGCAGATTGGCTGAGGGCAGGCTCTCGGAGATCCTAGGGGAAGGGTTCGTCAAGAAAGACCTGTTCATGAGAACCATAGGTCTGGACAGAATCGCCAAGGACTCAGCAGCAAAGCTGGGCGAGACCGACAACGTGCAGTATGCACTCTTCGAAGCTTATTCCCTGGGAGTGAACTACTACATAGCCGACGCTCTGCGGAGAAACGCTCTCCCGCTCGAATTCAAACTAATAGGATACGAGCCGACACCTTGGAAACCAGAGGACTCGCTCGCATTCGCAAGATTGATGGCTTGGACGCTGACGAACTTCTTCGACCCTCTTCACCTCTCGTTGCTGCATGTGAAGCTCGGGAAGTCTGATGTCCAAGAGTTGTTTCCCGTCTACTCACCGTTTGTGGAGGGTTTCACGGTTGTCCCAGGGGATGGTAGCTTGGGCGAGAGGTCTCTGCCGTACTCGGTTGGAGAACTCAATGCGATGGATTGGTTTTCGGAGTGGGCGACGGGGCTCGACTTCTCTTCCAACGTATTCAAAGGAGCCGTCACTGATTCGGTTACTTCAATTCTGAGAATGATCGCTGAGGCTGGTGATCCGACTGGGGAGTTCGGGCTACAAAGTAATCATTGGGCCGTCGGCCCGTCAAGATCCGCAACTGGGAATGCAATGTTGGCGAACGATCCTCATCTTTCTTTGCAGTTGCCGTCTTTGTGGTATGAGATTCATCTCGAGAGTCCGAGCTTCCACGTCTTTGGAGTGAGCTTGGCAGGCCTCCCAGCCGTTCTAATTGGAAGAAATCAACACATCGCGTGGGGATTAACCAATGTAGGAATTGGAGTAGCCGACTTCTACGTTGAGAAGGTGAACCCGAACGACCCCCATCAGTATTGGTTCAAAGGGAAGTGGATGAAGATGGATGAGGTGCCCATCGAGATCGCGGTCAAGGACAGCCCGCCCGAAAAGGCCACGGTTCTTGTTACGATCCATGGACCCGTGCTAACGCAAGACGATCTCACAGTGACTATGAAATGGACTGGAGCCGACCGCTTGACGGAGGCATCCGCCATGCTCTCCGTCAACAAGGCGTCTGGATATTCGCAGTTCATGAATGCGATTGAGCAATGGGCTGTGCCTCCGCAGAACTTCATGTATTCTGACGCCCAGGGCAACATTGCTGTGACGGTTGCAGGGAAATACCCAACTCGTGTGCTACGTGTCCCAGACGGAGGGACGCTGACTGTCGTCGGATCTCGCAGTTTGCTCAACGGAACTGGCGATCATGAATGGACTGGCAGCATTCCGTTCGAAGATGTCCCTCACGCATTGAATCCAGCGCAGGGTTACCTTGCGGGTCCGAACCAGATGTCTACAGGACCGAGATACCCCTATCTGATTCTAAGCGGATGGTGGGACCCCGGCGCGCGTGCCCGGCGAATAAATGATCTACTCAAAGGCTCTAGAAAGATCACGTTCGAAGACATGCAACGTTTTCAATCCGACATCTACGACTACTTCGCCAGCCTTTTCGTCCCAAAGATCGTCGACTCCGCGAGTAGGTCTGCTCTAAGTGATCAGATGGTGCAGTCGGCTGTTGAACACCTGCAGCGGTGGGATTTCTGCATGCGCAAAGGGCAGATTGCGCCGACCATCTGGTGGTCCTGGCTTTCTGCGTTCTACAATGCAACGATAACGGTAGCCTACGAGAGGAGTGGAGTCGGTGGAGTTGTCTATCCGACACCAGAGACGCTGTGGCTCTTGGTCGTCAATGAACCAAGTTCCAAGTGGTTCGCGGGAGACTACAGCAGAGTCGCCGTTAGAGCCCTCGAAGAGGCTATCAACACCCTGACATCCAAGTTGGGACCGGACATGTCTCTGTGGAACTGGGGCAAAGTCCACCAGCTCTACATCGGTCACCTTTCAGGTCTTGCCCCTCTCTCGAAGGGTCCGTTTGAAGAAGACGGCGACGCATTCACACTCATGGCAGCCCCACACATTCATAGCGACTTCACGATCGCAGCATACTCGACTGCGGGACCCAGTTGGCGAATAGTCTCCGACCTACGAAGCGATGGCTTGACGATTGGAGCGTACCCCGGCGGACAAAGCGGTCACGTCACGAGCATCCACTATTCGAGCCAACTAGATATGTGGTTGGAGTACAAGTACCACGTTATTCTTCATCCTGCAACTGCCGATGCGTTCCCGAGCGATGAGATCTCCTTCACAGTCAGGATGGTGCCAAGTTGACTGACTTGACGCTGCCTCGGGTAATTCTGAATCACCCCCTACCTCTAGCAACCGTGATCGCATTCTTGCTCGGAATCGCGTTTCAATTCCTCCCGATCTACTGGCAGCTTATCATCATCGCAGGTTTTGCTGCTGGCTTGGTTTGCATGGGATGGTTCAGAGGATTCCTTGCAGGTTTTCTTGGCGTGCTACTGTCATGGGGTGTATACGTGACATATCACTGGTTTGTCTTTCCTGCTTCACAAGTCTTCTCAACGTTGGGAGATATTGTCGGCGTGTCGGGGCTCTTGCTCATCGCCATTGGCGTGCTGGTTGCTTCTTTCTTCAGCGGACTTGGAGCCCTTATTGCGGTCGCAGTGCGACGGCTTGTTCAAAGACAGTAGCAGAACCGGAGTTCTAACTTTGGAGGACCAGACACGAAGATCCAGCTTGCTAACATGTCTCCCCGGAACAGAGAGCTGAGCTCTCAGATACGTTCTTATTCGCCTGTCGTGCGCACGAACGAGCGGCGTCTCACAAATGCTAACGCTGAAATCGCACAATTTCGACGGCACAAGACTACTAGATTCGCGCAACGTCTTGACTACGTTCTATGCTGAATGGTGCCCCTTCGGTAGAAGCTTTGTCACCCTTTTCAAGAAGGCGATGGAGCATCAGAAAGATCCCTTAGGAGCGCTGGTTGACATCAGCGATACTGACGACCCACTCTGGGAGACCTTTGAGGTCAAGATTGTTCCGACTCTAGTCGGATTCAGGAACGGTGAGGCTGTGGTGAGAAGAGATGGCGTCGCCGGTGTTGGGCTAGGCGTATCCGAACTCGAAGAAGCGTTGCGCATCATGAAAGAAGTCACCACATAACAAGGCCAACAGCACCCGGATTGCATCGCTGGTCATGACTCGGTAACGCATATATTTCATAGCTGGAAGCTTTGCCTCGAAACGCAAGGTAGGTCTAAATCTTGAAGTTCATCGATCTAACCATCCCGATTGGAATAGCGACGCCGCCATGGCCGACATACGAGCCGCTTCAGGTGAGGTATTTCAAGAGACTGGCCCCGAATGGCGCTAACGGACAGATCATTACAACCTCGAACCATGTCGGAACTCATCTCGACGGTGAGATCCACTTCTACACTCCCGGAAAGGACATCGCCAGCCTGACGATGGACTTCCTCGTCGGCCCGGGAGCCGTGGTTGATCTGTCAGACGCGGCTGGAGACTATGATGTCTACACCTCAAGGATGGTTGAAGATAGAGTTGAGGTCAGAGATGGCGATATTCTAGTCATCCACACGGGCTACCATAGGTACGGTTGGGACCAGCCGACCGCCGACGAGATACGATACATGGTGAAGCATCCTGGACCTGACAGAGAGTTTGCAGAATGGGCCAGACGGAGGAAGATCAGGTGGATAGGCGTTGACTGCGGCAGCGCCGACCACCCGATGAACACGATCATCCGCAACTGGATGCCTCGACAAGCGACGGAAGCTGATGCTCATTTCCAGAAGAAGTACGGCAAGAAGCTAAGCGAGTACTTCACTGACGACAAATACCAGCTGATGCACATCGAGATGTTCCCTTACACGATCATCCATGCTGAATGCTTAGGAGGAGACATAGACCTCTTGCTCAACAGACGCACAACCATAGGCTTCTTCCCGTGGCGATTCGTTGACGGCGAGTCCAGCATAGGCCGATGTGCAGCAGTTGTGGAGGACCGGGAATATGAGCAACTGATGCAGAAGAAGTCACAACTGGCCAAGACCCGTTTCGGCGACGCCATCGGATGTAGTCCCTAGAGAAGACGCACAAACCTCCTCTGTCCCGGGCCACCCCAGACGAGTGGGTCCGGTGCAGCATGCACTCCGCACAGCGGGAGCCTTCCGGCCCTATCTCGGAGATTCGTGCGTCAACATGGAGCGAAGAATCGGCGCAAGTGCTTGCTCGTAGATAGTGAGGCCCATTCTCCTGTATCCTTCGGCGTTCAAATGCAGTCCGTCACTCGAGTATCTCGCGGCGAGTCGACCGGTAGCACGTTCCATTGTGGCAGTGAACAGATCCGCACAACGTACATGCGTCTTCCAGCAGTACTCCTGTATTAGCCTGTTCAGCGTGATCCTCGGCGGAATCCCGTCATCATAGTCGAGTATCGAGGGCACAGTGCATGCGATTGAAGTTATCCCATTTCTTAGTGACAACTCATACATTTCACGAAGATTTGAGAAAACCTCTTCGACCGACAGACCCCAACCTAGATCGTTTGAACCACCAAGAATTATCACGATTTTTGGCGAAGCTCGAATAACATCGGAGTCGAAGCGAGAGAGCATCTGCTCAGTCAGCTCTCCGACGATCCCCTTGTTAAGAACTTCCAGAGAGACGACATCCGCTGTGAACTCCTTCCGTGCCTGCTCCACCAGATAATCTGTATAGGGAGCGGACGACTCTTCAACTCCTAGGAGCCCGTAGGATTGGAAGCCAACTGTCAGGCTGTCTCCTAATGCAACAACTCTGACGTGCGATGGTTTGTGCGACATCTAGTCCATCACTTGCGTCCTCGGAGTTCGAAACGAGAATTGGCGCGATCAGAGTATTATGCCCTTTTTGATCTCTCGGCGGTAGCGACTGCATCCGTTGCCAACGTGGCGAGCATGATTCTCTGACCTTGACGCAAGAATCGATAGAAGAATGCCTGAGTAGGCTTGCCGTGAAATCATTTTATACAGTGTCAATCCGGTCGTGAACGGCGACAGACTTGGCTGGACTGTGGAGCGGTCTGCTGCTGCGGATCGCCAAACGTTGGATAGCAGGTGAGACACGTGAGGACGCCTTTGCGAGAGCAGCGGAATCGAACACGCATGATGTGCGTGGAATCATCAACTTTCTCGGAGAGGATTTGACTGTTGCAGAGGAAGCTCATGCCGCTACAACAGAGTACGTTGAGATGCTCAAGGGGCTTCACGAGCGCAGGATCAAGGGTGGCATCTCGGTTAAGCCGACCCAACTTGGTCTTTCCATCGATAGGCAGCTCTTCAGAGACAATCTGGCCAAGATTGTTCAGATCGCCAAGGGGTTTGGAATATTCGTGTGGATGGACATGGAGAGTTCAACATACACTACTGACACGATCGAATCTTTTCTCGAGTCTCGAAAGAAGTTTGACAATGTCGGTCTCGCTATACAAGCGTACTTGAAGAGAAGTGAGGAAGATGTCGTTCCAATCTTGAAAGCTGAGGGGGCGATCAGACTCTGCAAGGGCGCATACAATGAGAATCCAGAGATCGCCTACAAGGATAAGAAACGCATCGACACCAACTTCTCTAAACTGATGCGAATGATGTTCGAGTACGGAAGAGGATTCGCAATTGCGACGCATGATGAGAAGTTGATCGAGGAAGCCAGTCGTCTGAGCAACGTTCATCACGCGGATTTCGAGTATGAGATGCTGATGGGAATCAGAGACAAGAAGAAACTTGAACTCGTTCAGAGAGGTTATCGAGTGAGCGAGTACATCCCATTCGGAAAGAGCTGGTGGGCCTACTCCATACGACGAATTCGTGAACACAAGAGCAACATATTCCTACTTGCGCGCTCTCTCCTGAGTGGCTAGTAGTCACGGTGAGAGTCGCGAGAGGAACGTGAAAACACCTGTATCGAAACTCTTTTCCTCTCGCACGTGCTATTATGTGGGACAGGTGACATCGAGTGCCTAAGAAAAAGAAGGCCAAGAAGAAGAAGTGATAGATGTACGCACTCCTTTGGAGCGCCTTTCTTGCTGTCTGTGAAACAGGCCATCGTTGCCTCGGAGACAAGCCTTTTTCTTCTACGCGTGGTTTGATTTTTTCGAACAACCAAATGAAGGCACTCGAGAGAAGCGAATTGTCAGCTCCTTTCGAACGCGACTTTGAGGAGCAGGTTGATAGAGATTTCAAGACATCGCATTAGAAACGCCGGTTGCGCGTTTCATCAGCGAGAGTCAGTCTCTCCCTTGATTGTCTCTTGCTCGGGATGTGATCATAGGTAAGTCAGTATCATTTTTATCTCGTGTCGATCGCACCCTACGAAACCACAATAGACACTTGTTCATGTACAACTTCTTTCAGCGCCGATTCTATCTTCGCTTTTTGGGCAACGAGCTGAGCCCGAAGATGTCTCTCTTGAGATTCTAAGTCGACGATCAAGTGGGATTTGCGAGTGACCTCGGCTCGGACCCTGTCAAGTCGTCCTCTGAGGGTGAGCCACTGTTCATAGATGCCAGATGCCCTGAGTTGTCTTGTGGTCTCCTGACGGTTTGCCAACAGAATGCCGTGATTCTCTCGGAACCGCTCTAGCTCTCCTTTCAGAAGCTTTTCGATCGCTTCGATCGACTTCCGTCTTCTTCTCTGATCAAGAGGAAGTGTTTCCCGTTCAATCGACTGAAAGAGCGAGCCCAGCAGTTCACGCAATTGGGCGACAGGTGTCTCCAACAAGGTCACTAGAGGATTTTCGACAAGCCTGCCGAGCGTGGCTTTGTCCAAGTCAGCTGGAAGACTGACATCGGGCCTCTCGGCCTTGCGAAGCGGTTTCGAGAGAGGCTCAAGCACTGCTAGGATCTCATCCTCCTGTTGTTTGAGCTGGCTCTCTATTCGATCCAGTTCGCTAAGCTTCTCATCCCGGCTCAGTGATGAAAGATCTTCTTCGAGCCGCACCTCCCGTGCTTGCAGCTCCGTGAGAGCGCTTCTCGCCTCTTGGACCTCGTTGATCTTGAGACCCAACTGGCCGGCGCTTTGCGCAAGTCTGTGCACATCATCTGCCAATAGGTGGAGATGTTCGAGCTTCGATCTCTCGAGGACTTGAGAGAGATGATTCACACTTCCACTTAGAGATGCAATAGAACCTTCTAGGACGGAGCTCTCTGACTTAGTCGACCTGACTACGCTTCTAATGTACTTGTTGAAGGCGCCCACACTCAACTTGATGGCTTGGACAGATCTTTCCTCAAACCGCTTCAGTTCGACATACGATACTGGCTGCCCTTCCGTTGTCAGCGAGTGACAAGCTTGGAGAACTTGATCTGATAGTCTGAGCCCGTGCTGCATAGCCGGCCTCGTGATGCTTCCCCACGCCCGTTCTGTTGCCTGCGCGAGGTTCTGGGCCGCCTTTTCGACTGACCGGACTGATTTCATCACACGCTCGACAGCTGCTTGGAAATCCCTACGATACGAGCCCTCCCGGTCTGAGATGATCTCTGTCATCTTCTTGTCGAGCCGCTCAATCGGGATCTCCATCGCGTTCATCACAGGCTGGACTCAGTATCCATTTTCAGCAGCTTGGGCGGACTGGCATAAGTGTTACACCCCTAGCTCCTGCCGATGAAAGATCGCCCGGCGTGGCATGACTTAGAAATCAGCGAGAGAAGCGTTAGGCCGGGAGGTCTGGCCCTAGGGAGCGATGACAACTGTCATGGGTGATTTTTGCCGGTCATCGGTACGCCCCATTGGTCTCGGAGATATTGTTGCGATGTTCCTAGGACTCGTTCCGTGCAAGGCTTTGCGGTTCACCCTAAGGCTCAGATCTGCTATCGCAGATCAGGATCTGAAATACCCGCAGTACGCGGTCATGACATAGCTAGTCAGGGAAACCGAAGAATTGTTGACTGGATTGGGACCACTGTAGAAGGCGGGTCGTTCTCTGGCCAGCCGCCGAGCCTACTTGAGGCCCATCCTACGTGCATACCTCGCTATTAGGAAGATAACGACTGAGACGATTAGGAAATCAATTACGACGCCGAAGCCGCCGACTGCAAGGCTCATTCCCTGCTGTAAGGGTAAGGTGATGACAGCTTCTCTCCAGTCTCCGCCCGGTATGAAGGCGCCGGGGATGGGCATATGATGTCTCCAACTAGTGCGGACACGACCTTGTTTATGTAGAGTCCCATGATGAAGCCGACGGTGAGCCCCAGAACTCGGCTCAGAGCCCCCTTGATGGTGGAGCTGGAGGTTTGGGTGTAAAAGCTTCGCGGATCTTCCCCAGTTCATCCAAGATTTCCTGTTCAGTCGTCATGGCGATCAGGCTTCATGACTTCCGAGGCATTGCATATTCGATTTGCGGAGTACGGGACGATGAGTGTCTCTCATTATGGTCACGACAAATCATGATCACTCAAGTCACTTTGTGTCTCAGGACCCTCCCTGGCAGGCGACCTGTGTGCTCGCCTCTTTCGATCACCATTTCACCGTTTATTATCACATACTCGATCCCTTCAGGATAGAGGGCCGGTTCTTCGTAAGTGCTCTTATCGAGTATCCGCTCGTGGTTGAACACGACAAGATCAGCCCACATCCCCTGTCTTATCACCCCTCGATCCTTGAGACCCATGCGCTGAGCCGGCAACGATGTCATTTTCCGAACGGCTTCTTCGAGTGTGAGAACCCCGCGTTCCCTCACGTATCTTCCGAGGACTTTAGGGAAAGCTCCATATGCTCGCGGATGAAATTTGAATGACGCAAGGTCTCCGTAAGGAGCAAGCGCAATACCATCTGAGCCCACTATGTGGAAGGGTTTCTTGAAAACGGCAAAGTTGTCTTTCTCCGCCATCCACTCAACGATCACGCCTGTACTGTACATGTCAGAACCTTCGTCCGCGAGGATCTCCAGAACCGACTCCACGGGATCCATGTGCTTCATGTTCGCGATCTGTGCGAGCGATTTTCCCTTGAATGCTCTGTTGGCTCGACAATCATAGAGGGTGATTCCCTTGAGCGTTTCAGCCCGCGTAAGCCAGAATGATCCCACCTCTGATCGACGCACATCTTCGGCAAGCCGCTTTCGCTTGTCCGGGTCTCGAATCTCGTCGACGAGATCCCTCGAATCGTAGGTGAAGATCGACTGCGGGAGAAATGCCGCCAGCGGATTCGCGCCAGCCAGGTACGGGTAGAGGTCACAGGTTACATCCATACTTCGACTTCTCGCATCTTCGATCATCTCAAGAGCATGTCTAGTGTCCTCGTTTCCGAAGAAGCCGCATAGGTGCCCCATGTGAATTGGCAGTCCAGCCTTGTCTCCTATGCAGAGGGCTTCTTGAACGCCGGCAAGGAAGTCTCCGTCCGCTCCTCTGAGATGGGACGAGTAGATGCCCCCATATTTTCTGACGATCTTGCACAGCTCGACGATCTCTTCCATGTCAGCAAAAGAGCCGGGCGGATATGCGAGACCGGTCGACAGCCCAACAGCGCCGGCGTCCATGCACTCGTGGACAAGTTGTCTCATTTCCTCAAGTTCGTTTTCGGTTGGCTTCCTTGCCTCGTAGCCCATGACTGATATTCTGACTGCGTTGTGTCCGACAAGTACTGCGATATTCTGAGCTATGCCTCCCTTCTCGAACTCCTGAAGGTATTCATCAAGAGTCTCCCACGTTATCGGTAGGCGAGGATCGTATGCTATGATATCCTTCAATAGGAATTCCTTGGTTTCTCTTCTCAGTGGAGCGCACGTCCTTCCGCACGCGCCCAGCAGAGAGGTTGTAACGCCCTGCCTCACGGCGCTCTCAGCTTTTCTGTTCATCAGTAGGGCAAAGTCGGAGTGCGTGTGGATGTCAATGAATCCGGGAGCAACGATGAGCCCTCGGGCGTCGATCTTCCTTGCTCCAGTGATAGGTCTCACTTTCCCGATTCTGGCGATCTTGCCATTCTCGACTCCAACATCCGCCTTGAACCGTGGACCGCCAGTTCCGTCCATCACGGTTCCCTCGGATATTACTAGGTCCAATTGAAACCATTGGAGTTCGGCTCAGCTGCATGCTTAGCATTTTCGATTGCCATGCCATTACAACTTGACGACAGTCCTTGGGCAACGGAATCCTCGAAGGCATCCATGCCTCCACCCAAAGGCTCATTATTGCGACACCTCGTTTCCCGAGCATGCCTCGTCTCACGTTTGGGTATGCTGAGACTGGAGTTGATGCACTTTCCGCGTTCCGATATGGCATACTTGCAGAGAAGTACGGCTTCGATGCATTGTGGCTGGGGGATCATTTCGTCGACTTCGATGGAGACAGACTCGAACCTTGGACTGTTCTATCTGCCGTTGCTGGCCACACTAAGAGGATACGGTTGGGTTCAGCGGTCACTGATACACAACGAAACCACCCGGCACGAACCGCGCAGATGGTTGCCTCTCTGGATGTCATTTCGCGCGGACGAGCAATCCTTGGCATAGGAGCAGGAGAGGCAATGAACATAGTACCGTTTGGCCTTCCTTGGGAACCGCCTAGAACGCGACTGGCGAGATTAGAGGAGACCATCAGAGTAATCCGGGCACTGTGGGCAAGCTCCCGCCAAGAGCTCCTCAATTTTGTTGGACAATTCTATCAACTAAGGGAGGCTTTTCTGAGCCAGCCGCCCAGACAGAGACCGCATCCTCCAATCTATGTCGGAGCATTCTCTTCGAAGAAGGCATTGGAAGTTGTCGGTCGGTACGGCGACGGCTGGTTCGCATGGTTCAATACGGAGGAGACCTTCAAGAAGCGTTGGTCGATTATCAAGGAAGTTGCAGAGTCGGTTGGACGCTCCGCGGCAAAGATAGTGCCCATTTCGCATCTTCTGATTGCTTTTCCGCGCAACACGAGAGAGAAGAAAGCCGCCATGCTTACCGCCAAGGCAGTGCTTCTCATGGAGAGGACTGTGTTGGCGAGCCTTGGTCATAGGGTTGATGTCAAGTCTGAACACTATCAGAATCTGCTGGTCACCGGAGATCACATCGCAAAGATCATGGATGCAGCAGATGGAACCCCGGATGACTTCGTCTACCGAACAATGGCGATCGGAGAGACCCATGAGGTAACGAAGAAGATCGAGGAACTCGCAAGAGCCGGAGTCAGACACTTTGCTGTAGCCGATCTGCTATCTCCTAAGAGACAGGAAAGAACCCTGAAGACTCTAGGCAAGATCATCAGAGCCTATCGATAGCAACGCTTACCAGTCAACCTAGATGGGCGACGTCTTCTCAGGCGTTAAGCTCCAACAACGTTATTCTGTACACGAACATCTGACGCTTGACCAACAAGCTCATCCTAGATGGCCACTGAGAGAGCACCTCCGGTGTGACCCGGCAAAAAAAGAAGAAGATGGGAACGGGCTATTCCGGTGGGATCTCTCTGAAGGCAGCTCCGATGTCGATTCCTTGTGTCTTCCGGTAAGCTTTTGCGATGTAATAGAGGATTATTCCCAGAATCCAGTAGCCGACCATGAATCCACCGGATACTGGGGTCACTGGGAATCCGAGTTGTGGATTCGCAAGGAGCAACAGCATGTACGCAATAAGACCGAATCCAGAAATAGCGCCGCTGATCGCGATCAGTGGAATGCCGCCGGCTTTCATTCGTGTGAATGAAGGTGCCGCATCGAAGATCTGCTTGCGCCGCCATGGTAGAATCATTCCTGCCAGCAGAGCGGGCACAAATGACATTGCCGAGCCGAGTGCAGCGTTGAGCAGTATTCCTAGTAGGCCTGTGTAGAGCACTACGATCAGCAGGAACTCCCCTGCGATCCACACGACAATCGCTGTCACGTACGGGGTGAAGTACTTCTTGTGGACTTCAGCGAGTTTCATTGGTGCGACTCTGTCGAACGCCCAAGCGAAGACCCACCTGGTGACGACGAGTATCGACTGAGGGATGACCACGAGCGCGCCGGCTATGAGGCCGATGTCTATTGCAGCTGAGAGCGCAGGGTTCTGATACACGTATCCGATGAGGCTGTTTAGAAGCGGTGGGCTGACGGGTGACTGATCACCAATCGCTATCAGCGAGTTAGCAAAGTCGAACCCGACCGTGCCAAAGTATATCGGAACTCCAATTGTGAATACGACCCAACTGAACATCACCGCGCCGAACAAACCAGCAAAGATGCTCTTACGAACATTCTTGAGTTCACCTGCAACGTGTACGGGCCAGATTGTCAGGATATAGAGACCGAGTATTGGTGCCGCCATGATCGTTTGCGTTACGTCGGGTTGCGGGGTGACGTAGCCACCCTGCTTGGCGGTTTCTATGACGGCATTGTAGCTGATCGGTGAGACCGCATTCCACATCGAAACGAAGGCATCGTGTCCGATCAGGAGTGCTCCAAGCATCACGAAGGGGGAGATGAGAGCGAGAATGATAAGTATCGTCTGGATCTTTGCGTAGGTCTTGAGTGGAATTATGATCATTAGTGTGGCGACGATCATGATTAGGCTGTCGACGACAACGCGCACTGTGACATCGGACAAGGCCGCGGCTGCGCTTCCGTATCCAAGGTCTGTTAGGAGACTAGGCAGCAGCCAGCTGGTGACCATGTCGGAGAAGATGGGAAGGTTTAGGGTTACGATGAAGACCGCAAGCCAGCTCTGCATGAACCCGATGGCCGGGTGAGCAATTCTGCTGATGTATACATAGTCCCCTCCCGACCGAGGCATCGCGAATGCCAGCTGCGTGTAGACTGTCAGGTATGGCACGAGCACAAT
>Ga0209725_1000055_pt1 | contig 62700 bp, 48 predicted proteins | sample I18A1metaG_FD_184145 | JGI IMG/M metagenome (GOLD analysis project Ga0209725, IMG submission 184145) | Lake sediment bacterial and archeal communities from Gulf of Boni, Indonesia to study Microbial Dark Matter (Phase II) - ​I18A1 metaG... | ecosystem: Environmental > Aquatic > Freshwater > Lake...
CGACGCATTTGGAGTCATTTACCAGAGAGCTCACGACGGAAGAGGAAGCCCGGATGATAGATCGAATTGCTGCAGAAGTCATCAAGAGAAGATTGGAAACAGTCGCGATTATGTTCCTAGAATCGATCAAACCTATGTCTTATGTTGGAAGTCAATTGGCAATGGTCTTTGTCGGACCATTCCTTGCGATATTTGGAGACCTAGGCATAAACTACATCAAATTCTTTGACAAGCGCACGAACGTGGAGAAGCTACTGCAGAAGATTGAGGAACAGACGAAGATCAGGGACGAGGAGGAGAAGAAGGCAAGAGAGGACGGAAAACTGATCTCAAGCAAGTTTCGTTTTCGCGTCAACCTATTGCCTGGGTTTTCGCTACGAGAAGAGGTCACGCGTTGCGGAGAGGGCTCAGGTATACTTGGAATATCAAGAAAAGAATCAGCTGGAGGAGGATTCGTCGCAGTATCCTTTGAGACTACTGAGGCATCATCTCCAAACCTCAGGCACACTGTTTCCGATCACTTCGACAAGGAGGATATGCGACAAGCGTTGATGCTCCCCTCGGACACATCCCTTAGAGAGGTGAAGACAAAGGAGAACTTGAAGATTAGAGGACATCAAGCGTGCGCTCTAGTCTACGAATGGCACGATCAAGTGGGGCAGAAGGGAATAGTTGAGTGCTACGGGTTGTGGTGCAACAAGACTCGAAGGACCCTTGTACTTGGTATGAAAACCGGACCGTTAAGAGGCGACAAGGGCGAAAAAGGCCAGATTGGCGATCTTAGAGCGGTCTTGGGCTCGCTCAAGTGTCACTGATGTCTCAGTTAATACCAGTCTCATAAGAACAACATCGGAACTTGACCGTGGGCTTGGAGTCAGGTTATCCCCACACGCACAGCACACTGAATTTCTAGGTAACGGAAGTAATGGGCCGAGTGAAAGGCTTCTTGAGGAAAACTATGTCTCGCCCTTGAGCTGCTTCTTTCGCAAATCCCTCAACCATAAATCCCTTGGAGGAATAGAGTGCAACAGCCTCGGGGAAATCTGCCGGCAGAGTGGTCCGGACAGCGGTCGCTTTAGGAAACTGCTTCTTCACTTGCTCTAAGAAATTGTCCACGAGGATCAAACCCAGACCCTCTTTTGCGCTCTCCGGGTCCATCACCCCCAAGAAAACTATTGTTGGCTGAATTGTTGCAGTGCCATTAATTACGCCAACGATTCTCCCTTTCTTCTTTGCAACCAAGGTGATTGCATGCGGACCATATATCGCTCGACTGAGTGCCCTGCTATCCTGAAAGACGGGGGAGAATTGACTTCCGAGAGACTGAAGCAGAACCTTTGCTGATTCTTCGACATCTTCCTCTCTGAGGCTTTCTATCTCGAAACTCACAGTGTACCCATCCATTTTGCGGCGGTTTTCTCGTTCCCTATCTGGATTGATCGTTTTAAGTCTATTCAATAGGTTTATTGGTGTTGACAACGCACATCTCACCGGGCGATGAAGATAGCTGGTATTGGAGAAACACATGACCGGTGAAAACATTACAGAGCCCTCAAGCACACCCTATTCAAGAAAGGAAGACTCGTGACCAGTTGGCCCCGCGCATAGTCCGGGCTTTATCAGCCACCTTCTTCCAGTCGCCTGAGGTCTTGGATTGTGAGCTGCTTGTTCAGTTCAAGCATGGCTCATTTGAGCAGATTCGAGCGTGTGAACGTTAGGCCTGCTCATCTCTTGAGCCCCCTTGGCGAAGCAAACCCTTTCTTGGTCACCCATCTCGAACCGGAGGATAGGCTTGTAGCCCTCTTTTACCACTTGGCTCTTCTCCTAGTTTCTTGTTCGCACAACTTTGAGTAGATCGGCCCTTGTGACTATGCCTGATGGGCGGCCTCTTCTTGTGAGAATTACCGCGGAACTGTATTGGAGTAGGGCCACAATAGCGGAGAGGGGGGAATCCTCATCCAGTTGGGGAAAAGGCTCATCCATAACGTCTTCGACGTGTCTGCGGGAGAGTTCGGACAGATTCTTTCCCTTCACTATTTGGGTAAGTATGGATTTCTCAGAAATGCTGCCTACCGCGAAGCCGCTATCGAACACTGGAAGTTGGGAGAAGCCTGTCTGTCTCATAACAGTAGTAGCTCGTGAGACGGGATCCTGTCGACGAACTCCGACAACTTTTCGGTTGGCTATTTCCTTAGCTCTGGTTTCGACCTTTCTTTCCAATTCTTCGAGTACATCGAATATCTTCTTAGTCCCTTCATAGGAAGGACTGACCTTGAGGGATTCAATCTTGGCTATCATGGATTGGCTGACGCCTGCCAAGAGGGCCAAATCCTTCTGAGTAAGGCCGAGGTTCTTTCTCCGCCTCGGTATCTCCTGCAACTGAGGAAGCATACGATCAGCCTAGGAACCGGTACCTATATTCTTTTAGGAATATTCCGTGTACGAAGACATTAATAGACAAGGCACGTCCTTTCTCGTCGCGAGGACGCGTTCATGCGGAAGATCACGATAAACGAGTTGAGGCAGGTGCCCTTAGAGAAGCAAGGAGTTGAAATCGTTGAGAGGAAGGGTTTGGGACACCCCGACTACATCTGCGATTCCATAATGAACGAGATCTCAATTGCCCTGAGCAGGGAGTACAAGCGACGGTTCGGAGAAATTGTTCATCACAACATCGACAAGGGGCTTCTCGTTGCCGGTGAAACTGAGGGCCGATTCGGAGGAGGCACGATCAAGAGGCCCATGCTAATGGTTTTTGGAGACAGGGCGACCTTTCAGATCGACAAGGATAGAATCGATGTTGACAGGATCGCTGTCGAGACTGCTAAGAACTGGTTCAGAACAAAGCTCAGATTCGTCGATCCTGAAAAGCACGTGAAGTATCAGGTTGAGATCAAGCCCGGCTCAGCCGAGCTTACAGACATCTTCAAGCGGAGAGAACTTGGAGGGGAGTTCCTCGGCGCAAATGACACGTCCGCAGCAGTTGGATATGCGCCTTTGACTACGACAGAGAAGCTGGTACTTGAAATCGAAAGACATCTAAACTCGCCGGACTTCAAGAAGAGCTTCCCTGAAAGTGGAGAGGACATCAAAGTCATGGCGTTGAGACACAACGATCGGCTCGAACTCACGGTTTCAATGGCCTTTGTGGACAGATTCATAGGAAGCGAGAACGACTACTTCACAAAGAAGCAGTCGATACTCGAAACGTTAAGAAGCTTCGTGAAATCGAAAACGCCCATTAGCAAGGTTGACATAGACTTCAATACGCTGGATGCCAGAGGAAGAGGACTTTCTGGAATCTACACAACGGTCACCGGCACATCAGCTGAAGACGCAGACAGTGGCCAAGTAGGAAGAGGAAACCGTGTCAACGGAATAATCCCCTTGAATAGACCTTCCAGTTCAGAGGCAGCTGCAGGAAAGAATCCTGTCAGCCATGTCGGCAAGATCTACAACTTGCTCAGCTTCAAGATCGCCGATAGAATACAGCGGGAAGTCTCCGGCATCGAGGAAGTGTATGTCTGGCTATTGAGCAAGATAGGGATACCAGTCGACCAGCCTGCAATTGCGTCAGCACAGCTAATCCTTTCGAAGTCGACGAGAATAGAGGACGTGCTGCCTCAGACGAGAAACATCCTAGATGATGAATTGGACAGGTTGGATCGTTTCTGCGAAGATTTGTCGGAGGGAAAAATCCCCGTCTGCTAGCGCTCTTCCTTTTTCTCGCCATCCTTCCCCGTAGACAGTTCCTTGAAGAGCTTTTCGAGCTGCCGCTTCATCAGTCTAACATCTTGGCTTAGGTTGAAGTAGTCTGCGAAGGTCTGCGTCGTTCTCAAGACCTTAGTTCTCCCAAGCTTCGACTCTGAAACCAATTGAAGATCTTCAAGTTGCCTCACATGGTCATAGGTTAGCTTTCCTCGAACCTTGACCACGTAGGACTGGGTCACCGGCTGCTTGAGGGCAATGAAGGACAAAGTCTTCAAAGGGCCAGGAGTCAGCAGCTTTCTTGTGGCAAGCTTCTTGACCGCGGTGACGTACTGCGGTTTCAACTGCATCACGAACCTTCCGTCTTGGAGCTCAAGCACCTCAAGTGACGTGTCAGAGTGCTTATATCGCTCCGCTACCGATCTGGCGATCTCTCTAACCTTGTCCTCTGACCTCATCTTGGCGATGGAGGAAAGGGTCTGAAGATCAAGGGGTTTTCCGGCTACGTAGAGTGCGCCCTCGATAAGCTGAAACTTGTTCTTATCTGTTGAGACACCAACCAGTTCATTCTGCGCCAACCGGAGAATTCGCCTCCGTCAGTCTTATCGTGATGTCGCGGAACCCCTGATCCTGAAGTAGAATGAGTCTATTCTGACAGGCGAGAAACAAGACCATGATGAACCGCCTAACGACCTCCACAACCGACAGGCCTCTCGTCAGCTTCACAAAAGAGATCAAAGAACTTCTCTTAGACAGCTCCTTCAAGCGACGATAGAATATCTCCAGCCGCTGATCAATATCTGTAAGGAATTCATCCAATCCATCAGTTAGCTGGGCGGGCAGAAGGAGGGGACTCTTCTGCTTTGCCAACACAGCTCTTTCATTTTCAAGAACCTCCTCAAGCGCCCTTAGAAGTTGCTCGGCAGAGGCTGACACGAACTCATATCGTATAGGAAGCGGGAGAGGAGGAGGAATCTCCTCATCGATTCTTTCCAGCTGCGGCTTGGGAGGCTCCTCCAACTTGAGCACAAACTCAGATTTCATACGGTGAATGATCGCGGAAGATAGAAGAGCAGTTCCTGAGGCCGTGAAGTCAATATATCCGCTCTTCTTCATCTCAGCGAGGAAGGAATTCAGTAGAAACGTGACGTTAACATCCCAAGGCTTGAGCCTGTGAAGGCGAATGAGGTCGAAGAGGATCACATGCGGCGGCTGGAGCCAGAAGGGTTTCTCAGTTAGATCTTGTGTCAATTGGACGCAACCGCCAGAGGGAGTGTGACCATTTGGGATATTCCGTCTTGTACGAAGACGCCGTAGACTTTGTTGGCTCGGCTTATCGTTGTGTCTCTCAACGAAATTGCAATGAACTGTGACCCCTTTGACTTTGACTTAAGAAGCTCAGCCAATCTTTGAGAGTTCAGGGCATCTAGGTGAGCGTCAATCTCATCGAAGATGTAAAAGGGCAGCTTATGAATGGCTTGGAGAGCAAGCAGGAAGCAGACCGTCGCCACAGATTTCTCGCCTCCACTAGCAGAGTTGACTGCAAGTTCTGCCTTGCCAGGAAACTGAAGAAGCATTTCCAATCCTCCCTCGAACGGTTCTTCAGAGTTCTCCAGTACCAACCGGCCTTGGCCCCCGTCGCTTATCTCGGAAAAGGTTTCTTGGAAATTCCTGTTAACCTGATTCAGAGCTCCCGTGAACGCATCATGCTTCTTCCTGTCAAGTTCATTCATGAAAGAGACTATCGAGAGCTTCTCCTTTTCGAGTTCACCTATTCTCACTGAAAGCTGCCGGTAATTGCCTATTACTTCTTCGTACTGTTGAGGAGCAAGTTGGTTCACTGCACCTATGCGCTCCAGCTCTCTACGCAACACCTCCAGAGTGCCTTCGATTCTTCTCGTCTCTTCCAAACCTGGCTCAGCATATTCCTCATGTCCCAGTTCTCTTAGTTTGGCAAGGCAAGCCGTGATCTGTGTCTCCTTCTCCTTGACTTGTGCTGAAGTCTGGTTGTTGACTTGACTGATGGATTCGTACTCTGCGTACGTCTTGTCAATATCCTCCTGTATCTTACTGAGTTCAGTTTCGGCTGCCTCGCGGTGTTCTTTGATCGAGGAAAGGGCAGATGCAAGCGCTTCCCTCCTCGTTCGTAGAGTCTTTAGTTCAGTTCTGGCTGCCTCCAAGCTCTTCCCAGCTTCATCTAGGCTTCTTTCTCTTCTTGCGATTTCCTGACATACGGTCTCTGACTGGACGCGCGCTTGATCTAGGGTGGAGGCCAATGTCCCAATCGATCTTTCCAAGGAGGAAAGCTTCCCTTCGATGTGAACCTGCTCCTGTTTCAGCTCGTTCAATGGCTTTGTCAAGGCGAGGAGCTCGTTCTCGACCTGAACAAGGTGGCTTGATTTGGCCGAAAGCTTCAGGGAATCTCTTTCTTTCTGCAGTTGCATTAGTTTCGGCCTGGCTTCACTCTGAAGGCTTTTGAGTCGGGAGAGCTCTTCGAGTTCTTTCCCGGTTTCATCCGAGGCTGCCTTGGCTCGTGATCTCGTTGTCTCCAGTGATTTCTTCGCAAGCTGGAAGTTCTCTTGGATCTCTGCTATTTGTCTGGTAGCTCTCTCAATGGCATTTGTGCCTTCGATTTCGGTCTGCTTCAGACCGGAAACCTCCCCCGTCAATCTCTGTATTTCAGCTTCCCCTCGCTCTATCAGTGTCTCCAGAGAACGAAGAGTTTGATCAAGATTCTGTATCGCTGGGGAGGAGGGCACAATGGATGTAAATTCGAATGGTTCCCGGAAGTATCCAGCCTCTATTCCTCCTCCGGGCTCATAGAGATCTCCTGTCAGCACAACGGCTCTGAGTCCTTCAATGGAAGCCAAGAAAGCGGCCTTCTGATCTTCTGCGAGAATCGTATCACCGAAAACAAAGTTCAAGGCAGGCCTGACCTCGTCGGGGCATTCTATGAAGTCCACAAGCCGTCCCACTACGCCAGGCATTCCCAGACAATTCTCAACGGGTTGCATGGGCGAAACGCTGTTTGCCGGGATGATCTTGAGCCTACCGAGTTTTGCCCGCTTCAGGATTTCAGCACAGACCATTGCGGTTTCGACATCTCTGACCACAAGCGCAGTCATCCACCCACCTGATGCAGCTTCCGCAGCTCTCAGGCACCTTTCGTTGATCTTGATAAGGTTCTGAAGCCTCCCGTAGACTCCGACTATCGCTCCTGCCGCTGCCATCTCCTCAATTCTTCTGAGAGCACTCTCTTCCGGAGCCAGTGTCTCAAGAAGCTCTTTCTGAGTTTCGAATTCGGACACAGACAGCCGGGCCTTCTTCGCTATTTCCGCTGCCTCTCTGATTTCTTGCTCCGTTATCTTCAGAAGGAGCCGGTTCTGTTCAAGCTTGCTGATGCCTACTTTGATTCGCTTCTCCTCTTCTGCACGTAGTAAAGTGATCTCGCCCAATCGTGTGTTCATTTCTTCGATGAGTTTCTGATAGTCTGAACATCGCGCCTCCAGAGTCTGTCTCTGATTCTCTAACAACTCAATCTTTGCCGTTTTGCCCGCGATCTGCGTTTCGATACTTGCCAGTGACTTGGAAACGTTCTCCATATCCTGTTCGATGCCCTCGATCTTCGCAGTATTCTCTCCCAGCCTTTCCCTCGTAAGATGAACCTTCTCAGAAAGTGCATCATACTGTTTTTGCTTCTCGCCTACTGACGACAAGATTGCCTGACGTCTTTCCTCAAGGGTCCTTTGCTCCTCTTTCATTTGGTTGAAGGAAGATAGAAGTTGGTCAACATGAAGTTGAAGTGCTTCCTTCTGCCTTTCAAGGGCTCTAAGACTGGTCTGCTCCGATTCGATTTGAGCGGTCAAGCCAGCCGTTGTTGCGTTGGCGTCTCCTATTTTCCTCTCCACTTCAGAAAGCTCGCTGCTTCCTCTGTTAGCCACATCCAGCTCGAACTGCTTTCTTTGCGATTCAACAAGCTCTCTTCGCTTTGCTAGCTCTTCTCTCTTCCCTTTGACCTCGTCAATTCTCCCCTGAGTTGCTTTGGCTTCCCCTTTCAGTTGCGTGAGAGCTTCGCGGAGCCTTCTTAGTTCTCTTGAGACAAGTGAGGCATCCAGTCTGTTTATCTCTCTATTCAGAGAGGTATATCTGAGGAAGTCGTTTCTTTCCCTTTCAAGTGATTCAACCCTGTTTCTCACCTCTTCAATTCTCGCAGACGCGACCCTCAAATTGGTGTCAGCTACACTAAGTTGCTTCTGAGCTTCCTGTTTTTTCAGATCGTAGATCCCGATTCCAACCATGTCCTCGATTATCTTTCGACGTTCCTCAGCCGTGACCTCTGCGAGCCTAGTTATTGCATGTTGAGGAATCAGGTTGTATCCAGTGACCTGAATGTCAGCTGAGGACAGTATGTCTGTGAGTTGTTTTCGTGGTATTCGCCGCCCATTCAACCGGTAGACTCCTTCCCCCCCTTTTCGAAACTCTCTCGAAATGGTGACTTCGTCCGCCTCGACAGGAATCCGTCTGTCAGAGTTGTCAAATTGGATTGAAACCCAAGCGGATCGAGACTGAAGCTGGGGAGATGTCTTGTGAATGATGTCGGTGAAGGAAGTGCAGCGGAGTTCCTTCGCACTGAGTTCGCCTAAAGCAAACCTGACGGAGTCCATGACATTGGACTTGCCTGATCCATTCGGCCCAGTTATGACAGTGAGACCTCTATCGAGCGGGATGGAGACTTTCTTTTCGAAGGTCTTGAAACCTCTCAGCTCGATCTTCTTGATGTAGACCAGAATTCGCCGTACTCCTGCTTCTTCATCTAGTTCCTTCGCTGAGTCGGGGGGTCGAGTCTTAAATCGTTTTTAAAGGTTCTTTGACATAGTGAACGCTACGGTATCTGGGTCTGCACTGACCGCTTTCGGCCCTAGATGTAGGTTTGTAGGGGCTACTAGCGTGGTTTTCTCTTTGTCACAGCTTTGGCGAGAATCAGCAAGACCACGGCTACGATAGGCAGCAAATAGGCTTCAAACTCTGGTATTGGAATCTCCGATCTTTCCAAGTAGAAATTCATCTGCATCGCGCCGCCTTCCGAAATTGCTATGATCTTGCTCTGTGTCTTGAAACCCGGATGCTGAACTGTCACGTTCAGGAGACCTGAGGGCAGAAACATGACGTAGCTCCCGTTGAGGCCGGTTGAGACAGATTCAACCAAGACGCCATCACTGTATGCCGAGACCCTTGCCCAAACCAGAGGCATTGCCTCATCATACATATTGTAACCCCAGACCCTGCCGCTCAAAGTGCCTCCACCTCGCATCGCCGCCACTGGTCTAGGCAGACTGTATATCAGTAGAAAGAGAGCAATGGCTACCAAGACTGTGGATACAAGCTGCATCTCTTTCTTCATTGGCTGACCTCTCTTGCGTCAGAAACATCTGGAGGGAGTCCCATTAAGGTTTTCGAATTGAATCCGCCTATCTTTGCCAAGCGGCGGGCTTTGATTTGCTCTCCGATTGAGTATATGGCCAAAGTTGCTGCGATGCCTGACAGGCATGTCGACGCAATAAGGAAAATGAAAGTGGCGGTCGTGGTCGTTATTGGGGCGCGGGTTACCTCGCCGAAGACCACCAACTCAGCCGCTATCAAGAGAGTTAACCCAATGTACTTTGCCAGATTTCGTCCTAGGCGAGGTCTCCTCTTCCGGGTAACACGAAATGCTAGAAGGAAGGGGGGCGTCAGGTAAACGATGCCGACTAGTGCAGATGAAATGAAGCCAGCGGCAAAGAAAGCAACATCAGAGGCTGGGCCGATCGCAAGGTAGGCTGAGGCTGACATGGCCAGTATCTTCAAAGTCGGGTAGAATAGCGCTGCCAAGCCCATTTTGAGGGTTTGACTCTCGCCAATTGATTCGGACAGGTTCGGCGCCAGAGAATGAAATACCTGGTCGAAGGCATCAGACCAATGCTTTCCGGCGAACGTCTTTGGAATGTGGCGCTCTCTTGCGGCCTTTATGAGTGAAAGTTCTGGAAAGCGATCTTGGTCGTATGTGGCCAGCAGTATCTTCAGAAGTCCTTTTGGCTTCTTCACGTAGACTAGTTCAAGCCTCTTAGGTGAGTTGACTGTCTGAGGTAAGTCAATCGGCTGTCCGTCAGAACTTCTCCATGTCTGGAAAACATACTGATCGGCGCCAGCTTGGATCTCGGCAGGAGCCTCAAGAATGATCTCGGAGCCTGCGTCTACCCATTCCGAGAAGTCGAAGGGCATTGTCCCATTCCGCCACTTCGAGTTGACCCTGACTGTGACACTCGTTCCATTTGGAAGGCCAGTGGCTATCAAGCCAACTAAGTACTGTGTTCTCCAAGTCGCAGTCAGAGTCCTAGGACGATCCATCATTACTGAGGTTTCACAGAAGGCCCCATCATAGTCTCCTGTCCATCTCGTGAAGACATAGCGGACGCCGGCCCCCGCGTCGATCATGGGCTCGATGGAGAGCCTTGCCGTTGTGCCTGCCGGTATCCATCCTTGGCCTGATGGCTTACCGTGGTCGCTCAGTATTCGAAGTTCGTATTCGGTTTTCCAGTTTGCGATAATGGCTCGAGGGCGGGTCATCATGAGGGTGATTTCTGTTGACTCTGAGGTCAGATCGCCTGACCAATTGATGAATGCTCTTCTAGTGCGGTTCCCTTGGTCGACAACAGAGGGTGCCTTCAGTCGAACTTCTGCTCCTTCTCTATACCACCCCTGTTCAGCAAAGGGGCCGACCGCTGACACTATCGTGAGGTAGTGTTCGACAACCCAGTTTGCGGTGAGGTTGTATGGCCTGTTCATGGATAGCTGGAGAGTGGTTGAGTTCGAGGTGTAGTTTCCGCTCCAGTGAGAAAAGACGAGGCGCGTCTTCCCTTCAGTCACAGAGACGGGAGAAGTTGCCTTTGCCGTGGCTGTGCTATTTTCATCATACCAGCCATCCCCAGACGTTGTGCCCTTGCCTGAATCTATTGTGAGACGATACTGAGTTTTATATTCGGCTGAGAGAGCTACATCTCCCACAGCGTAGTAGATTCTTGGGTTCGAACTATCGCCGTCGCTCCATCGAACAAAGACCTGTCGCCTTCCAGAAGACAAAAGATGCTCGTACGGAGCCTCAATCGTCTGCTGTCCTGGCAGAATTGGCACTTCAATCGCTGTTGTTCCGTTTGCAGCATACATTGTGCCATTGACTCGGATTGATCCGCCCACCCATGGAAGTCTCACCGAGAGAACCGACCCCACTACGAATTCGCGAGTGATCTCGTTGTTGTAACGATTAAGCTCACTTAAGCGACCTGCAGAATCAACGACGCATCTTATCACATGTTTGCCAAATGTAGCGTTCCAAGTCAACTGAACGGATTGGGATTGCCCGGGTTCGAGTGTATAGGTATTCGTGTAGAAGAGCTTACCATCGAGATAGACCTCAACAGTGAAATTCAAGGCCGTCGCTGTGCCCTGATTTGTCACGTAGGTAGATAATGTGGTTACGCGGCCTGCACGCAGAGGATACGGGGAGAGATCCAACCTTATGACTGCAAGGTCAGAGGCAGGCCCTACACGATTGATCACCAGCCGGTAGCTCTGCTCGCTTGTCCCCAAGATTGATACGTATATCTTGTTAGTCTGGTCGCTGAACGTTCGCCCCGGCTTGAATGCGGCATCATCCATGGTAGCGGTCAATGGGTTTGCGTCGATTACTCTGATACTTCCGGCACCACTGATTTCTCCGTCAACATAGGTCACAAGCAAGCCAGAATCTGGCAGACCAATATCGAAACCGATTCTCTGCCTCAGCTCAACTAGGTAATACGTCCTGTCAGTGATGGGAATCTTGACAACTAGCGTGGTCCCATCTAGCTCAAGGGGGCTAATGGTGACGTTCCGAATGACCCCGCTCGGCACGACTACTATCTGGCTTTCGGATACCCATCCAAGTCTGATCTTTTCCCAAGCTATCATGTGAGCCGGGCTACTGCTCGGAGGGTTGCCGTTCCAGAGCCCCTTTCCCATAAGCTCCCATCTGCCGACATAGTCGCTTCGTCGATATGGATCGTAAAGGTCCGGAAGACCGAGGAGATGGGCAAACTCGTGTGCGACCACCCCAACCGTGTCTGCTCCTTGACTCTCTATCTCAGGAACAATCATGGCTTTCGAGAAGGAGACCCCGTCTTTGGTCTTGAACCAAATACCCATCAGATACGCGCATGACCATATGTCATTTGGGTTACCTGAAGTTTCCTGACCAGAGCCGGCATGAAGTATCATTAAGTAGGAGTATTGGCTGAAATCTACTTCCGGGTCCGCTGCGTCGATTGCTTCTTGGATGAGAGCCCAACTGTCTGGCGATCCATCGCCATTTGGGTCATCTATGTTCAGTGCGCTGTCGCGTCCGTACGCCCCCACGGTTTTGTTCATTTGGTACCATCGTGAAACACTTCCAGTAAGGGAGATCTTGCTGTAAGAAACTTCTCGAAAGTATTGGCTGACTTTATTGAAGACTATGTCGTAGGTCTCGCTTCTGGTCTTCGTGTGGTTTACATTCGTAAACTCGGCGCAAAGCACAAACACGGACTGAGGACCGGCCGGGGCGAGCCCGTACCCGAAAGAGATCGTCAATGGGATGGGCATCGGAATCGTCTCATTGAACGGAGGCGAGAAGCTGGTTGAAACAGCAGGCGTAGCCGAAGTGAAAAGTGGAAAAGGGCCCATCGTTCTGACCGACATGAGAGTAATGAAGCAAAGAAGAACAGGTAAGCTGGGAATTCTAGTCGGGTGCTCTCTCACTACTGGTCCTCCTACTCACAAGTCCCACTCATAGCGCGACCTCCTAGCGTGACACTTGCGACATAAAGCGGTTCAAAGCACATTATCATGCAGAGCCGGCGACAGGTCCAAGCAGAAATCTACATGTGCGGGTCATTTTTGATACAGCGGCATCAACAGTTACGGTCTTCGAGAGTCGAAAGAGCTGTCTCGGCCCTTTAAAAGCACGAAGACTCGATATCCCGAGTCACGACATAATCGCGGTATCTCAAGCGTTCTTCGGTAACCGGTGCAATCAGTCTTTGAGCACCAAGATTGAGACTATGCTGAAGTTCTGTGCTAGTGTGGCGAGAAATTCGTCCGACAAGATTTTACGGGCAACTGAGACAGCTCTCCGAAGCAACTTCGACTGGATGTTGAGTCCTGTGATTTTCATAAGCGTTCTCTCATATGTCAAGTCAACTGTCCGATGAAAACTAGCTAACGAAAGAACGCTTCTGCGAGTCTTCGGAAAGTACCCCTCGTAGCTGTCTCCCTTGCGAGCAATCTTGACGTAGATGTTTGCCAACGGCCGAGGAATCCACGAAAGAAACGGGAGCAGAAAATGAGGCTCTATGATCTGATACTTATTCGCGCACTGAACGTACGCCGCTCCGTTTCGAGCCAAGATCCTAGACAGCTCCTGCATCAGTTTAGCTTGGTCGAAAACATGCTCCAACACGTCATTGCATAAGACGAATTCAAAACTCTCGTCTCTGAATGGGATGCTCGTTGCATCGCCCAAGACTAACTCTAAGGAAGCGTTCTCTTGGGCTTGTCGTACGTAATGCTTCTCTCTGTCAAGGCCCACTAACAAGGGTGATACCTGCCGAAATGATTCCGATACAGGAACTGGCCCGCAACCAAGATCCAACATAGTTTTCCCCTCCAAAGATATCCGGCCCTTCAGGAGACTAAGAACTTCCTTAGCCCTCTCGCTTGACCTCTCTGCATAGGACATCGAATCAGAGATAGCATCCACATTGTTTCGTGAAAGAGACTTGCGCAATGGCAACCCGCTCTGATATTTCCTTGTAGGAAGGCTGCTTTGTTCAGCTCTCAAAGCAAGATCTCTGTCGGACCTATGTGATCTTTGCTATCACTAATGCTACGAGATATGCTGTTAGGAGTGACGGAGCGATCGTCTCGACGGCCAGACCAACTTGCAATATTGTTGATGCTGACAAGACTTGTCCGATCAACACCAATCCGATGCCGATGGCGGCTGCGGTTGTGAATAGTATGAGCCATCTGGCTGACGGCGACCTATGTGTCGCTCTCTTCCACGCTATCGCAAGAAGAGCAAGGAGAGGGCCTAGGTAAATTGGACCAACCAACGCGCCTGTCAGTCCCCACGTGGTGACATCCTGAAGCCATAGAGGAGCCCCTGTGGCAACAGAGGCCAGTGTGGCGATCTCACTGATTTTTAGCAAGGGAAATAGAAGGCCCGCTGTCACTTGGCTTGGGACAGGAGTGTTCTCAAGGAGCCTCATAATACCGTGCAGGAATTGTGGCCACCGTGACTGCCGGCCAGTGGGAGTAACAATTCGTGTCACGGTAGTGACGGAACTTTCAAGGGGGTCATAGTCAGGATCGTAGGTCCACTTGGCCTTGAAGTAGATCTTTTCGCCGCTATAGGCCTCCCAAGCGTACTCGTAGTTGCCATTCGTGTCTGTTATTACTGTAGCAATTGGAATCCACTCAGCCGAATCTTGGCTGCAGAAAATCGTAACATTCGTGGGCGATCGTGATGGAGTAGTTGTCCCTCTTATTGTGACTGTGTTTCCCAGAAGTAAGGTGGTGGGAACTACCTGCAAAGTTATCTTACCTGTGAAGGGTTCCTCAGTCTCGTATCTTGCTATGAGTTGCACTGGGCTCTTCAAAGTGGCCGGGAGAGCTATTGTTGACCCGGCTTCTGTTTGCCACCGGCGGAACACGTACCTGACCTGGTAAGCGGTGAGGTTTGCCGGATATATCTTGATCGTCAGAGCGGAGTCTGCGTTCACCCATTGCCGATGTGTGAACGGAACTTGGACAGTTGTCTGGTTTTCATTTATCGCAACAGTCACAGTGACGCCTGAAGGCAATCCTTTCGTGGAGATTTGGACTTCATACTGTCGTTTCCAGCTTGCGCGCAGCGTCTTAGGCTTGTCAACTATGGCTACTCCCTCAAAGTTGCTGCTTTCCTGATCCCCAGTCCAGCCACAGAATACAAGTCTGGTCCTGTTCGAGAGGTCAATAAACGGTTCTATCGAGAACTTGGCGGTCGTTCCTGAATCGTACCATCCCTCGCCAATCGGGGACCCGTATGGTGAGTTCAATGATAAGTAGAACTGCGTTCTGTATTTGAGGTACAGATTCGTGTTCTGCGTGATCCTTACGAGTGTCGGGTTTGACTTTGCGAACGATTTCCACTCGCTGAAGACCCATCTCGAACCGCGCCCAGCCGTTATCTCGTTTTCGGCCTCAACTGCTATGTCCCCCATCGGGACCCGAACCTCGATCATCCCTTGCTCATTCGTCTTGAAGGGAAAACCGCTGATCTTTACTGTCACATTCCTAAGGTCGGAGATCACGGCCAGAGAACAGGGAAAGCGTCCCCGCATCCACAAAGCTGTTATCGTTTCGAAGGGTGGTTGATAAAGATCGTTCAACCGAATAGTATAGGCTCGATGTACGTGTTCTCGATCAGACTCGAAGAAATAGAAGATGGAAAAGTAGTATCTTCCATGATGGTCACACAACAAGAACCAAGTCTGATCCACATCCTTGAGAATCGGGTATAGAGATAAGGAGTCGCTTCCGTTTACGTATAGTCCTCTTTGGTCGTCTATGAAAAGTGTAGCACCCAAAGCTGATATATCACTTGAGATCTTTGCCTCGGCAATAATGGAGAGTCTCGGCATCGGCACTGACGGAGACAGACACGTCTTGTTCTTGACGCGGTCAGCTCCATAGAACAGATAGCCCTCTTGCATAGATCTCTCGTAGTCATAGTGCCAGAGAGTGAACGAGCCTGTCCCATTACGAAGGAACATGTATGATATTCTGAAGTTGGTGGAAGTGACGTTTGCCAGAAGTACTATCCATGCATTCCGTCCTTTGTCATACACGGCCGTCCAAGGAATCACCGTGAAATACATTTTCTTCAGGAAGAGGATCCCCCCTTCATTCGTGGCTTTGAGGTAGTCGCCGCTCTTCGTCTCTGCGTCAACGGAAAACTCAACTATCGAATTCCTGACTGAGTACGAGGCCTCTTTCTGATGAGCAGAAAAATCTACATGCGCCATTGCCTGTCCATGACATGGCAGAGTTGCCGTCGTCATTCCTGCAAGTGCTAGCAGGACCAAGAATGCTATTGCGAATCTCAATCTCAAGGTTCTCCGATCAAACTGTAAGTTTGGTTACTCGTCAATCGTATAATGTTTTGAAGCAAGTACACATAAAACAGACAAAAGGCATTCATCGCGGTTGTCATTACCAGAGCAAACCGAAGAAGGCTATTCAGAACGCTTCATAGTCTGTATCGGTTGGCCCTGTGAACCCCCAATATCGAGCAGCTAGGCCAAAACCCACATAAGAGCAAGACAAGACGTTCCTGTGTTGCACACATCTAGCCAGAGAGATCAACGAAGTGAAGGTATTTGAAGCGGCGACTAAATTCCCTTCGGGTTGCGTGTATTGTGACTGTTCTGCTCACCGGCATGACTGAAGCGACACTACTTGCCTCAGTGACGATTGCCGTTGATATCGATATCATTACTCGAATTGAAAGGGGGACTGACTGGCTTCTGGGACAAGCAGTAGAATATCGAGAGAATGGATACGGCTTCATAAGTGAAACGGGGGAAGCAGAGGAGGGAAGGATATTCTCGGAAGAGAACGCAAGAGTCGCGTGGACTATGTGCAACTACCACTTAGACTTCACGTCAGTGAAGCACGATAGATGGTTGAAGGCGGCAGTTGAATTTGTCCTAGAAAGCCAGTCCGGAACTTCAGACTTTCACCGCTATTATGACCTAAAGCAAAAACAGTGGGCCATCTCGGGATCGTTCTACTACTGGAACGCTCACATAATAGCTCTACTTGCTCAAACTGCTTTCGTTATGCGCAGACTTCCACAGCGAACTATCGAGTATGAATTTTGGGATAGAGTCGTTCAGAGGATCAGGGCCTGCATCGACTCATGGATTGGGAGCAGTATGAGACCAGATGGAAGCTGGATCTTCACCTACCCGGAGCCGCGCCCAACAAGAACGGAGGATGTGGGGATGATGTTGAACGCGCTTTCCTGCATCTCGGGATACGAGCAGAGATGGGGCGACTGGAGCCGAGCAGAAAGGTTCTCTGGAGCGGCGCAAAGGACCTGTGAATGGGTTCTCCGCCAGCAAGAAACAGACCGAAACTCTTGGGCATATGGCGGATTCTATGATGATGATTCCAAAGCCCTTCAAACAACTCTGTCGAACGGACGAACCATGTTTGGCGTTCTCGCCTACTGGACGTTTATTGGACTAACAACGCCGCAACCGGACTACGAGGGCCTGCGGAAGAGAATGATCGCTTGGACTGAGGGATTTGCACTGGGAATGATGGATCGCTATGGAGGCCCTGGGGAGAGTCGCACACCTACTTTCCTCAAGATCTATCCCAAGAGGACTCTGACTGCGGCAGAATTCGTCAGGAACTTGGCACTCATCTGGGTTGACCTTGGAGGATCATACTATTGGTCCTTGACTGAGCAGTCTTACCATTGGCTCACTGGAAAGAATGAGATGAACCTAGACATGCAGCAAGTGAGCAACAAAGGGGCCACAGAAGGGGGATTCTATGCAGGGATAGAGAACGACACACATGTCAGCAGGGAATCAACAACCGAGATTACCGCACAATGTGTAGAAGCGATGCTTCACGCAATGTCAATAGACATACCGGAGTTTCCTCCTGCGAGATACCCTATGATCCTCGCGATTGCCGCAATAGCAACCTCACTTCTTCAAGCCACTAGACGGAAACGACGGTGCCCCCGTAGTCCAAATGTGGCTGCTTCCCACATGGACGTCTGATCAAGACTTAGAAAGAGCACTTTGCGAGACCTAAGGCAAGATGGGGCGCATCGGCGGCAAGACACAGAACATGCGCGCCTTCAATTTCGCGGAAGAACTACTTGCCGACAGTAAGACTCCTTTGAAACCTTGACCTCAGAGCCCATAAAGTCAGACAGAGCAAAGAGAGCACCACCGCTACAACGATGGTTGAGAAGGAATAGGACCTAGGAGTCAGCTCCTGCGGCCGAATCAGGACTATCTTGCCGGGAGAACTGTATACGCCACAGACAAGAGAGCTATCCAAGGGAGCAAAAGCGTATACCCCGTCCTCTCCTTCTGCGAGACTCAGTGTAGCCAGTCTTTTCAGATCTAGATCTAGCCTGATGACTCTTCCTGGACGTGTGTCCAGTCCGGCGTAAACCGAACCTCGATGGACGATCAGGCTCCACACATTCTCTTCTTCTTGGGAAAAACGTACACCTGAGCCCACCTCTTCAAAAGTGGTCAAGTCCACTTTCGCGATTCCTCCCGGTTTCGAGTAGAATCCAGCATATAACAGAGTTCCCGAAATAGCGATCGGCTGGGCATAGTCTTCTCCGAGTCGAAATCGAAGAGATTCCACCTCTCGGAAGATCTCCAAGTCAATCTTTGCGACGCCTCCAGGTCGCATTGCTATACCGGCATAGAGGTACCTATCCTTGGTTGCCATTGAGTATATGTTGTTCTCTTCGGGCATCAAATCCAGAAGATCAACCTCCTTGAAGGTCCTTAGGTCTATCTTGACGATTTTGCCGGGCCACATCCTCAAGCCTGCGTAAAGGAAGTCGCTTGATGAGGCTAAGGAACTGACCCAGTTCTGTCCGTCCGGGAGAGTCAAGGTTTCAACCTTGGAAAAGCTCTCTAAACTAACCTTCACTACCTTTCCCGGTGATGTGTATAGTCCGACGTACAAGTGGTCTCCGACAACCAACAGGGAATAGATTGAGTTTTCACCTTCGGACAACCTTAGAGGAGAGCCTATCTTGCTCATTGATATCATGTCAACTCTAGCAATCATTCCGGGAACAGTGTTCATACCGATATAGAGTGTATTCCGTATCAAAACGAGAGACGTAACCTTGTTTTCTCCTTGAGCAAATGAAAGAGACCCCTCAACTGTCATATCACTCGTTGCGCTTGAAAGCAAGGAGCTGAGAATCAGAAAACACGACATTACCGCTGAGATGCGAAAGCCCTCAGGAAGAGCAAGCTCTCTGCAAAGATAAGGCAATATCCTTGACATGGGCATCCTCCAAGCTCAGCTCGCCTTTCTTATTATGGCTCGCTTTCGTTCATATCCATTAGTGCGATCCGATCTCTTGTCGTCAGTCCGGCGAAGGCTATTCAAATAGATGGAATTTGCGCTTGATCTTGGCCGGCTCCCGGCACATTGAAACTGATCGGTCAAATGATCCTAGCTTCGCGCTGAACTCTTGTTCTACAGCACTCTGAATGGACCATGGACGCACCTGCTGGGCAACGGGAAACTGCTGTCAACCTAGCGGCCGTATGTTCGTCTTCTCTTTTGGTAGATTCTTACTGCACGCAGCAGATCGATCTTGCGAAACTCAGGCCAGTACACATCGAGGAAGCAAAGCTCACTGTATGCGGACTGCCAAAGAAGGAATCCGCTGAGCCTCTCCTCGCCAGATGTCCTTATGATCAGGTCGGGGTAGGGGTTGGGAAGATGCGCTGTATATAGGTAATCTCGAAAGCTCTCTTCGTCGATGTCGTCCAGCGAAATCTTACCTTTGTCTAGGTCCTGAGCTATCTTTCTGGCTGCGTCAACTATTTCCGCCCGTCCCCCGTATGCCAGAGCTATGTTCAAGAAGTGCTTGTCATGGCTCTTCGTTTGATCTTCTATCTTCGTAATCAACTCTTGCAATCTCTCGGGAAGAAGCTCAATCCTCCCGATCGCCTTCACCTTAACTCGTTTCTCCTTGAGCCTGCCGTCACTCTCAAGTCTTTTCGTCTCTTGCTCCAAGGCATCGAAGATCTGTTCAACCTCCTTTTGAGATCTCTGAAAGTTCTCTGTTGAGAAGACGTAGGCTGTTACTGTCTGGATTCCGAGTTCCAGACACCATTCGAGGAAACTCTCTGCTTTCCTTCCGCCCCACAAGTGCCCCTCCCATCTTGGGAGCGAATGCTCCATGGCCCATCTCCGGTTCCCATCCAGTATTACTCCTATGTGCTGAGGCATCTCGTCGCCTTTGACCTGGTCGAGGAGCCACTTCTCATAGATCCTGTAGACTCCTGTTGCCACTAACAGGCCTCGAAGCATTGCCAGCCTCTACACTCCTGACGCAAGTGACGGCTTACATCTACAAGGTTCAACATCATCTAGCTGGGCAATTGATTGAGACACTATTTTCGTCACTACTGAGATGACTCTTGAAGCTACTTCTTCAACTTCTCTGTGAGTTATCTGCGCCTGCATCCCGGCCGCCATGTTCGATACAAAGCAGATCGCGGCGTAGCATAAACCCGCTTCTCTTGCAAAGAAGACCTCCGGAGCTCCGGTCATCCCGACCAGATCGCAGCCCAATCGCTTGAACATTCTTATCTCTGCAGGAGTTTCGAACCGTGGCCCCTCAGTACACACCATCACTGAATCGGCCCAAAGTCGTTTCAGATGGCTCTTGGCCGATTCGATTAAGAGTCCTCTCAGACTCGGGCAATAGGGCTCAGTAACGTCCACGTGGGTCACAGGGCCCTCGTCGAAGAGAGTTGTGGGTCTTGTCTTTGTGAAATCTACAATGTCAATTGGTATGGCTATGTCTCCAGGCGTGTACCTTTCGTTGATGGCACCGACCGCATTCGTTGCGATAATTCGTCTTACACCAAGATTTTTCAATCCGATTATGATTGCTCGGTAGTTTACCTTGTGAGGCGCGACTTCATGTTCTGTGCCATGTCTTGGAATGAAGGCGACTTCATGGTCCTTGATTGTACCTATTGCTGCTAAAGGTGGCTTGCCGTATTTGGTCTCAATCTCAATGATCCTTCCCTTGTCTAGCATCTTCTCGAGGCCTGACCCTCCTATGACAGCTACCTCGGCCAAAAGCCCTCTTCCTCACATAGTAGTTTCAGAACCTCACGCATCCGCGAAAACGAGAACGAAGGTCCTGGCGAATCTACACCGCTCCTTTTTCAACGAGAGCTCTAAACTCATCAAGTGAGAGCTTCTCTCCCCTCTTCAACTTCTCTTCAGCCGTATCCTCAACCCTCTTCCTGACTTCCTGCTGCTTCTTGAGCCGTGTCATTTGATCTTCTATAACGATTTTCTGCCTCAACTCCTTCGCGTTTATGTACTCCAAATGAGCCTCATCCGCCTGCTGCTTGATCTGAGCGTAGTTGAGATGGGCCTCATCAGCCTTTGACTTCAGATCCGAGGCCTGCTTCACGACTTCAATCATTTTCTCATGATACACCTCGCTCTCTTCTGCGATCTTGCTCAGATCTTCATGCGCCTCATTTGCCACAAGCCTAGCAGCATTCATCTCGGCTCGAAGCATGATCAGACTGTCTCTCAACTCTCGAATCTTGTCGTGAACCACAAGTTGGGACTCAAGTTTCTTGATCTGGGCAATGAGTCTGGCTTCCTCCTTGGTGGATAGAGGATTCGTTTGTATCTTCCACTCGAGTTCTTGCATTCTCTTCTTCAAGCCAGAGTAGCTTCCTGAGGCTCTCGTCTCAAGGTCCACTATTGTGTTCTTGACTGAGTCTGCCTCATCGCGCTTGGCCTCAAGCTTTTTCCTCGCCTCTTCCCTCTTCTCTTTCAGTTCACGAACCCGTAGGTTCAGCGAGTCCCTCTTTTCCTTCAGTTCCTGAACTTGGTCCTTGAGTTTCTGGAAATTCCCGTTCAGCTCATCTCTTTTCCGGGCCAGAAGCTTTGCCTGATCGTCCAGCTGATTGCGTCTGGTTCTAGACGAGATGATCTTCTCGTCTAGATCTTCGACTGTTTCCACGATCTGCGTCATCTCTGCCCTCAGCCATGCCCGGACGATAGTGTAACACGGAGACTCACCTTTCTTAATTAAGCTTTGGCGAATGAGAATATTTCAAGGATAGGCAACCCAAATGGTCGACACGCTTTCTTCTGAAATCAATTCGAATTGGAAAAAACAATGAGATACTCAGGAGAGACTGCTACACGGAAGAGAGAGGCGATTTATCGCCTCTGAAGGATTATCCTTGCGTCAACTATGCTGGCACCCTTGTCATAAACCATCACTGGGTTGAGGTCCATCTGATTGATCTGCGGGTTTTCCATCATGAGGTCAGAAGCTCTTAACAAGATTTCCACTATTATGTTCTCATCGGCTTGAGGTTGGCCTCGGTAGCCTTTCAAGATTGGATAGGCCTTGATCTCATGAATCATCTCCCGAGCATCTTGTTCGACAATGGGCGCAATCCTGAAGGTCACATCCTTCAAGATTTCCACAAGAACCCCACCGAGGCCAAACATCAGAGTCTGACCGAACTGAGGATCCATAAGGCCGCCTATGATGACCTCGGTTCCTTGAGGGACCATTCTTTGAACGAGAACGCCTTCAAGTCTAGCCTTTGGGCTATACCTCTTTGCATTGTCCGTTATTCTCGAAAACCCTCTTTTGACGTCAAAGGGGTTTCTGACGCCAAGGAGTACTCCCCCAGCTTCAGTCTTATGCAGGATGTCTTGAGAGATGATCTTGAGCACAACAGGGTATCCTAGCCTTTGAGCCGCATTAGAGGCTTCCTCTGGGCTTCTTACCAACTCGAAAGCAGGAATCGGCATCCGGTAGTCTGCGCAAATCGTTTTCGCTTCAGTTTCGAGCAAGTTCACACGGCCAGTCTTCAGCGCCATTTGAATAACATCGCTCGTCTTCCTACCCACCGCAATCACACTCGTTCGTCAATGCGAAGGCTGTTTCAAAGAAACATTGTTCACTGTGGGTTGATTCGCCCTAGGGCCCTAAAAGATTTTGGAACCTTATGGTGTTAGCTCCTCACCTTTGGTCAGTACGCGAGTCAGCTCTGCATAGAGGTCAACAAGCCCTGCGTTATCCCTAGCAGATACTGGAACCGGATCGAATTCGAGACCTGATGTCGTAATGGATCGCGCCAAGTCTCGGACCACAATTGAAGCTGTCTCGCCCAGCTTCAACTCTATTGCTGACTCTAGGGAATCGAGGTTCTCAGATCTGATCAGGATCTCCTGTAGCTCTTCAGGAACAATGAGGTCTGTCTTTGTCAACGCGTAGACTTGGGGAAGGCCCAGCCTACTATAGATTGCAGTGGCGATGAACATGTTAGATACATAGTTCAAAGGATTTCTGCAAAACGGTGCATCAAATAAGTAGAGAATGGCCTTCTCTTCGGTTCCTAGAGCTTGAGATATGAAAGGCCCGCTCTCCCTGAAAGCAAATAGCTCCATCTGGCCAGGTGTATCTACCAAGAGAAGGTCTGTTCCGCTTTCATCTACTTCGTCTTTGATTTCTTCAATACGCTCTCCAACCAGGTCCGTCGCCATGATCAAAGCTCCGTTTGGTCCGAGCCGGTACTGTATCATCAAGTCCTCTATGTCCACGTAGGTGCGTACGTCCACATCGGGATTGTAGGGGAGATTCGAAGCCCCTGGATCTGCATTGAGAACCACAACATTCTGATCCCGCAGCTTCAGCCATTCTTGGAGGCTTGCAGTTAACAGGGACTTTCCGGAGCCTGCCATTCCAAGTATAAAGATGACTTTCAAAGCAATATCTCCAAGTCGTTCTCCTGAGGGTCGGCGAGGCTTTGGAACCCAGATTCCTCAACATTGGTTTTTCAGAGTCTAGCCTGAAACTTCATCGCCACGCCAACCACTACCGCGTAGAGCTTAACATAGTGAAAAATCTTGCGTATCACGCGTCCTGACATTACTCTGCTATTTGGGCCTTACCAGTCAAGAGGCGCGCCATTCGCGCTACCGCATCTGATACTGCTCGGCGACCCTTCCCGACATCATGGCCGCTGTATGAGAAATCTAATTCTATCCGGGATCCAGCTCTTCCTTCACCGCCTCTAGGGTGAGATTTAACATAGACTTCGGGGTATCGCTCCATTACACGATCTATGAGCGGAGCAAGTTCTGATTCGAAGATCCCTTGCACGCGGAGAGCCTGTGATACGTATCCTCCGGTCCCGGCCCTGAGTCTGATTATTGGGGCAACATGCCTAGAGAACATTGCGCGAAGCTCTCTTGGAACTCCTGGAAGACATACGACCAAGGTTTTCCGAACCTGAAGAGCCATTCCTGGAGCAGTGCCCAAAGGGTTGAGAAGAGGCCTTGCTCCTATCGGAAAAATGGCCATCTTTACTCGGAACTTTGTAAGCGCAAAACGTCGAGAGAAATAGATCTCGCGATACCGAGTTCTGACTTGGTTCAGAGCCTCCTTGTTAACCTTCAGCCTCAGCCCTAACGCTTTAGACAGCCCCTTGATTGTGACATCGTCGAAAGTGGGCCCCAAGCCTCCTGATGTAAGAAGGAAATCCGGTCTTCGTGCTAGAATGATCCTTGCCGCTTCTCGGATCTCTCTCATGTCATCGCTGACAGTTATGACCCTGTTGATTGAGCCGCCTAGGGACGTTATCTCTCTTGCAAGCCAACTTGCATTCGTGTTTACGGTCTTACCAACCAAAAGTTCATTTCCAACACAAAGAAGCTCTACGCTACAGGCCATCACTAGGCATCTCGATGAATGCGGCACCTATTTCTTCGAAAGCCACCATTTCAGGTAGTCTTTCTGCTTTCGCTTCCGTTCCTCATCCAAGCTGCCTCTTCCTTCGAACAGCTTCTCTCGCCCTTCCATCAATTCCTGAGCTGTGAAGGTCATCCCGCAGCTACGACATGCGTATTGCTTGAGAACAGAGTCATAGGTCAAGTTGCCGCCGCATTCAAGACAATAGTTCCGCATCATCGCCATCTACTACCTGAACTTCTGAGGCAGGTAGTTAAAGGTTCTTGAAGATGTCGTCTTTCTTTGTGCTTTTGATTCGAACTCTCAACTTCCGTTCAAGCGATCTTCTGATGGAATATCCCAATGCTACGCCAACGATTAGGAAGCACATCGCCCAGAAAGGTGTAGCCCTTGGAAAGATCTCTATGTCGATTGCAGCCTCGTACACGAGTTTTCGAGCCTCTAGGGCCTTTTCCAGAGCAATGATGTAGTCCATTAGAGCATACTCCTTGTCCGCCAGTGCCAAGAATTCCTCTGCTCTTGCAAGCTTCGAAGAGGCCATGAAGTTGGTAAGTTTAGTCACTGCAACTGTCTTTGCCTCTGCGATCTTGGCTGAAGTCTGCATGATGATAGCATCGGCATGGATTCTGTGCAACGCGTCCTTGTCAAATAGGCTGAAGTTGTAGTCAAAGCAGAAGTAACTCATGGCAGAAGCTACGAAGTCCTGGACATCGCCGTATTGATGAGGATGCATGAGACCTAGCATGTGACCTACCTCATGAATGATGAGCTGAGAAAACCCCATACCCTTGTTTGGTTGAGGAGGGTCCACAATGGCTCCTCGGTCAAATTCACTTTCATGAGTCAAGGATAAGACGACCATGTCTTCTTGAGCCAATCCCCAGAAGGTTTCCTCACTTGTAGGCTGTCGACTGACATCCCACTTGTACGTATAGCCTAGGTATGACTTGCTGAAGGCGAAAGCAAAGACAGGTATGGTGACCTCCGTTTCATTTCGGGATATGTTTACAACATAGCGACTGAGCTTTGCTTGGAGATACTTGTAGAGAGGCCTGAGGTCAACATAGCGGAACGCAGGGTCCTTAGACTGTTTGTAAGCATTCGCCAATTCCTTCGAGAGATCTTGATCATCGGAGCAATTCTGGAAGGCTATGGTAACCTCGAAATTACTGTACGGGAGCAAGTCCTTGTAAGACTTCTTGATCAAATCCGTTCTGACCGTTTTGCGTATCGGAATTTGATCTCTTTCTTCCTTTGTTCTATTGTCGAGAACTGTGATGGCAATCCTATACTTCGCGGAGTACGTTGGAGCATACGTGAACTGGGGAACGGCTAGGTTCCAGACTGATTCCCACAAGTAGTCGGACAAGTATTGGGTAAGCCAGCTACTTCCGTAGGCAGTGTGTATATCAATTTCTAAGGCGGTGAGCACTGCCTGTAGAGGGGCGTCGCTTGGGGTGTTGAATGAAGGCCCCGCGCTGAGGTCGAGGAACCAAAATCTATGATGCCCTCCCCATGCTGTCATGAACTCTCTGTTTCTGATTAGGTACTCTAGGTCAAGGTCACGATATTCAACGCTGAAGTAGTGTGGGGTGGGCGGTTTCCTTAGCCAAGGTCGGGCTATCTGGTCATAGGTCACTGAAGGCAACTGAGTCAGATTCGCGATGAAGAATGTATAGCCGTTAGCGGGAAAGCCCTGGTACATTTCTCTCTTTTCGTAAAGCCAGTCTTCGAGCTTATTCGCGTCGTAAAGAGTATTGTTAGTCCGAACTCCAAACCATGGATTGAGCATCCTCTTGGAAACCTCGATCTTCTTGAGAAAAGCCAGCAGCTCCTTCTCGAATTGTAGACTCGCGAAGGCCAACTCATAGTTAAGTTCGAACACTACTCCCGTGTCCTTCGGCTCTGTCAGAATCTGGTTCACTCGTCTGAATGGAATGTTCTCCTTCCAAAGCAGGTAAGTTACATTGATTGTGGATTGATTGAATCCGATGAAAACAACTTTGACAGACAGCGGCACAGTCCTAGTGGTGACTACTGAAGACTTGACTACTGCGCCCTGTGCTCCCGAAACTTGCATCGCACCAATTGAGCCTTGACATGTGAGCAAGACGCATGCGACAAGAACTAGTAACCGAACAGTCTTTCTCATCATTGCAACTTCCAAATCACGGTCCTAAGCTTTCGCTGCAAGATATAAGCCATTGCGCCATGACGATGCTACCGAGCGCAGCTGATTTGTACGGAGAATGTCTCACTCTTTTACACTAGTCGGAACATAGTAGTACTCCCCTGCCTCCTTTTGCATCCGATCTGTCTTGCTCCCGAGCTTGTTGACCCGAGGTCGACCCGTTTCAGGTTCTCTTCGGAAAGTTATATCCATCTCTTTTAGGAACTTGTTCATGCCTTCCCTTAACGACGAAGGTGACGCCGCTGTGCCGCTGACGCCCGGAAGCCCAGAAAAGATCATCAGCCTATCTGCCATGAAATCTTGAATGGCTATGTCATGTTCGACTACATAGGCGAAAGCCTCATTGTCTTCTATGACTTTCCGTATCGCCTTTGCAACAGATAATCTCTCCTCGACATCGAGGTACGCGCTGGGCTCGTCGAGAAGGTATAGTTGCGCTTTCTTCGCTAAGCAAGCAGCCACCGCGACTCGCTGCAGTTCTCCTCCGCTCAGATCTTTGACATCCCTTTCCAGAAAATCTTCAAGACTCAAGGCATGGATTATCTCGTTTCTGAAGTAGTCCGTGCCATATCTCTCCTCGGCAATGTTGACCAGAAGCGAGTCTACCGGACCTTCATATTCCGCCGAGATATACTGTGGCTTGTAGCTAATGGAAAACCCGGCGAGGGTCGGAGACACCCCCCTGTTAGGCTTCTCTAATCCGGCAAGAAGCTTGATGAACGTGGTTTTGCCGATACCATTCGGGCCCACTATGCCCACTACCTCCCCTCGTTTGATGTCTCCGTGTTCGATCTGCAGGGAGAATCCTCGAAAGCGCTTCTCCATGGCGTCCCACTCAATTTGCCATGAGTCAACGGGAGGAGCTTCTCTAGGAGGTTTAATGTGAAATCTGATGGCTTCAGGCCTGAACCTCATGTTCTCGTCTGGAATGAATCCATTGAGGAATATGTTTACACCGACTCGCACACCGTGGTTATGAGAGATGATTCCATAGACTCCGGGTTCTCCGTACAGAACACAGACTTGGTCTGATAGGTAGTCGAGCATCGCAAGGTCATGCTCAGCCAATATGACAGTTCTTTTCTGATCGATTAGCGATCTGATGATTTTCGCAGCCCTCATTCTTTGACCAACATCAAGGTGACTAGATGGCTCGTCGAACACATAGACATCAGCGTCCCTGCAGACAGCAGCGACTATTGAGACAGCTTGAAGCTCTCCTCCACTCAGTACACCTATTTGTCGGTCAAGGATCTTGTTGATTTGAAGTTCTCGAGATAACTCTTTCAAGACCTTCCTGTCGTCAACCTTCTCCAGAATTGAGGCAACCTTTCCTTTGATCTTTTGCGGGATAGCGTCTACATACTGAGGCTTGTGAACAATCTTTAGCCGGCCCTTGCTGAGACGCTCAAAGTAGTCTTGAAGGATGGAGCCTCGATAGTGCCTTGTAATTTCCGGCCAGTCCGGTGGCGAATCGAACCTTCCTAGGTTGGGCTTCATTTCTCCTGACAAAATCCTTAGCGCTGTAGACTTGCCAGTGCCGTTTCTGCCGATCAGGCCTGTTATGATTCCTCTCTGTGGGACGGGCAATCGATATAGCTTGAACATGTTCGGCCCGTATCTGTGGCTACACTCGCCTTCGAGTTCCTCAGGCAGGTTGACTACCGTGATGCAGTGAAAAGGGCACTTCTTCACGCATATTCCGCATCCGGTACAGAGAGACTCTACGATAGTGGGTTTATCTGATCCTTGTTCGAACCGAATGGCTTCAATTCTCGAATGCACAGGTGGACAGAACCTAAGGCAGGGCTGGCCGCATTCTTTGGGTTTACACCTATCAGTGTCGATGACTGCAACACGGACCATTACGAATCACTCGGATAGCGAACAAAAAAATGATAACAGTTCTCTTGCCAAGTGTGCTAAGAAGATAGAGAACGGAGGAAACTACCACTCTTCCTCCTCAAGCCCTTCCTCTTCGCCCCACTCCTCTTCTTCCTCAGGCGGTTCTTCTTCCGGCAATGTTTGATCCTCCCAAAAGTTCGGGCTGAGTTTTGCGTATGGCATGATTGATTTAAGGCTTTTGGCTGCGGGGAGGACAGTTATCTTTTGAAGAGAATGGTGGGGGGAGTGCAGCTTCAGGTTTCCAGAGGAAATATCTTGGCTGTGACCTTGGCCTTGGGCTTATCCATCTCTTCTTTCATATACGCCCAACACATGGCTGGAGTGTTGTGGGTTGCACCGATGCTTCCCTTCCTGTCAACCGCGATAAGCCCCATTGACATAGGGATCCTGCGGTTGACTAGCCTTATTGCACGGTCAGTTGCGCTTTGAGCTTTTAGTTGGCTTCTCATGTAGTCGCAGACAGTTTTCGCAAGGGCCAATCTAATGGCGACTTCGCCAGTTCCGGTTGCCGAAACTGCTCCTGATGAATTGTCAGCGTATGTTCCACTTCCGATAAGAGGGGTGTCTCCGATCCTCCCAGGGAACTTCAAGACCATTCCTCCCGTTGATGTTGCCGCTGCAGAATCACCGTAACGGTCAAGTGCAACAGTGCCTACAGTGCCGATTGACAGGAACTCCGGCCGGCCTTTCACCAACTCAGCGATCTTCCCGTATCGAGCAATCTCTCCCTTGAGGAAGCGCTCCTTGGCTTCCCGCCATCGCTTCATCGCTCTCTCAGTTCTAGGGTCTCTTCGCTCAGTTCCAAGAAGGTCAGCAAGTCTTTCCGCACCCCATGCGCCTAGGAGAACGTGATCTGTCTTTTCCATGACCTGTCTTGCAAGGCTCACGGGGTGTTTGATGTCTTTGACCATGGTTACGGCTCCTGCTTTTAGGTGTCTGCCCTCCATGATTGAGGCATCCATCTCTATCTCTCCGGTCAAGGTTATTGTCGAGCCGTATCCTGCGTTGAAGATGGGATCATCTTCCATGGAGTTCACTGCTGCCTCGACAGCGTCTAGTGCCGAGCCGCCTGACTTCAGAATCTTGAAGCCCACTCTTGCCGCCGACGCGACGCCTTCAAGTCCGGGCTTGATCCTATCTTCGGCCCAAGCTCCTGCCCCGCCGTGTACGGCCAAGGCAATTGTCATTCAATGATCCTTCCGATACCGAAGGCAAATGCGCTGTCGTACTCACCTTAAAGCTTTGAGGTTGGCCATATTCCGACTGAGAACTGAGATGACGCGCGGCACTTTCGGGGGCCAAAACGTTTGGTCGGATGAGCATGCATGAGACCTGTGAACATCAGAGGCAAGACTCTCATAACCTTCGGCTAGGAGGCCAGAGGAAGAATCACGCGAATCGCAGGGTCAAAGTCGATAAGGAAGAGGTTTCTGTGAGGCGGCAGAACTGACCAGCATTCTCAGGATTAGCTCATCAAGACCTGGTCTTTCAATGATTCGTGAAGCGGTTAGGATCTTGGACACCAAAGGTGTAGTGATGTACCCAACGGAGAGCAGCTATGCGCTCGGTGTGAACGCGCTCGAGGAGGGGGCTATCAGGAAGATATTCGAGGCGAAAGGGAGGCCTCCGGGCAAATTCATTCCTGTGATTGTTTCCGATCTTCAAATGTGGAAGAGATGCGCATACTTCAACAGGTCTGCGGAGATATTGGTCAAGAAGTTCATGCCGGGGCCGCTGACATTGGCGCTGAGGAAGAGGTGTTCCATTCCGGATCTGTTGAATCCACGCGCTATTGCAGCTCGGATACCAAGGCATCCGGTCGCACTGGCCTTGGTCAGCGCTGCCAAATATCCGATTACATCGACAAGCGCAAACATATCAGGAGCGCCCCCTCTCTATTCTCCAAAGAGAGTGCCGAGAACTCTCAGATGGGCAATTGATCTGATATTAGACGCTGGCACACTGAGAAGACAAAAACCTTCAACAATCGTGGATTTTACGATGGGAGGTCAGCCAACTATAACTAGAGAGGGCGCGATCCCGGCATCAGCGATATTTGAGACGTTGGCTCAGGAGAGAAAAGGAAAGTGACAGAAAAGAGACTCCTTTGCCTAGGTATAGAGGGATCGGCTCATTCACTTGGAATGGGGCTGGCAAATTCTGATGGAAAGATACTCGCCGACGTCAAGGACTGGTATATCCCTCCACAGGGGATGGGACTTCATCCGCGCGAAATGTCGCAGCACCACTCAGAAGTTTCCGGCAAGATTCTCCGTGAGACGTTGCAAGTTGGCGGAGTAGACGCCTCGGACATTGATCTTGTAGCTTTTTCAATGGGTCCAGGCATGGGCCCCTGCCTAAGGACTGCCGCGACCATAGCGAGAGCCCTGTCAAGCTTCCTCAGGATCGAATTGGTTGGAGTTAACCATATTCTAGCACACATAGAGATAGCCCGCCACATCACCGGCGCATCTGATCCAGTTGTCTTGAACGTGAGCGGGGGAACGACTCAAATCGTGGTTTTCGAGAAAGGACGATACCGAGTCTTCGGTGAGACACTGGATATAGCTATTGGAAATGCCTTCGACGTGTTCGCAAGAGAATCGGGAATCCACGACCCTTCTAAACCGTGGCCTGGCCCAAAGTTTGACGAGGCGGCCTCGAAGGGATCAGAGTACATCGAACTGCCATACTTGGTCAAGGGAATGGATCTAGCGTTCTCCGGTCTTGTAACTCAAGCTCTTCGATACCTCAACGAGGGAAAGAGAGTGGAGGATCTCTGCTATAGTCTTCAAGAAACAGCACTAGCGATGTTGACTGAGGTGACAGAAAGGGCGATGGCGCACACAGAGAAGGATACGCTTCTACTGACAGGAGGTTTCGCTGCAAACAAACGACTCCAAGAAATGCTTCAGATTATGACAAGGGAGAGAGGTGGTGAACTCCGGGTTGTTCCACCGAAGTTTGCCAGTGATAACGGTGCCATGATAGCTTGGACGGGTATCCTCGCGTACAACGCAGGGATAGTCACTCCAATCGAGAAGAGCTTTGTCAGACCGAGATGGCGAATAGAGGAAGTCAGAGTCCCGTGGATCAAGTAGATACTCTTCTCACCAAGGACCTTCAATGTGTCATGAGACTCAAGGACCTCAGCGATCAACGAAGGCCAGCCGGCCAAGCCATGGTCGACAGCTATCACTTCAGAGCCACTCGTGTCCCATCGAAAGGTAGATGCCACACAGTCCCGTATTGAATCACTCTTGTAGCTTGAAACTACAATCCAAGTCTTGGGCGAGGCGTTGAAGGCGAATCTGAAAGGACAATGCTTTAATGATTTGCCAAGACCTATCCAGCAATGGTGCTGTGATTGCCGAGACTCAGATTCTTGGGCCTCGCACTCGTCTTGGCTCTAGGTATTTTGCCGACGCCTTCTCTTGGTCAACAAGCTCTGCCAGACCTACTCATCTTGAAGATATGGATCGGAGACAGGAATAATACGCCGATAGCTCCTAAGGCGGGGGAGGCTTTCTACATTTGCGCAACGGTCAAGAACATCGGAAACGCTCACGCTGAAGGGTACTACGTTCATCCCTATTTCGGCGGCAATGCACTGGCAATTGGAGGACCTGGGAAGCTCGAGACAGGAGGAGCGCAGGATTGGTCGTCCGGCCCCGTTTCTGTGGGGCCAGGAATCTACGAGGTTCGGTGGGTATTGAACCCTGATCGCAAAGTTCCAGAGGCAAATTACGGGAACAATGAGATCTCCATGATCATTGTGATTGAAGCAGGTCCTCCTCTTGAGGCATTGCTCCAGCCAATCGGAGGACTTGTTGGCCTCATGATAATCGTTTTAGTCATTCTTGCATTGGGGATGACTCTACGAAGATATTTCGAAAGGAGGAAGAGGATTCAGCCCGCAGCCGAGGGACCGAGGACAGCAAGCCGACATCCCTAGCCCATTGCCTTCATAGCGTTCCATGCATCGTCTCCCACAAAGTGTAAGGTGGATATCACCTTTCCCCGCTCCATCTCTTGAAACGAAGTCGAATCTACCAACGCCTCACCTATCGCCAAAGGTTTCCCATAGGTTTCGTCAACGATCACCAGCAAAGCTCCTTTTGCGAACTCCCTGTCAACCTTCCTGATCCCTCTCACCATGACATCTGCTCCATTGCAGATGTGTGGAACTGCACCCATATCCACGACTACACGAGCCAACCTTTCAACCGCACCATCAAACTTCAGTGTTGGGAGGAGTTGCCCACGTTTCTTCAGAACGACAGGCTTTCCATTGACCAGAATCAGTTCTTCGTCCTGGAGTTGAATCTTCTCTACGAGAGGCTTGAAGCCAAAGGTATCTTCACTAAACTGAAGCCTCGACCTGAAGTCTGTCAGGATAGCCTTTGCCTCCTTCTCGCGCAATGGTATTCGAGTAAGCATGGTTTGGTTCTACTCGGAGCAACCCTTAAATTGTGTCCCGCTCGCCCTTAACGTTGATTGATTCACCTTCGATGGTCGATATGTCAGAAACGGCTACGAAAATATTTGAGCAGAGCCTCAACCAGCTTGTGCTAGTGGAGTTGAAAGGGGGAAGAGGAGTCAGGGGAAAGCTGTTCAGCTTTGATCAACACATGAACTTGGTCCTTGAGGATGCTGAAGAGATCTCAAGCAGTCAAGGAAGGAAGCTTGGAACGATAATTGTCCGTGGAGACAATGTGGTTCTGGTCAGTCCCCCGCCCAAGAGGCAGGGCTCCGCTTGAGATTAGGAAATGCTGGGAAGACATTGGTCAGTCGCCACAGGGTTTTTCGGGAGGGTGAGTGATGACTAAGGGGACAACTGCTCATGGTAAGATGGGGCGCTCCAAGAGCCACATCGTTTGTCGAAGATGTGGCCGCAGAGCATACAACATCACCATGAAGAGATGTGCTGCCTGTGGCTATGGAGCATCAGCCAAACTTCGCCGTTACTCATGGCAAAACAAGAAGATAGACGGCACGCGAATCATCTAGTTCGAGTCATGTCCTGAGCATCGAAGTAAATTCCACGCAGGCATCTTTGTTTGATCAGTAGGTTGCTGCCGAAGACTAAGGCCATTAGCGAGATTCTTGTCCGATTTGGATAGTGTGGAGAGGCAAGATAAATGAGGGAAAAAGAGGGTGGACCAGAGCGCTATTTGGTCTTTGCGAAGTTGTTGATTGTCCTTGCCAGCCACTTCGTTCCTTTAACAAAGTCTTGGATTCGTATGTTCTCGTTGGGGGAATGCCCTCGCGTGTAGGGATATCCGACGCCTATGCATATGCATGGAGCCTTGAGGTTTTTGGTGAACAGGTACATTGGGCCTGTCCCTGCTGACGATATGCTTACCACAGGCGGCTTGGGGTATTCTTGTTCCGCGGCTTTCACAGCGGCCTTGACGAAGGGATCGCTTGGGGGAGTCCTTGCTGCTTCCTCCATGCCATACTCGCGAACAATTATGTCGTTGTATCCTCTTGCTCTCAAGTGCTTCTTCAACCGCTCTAGAAGAATCTTCGGTTTCTGACCGAGTACAAGCCTGAAATCCACTTTCGCCAAGGCTTTTGAAGGAAGAACTGTCTTCGACCCAGGGCCGGTCCAACCTGACACAAGTCCACAGATCGTGCAGGTAGGTTTTCCTGCAAGTGCTTTCTTAGCTTCGAGACCTTTCATTCCTCCAATGAATTTCTTGATCCCCAGCTCCTCTTTCATCGCCTTCTCGTGAAGCGGTTCAGCCTTGAGATACTTTAGCTCCTCTTTCGTGAAAGGTTTGACATCCTTGTACCAACCGGGGAGTAGGATGCGATCTCTCTCGTCTTTCAACGTGCCAAGCGCTCTGACCAGCCGCCAAGCAGGATTATCGACGATGGCTGCATTTGCTGAATGAACATCTCTCACTGGGCCTTTTGCCTCTAATTCCACGTACAGGATTCCTTTTACTCCAAGAGTTATTGTGGGTCTCTCCTCTTCGTCAACTCCTCCGAACTCCCAAACCACGCCGTCGCATCTGAACTTCTCACTGTAACGCTCGAAGTATTGTTCAAGATGTAGGCTTCCGATCTCTTCCTCCCCCTCAACGAGAAACTTGAAGTTGCAAGGTATATCCCCTCTGGTCTTCAGCCAAGATTCCACGAGCTTAAGCCTAGAAACGAGGTTTCCCTTGTTGTCTGCGACTCCTCTTCCGAACATCTTTCCCTCTCTTATGGATGGTTCGAAGGGAGGGGTTTCCCACAGCTCCAAGGGTTCGGCGGGTTGGACATCGTAGTGGTCGTAGAAGAGAACGGTTCTTCTTGGGTTCTTCTTTGACTGAATTTCGCCATACACCAGCGGGAATGCGTTGCGCAGTTCCAGCAGCTCTGCCTTGACGCCAATTTCCTCCATCATTCTGACGACTAGTTCAGCGCACTCTTTCATGCCCTCGTTCTTCGCTGCAACGCTTGGCTGACGGGTCAGCCTCTCCAGATCGGTGAGAAAGCGCTCATGGTTTTGATCTACGTAATCAAGAACTTGTCGCACCATTATGGATCACGCCTGCTACGATAAGTGAGAAGAAGCCAATAATCCTTTGCAAGAGCCCCCTCTTCATGTCGTAACAGGTATTGGAATTTGGTGGGCGCACGCGGATTTGAACCGCGGACCGTCACCGTGTCAGGGTGACATCCTAACCAACTAGACGATGCGCCCAGAAGACAGATAGATCAGGACAAGAATAAAACCTTGCTTGACCGCATGCCCTCATCAACGCAACATTGGAACGATCTTCTTCAGCTCTTTCAGCACTCCTTCGACATAGGCCATAGGCTCGGTACTGGCCCTGCTCTCTGAATCACGAAGTGCTGTTGGGGGTCTCTCTCCTGATACTTTCTCAAACAGCTTGCACCAGTCTTCAGGTATCTGATCCTCAAGTTGCGTCTCAGCAAGCTTGGCAAAGGCCAAAGTCCAGCACCGAGCTACACTGCTCAAGGAATAGCCTCCCCCTCCAAACAGAACTATTCTTCCATCACAGACTTTGTGGGCCAGCGAATGGACAATGTCTATCATCTCCTCGTAACAGTTGGTCGTTAGCCTTAGGTTCGCTAGACGATCGTCGAAATGCGAGTCTGCACCGCACTGCATCAGAATGATCTGAGGTTGAAATGCCTCCGCCATCCTGGGAACTATCTCTCTGAAGGCTTTGAGATATGTTTGGTCACCGGTTTCTGGAGGCAGTGGCACGTTTACTTTCAGGCCTTTCGCTTCTCCTTCTCCAATCTCATGTGCGAAACCTGTTCCAGGAAAGAGGTATCGGCCGTCCTCGTGCAAATCAATGTTCAGAAGTGATGGATCCGAGTAGAAGCCGTACATGACTCCGTCCCCGTGATGGGCATCTATGTCGAGGTAAAGCATTCTCTTCATTTTGTGTCTCTTTTTCAGGTAGGCGATGACTATGGCTGGATCATTGAAGATGCAAAACCCTGAGGCGCCGCCAGGACGCGCATGATGTAGGCCGCCTGCAGGATTGAAGGCGTGATCAGCCCTTCCCTCCATTAAGAGGTCTGCCGCGACGATCGAGCCTCCGACGTAAAGCTTGGAGGATTCAAAGCAACCTTTGAACGCAGGAGTATCTCCGAGATCAAGCAACCCTTCGCCAACCTTGCTCGATCGGTTGACTAAATCCACATATTCCTTTCTGTGAAACAAGAGAAGCTGCTCCGTGCTTGCCATCACTGGCTTCATCAGGGAGACATGGGAACAATCCAAGAGGCCCATTGACCGAGCTAACTCAACTGTGAGTTTCAGCCTGACGGGCTTCAGTGGGTGATAAGGCCCAAAATCATATGAGAGATAGGCATCGTCGTAGATGAAGACAGTCTTCCTGCTCAAGCTCGAAGACGCCCCTAGCGACATCTTATGTACAAGTTATTATCGTAAAAAGGGGCCGGGTCGATTCGAATCGTGGACTCACTCAACAGAAGGGCCGCCAAAGCCATCTCAAATTTACTCTCGTTGCCTCTCATAGCGACCATCGTAGTTGTCTTGTTCTCATTCTCCCACCCAGAAGGACTTGGATCTATCCTGACTCCGCTTCAAGCGGTCTCTCTCGGGATACCTACGATAGCCGTGGCCCCAATCGTCATGGTCCTTTACTTCTTCAAGAAGGGATACGTGGACCTTCACGTATCTCAAGGAGAGAGACGTCCCATGTTCTTCATTCCAGCTCTCGCAGCGTATATGTCCGCAGCAGTAGTTTTCTTGTCGTTGAACTGCAAGATACTATACCTCCTCTCCGTCTCCTACCTCTCAATGTCTCTCATAGTTCTGCTTGTCACTCTGTTCTGGAAGATCAGTATACACATGGCTGGGCTTACTGGCCCAATAACAGCTCTGACTCTAGTTCTTGGAGCGAACTATGCTCTTCTATATCTCCTCGCTCTCCCTCTCGGATGGGCACGAACCGAACTTGAGGCACACACGGTGCCTCAAGTGCTCTCAGGCGCCGTTGTTGGTGTAGGCGTCACAGCTCTCGTGTATGCCGGCCTAATCTGAACGTCTCCTGAGAATCCCCATATATGGGCCTGGGTCAGTATAGGCCTCGACACGGCCTTGCCAGCGGAATGCCTTCAATGCACTAAATGCAATAGAACCTACGAGATTTCGAGGCCTTACCTCCTCTGCAAGACCTGCGGCGGAACTTTGACAGTCAGGTATGACTATGAGTCCATAGATCCGTCTTCCCTAAGAAATGAGAACCGTCCTCTTGGAGTGTGGGGGTTCTGGGAACTCCTTCCACTCGACGACGAAGCCAACATCGTCTCCCTCGGAGAGGGAAACACGTTCCTGCATAGGTGCGAAAGACTTGCTGAGCAGATAGGGCTTAGGAGACTCTTCGCAAAGGATGAGACGACCAATCCTACTGGCGCTTTCGTTGATCGAGGCACAACCGTCGTGACCTCCAAGGTAAAGGAGTTTGGATACTCTTCGGTTCACTGCAAGACCAAAGGGAACCTTGGTGCTTCACTCGCTGCATATTCGGCGAAGGCAGGGCTTACGTGCAGGATCCTTGTACCCGGAAGAGTGGACCTAGGGAAATTCTATCAAATGGTCGCGTACGGAGTCAACATAGAACTCTCTCGGCGCGGAGTCGAAACTACCTATGAGGAGGCCTCATCATTGGAGGAAAAACAAGGAGAGAGCTACGAAGTCACCACGAATGACCCATATCTTCTCGAAGGCGAGAAAACCACTGGATATGAAACATGCCAGCAACTCGGCTGGTCTTGCCCTGACTGGATTGTGGTGCCTATGGGAAGCGGAAGCCATCTCGCGATGATCTGGAAGGGAATCAAGGAACTTGAAGCAATTGGAATAGTCGACAGTCGCACAGTGAAGCTCGCGGGAGTTCAGGCGCAGGGATGCGCACCCATAGTCAAGGCGCTTGAAAGAGGCGCGGAGATCATAGAACCTGCCGAGGCTGTGAGGACAATCGCTGTTGACATGGCCGTGAAAAACCCGAGGCACGGCTATCTCGCGCTTCAGGCCTTGAGAGAATCCAAAGGAACCGGAATTGCCGTCTCAGATTCAGAGATAATAGAGGCAATGAAGCTTCTCGCTAAGGCGGAAGGAATCTTTGCAGAGCCCGCTGCGGCCTCTACCATAGCTGGAATCAAACGTCTCGTGGATTCAGGACGAGTGCACAGGACTGAGAGCGTCGTGTGTGTCGTGACCGGAATGGGCCTGAAAGATCCATCCTCAGCAAGAAAGCTTGTGAAGCGAACTCACGACGCAAGGAACGCGGCAAGAAGGATTGAGGGCATGGGCACAGTTGATAGAATGGGGAAGACGAAAATGCGTATTCTTCAGGTACTCGGTGGACAAGAACTTCATGGATACGGCGTATGGAGGGCCCTTGAAGAGCTCAATATTAAACTCGACATTTCCAGTGTGTACCAGCATCTCGAGGAACTTGAAGCCGCTGAGCTCATCAGAGAAACAAAAACTCGAAGCATCGGAGGAAGGCCAGAGAGGCGATACTATAGCATTACGGCCAAAGGAGAGAACACTCTTCAATCGCCATTGACCAAAGCGGACGACAAATCTTCAGACACATAAGCGTCGCCAAATAAGATCCGTGAGATTAACTCAAACACAAGGAGAAATGCGTCAGCAGTCTTTAGAGGCAACGATCCAGACACAGCGAGAGGACGTGTGACAGTACTTGCGCCGAGAAGGATTACTTCGATGGTGTGACGTAAGGTCTAGCTTTTATGATATAGGCTTGGAATAGAGCACTTAGGCGCGTTTGGGCATCTGTTTTTCCACAACTCTGTTTCTAATGTGCCCCAAGCCATCGATCTGCGCTTCAATGACATCGTTGACCTTCAGATATCTTGGAGGAGACATTCCAAGCGCCACGCCGGCCGGTGTACCTGTGCCAATTATGTCTCCTGGCTCAAGCGTCATGTCTTGAGATAGGATCTCGATTATGTCTGGGATCTTGAAGATCAGGTTGCGCGTGCTTGATTTCTGTCGTATCTCACCGTTAACGGTCAGCTCCATGTTCAGGTCATGAGGGTCATCTATCTCGTCCTTCGTGACCAAACATGGGCCCAGCGGTGCGAAAGTGTCGAGGCTCTTGCTTCTGAACCATTGTTGATGTCTTCGCTGAAGGTCTCTCGCGCTGACATCGTTGAGAATCGTGTATCCTGCCACATAGTCGAAGGCATCCTTTCTCGGGATGTCCTTGCCTCTCCGGCCAATGACTACAGCCAGCTCAACCTCATAATCCAACTCTGTGGTGGCTGACGGATACGCTATGTCATCGAAGGGGCCGATCACAGCCGTGGGTGACTTCGTAAAGAATACAGGGACAGATGGTAACGGCTCTCCTCTCCTTCCAGCCGTCTCAGCCCAGTGATCGTGGTAATTCAGGCCTAAGCATATCAGGTTCTTTCTTGGCCGTGGAATCGGCGACACCAAGCGAATCTCGGCCAACGGCAGTATGAATGATGCCTTGTGCAAAGTGGGGCCAGACTTGGCTTCAATGAAGCTTGACACTTTGTGTGCAAGATTTCTCACCGCCTTTAGAGCTAGTTCTCCTGCATCAAGAAGAGAAAGCATACTGGAGACGTGAGCAATGCTAGCATGCTCTGAACTTGGGCTATCTTCGAACTCCTTGCTTGCTGAGAGTATATCGATTATCATTTCATTTGAGAGAACCCCTATCCTTGTCTGACCTTGGAGATCGTAGCTCACCAACTTCATGAAGCTCGCCTTCAGAAGATGATGCCTAGAAACGCTTTTATCCGCTGCTATTAAAGTGGGGAGAGCACCGGAGGTCACTTGGATGGCAACTGTCTTCATAGTTTATGACAGTAGGACGGGAAACACAGCTCGTATGGCAAGCGCCATAGCCGAAGGAGCGAAATCCGTAGGGGCTGAGGTCGTTGTGCGAAAGCTCGGCGAGAAGTTTCCCATGGACGAACTCTCAAAGGCTGAAGCTATTCTTGTTGGATCGCCAACCCATTATGCAAGTACAACAGCTGAGATGCGGCATTTCCTCGAGTCGCTCGATGAGATGAGAAAGGCTCGTAAACTAGACCTCAAAGGGAAGATAGGTGTGGGCTTCGGCTCATATGGTTGGAGCGGTGAGGCACTTGAGCGGATAACCGGTGCCGTGAGAGTGCTTGGAATGATTGGGAAATTCCCAACGCTTAAAGTCGTTGAAAGCCCGGGAGAAAGTGATCTTGTGAAGTGCAGGGAATTAGGAGTGTCCGTGGCCGAGGCCATCCGTCAAACCAAGAAATAGCTACCTTGAGTAAGCATTCTGCTTCTTCCCTCTCGATGTCAGAGGTCAGAATGCAACGAAGAGTGTTCTAAAGCGGTTATGTCAGAATACTTCTAGACGTACCATTGGTCGTGGCACTTCTTCAACACATCCTTGACATAGCGGCCTTTCAGTGCTGTATAGTAAGCGCGAACACCTCTTGCCTGCTTGCGCCATAGACGTTTCAGATTTGTGTATCGCTTTGCCTCTGCTCGGTGCGCTCTTAAGTAGTCCCTAAACGCAAGGTATTCTTTGTAGGTTCTAGTTCCTTTCTTGACAATGTGAAGATGTGTATCTCCGTGTTTGGTTCGAGGTATCCTACTTAGGAATATCTGGCCTCTCTCCTTCGGATGGACATGATGAAAACCTACGCTTCGCAATCTTTCGACAATATCTCTCTCCTCTTTCCAACTGTCTGGTGATATCATGATGTCAACGATCCCTTTACCGCCCAGCTTCGAAACTGCTGTGCTCCCGATGTGATGTATCTCACATTTGCCAAGAACCGATGATATGAGGTCTTTTTCCCTCTTGAATATCGCTGCGAACTTCTTACTGTAGGGGTAAAGACCCACTTTGGACATTTCTACAGTCCTGTAATGAGCTACCTTGCCGCGAAAGGATAGAAGAGAAATCAGTAGTCGCCTATCTCCTTCTTGAAGGCCTCGCCGAGGTTTCTTCCCCAGTCGTCTATGGCTTCCAACCTTCCGTCGAAGAACCTGAGCACCGGCGGCTCATACATGAATCTCAGCCCTTTCACCAGATTTCGATGTTCGTACAGCCAGCTTATTCTGTCAATAGCGTATTCAATGTGCGATATTGTGTAGACTCTCCTTGGAAGCGCAATCCTTGTTAATTCGATGTCGGCTAAGACCTCCTTTCCCTCCTTGTCTCGGTCCATTGAAATGGTTCCTCTCTCCATGCTTCTTATTCCAGAAGCTATGTAGAGAGCCGCTGCCAGTGATCCAGCAGGGTATTGGCTTTGAGGAACGCGCGGCAAGAACTTCATCGCATCTAGGTGGCATGCCAGTCCGCCCGGCGGTGTAACGACCGGAATTCCGGTTTCAACAAGCTTGTTGACGAAGTACTTTATCTGCTCGACTGAACAGCCTGCAACGGCTGGATCCACCATTTCTCGAACTCCAACGGCCATGGCTCCAATCTCCCTCATAGACATGCCCCCGTATGTGTAGAAGCCTTCGTAAACTGGAAGCCAAGGCCTGATCTTGTCGAACAGCTGTTTGTTGTTTGTCGCTATTAGGCCTCCTCTAACCGACGTGTTCTTCCTTCCGCTCATGTAATATATATCGGCTAGGCTGCACATCTCCCGTACGATTTCGGCCACTGTCTTGTTTTCGTATTCTTTCTCCCGTTGCCTGATCAGGTAGGCGTTCTCGCAGACCAAGCTTCCATCCAAGACTAGGATTATGCCATTTTCACTGCAGATCCGCCTTATTTCTCTCAAGTTTGCCATAGAGAATGGTTGTCCGCCGATCAAGTTGGTTGTTGCTTCCATCCGTACGAAGGCAACCTTCTCCTTGCCATATTTCTTGATTATGTTCTTCAGCTTCTGTGGATCCATGTTGCCTTTGAAGGGATTGGTGCTCTCTGTCTTCAATGCCTCGTCGTAGTAGATTTCTAAGCAGAGAGCTCCGGGCAGCTCTATGTGCGCTTTGGTCGTCGTGAAATGATAGTTTGTTGGGACAACATCGCCGGGTTTGGTGAAGACCTTCGCCAATAGATGCTCCGCCGCTCTTCCTTGGTGAGTATTCATTACATGCTTGTAGCCCAGAACATCTTCCACGGCTTCAGCGAATTCGTAGAAAGTCATACTACCTGCGTAAGCGTCATCGGTCCTTATCATGCCGGCGAACTGGTTATCGCTCATGGCGTTCACGCCGCTATCTGTGAGCATGTCTAGGAAGATGTCCTTGGTTTTGAGCAGGAACGTATTGTAGCCCGCTTCCTCTATGGCCTTGAGCCGCTCCTCGACAGGTATTAGCCAAATCTTCTGGATCATTCGCGCCTTGTGCATCTCAATCGGTATTTCCTTTCCCGAACATAACTTCACTGACATTTGCAAACCCCCCTAGTCACTGTGGAGCCGCCACGTTTCTTATTATGCCTTGCGGCATTTGTGTTACGGAAAGATACTTAAATGTCTCGCCTGATACTTCCATGCATGAAGGTCGCCGAGAGAGTCAGGGACTTCGTAAGAAACAGGCCGTACGTTTCTGAAGCGCTGGAGAAGAACATCGTCAATATGAGTGAACTGGCAAGGATAGCACAAAGAGAACTGAACATCAAGAGCATTCACGCAATAAAGGCGGCGCTCAGAAGACACTCTGCCAAACTGAGAAAGAGCAGAAGCCTGAGAGAAGAAGCCGTCCTGCGTTTGCTCAGAGCAAGCAAACTGATGATTCTCGACAATCTCTCAATAGTAGTAACCAACAAGGAGTTCGAAATCATGAATAAGATGAAGATCAAGCTTAGCGACCTACATTATGTCTACTTGGTCGAGAAAGGATCACTCAATGAAATTCGTGAAACATTCAGCGACAGTCTATGTCTGATTCATGAAGACTGCACAGCCCTGGTAGTCAATTCACCCGAACAGATGCAGACAACTCCAGGGGTAGTTTCATACATGACATCCCTGTTGTCGGCGCAGAACGTTTACTCATTGGCATTTGCTTCTTGTTACACCGAGACCACTATTGTCGTGGAAAGGGCAGATGCATTGAAGAGCTACGAGATTCTGTCCAAGGTAATTGGATAGAATCCTCTCTTCACCCACCCCGAGGTCCTGGATGAATACGAACATTCCCTTCAAAACCAAGCGTGAGGGGGACCTATTCTGTTTGGCTTCTCTTGTCTTCGTTCACAGTCTTCCTTCTGCTTCGATTGTCTCCCAGAACTTGTCAAGATGTTCTTGCATTCTCTTGAGGTCGTCATCGGTCCATGCGGCGACTCTGTAGCCACTTCTAAACAGTCCGCTTAACACATCGTTTAGAACTGCTTCCGTCATGGGTGTCATCTCTCTGAAGATTGGGATCCTGGCCATCTGCAAGAGCACAAAGTCTGCCGCTAGATCGAAGAGAGCTTGTGCCCCGGGCAATAGAAGCAACGCCTCAACAAGCCCCTCATAGAACTTTGAAACCGATGGTTCGGGCTTCACCCATTTGCCATCCTTTTTATGAGCGTGAGGCAGGGTTGAGAAGTCGAGCTTTACGCTTCCGTTGCCTAATCCTGCGTCATGCGCCATCTTTATGTGTGCAACTTCGAAGGGATCGTATCCCATAAGCTGGCAGGCTACAGCATCTGCAGCAACAACGTCGCTAGACGCAACCACCGTCATGAATCTCACGGGTCGACTTGATAATGGGCCCCATGCTTCACCGCCCATCGTTCCGTCGATCACTGTCAAGTTCGGTGTAAACGCCTTATTAACCTCGAAGATCACTTCTTCAATCTTGAACCTATGAAACTTGGCTTTGTTCTCCTCTGGAAAAGTGCCGTACATGTTCTTCATACCCAGAGTCACGTTACAGAGAAGATGTGTCTTCATCGTAGGAACTGAGATGATGATGTCAGCCTTAACAGCCATCTTGGATACAGGAACCCTACCTATGGCGCTACTCTTGCCGAAATTGAAGTGAGCCTGTTTGGTCCTATTGAGGTTTATGAGAGGAACGTTTGTTTTCGCAGCCCATTCTATCCAACCTTCATCTTCTGCGGCCGAGTCAAACTTTGTCCAGATCATGTCTGAGTCGACGACGAATGGTTTTCCTCCAACCTCACGAATCATTTTCACGAGTTCCTCAACGACCTCCATGCTAGTGTACGATCCTGGTATGGTCGGGTTTCCGCCGCAGATGTTTGCTTTGATCATGACCTGATCGCCCTCGTTGACGAAGCGTTCGATTCCACCTAGGGAATTTACTGCTTCTCTGGTGAGTGCTCTTGGTGAGTCCCCTCGCTTAACTACGAATTCTGTGGCAGGTTTCTTTCTGCGGCTCCTTACGTCTTGATAGGAGAGTTCCCTTAGGCCTATGAACCCCAAGTCAAGCTTCCGGGCGAATACGTCTCCTAGAAGAAGCCACATTGGATAGATTAGGAGCATGAAGACTGCAAGAACAAGCGGCACGTCTGCCTTATGAATTCCTGTGTAATTCGTGTGGAACATCCAGACTGAGCCCGGCGTAGGGGGCAGAGGCCAAGTGATCACGTCTAGGTATAGGAGAGTGCTCCCAGTCATGAAAGGCCCGACGGATATGAATAATCCTAGGATTAGCGTGGTTCGAAGGCTCCATCCGAACCTCTTCCCGAGGTAGTACACGAACATTCCTAGCAGGAAAAGGGCTGGCGGATCAAGAAAGTAGCTCAGGTCATATCCCCAGAAGTAGCTGTGTCTTCACTAGGGTATAAAACTCTACTTTTGATCAAGACACCGATTTGTAGTAAGAATCTTATCTAGTGCAGAGCTTCCGACATATCAAGATATGCAGCTCAAGAGCCTCCTTGTCGCACTAGTTCTGATCTTTGGCACAGTTACAGCATTCTTCTTGGGCGGATATCATGCACTTGTACCAATTCGGTTCTCAGCCGGCCTCCTCTGTGTCTCAGCCGTTTGCCTTTGGGCGGCTTCAAGAGTGAGAACCAAGAAGCTTGTAACCTTAGCAGGAGTCACCATTGCAGTAGCGACTGTAGATGAATACTTGCACGTTTCAACGGGAGTCTATGAGTACTACGACCGAGGCGTACCCTCGCCCATATCAGTATTCGGTTGGAGTCTCCTCATGGTCTTCATTCTAATGATCGCTACGATGCTCTCGAAGTTCTTACCATGGAAGAACAGGAGGAAACGGCCAGGAACTATACCGGCACTTGTGATCCTCATACTTCTGCCCGTCTCCGCTGGAATGCAGGGGTATCTTCCCATTCTGAGGTCGCCGGTGATTCTTCTCTATGCCGTAATGTGTATGTTGAGCTTGTTCTATGCTTACACGCAACCGCTCGGGTGGACGATCTCCTTAATGATCAGCGGCATGATTGTGGGGGGAGCCATGGAGTTCGTTGGGTCGCTGGATGGCTTGTGGTCCTTCCATTTCGCAGAATCTTTGCCGTTGTTCATGATCGTTGTTTGGGCTCTCAGAACTTGGGCAGTCCATGCTTCTTGCTTTCTTCTAGATGTTGACTTTGCAGAGGAGAAGATTAGGGCAAGCGTGATGAAAAATGTTGCTTCAACTAGGTGAAGTAAAGAAGTATAATCTTGAGTCTGAAACAAGTAAGTACTTGGTAAGCAACCTCAATCTTTTCTTTTGTGACACTCTCGCCATGGACTATGCTCCCGTGATTTACGGGGGCCAGTACAGTGAGCCAAGGGCTGAGGCAGTATACTACAGGATCCTTTCTGAGGGACGCTCCAATGAGCTTTGTCTTCAGTATTACGTGTACTGGCCGGAACAAGTGTGCCTAGGAGGCACCCTCGCTTCTCACAAATATGATTACGAGCCGATACTTCTCTTCCTAAGACCCCCAAGAGAACAGTGCTACAAGGTTGTGAACGGAGGCTTAAGCATCAGACTGGATTGTAGATTTCACAAGACTGAGGTCCACATAGCCGGGGTGCGCCGTGATGCAGAAGAGTCGCCATTCAGATGTAAGACTTCTCCGGCTCCGTTCTATCCATTTGGCGGCAAGACCGGCCAGGAAATAGTCAACTGCGTGAAACAGTACCCTCTCGAAGGGTCTGTATACTTCCTCGACCATCATCCAGTTTTCGGCCTAAGGGAATGTTCGCACGTCTTCTCGGGTGACGCTAAGTATTTCTGTGAGCCAAAGTTGGAGGTCCCTCTCAGAAGACTCACCGACACCTTACTCGATGAATGGTATCACAGACACCACGAATCTGATGATGAAGAGCCCTTTGGCCACGATGTCAGCAATCCATTTCAATTTCCTCACGTCAAGTACTTTGACCCAAAGAGCCTTCTGAGATCTAAGATGACAGAATAGAGAAAGCCTCATCAGAAACAGACTGACTACTCTTGCTGAGAGCGACATTGCCCTTCCATGAATTGCAGACGGTGGACTACTTGTCTTCCAGCTTGACCACTTTGCAGCATCTTCGTTCTAGATGGCCCATTAGATCAACGCCTGCTCTGCTTCTCTCCTCTTCTTCCTCGAGATACTTCGGGAACCCTACTTGTCTAACACGATTGTAATTGTCGACGACAAATGGATACCATTCCCGTTGATATTTCGTGTGCTTGCATGCAAGATAGTCGTCACAGAGAAGGCAGCTTTCAAACTTCTTCTGGACAGCGCATTTCCTATTCTCGCACGGAGCCCCTCCGCCGTTTAGGCACATTGAGCATTGAGCATTGGCAAACCACTCCAATCCCTTTCTAAATTCTTCAAAGCTGAAAGATTTGACTGCGTACCCGACCCACTCGTACCGGACCGTGTCAACGAGCCTCTTCAACTCGCCAGCGATTGCCTTCACTCTTCCGTTACCACTGGGGCATTGACCACAATAGACGCCGCATATCCCGTATTGATACTTCTTCGTGTGCACTTCAACTCACCAGACACAGTTGGGCAACAACTGCCTGTAATATAGCGAGCGCCAGAGATGTATTTATCCAATTGGCCAGGTGGAACGTCCTGACGTGACATCACCCAGGAACTCGCGTGATTTCTGATACGATAGCTTCTCGAATGCGGATGCCTTGTGTTTGGCAGTTTCAGTCTTCGGCGATGCTCGTGGAGTCATAGGTTCAGATCAGCAACTTTCGCGATGTGGCCTGCGCCATGTTGCACGCTCTTTTGGGGTTAGTCGTAACAGACTCAAGTCCTTAGCTGCTTTCCAAGAATAGGTCCACTGCCTAGGTAAGTGATGAAAACAGGCCAACGATCAAGGGGTTCAACTGTACTAGACTGTCTTACAATCTTCTCTCGAATCTGATTCCTAGTCCTTGGCAGACTTTCTCAAACGCAGTCTCCACATTTCTCTCAAACTCGTGAAATGGAACTGCTCCTTCAACCCACTGTTTGGGATACGGTAGAGCTTGGTATAATGCAGTCATATGACGGTAGAGCTGGAAGATATATTCTTTCGAACGCTTCATCCGATCCTCAAAGTCCATGGTTCCTTGATACCGTCTCACATACGCGAGTTCTCTTCTTCTCCAAGAAACTTCAGGAGTCACATGAATGAATACTATCCCTGTACTGAACGAGTTGAGTGCCTGCGTGTATTTGAGAAACAGTGTCTCTGCCAAGTCCGCGTTCTTTACCCTTGCATGTGCTGCAGTGAAGATGTTGGATTCATCCACATATATGTCGTTGCTTGGCTTGTGCGGAATGTTTTGCATCCTCTCTAGATCAAACTGAAGTACTCTCCTTTCGAATTCTCTGTCGACAAGGGCGCCGCCGAGCACGTTTCCCCTCTCTCTTTCTCTCTTTAGAAGAACTTGCGCGGCCTCTCGTAGGACGACAATGTTCCTGTAGGTTGTCCCTATGTGTCTTTGCGCCAAGCTCTTTCCGGAGGCTTGCGGACCACCGATTATTACGTAAGCTCGATCCTTCATGTTGCATCCTTCATTGATAGAGAAGAATGCGCTCCGCCTTGTTCGCTAAACGGCGACCGTCTTCTTCACTAGGCACCAAAGGCTCCCCCCAACCATTTCCCGCCGATCTTGTTCGCAACGATTATCGTCGCCGATGTCACAGCCATAAGAATGACTCCAAGGGCTGCCGCTGCCCCAAATCGTCCGCCTGACTGGAATAGTATGAAGGTTCCTATCGTCATGGTCTCCCAACCAGGCAGGAAGAGAAACATCGTGGAGGACACTTCTTGAATTCCTGTTACAAAGGAGAACAATGTGCCAGAGAAGACGCCTCTAACAATTAGCGGGAGATCTATTCTGAAGAACGTTCTGAGCCTGCTAGCTCCAAGTATCTCTGACGCCTCTTCAAAAGCCGTGTCCATCTGGAGAAGTGAGGCGTATGATGAACGCACAACATACGGTACTCGCCTTACTGCTATGATCAAGGGCATAATGATCCACAGATGCGTCAGCGTGTCGCCGATCAACGGGATGACAAACCTGTGGAATCCTCTAAGGTATCCTATGCCGACCACAATTCCAGGGACAGCAAGTATCATCGTCACCAAACCGTCCATAAGATCTTTGCCTAGAATGCGTGTCCTAGCCAGAACAAAGGCTATCATCAATCCAAGTGTAAGATCTATCACTAGGGCAACTCCAGAGAATCTGAAGCTGTTAACTATGTAGGTCGGAGTCTCGGAGAGAACGAACAGGAAGTTGTCAAAGTTGTATTCTAGGGGGAAAGGTGTCAGTTTCCATACTTTAGCGAAGGAAGATATCGTAAGCCAGACAGGAGCAAGCAGTGAAAGAAAAGCGACGGCAGTGCAGAAAGAGAAAGCGAGGCCTCTCTTCACATTGTCCGCTTCTATTATCCTCCCCTCCCTGGTTGCACCTTTGCTCAATGAGACATACTCCTTGAGACTGACGTACTTTCTCATTCCAGTCAATGTCACTATGGAGAAGAGGGCGATGATGATGCACCCGACCATTCCTTTCTGAAATCTTGGAATGTCTGTGAACTGTATCAGATCTGAATATGCTTGCGGAGCCAAGAATTCCTGCACTCCCAATGTCATTGGAGTCACCCAGTCAGAGAAAACCCAGATGAACGTAAGAAAGGCTCCAGCTGCGATCCCCGGCGTCGCCAATGGAAGGGTTACAGTGAGGAATCTCCTAAGGCCAGATACGCCCTGGATTTCTGCGGTCTCTTCCAACGCTGGATCTATCTGAGTCATTGCGGCTGCCGAGTTCAGATACATCAGCGGATACAGATGCAATGTCTCCAGAAAAATCAGGCCGTGTAGGCCATACACGAAGTTTATTGGCTCTTTGATCACTCCAAGCCAATCCATCAGGATCAGATTTATCGTGCCATATCTCCCGAAGAGGAATACGAATGCCATTGCTCCGACGAAAGGCGGCACTATCATTGGAATCAATGAGATCGTCATGAAAAGAGTCTTACCTGGAATTCTGTACCTTGAAAGAAAATACGCCATGGGGATACCAACGATAGAGCTTGTGAAAACGCTGACAACACTTGCAACCAGACTGTTCCAAAAACACTTTGCGTAAAAGGGATCGCTCAGAAAACTGGCGTAGTACACGAGAGAGAACTTGCCGTCCAAGAAGAAACTCTCATAGAACACCATGAGAATCGGGTAGAGAAGAAACATCCCAATGATCAGATAGATGCCAAGACTAAGTGCAACGTTGCCTAAGCTAATTGTCTTTAGTTTTCGCCTTAGAAGCACTCTGGTCAAGCCTTACCTATGACGACACAGTGCTCAGGCTTTAGGTGAACATAAACTGAGTCCCCTTGACCAAAAACCAACGAAGGGTCTGTCCTAGCCCTGATTAGGCGTTCGCCTATTCGTATCCTGTAGTCACGGACATCCCCTAAGTACGCGGAGGCAACCACCTCTCCCCTAACGATGTTCCTTCCAGTATCTGGCGTCAAAGAAATCTTGACGTTCTCTGCCTTTATCGAAAGTATCGCGTCGTTACAAGCCTTCAGTGCGTCTGGAATGTTGCATTCGATCTGCCACTCATCAAAAGAAACATAACCATCGCCTATCTTTGCTGGGATCAGGTTTGTGAGACCTATGAAGTCAGCTACGAATTGTGTTGCTGGCCTGCCATATATCTGCTCTGCGTCGCCAACCTGATGGACCTTTCCTTGATGCATCACCGCCAGCCTATCGGACAATGTCATCGCTTCTGCTTGGTCATGTGTGACATAGATGCTTGTAGTGCCTACTTTCTTCTGAATCTGTCTCAGTTCAAACCTCATCTCATCCCTTAGTTTCGCGTCAAGGTTGCTCAGGGGCTCGTCCAACAGTAGGATTCTTGGCTGTGGGGCCAGCGCTCGGGCGAGCGAAACTCTTTGTTGCTGTCCTCCGCTGAGCTGTTGCGGGTATCTTTTCTCCAACCCTCTCATCTGGACGATTTCCAGCATGTCTTCTACTCTTCGTCGAATCTCATCCTTCCGAAGCTTCTGTATTCTCAAGCCGTACGCAATGTTATCAAAGACGTTCATGTGGGGCCATACGGCCCAACTTTGGAAAACCATCCCCATGCCACGCTTTGCAGGTGGCACAAATACTCCTTTGCTAACTGAGACTACGGTTTCCCCTGAAACAATTATCTCTCCTTCGTCAGGTTTCACGAAGCCTGCTACGCACCTCAAGGTGGTTGTTTTTCCGCATCCTGAGGGGCCAAGGAGCGCGAAGAATTCTCCTTTCTTTATATTGATGCTAACATTGTCCACAGCTTTGACATCGTCGAATCTCTTTGTCACATCGACGATATCTATCATTTCTTGGACCCTGCTCTCTTTGGTTGAACTTGTCTTCGACAGCTTCGCATTTCGAATGTAATGAGTAACAAAAAGGAGGAGTTTAGATTCTTTCGAATCATTTCTTCTTTTTCTTGAGCATTGCGAGGATCGCTATGGCGACGATTGCAGCCACAAGAACAAGGGCTATGGATTGCGGTTGTTCATACCACTCTGGCTTTCTCGCTAGGCCGACAGAGGCAACGGCTTGTTCTTTTGCTTTCGCGGCGCCAGTAGTTGCATCTCCATATTTCCCTGCGTCGAAGTTCGTTGTTGCATCGCCAAGCAGGGTCTTTGCTCCTTTGATGTTATCCTTTGCCTTGGCCACGTCGTATCCTTCTTTCTCACGGGCTGCTATCGTACTCTCCGCTTCTGTGATAGACTTCGCAGCGTCTTGTATGGCACTCCAAGCCTTCGTCAGGTCGTCGATTTTCTTGGATATGGTGTCGTCAAATAGTGTATTGACATCAGAGAACCTCTTCGTGTATAAGGAGAAATCCATCGGATAGTTCTTTACAGCAATGCCGTAAACGTTCTCTGCCTTCATGAAGTCCTTCATGATCGCTGCGCCTGGGATGTTGGGATAGTCAGAGAATCTGATGTCTTTCCTTGCTGGGAGAAGGTCTCCTTTGAGGAATTCTGCCTGCGCATCTTTGGAGAGTACCCAGTCCATCCATAGCTTGGCTATGTTAGGTCTAGTCGCACCTTTCAGGATGCCTATGGGGCTCGGGACAAAGAAGGCCACATCAGGATATACGAACCCAACATTGTAACCCGCTTTCTTTGACATTATGGCGGAGGTCTCTGCGATGGCAATGCCAATCGGGTATTCACCCTTCTCAACAAGGCTTGAAACCTCTAGACTTCTGGCCGCCCATTTCCCAACGTTGACTGCTAGTCTTCGCCAGTAGGTCCAACCTTTGGCGTCTCCTCTCGACTGCAGAATTATCTCAAGATCCATGTGAAGCCCACCAGACCTGGCGGGTGTCGTCATGATAATCTGCCCTTTGTATTTCGAGTCTAGGAGATCATCCCAAGTCTTGGGTTCAGGCAGGTTCAGCTTCGCAAGTAGATCCCTATTAGTCATTATTCCGGGGCAGTAGTAGCTTACAGACATCCAATGTCCTTTGGCATCCTTTAACGCGAAACCTTGAAAGTCAGCCGGGAGTTGATCCCACTCTTGGCTAATGTATGGTTCCAACAATCCCGCCGAAGTTAGTTCAGGATAGTATGGATACTCGCCACCCCAGAAGACATCTCCGTCAGGTTTGCCGGCCCACGCTTGGACCTTGGCGTATAGTTCAGGTGAACTGCCGGGTATGAGCTCCACCGCGATTTCGAGCCCTCTCTTGTCCTTCACATAGGCCTTGAAAGCTGCTGCCACAGGGTCAATCGAGGCCTTTGAGATCGGGCTTACTAAGACCAATTTGTTCTCAATCTCTCCATGCACCGGAGTCAAGGTTGCGAAGAACATCGGAAGCAGTAGAAGACTCAGAAGTGGAACAGTCCTCTTCAAATCATTTCCTCCTTCTTGAATTTGGTTTTTAATCGAGATTCACCCATCCTCTCATCCATCTTGCTCTTTCGAGCCGAACTGAGAAAGGGCCTCAACAGGTTCTTACTATTTGCGGTGCAAATCCCGTCAAGTGGCAAAAGCCACATCAAGATCAGCTCTAGGAATCGAACAGACACATAGAACCGTTCCATCACAAATCCATAGTCCCTAACAAGAACTTGAAACGTCAAGAGAGGTTTCCAGACGGTTAGGCATCGATGCTTGCCCAGCCACTCCGCTAATATCAAATGTGGACGGCGCGACCAAAGACCAAACCTGATGATCAATACTCGGCTTCGAATCCAAAAGTTGGTGGACCGGGCGTGCACTGAACTGATAGGTACAGATCACCATCTTCACGTCAAGCGTAGCGTGCGTGCTTAGGCTGTGAGTAGCTTCTTTTTCGCTATGACTTTCTCTATGTCTTTCTTGGCGCCTATTTTCTCGAAGATTTCTAAGGCTTGGTTGAGGAGGCTGTGAGCCTTCTCCCTGTCATCTTCCTGATCTCTTTCGAGATAGGCCCGAGCGTATTCGCAGAGGACCATTCTAGCGAAGATGTATGGATTCCACTGCCGTACATCTAGCGCCTCCCAGTTCTGAAGACTCGATTCGAAAAGCTTGATGGATTCCTCCCATTTCTTCTGAGCACGAAGCACCATTGCCTTCAATGTGTTCGTGATGGCAGCGAGTTCTTCATCCGCCGCTTCAACGGCTGACTTGCGAAGGATATCGATCTGATTGTCTGCCTTGTCGATTTCTCCAAGCTCTATGTACGCCGGAATCACCCATGAAGCTTCGGACAGCACCAGAGGGTCTTTTTCCGCCCCGGCTTTCTCTAGGTGCGCAGATCGTTTTTCAAACCACTCTACTGCCTTGACGTATTCTCCTCTGCAGAGACATAACCATCCGAAGACTGACATGATATTTGACATTAGTTGAAAGGCCTTTAACCTCTGAGCAATGCTCCACGATTCCTCAAGGCATTGCTGACTCTTCTCCCACTCTCCAAGGACCAAGTGAGCATATCCAGACATGTACAGTCCGATGGAAATGTTGGCCAACTGACCAGCCTTCCTAGCCAGTGCAAGAGTCTCCTCCAAAAGTGAAAGTGCCTTGTCAATGTTTCCTGCGACGATCATTCTTTCAGCCAGATTCCCGGCAATCCTTGATCGGTACCAGATGTCACCTATCTTTCCAGCCAGCTCGTATCCTTTCTCAAGAGGCTCTCTTCTTTGTCTTCGAGGAAGCGACATCGCAAGATTGTTGTATGCCCCTACAGCCACTTCTAGATAGTTGTTGTCGAGAGCTATTTTCAACGCTTTCTCTTCATAGTCTATAGATTTCTTCACATCCCCGCGGTGGCGGATGATTACTCCCAGCATGCGGTACGAATCCGCGACAACACCTTGGGCGTTGAGTCTTTCAGCTAACCTAATCGCCTTTTCAGTGGAAGAACGAGCCGCATCAAAGTCTCCGACATACCATTGCATCCATGCCCTATCGAAGTAGAGACTTGCCAGTTCAACACTTTCAGGCAAGGCTTCCAAGAGGTTCAAGGCTTCTTGGCAATGCTCTTCCGCCTTCTCCTTGTCATCCATCATATAGAAGAGAACCTTTGCAATCTTCCGGTGGATGCCTGAAAGCTTCTCTTTCTCATCAAGCTTCTTCCAGAGTAGTAGCGCCTCGTTCCAATGCTTCATCGAGGCGTCGTGTTCTCCCAAAGCCTCTTTGGCGTCTCCCAGCTTCTCCAAAACGTAGCCTTTCTTCTGCGGTTCACCTTCCGTCTCTTCGAGTAGGCTTAACGCAGACTGGAAGTAAGTGGAAGCCTCGCCATGGGCGTAGACCTTCACAGCCTTCTCCCCAGCCCTCAAAAAGTAGTCAAGTGCCTTGGCTTTGTCGCCTCCCTCCAGAAACTGATAGGCAAGCTCCGCTAAGTGCTCATCAATCTTGTTAGCGTATGCCTTCTCCAATGCGTTTCCTACGACATCGTGAAGCCGCCTATGCATCAAAGGGCTGACTTCCTCATGCACAACATCCCTTACGATAGCGTCAGCAAAGGAACAAGCATCTTCTCCACGAACGACTCTCGCCTTAATCTGCCCCGTCTTGATCATCTTTTCCAGTAGGTCGACTAGCTTGTTCTCTTCAAGGCCAGTGACTCCACGCAAGGCCTCAAAACTGAAATCATATCCAACAAAAGAAGCCATGGTCAGCAGGTTACGGCACTCGTCATCTAGCCGACCTATCCGCGCCTTCACAACACCCTTAACGGTCTCCGGAAACTCTATTCCTGAGACTTCTTGGATCTTCCATCGACTTCCCTCACGAAGGATGAGTTGTTCTTCCCTCAGAGACTTTACTACTTCTTCAACAAAGAACGGATTACCTCTTGTCTTCTGGTAGACCAGCTCACAGAACTCCTTTGGAAGATCATCTTGCTCCAGAATCTGCTTGATCATCTCCGTAACATCGTTGAGAGACATGCGTTTCAATGGGACAGCTTGAAGAAGGCGCTCCCTGTTCAATTCAGCTAGCACTGGGGACAGGGGATGCTTCTCATCGACCTCGCTATCTCGATAGGCGCCAAGAAGGAGTAGCGGCTCCCTTGAGACGCCACGAGCCAAATAATGCGTCAGCAGAAGCGAACTCTGGTCAGTCCACTGTAAATCGTCAAGAACCACAAGCAACGGCGCTTCCTTGGAGATGTTGGTGATGAACTGTGAAACTGCTTCAAAGAGCCTGTCACGTTCATGCTCGGGATCTATCTGTATAGACTGGGGGATTGCTCCAAGCCTCTGCCTAAGATCAGGAACGAGCTTGAGGACTTCACCCGGATAGAAACCAATCACTCGATACAATTGCTCAGCCGTGGAACCCTGTAGGTAGTCTCTGATCACTTCGCTCCAGAGAATGTAAGGAGGAATACCCGTCATAGTCAGCAGGGCTGGACATCTCCCGTAAAGCACATTCATCCCGCGGAGACGCGCATAGGCTCCAAGTTCCCTCGTCAACCGTGTCTTGCCGATTCCAGCCTCTCCTCGTAGGAAGAGAAGCCCGCCTTCGCCTCGAACCGTTCTGTCAACAGCCTCCCTAAGACGATTCATCTCCTCAACCCTGTCTATGAGTTGAATCTCCTTTCTGGCGATGGGGCGCGGACTTGGAACAACTGGAATAGGCTTCTGAGTTGGTGGAGCAGTCTCTCTCAGCGATTGTTCAGCGACATCTCTGAACACTTTGAGCAGATCAGCAGCAGACCGGTACCTCTTCTCTGGGTCTTTCTCCAGAAGCTTCATTACACATTCAGACAACGCAGGCGGAACCACTGGATTCAACCTGTCCGGCGAGACTGGATAGTCGTGAATATGGCTGAAGATTATCTTTACAGAGTCCTCTCCAGCAAAGGGAGGCTTGCCTGTGACGGCTTCATAGAGAACTGCGCCCAGAGAGTATAGGTCGGACCGAGCGTCAGCACCTTTCCCCAACGCTATTTCAGGAGCTACGTAGGCGACTGTGCCCACAATCACTCCCTCTTGCGTCTGGCGCGGTTGGCCAAGCATTTTTGCGAGGCCGAAGTCCATGAGCTTGGCTACGCCATCTACGGTGATCATGATGTTCTCAGGCTTCACATCTCGATGCAGGATGCCCTGAGAGTGCGCATATTGAAGCGCGCTGCAAACGTCCATACTGACTCTTAGAACAGTAGGTATGTCGCATTTTCCTTCCGGAGATGATTCGATCAGATCGCGGAGGCTATGGCCCTCCACGAACTCTAATACGAAGAACTGTTTCCCGTCTTCCTTGCCAATGTCATGGATGGAGACGATGTTTGGATGGTTGAGTTTGGCTACTGACTGTGCCTCGGTCATGAAGCGCGAATAGGCTCCTCCAGTCGTGACGGGGTTCTTGAGCATCTTGATGGCGACGACACGATTCAGAGTGGTGTCTCTGGCTTTGTATACGATTCCCTTCCCGCCTTCACCTAGCTTCTTCAGAACGGCGTATCTACCGTTCTGCAGATGTTCAAGAGACGACAATTAACCCCGCCAGTTTAACCCCTAAGCTAAACTGCCTCTCCCCGTTCTTAAGAGTGCCTACTCGAAAAGCAGCCTCTAGATTGCTAGGAGTTTCATAACGGAGCATAAGTGTTAACTACTGACCGTGACCGATCGGTAGTCCACCACTGTTGTAGCGATCGAGGTTCTATCATCATGAATGAGAAGCCAGTCTCCGCTGAAGAGAAGCGTTCACCTGGAAGGCTTGTCCTGGCCTCACTTGTTGTTTCCCGCTTTGCAACTCAGCCTTCAGGCATCTTAACGGGGCTTCTTCTGATCGACATCGGGCTCACGTTCGAATGTCCCGTCGGCGTTATGGGACAGATCCGAACTGCCTCTTCTATGGCGGCTCTCATCTTCGCATTGCTTATGGGCGCCCTCAGTGTCCGGTTCAATCATAAATCGTTGCTTGTGATGGGCCTTCTGCTCCTTGGCATCTCAGGTCTAGGTTCCGGGTTCGCTACGGATTTCGTCATGATGCTCGCATTCTATTCCATAACAGGCCTAGGGGTAGCCATGGCCACTCCAATGGGTCTTACATTAGTCGGAGAGCATTTCCCTCTTGAGAAGCGGCCTGGCGCGATTGCATGGATTCTGACTGGTGCGGCCGTGTCATATTTCATTTGTGCACCAGCCATTGGCTTCATCGCAGGCCTAGGAGGATGGCGCCTAGCCTTCTTGGGATTCGTGTCACCCATTTGCGCGGTAGCTCTTCTGTTGGCCGCTAAAGGCCTGCCCGCCATGTCTGGAAAGCAGCACCCCGCGATAAGCCCAAGAAGTTATTTCGAGGGTTTCAAAAGAGTCTTCTCGAACAGATCTGCTGACGCCTGCTTGGCCGGTACTGCACTCTCATTCGCTGCTTGGCAAGCCCTTCTTCTGTACAGTTCATCATTCAATAGGCAACGATTCCTAGTGTCCACAGGTTTCGCAACCGTCTTGCTCATGGGGGCAGCTGCATTCTTCACTGTGGGTAACCTAGTTAGCGGTCGATTTATCAAGAGATTTGGGAGGAAGCCTTTCACTGTTCTTACTGCCCTACTCACCGGCATATTCGTAATCTCTTACACTAACGTGCCCAATCTGTGGCTTTCTGTGGCTCTTGGCTTTCTAGGTAGTTTGTTTTCAGGTATGAGATTTACAGCGTCGAATAGTCTAACTCTTGAGCAAGTTCCAGGATTCCGTGGCACGATGATGTCGGTAAGCACGGCAGCTGATTCTGGAGGTGCAGCCCTTGGAGCAGGAGTTGGAGGATTGGCGCTCCTATTGTTCGGCTATGAGGGTATGGCTATATCTCTCGGGGTGATGGGTATCGCATCGGCCATAGTTTTTCAGCTCCTAGCAATAGACCCCACGAAAATTGAGACACAGACACGTTCCTGACCCTCTGAGAATTGTCGAGTCCCAAGGATTCGCCTATCTCAACGTAACGAAATGGCGCGGCCGCCGGGCCTCAAACCGCTGGCCCAGCAATTTTGTGTGTGCTAGTTCACGTGTTCCTTCTGAGCAAAAGCCCGCTTTGACGATGTCCACTGAACTATAAGTTCAAATTATCCGCTTTCCGGAAGCGATCTAAACCTTGTGCCTGTGCAAATTCGATGAAGTGGACCGGGCGTACACTGAACTATAAGTACAGATCACCAACCCTATGTCAATTGTCGGGAGTGCATCCGCTGGACTGTCAGCATCCCACGTCAAGAAACGGTGACTAGCTGCATTTCACACAGACGGCGGTAGAGTTCGTTGTTCTTTTCTAGGTATTCGTGGGTGCCGCTATCTTGAACCTCACCGTGATCAAGGACGACTATCCGGTCGGCATCGCGGACGGTGCTCACTCTGTGAGTGACTATTATGATGGTCCTATTGCTCATCTCGGCCTTCAGCGCGTTCTGGATGAGCTGTTCTGTGTATGGATCTACACTGCTGGTGGCTTCATCTAGAATGAGTATCCTAGGGTCTGCGATGAGGGCTCTGGCGAGACATACGAGTTGGCGCTGGCCGTAGCTGAGACCTCCGCCGCGCTCGCTAACCTCCTCGTCATAGCCATTGGCTAACCTAGTAATTGGTTCATGGATGCCAACGAGTTTGGAGATACGGATCATATCGTCGTCGCTGGCATCCGGTCGGCCAAATTTGAGGTTGTATCTAATAGTTCCTTGAAAGAGATAGGGCTCTTGCAGGACAATGCTGACGCAACGTCTAAGTGATTTGAACTTCACGTTTCGGAGATCCGCACCATCTATGGTCACTGTACCAGACTCTGGATCGTAGAAGCGTCCGATCAGGTTGATTATGCTAGATTTCCCAGATCCGGTAGGTCCGAAAATGGCAAGCCGTTCTCCAGGCCGTGTCCTGATCGAGACGTCTTTGAGTACTGGTTGACCCTTGACATAGCTGAACTTCACATCTCGAAGTTCGACAATTCCTTTTCCTTCAGGGACGCCTATCGCGTCCAGTGCTTCTTTGACTTCAGGTTGAACATCGAGGACAGCGAAGATACGCTCGGCTCCAGCCAGAGCACTCTGAATCTCTCCATAGAACGTTGAGATGTTCTGGATAGGGTCCAGCAGGCTTGTACTGTATTGGCTGAAGGCGATTAAGTCACCTAGAGTGCGTGTGGCTCCGAGGACCTGTTGGCCTCCGACGAGCCAGATGAGGGCGCTGATGAGGGCGGTGAAGAAGTTTACAACCCCATCATATGTATTAGCAATCGTTTCTGCTTTGATCTGAGCCTTCATGTTCTCCTCGTTCACTCTGTCAAACTCAACAAGAGACCTTTCTTCCTGAGCCATCGCTTTCGTCACCTTCGCACCGAACATGAGATCTTGCACCTTTCCGGTCATGGAAGCAATGTTCTGCCGAGCTATCCTCCAGTTCTCGCGAACATACTTCTGAAGAGTCCGCGTAACCACAGCGATAATGGGAGCTATGGCAATGGTTACGAGCGCAAGTTGAATGTCCAAAAGAAACATGGCGCCCACAATGGCAAGTGCACTCAGCAGATCAGCAACTAGGCCCAACATGCCGGAAGAGACAAGCTTCTTCAGCGCCTCAGCATCATTAGTCACTCTGGATACTAACATGCCAGTGTTGCCATACTCGAAGAAGCTCTGGCTCAGTTTCTCCAGATGAAGGAAAAAGTCGGCACGTATATCAGCAATGACGTTAAGGCCCAGTCTATTGATTGAGTATTCTTGGAGGCTCATCACCATCCAGAGCGCGGTTCCAACAGTGATGTAGAGGAACCCTGCGGCGAGAATCAGATGCCAAATGTCAAGCGGTCTACCTCCGCTTATGGCGTATGCTAGAGATCTGATGATTTCAGCAAATTGCCTTCGACTCTCGGTCGGTTTCCCGCTGATGATTTGGTCTAATGTCACTTTGTAGATGTAGGGACCGGTCAGGAGCAGAAGTGTTTTCGCAATTATAAGTAGCCCTACGGTAGCCATCTGGGTTTTGTGGCGCATCATGTACTCTTGGATAATTCTCCTCACTAGGCTCAAGTCGCTGAACTGGCGTTCAGTCAACTCCAAGGAGCCCACATCGTACCTGCCAGAGTATTCAGCCATCAGCCGTCAACCTCTTGGCCTAGAACGAGAGCTTGCGATTCTATCAGAAGGCGATACTTCTCACTCTTCTCAAGCAGCTCGATGTGCTTGCCGACGGCAGCGACTCTCCCGTTGTCTATAACCACTATCTTGTCGGCAGACTCGCATGTCGAGGCACGCTGGGTGATGATTAACGCTGTCCTCCCTTCGAGCAGGGTGTCAATTGCTTTTCTGATCAAGACCTCTGTCTCTGCGTCAACGTTACTAGTTGAATCGTCAAGAATCAAGATTTTAGGGTCAGTGAGCAGGACGCGGGCTATCGCGACTCTTTGCCTCTGCCCACCACTCAAGGTGAGTCCTCTTTCTCCAACCACCGTGTCATAGCCTTTCGGAAGCGAGATGACATAGTCGTGGATCTGAGCCGCCTTCGCGACAGCCTCCACTTCCTCGTTTGAAGCGTCTGGCTTTCCGAATGCGATGTTGTCACGAATCGTTGCAGAGAAAACATAGATGTCTTGCAGCACTATGCCAATTTGGCTCCGAAGCGACCTTAAAGATGCTTGACGGATGTCACGTCCGTCGATGAGCACCTGACCATCGGTGGCATCATAGAATCTGGGAACTAGCTCGGTGAGGGCGCTCTTGCCTGAGCCGACGAATCCGATAATGGCGGCTTTTTCCCCGGCCTTGATGTTTAGGTTGACATCTCTGAGCGTTTCGCCAGAGCCACCATAACTGAAGAAGACGTTCCTGAACTCGATATCTCCTTTGAGTCTGGGAAGAGTGACAGGGTTATTCACTTCTGGTACATCTCTTCCAACATCTATCACCTCGAAGACACGACGTGCGCTAACCATCGCATCTTGATAGTAATCGATGAGCCGGGCATACATCCTGACTGGGCCCACCAGCTGAGTGAAGTAAGTGCCAAAGAGGACTAGCTCGCCAAGAGTCAAGGTACCAGCAAGAACTCTGACCCCCCCAAATATCAGAACCAGCGCTACGCCAATGGCTGTGATTACTGTGTTCGATGGCGTGTAGAGGGCCTGTAATGTGGCCGTCTTGAGGCTTTTCTCCACATAGCTTTGGTTCTCTTTCTCAAATCTGCCAGCGAACGCCGTCTCCTGCCCGAAACCTTTGATGAGTTTCTGTGCTGTTATTCCTTCAATCAAGACTGAGTTGAGCGAGTCGAACTGACTTCTGGTCGCAGTCATCAGCGGGCGGACTTGGCTCGTGTAAAGACGTATTGATACGAAAATCACTGGTAGTGGTAGACAGGTGATAAGCGTTAGGCCTGAGTTAATCGTGAAAAGAACGTAGAGAGCTAGGCCCAATTGAAGGGTCATTCTGAAGGCCTCTCTAACTGTTTCGGAGTAGAAGAGATCGATGGCGTTCATGTCGCTTGTAACATGGCTGATGATCTGGCCGGTTCGGACCTGTCCGAGATAGCTGAATGACTTGTTTATGAGGGCCTCGTAGAACTCGCGACGCATGATTCGCAGAATGCTTTGGCTAAGGATGCCGCGAAAGGTCCGGTGTATGACGAAGAACACGCTGCGCAAGATGCCTGCCAGAATTATCAGACTACACAAAATCATCAGTAGCGTGAATCTATCGGTGATACCAGCCCAAGTCTGCATGAGGTCGAAGAACCAGTTGGTTCGTCCAGGAACCGGAACGAGAACAAAGTCAATTATGAGCATCACCAGTAGCGGTGCGACAAGAGTGTAGATGCCCTCTCTGCCTATGGCGGTGACATTTACAAGTATGTAGGTGCCAAGGAGAGGCCTGATGTAACCAAGGAGCCGCTTCGTCAGCTCCCAGCTTCTGGGATTGTAGCTATTCTTCATGTAAAACATCGTTTCCGTCGAATATCGCAGATGTGATTTTCTATGAAATGGAAAACGCGTGGCCGCGCGAGCATGTGCTCCTCGGTATCCACTCAAGTTCCATGTGAATTTCGAGCTTATGATTCTCCTTTGCATACAAGAATTTCAGTGCTATTGGATCTGTTGGTATTATGTGAACCTTCTTCTTTCCTGTAACTGGTAAGAGCTTTGTGATCTCGATTTCTTTGTCATGCAAGGCCCCACCAAGTCCGATCAGAAATTTGGACAGCTCCTCTTTGCCGATTTCACTTCTGTGTCTGAATATTGACTTGTGGGTCTCTCGATAAGTCTCTAGAATCTCAGTCATCTTGGTCCAATAGGCCATTGTTTGAGACAACTCAATCTGCCCCTTCTCTGTCAAAGCATAGTGTTTGCGGTCGGGAGCTTCTTCTCGAAACTCAATTCGACTCGTAACTAGTTTGTTGCTTTCGAGTTTTTCTAGCGCAGGGTAGATTGTGCCTGTCTTCGGTTTCCAGTAGCCTGAGAATCTCTTTTCAAGCTCCCTGATGAGCTCGTAGCCGTACATGGGTCTCTCGGAAAGTAGAAGCAGTAGCCACAGTGAGACGGCTCCTACTTTCATACCGCGAGGCATCAGTCGTGACATCGCAAACCATCTTTTCTGCTGTGAGTTAGCCTTATATGGATAGATCTTCTACTTAAGTAGATAATCTACTGTTGGTGAGCTGGTTGAAATGGATAACTCGTAGTCATGCGATGGTGGACAGGATTGCCTGTCCGTGGCTGATTAGGAAATTTGTGGATTCTCAGGCTGAGTTCATCTATGTTCCGGCAAGTCAAGTCCTGGCCAGAGCGAAGGAATTAGGCGCCATCCCCTACGATGCGAAGGATATTGAACTTGGGCATCGTGGCGACAAGTGTTCCTTTGACGCTATCATGGAGAAGTACGAGCTAAAGGACCCTGCCCTGCTGGAGATGGCCAAGATAGTTAGGGGAG
>Ga0209725_1000057_pt1 | contig 61376 bp, 61 predicted proteins | sample I18A1metaG_FD_184145 | JGI IMG/M metagenome (GOLD analysis project Ga0209725, IMG submission 184145) | Lake sediment bacterial and archeal communities from Gulf of Boni, Indonesia to study Microbial Dark Matter (Phase II) - ​I18A1 metaG... | ecosystem: Environmental > Aquatic > Freshwater > Lake...
CGTCCAAGCGGTCATAGTACTCAGCGACATGTCTCCTCTTGTGGCGCATTCGTTTTAGCGGCTCCCATTTCTTCGCGCGCTGCAATTCAGCTATTCGACCGTTCAGAAGATCTAGGCGATGCTTCCTAGCGCCGTCCCCTATGACGGAGAGATCCCCGCGGCCCAGCTGTCGGGTAGGCTTGAGCAACACGGTTGCCATAGCCCTCCTGACACCGAGGTCGACTCCCCTCACCAAGCGGACTGGGTGTGTAGGCACCTCGTACTTCACGCAGATGTGCGCGTAGTATCTGTCGTCGCGCTTGACGAGCTGGAAGTCCAGTACGCGGCTCTTCCTAAGAAGATCAAGATGGTATTTAGCTGGGTTCAATGGAACTGCAATGCGCTGGCGTTTCTTCAGGGTTGAGAGGCGGATCACGTATGGTGAGAGCTTCATGCGCTTAGAGGATTCCAGACGGCCCGTCCTCACATCTATCCTTACCGGCACCTTGCCGTTCAGGCCGTTGCGGAATGGCCTTTGCGGTTCGCGCTCTAGAAGCTTCTGGCGCCATCTGCCCTTCGCGTGGCGAAGCTGCCCTTCCCATTCTTCATGTTGCCCGCCGTAGCTGCGCCACATCCACAGGGCTTGGTTGCCACATTGCTGAGCGTACGCCGCGTTCAGATTCGTAAGAGCCCTGATCCGCGCAAGATCCTTCTTGGAGAAAACTTCGTTCGCGTATTCCCCCTCGTGAACATGAATATCACGTTTCTCGATCAGTTTCAAGAACAACCAGACGCAGTACGTATGTCTTGCCGTTACTCTGTCCAGAATCGAGAGCTTCCGCTTCGTCAAGGCATAGTGAACTGGCACGCGGAGGGTCTTGGTGACTTCCAACTCGACACTTCAATTGAGGCTTGGAGCTTAAAGCGTCGAGAGAGCAATGAAAGTAAACATGTTCGGTGCAAACAGGCCAATTTTCGGCGAGCCTAAGTGAACGTGATGAAGCTGAGAGATTTCGTCGCGGCCTACGGGCAACCTTACTCAGGCATGTTAGGCATCGATCTGAAGTCCAAGAGGAATGAGGGTATTGTCAAGTGGTTCCTCGCCGCGATCCTGTACAGCAAGCCGATCAGAGAGAGCTCCGCAACTCGGACCTACCAATGCTTCGAAAAACAAGGAATCACGACGGCCAGGCGTATTGTAGCCGCAGGATGGGACAGGCTCGTCAGCATCCTCGATGAAGGGGGATACACCCGTTATGACTTTAGCACGGCCGACAAGCTCTTGGAGGTCTTTGGCAATCTCGAGAAGCTGTACGGCGGCGATCTAAACAGGCTTTACGAAGCCTCGGCGGACGCGGCCGAGCTTGAGGCGAACTTGAGGAGGCTCGGAAAAGGGATCGGCAACACCACTGTCTCCATATTCCTCAGGGATATGACACGCATCTGGCCGAAGGCAGAGCCAAGACCTACTCCGCTCGTGGCAATAGCACTCAAAAGGCTAGGTATCACGGATCTCAAGCAGCATGCGAAAGAACGTCGAATAGACCCTGTTCGACTAGAGACGGCGCTCGTCAGATACTCGAAACTCTTTCTCAAGAAAGGGAAGAGAATGAGAATAGTAGCCTAGGACGGAACGGCGTTCCCAAGCTTCCTAGGCTTCATGTCTTTCCAAGAGAACCTCATCGTTGTCACGGACTCTCTTGAAAGCAGCCGGATCGCCGACAACTCTGGCGAAGACATTGACAGGGCTGTACGCTCGTGGCTCCCCGTGCTTGCTGACGGGAGTTGCCCCGAAAAAGATGCACAAAGCCTTACCAGGCGGCCAATACGCGATGCTGCCTACTTCTACCTCGGCCCTTGATTTCTCCTCCTTGAGATCCACAGGAATTGAGAAGTAGATCTCGTCGCCCCACTTGTTCGCATTTCCCTTCATGGGCAGACTCGCCCAGATAGCCTCCGCAGTCTTTGGGTTTTCTCCCGTGACCAGCGCCTCGATGGCGCCGATGGCCTTCGTTCGTATTCTCATCCGTCGCTCCATCTGGATCACCGGTCGGAAGTTTGACTAGTCGTAGTATTCGAGGCCTAAGTGTGTGATCAGTTCTTCTCCACGGAGATACCGCAGGGTATTCTTGAGTTTCATCAGTTGGATGAAGAGATCGTGTTCAGGGTAGAGACCCGGCGCAGTCATCGGACTCTTGAAGTAGAAGCTCAACCATTCTTGAATTCCCTTCATGCCACTTCGCTGCGCTAGATCCATGAAGAGCGCCAAGTCCAGCACGACCGGCGCAGCGAGTATGGAATCACGGCAGAGGAAGTTGATCTTGATCTGCATCGGGTAGCCGAGCCACCCGAAGATGTCGATGTTGTCCCAGCCCTCCTTGTTGTCGCCTCGCGGCGGATAGTAGTCGATTCTGACTTGGTGCCTGATGTCTCCGTACAACTCCGGGTACAAATCGGGCTGAAGTATGTACTGCAAGACTCCTAGCTTGGACTCTTCTTTGCTCTTGAAACTTTCAGGGTCGTCCAGTACCTCCCCGTCCCGGTTGCCTAGAATATTCGTCGAATACCAGCCCCGGACGCCAAGCATTCGCGCCTTGAATCCCGGCGCAATAATCGTCTTCATCAGCGTCTGGCCAGTTTTCAGGTCCTTGCCGGCTATGGGTACCTTGTTGCGTTTTGCCATCTCTACTAGAGCGGGTGTGTCGACGCACAGGTTCGGAGCTGCGTTCGCGAAGGGAACCCCAGCTGCAAGAGACGCGTAGGCGTATATCATCGACGGGGATATCTCCGGCGAATTGTCTTCGAGCGCTTTTTCGAAGGCCGTGATGTTCATGTGTTCGGACTTGACAACGGTGTGTGCTTCGGTGGAACCGCACCAGATCATCACCAGCCTCGAGGCGCCCGTCGTTGTCTTGAACTCATCTACGTCTGCCACTACTTGATCTGCAAGGTCTTTCTTGTTACGGCCAACTTTCACGTGTGTTCCGGTGAGACGCTTGACCCATCTCTGATCAAAAGCGGCCTTCATCGGCTTGACGGCCCGAAGCGGCTTCTCCAGACTCTTGAGTAACGTTTGATCGAGAACAGCAGCCTTAGATGCAGCCACGAATGCGTCATCCGGAAAAATGTCCCAGGCGCCAAAGACGAGGTCGTGCAGGTCCGCCAGAGGCACAAAGTCCTTGATGAGCGGAGTCCTTCTCTCAGTTCGCTTTCCGAGCCTTATCGTTGCCATTTGGGTTAGACTGCCGAACGGCTTGGAGAGTCCAAGCTTTACAGCTTCGACACCGGCTATCAACGTTGTACTGACAGCTCCGAGACCGACCAGCATCACGCCAAGCTTGCCCGCCGCCTCACCGATCTCTAAGCCCTTACCCAACTTGCAGCACCAGAGACGTCCAACCGAACCGATCTGTCACGTAATTCACCTTTGTGGTCGTAGCACGTCTCAGACGCAGGGCCCGAGAGCACCTCACCCAGAATGCCGCGCAGTGTCTTTACGCCTATTCTCCTAGACTCAGCAGGTAAGATGGAGAGCCGCTAGGACTCGCTTTGATTTTGACAGGGTGTTGAAGAGTTTGCAAGCTTTCTCGGTCCTTTCCACGAGCAATTCGATGCCTTTGCTTTGAAGATAGTTCTTGGTTTCTCCAGCCACTTTCATCATCCCTGCATATCCTGTTCCGACAACGGCGACTTCAGGCAGAAACTCCTCCAGAACGGCTCTCATGTCTGAGACGTGTAGCACATGTCCTTCTTTTCTCCGCCAGTTTGCGTGGATCTTGTCACCCGTGATTATGACGTCGCTCGTGTATTGGCTGCCGTTGATTACAATGCTTCCGAAATCGTAAGACTCGATCAATCTTTCCAAGCCTGCTCGATCATGAGCTTCAGGTCAGAGCTCGATAAGGTGACTAAGCGACTAACGGCTCTACTGTAGCCTTCTTGCGCTTGCGTCTCACGGACTCCACGATAGACAGAAACTCGACCTCACTGAGCAGTTCAACGCCGCTGTCGCAGTAACGTCCTGTTCTTCGCTCGATCTCGCGATCTATCTCCTCGCGTTCTTCGTGTGTCGTCTCAATGCCCAACCTGCGCAGCCATTCTCTAACTTTGATGCTCATGAGCGGGACCCCTTTCCGTTTTCAAGACATTCCATGCGTTTCTTCGGGACCACCGTTCCTTCAATCTCCTGAGAAAGGAGGATGCAGCACAAACATCGCCAAGAAATAGAACGCCAGCAGGGCGATGGGGGCCAACTCGACTACCAACAAGATCAAGAGAATGTTCAGTCTCCTCGTTGCTCGTCTCAGGTCCTCTTCGAGGCTCAAATCTCTCGCCATCCCCATTAGGCAAGACCATGTCTAGCTTGTATTGCCACGGATGTAAAGAATGCTGAGGCACCTCACGACCGCGGGCCCAGCCCGCCCAGTCAGGCCTTTCACATGCTATTTGCTCTGTCAGGTAGAAGTAATATTGAACCTCACCATCTTGCGTGGTCGTGTGCATTATGGACGATTCTGGCTACGAGCTGTTGGCCCTGTACGGGTTTTCAGCCAAGTACCCGAGCAACGCTCGCCTTGAACTCAACCCCAAAACTAGGAGGGAGAAAGGCGACTTGGTCTTCCATCTTGAGGAGGGCCTCAAGATCTTCCTGTCATGGGGAAGCCTGCAAGAGGCGAGAAAGCGATACGCCACGGCGGCTGGGCAGGCCTCTGATAGCGTTCAACGCTCAGTTGCGAGCGGACGCGGAAAACTGGACGGAACACCAGAGACTAAGAATCTGAAGATCCGCGGCCACGACGCAGTCTACACCCACGCGAGAATGCTCTTCGAGCGAGGGGGATTCCCGTTCGGCAGGCGTCTCTTGACCCAAGACGCATACGCTATGCACGTGCACTGCGAGGATTCGGGGAGGTATTACGTAGTCTATGCTTTCTCGCGGCCTGAGGTGTCCGAGCGACTAGCCAAGATCTTTGAGCCGATGATGTCCTCTTTGAAATGCCACTCAACCTAGACATTGAGTTTAGACCGCTACCCGAGGCTGTCACCGCAGGCACAAAGCCCGTCTGTAGACGACCCTAGGCAAGACTTCAAAAACGGATTTTGGGAGACAAGAAGCGAGGCCGCATACGATGAAGCCGAAGGTCTATGTCACACGCCTAATTCCGGAAAAGCCGCTGGAGAGACTCGGAGAGAATTCGGACTATCGCATTTGGGAGGGGGAGCTTCCAGTCCCACGTGACGTGCTCCTAAGAGAAGTCTCTACAGTGGATGGACTTCTTTCGCTTCTCACTGACAAGATAGACGCCGCGATCATGGACGCCGCCCCAAAGTTACGAGTCATCAGCAATATGGCTGTAGGATTCGACAATGTAGATGTCAAGGAAGCTACCAAGCGCAAGATCATTGTATGCAACACGCCCGGCGTTCTCACAGATACCACCGCTGACTTTGCGTTTGCCCTCCTGCTTGCCGCTGCGCGGCGTGTCGTTGAGGGTGAACGAGTGGTTAGAGCGAGAAAGTGGAAGACCTGGGGACCTATGATACTGCTCGGTCAAGATCTGCACCACGCGACACTTGGCATAATCGGACTCGGGCGGATAGGAGCCGAGGTTGCCAAGAGAGCAAGAGGCTTCGACATGAAGATCATCTACTACGACACGGTCAGACGGCCTGACCTCGAGAAGACGCTAGACTTGGAGTTCAGAGACCTCAATTCCCTGCTCGCAGAGTCAGATTTCGTGACAATTCATTGTCCGCTCCTTCCCGAGACGTATCACCTGATCGCGGAAGAACAGTTCAAGATCATGAAGAAGACGGCCATACTGGTCAATAGTGCTAGGGGACCGATAGTGGACCCAAAGGCACTTTACAGCGCGCTACGTGACCGACGGATTGCGTACGCCGCACTTGACGTAACCGAGCCGGAACCGATACCGCCAGACGATCCCCTGTTGACGCTTGAGAACATCGTCATCGCTCCTCACATCGCCAGCGCTTCAGTCGCAACACGCACGAAGATGGCTATGATGGCAGTTGATAACCTACTCGCGGCAGTCAGGGGAGAAAGACCGCCTCACATTGTCAACCCGGAAGTGCTGACCAAGTAGCTCGCGCACTTCAATCGAAGCGAGACTCTCAGACCTCACAGCTTACCTCGCAGCGGGGCCATTCTCTTCATGCTATTGTTCACAAAGTTCGAAAGCTATTCCACCAGTTGTCTCGGGTTTGGAGAAGATTATCCTTACGCCGTGGGCCCCGACCTTAGGTTTCTCATCAGCAAAGGCTACTCCCTCACTTTTCATCCTATCTACATCGGAATCGATGTCATCCGTGCTCAGAGAGATGTGATGGATTCCCTGACCGTGAGTTCGCAGAAACATACCCAAATGAATCTCAGGATCTTTTGGCTGAAGTAGTTCTATTTCACCGTCACCCACAGGCACAAATGCAACCCGGGCCTTTCCGCCCATAGCATCCTTAATTGCGCTGGGCTTCAAGCCAAAGACTCTCTCGTATAGATTCAACGTTTCATCCAGATCCTTAACAACAACACCGACGTGACTAACCCTCTTGATCATACTGACACCTTCGTAGACGAACAATCGTAGCTGAGCGCACTATGTCAACGTTGGTTTCTTGATTTCCACCTTGGCAAGGTCCTCAAGCACAGTTATGATTCCCGAGTGGTCGTATTCGCCACGGCCTGAAACCTTCATCGCCCCCATCATTTCATGGATCAGGCCGGTAACTGGAAGCGGCACGCCGTACGCGGCCCCTGCCGCCAGAGCGATCCCCAAGTCCTTGTAGTGTAGCTTTGACTTGAAGCCCGGCTTGAAGTCTCTCTTCAACACAAGTGGCCCCCTAACGTCTAGGACACGCATCGCGTATCCGCCAGCAATCACTGTGAGCACAACCTCGGGATCGACTCCTGCCTTTGCGCCGAGCACAAGCGCCTCGCTAGCCGCTTCCAAGACCCCCGCGACGAGAATCTGATTGCACGCCTTGACAACTTGTCCGGAGCCTATGCCTCCGCAGTACACGATGTTCTTGCCCATCGCTTGGAAGACCGGGAGACAATCAGCGAAGACCTCCTTGCTTCCGCCAACCATTATTGTGAGAGTTCCTTCAATCGCACCTTTCTCTCCTCCACTGACGGGCGCGTCGAGAACTCGAACGCCTTTTGCCTCGGCTGCTTCCGCCACCTTCTTCGTGGTGATAGGAGAGATCGTGCTCATGTCGATGTAGGTTGACCCGACTCTGATTCCCTCAAAGACTCCGTTCCGACCGAGCGTAGCGCTCTCCACATCAGGCGAATCAGGGAGCATGGTGATAACCAGATCCGAAATCTCTGCAACTTCTCTGCACGTAGGCACAACTTCGGCGCCCAAGTCCTGTAGTTCCTTGAATCGTCCCCTCTTGCATAATGTCAGCTCGTAGCCTGCCTTAATGAGATTCTTGGACATGGGCGTGCCCATGATTCCGAGCCCAATGAAGCCTATCTTTAGACTCATCTCAATGATCCTCTGAATTCTGGGACTGCGAACCGTCGTGAGTTCTTTAAGCCTAGCGGACACGAGGGCCTAAGGCTGAAACTGCTGACAATATCAAATACTCATCCGACATCGGCGACTGAGCACAACAATACCGACCCTTACAGCGACAGCTTCGCCTTGGAATTGACCGCCGACGAGAGCTCCATAACCGCGCAACGGGCCCCTGAAGCCTAGCAGAATGGCATGCGAGGAACAATCGGAATTACTCATCTGGGCGTTCGCGTCCGGGATCTCGAAGCAGCGGTCATGATCGGTGAGCTGCTCGAAGCAGCGAGCGAAACGACAGCGATCGTCTACGTCGCACACAAGGTCCCTTCGGATATCAGGTATGCGGGAAGACTCGGCAAGAAGCCTTGGAGTATCGTCGTCTTTCGAGATCCCGACGACGTAATCATAGAACTTGTCGAACGATGACTGTGAGAAGGAGATCAGGCGCCTGCGCCGTTGCGCTTGAGTGTGTTCGAGAGAAACGCGATCTGAGCTGCATCTTCAGTCCAATCCGCATACATGAACGCCTCGTACATGTCGCGGCCCACGGCAACAATCCCGTGACCACTCAACAGTGCCGAAAAGACAGCCGGGTCAGAAAAGGCGCTTGTGACGATCTCTGCCAGTTCAGCCGAACCAGAAGGCGCAAACCCGAGCAGCGGCGCTTTCTTCAAGATGAAACGAGCAGGACCCGAAACCATCGGTAGCTCTTGATTCGCAACCGCGTACGAGGTAGCGTACGGAGGGTGCGCGTGCAACACCGCTCCAACATCAGCTCTGGCCTTGTATATGCCCAAGTGGAACCTGAACTCAATTGAGGCCTTTAGGTCACCCTCCACCGGTTTTCCGTCAAGGTCTATAACAACCACGCTGGACTCAGGGTGAAGATCGCTGAATGCCATACTAGTGCCAGTTGACTTGATGCACACGTGATTCGTCCCGGCAATTCTAGCGCTGATATTGGCGCTGCTGCCTGGTGACCATCCCTTCGTCGAGATCAACTGCATTATTCGACAGATCTCGGCCTTCAGTTGCTCGTAAAGTACCCGACCCGCGCCTCTATTGGTTAACATGACCTATATGCACTCTCTCAAGCCAGCTGTAAGGATGTGTGAAGCCACGTTGATGAGGAGCTTAGTGAGATCGAGAACGTAGCGCGCAAGTAGTCTCGTCCTATGTTTCAACTATCACGGAAACAAGAATATTGCGAATTCCTTATTCTTGATAGAATTCCACTATTTTTGCAAGCACAGGTTGCGGTGTCAAGCTGCTCGTCGCACTGCTCATGTAGATTACGCCGGTTCGGAGAATGGGAAAGTCCGACCGTGTCTTGTCCACATCGAGCAAATCGATCGACGGAACCAACTGCATACACTCGTACCTAAACGGGGCGAGAGTGTGTCACATGAAGAACGAACCACGAAGGATAGTCACGTTGCTCACGTCTATTGCATTTCTACCACTGCCAACTTCCGGAAGCGATAAAGAGATTCCGCCAGCCTAAAGTCTCCAGATTCCGAATTCTCCGACTGTCTCGGTCGTTTCGACAGGATTGTACCATCTTTTCTTGGTCCCGATTACTGAGCGCATCTTCCAACCGGTAGTCTTGGGTTCATTGTCGATGATTTCGAGAAGCTTCCCGACCTTTGACGATATGTCGCTCCTCTCAGTCTCGTTGAGGTCGGTCATCTGCGAAACGGCCCTCCGCAAACCCTTCAGGTTCGTTGTGGCAGTATACCAGAAGCCCCAGTCCTTCGAGAGAAGGGATGCGATGCAGCGCGCGTCGATCGATTCGGGCGCCTGTCCGTCGCTCAGGACGTGAGCTCGAAGAAGGACCAGCGTGTCTTTGAGATCCTTCTCAGTGAACGAGACTATCTGCAGCTTCTCAAGAAGAAGATCCGCAAGAGATATCGTCGGCGAGTCCAGTTCAAGTCTGCACCTGAAATCGATTGGATGGTTCGCGGCCAGAAGCTTGTCAAAGAAGACATCGGCCGAGAACCACCCGTCTGGATGGAAGTAAATGTGGCGTTGCGTCGCCGCAGATGACAACGTCGTCTTTCTCTTACGGTAACCGATGGACTCGAAGAACTTACGAAGGGGGTCTCGGAACTTTCCGTATGACATAAAGTCCAAGTCCGTATACTCCTGCTCTCCAAGACCGAGCCTGCTGAGCTTCTTCGCGAATTCGGCAAAGTCTCCAACGTGAAAACGAATTGCCACGCCGCCGATCAATCTCAGGGGTATCTTCTGTTTCGATGCGGCGTCAACGATCTTCTTGCCCTCGTCGAGAAAAGTCTCTGTCGGAACGATTCCTCCCCATTCGGCAGGCATCCTGACAATTCTCTCTTCCGTCAAGCCACGCTGCCCTAGTAAAGAACGTTGGGTGGCGAACGTAAGCGTTGTGGGAAGGCGCAAAGAACCGGGACAAACCCGGCGGAATGCTAGGACATCAGGCGCTCGCGAGCATAGCTATTCAGGTGCTCCTACGGATTATCTGTCGCCATTGTGACCGTCCGACTGTCTGCTTTCAATCGATGACCGCGACAGTCAGCCTTGCCGTCAGTTACTCTTCTTCAAGAAGTTCCAGACTGACCCTGACTCTCTTCCCAATGGACAGCTTGGCGGCCTGATCCGCAGGCACGAGCCACTCCTCGAAGTGAGGTCCAGACTGACCGGCAAATCCCGGACCCATTATGAGAGCGCCAGGGATTGCTGTGCGGAGTTGCTTCGCAATATTATCGGTCATCTGCTGAGCCATCCTCTCCTGTTCCGACTGCGGGTATGGCCGGACTCGCTGTTCGAGTGATTCTTCATCGAGCTTCACCTGAACGCGAACCTTTACAGGATCTTCGCTTTGCATGATGCCGACGATCGTGCCGGTTTTTTGGACCTTCATACTAGAGCGCCGTCTCCGTCATGATGCTTGGACTCCAATATGACCTGTTCGCTTTCAGCGATGCTACAGACTGGTAGACCTTGGCTATTCTACGTGTACTCGAAATAGGTCTATGTCAGGTCCAAGCTGGTCTAGGAAGTCTCTGGCAGCCCGGTTGACGTCCCTGGACTGAGTAATGTATCGTCCCACGACGACTATGTCCGCTTGTGCCTCCAACGCTGTCTTGAGGTTGCTCGGTTCAATTCCTCCGGCAACAGCGACGAGCAATTTTCTTCCCTTGAATGCCTTCTTGATTTCGCCGACTAGGCTCCAGCTTGGCCCTCCGCCCTTCTCCTCGTCGATTCCTCTATGGATGATCACGACATCTGGGGGCTCTTCGTAGCTTTCGAGTGTGCGTAGCGGATTTGAGACATCCATCATGTCGACAATGGAGTAGATGCCGAGCCTCTTTGCCTCATAGATGAATTTGTTTACCGTGTCTTTTGATGCGAGCCCTGACGCGACCACTGCGTCAGCTGTCTCTTCGAAGGCGACGTCGACCTCCACTTGGCCAACATCGAGGGTCTTAAGGTCTGCAATGATGAGCGAGTCCTTCGCGACCGTTCGCAACTCGTGAACGACCCCCACGCCGTATTTCTTGACGAGCGGGGTTCCAGCCTCAAGTATGATCCTGTCACTCGCTGGAAGTTGCTGGACGATCTCCTTGGCTTTCTCGAGGTCTGTTACGTCGAGTGCGACTTGAAGGTAGGGCGGGTTCCAAAGACGAGGAACCCTGAATCCCATGATCGGGTGTGTGGCCCTATCCTTATCATACATGACCTTCTCAAGGCTTGGATAGTTTGTGACTGCTCGCCTCAAAGCAAGCTTTGTCGCGCCATAGTTGTAGTGATATATCCTGCGGTAGTCTCGGGCGGCAGGGTGGATGAAGACGCTGCATATGATTACCCAGTCGTCGACCTTGTCCTTGGGTATGATGCCTTCCTCAACCGCGTCCGCGACAGCTTTGGCAACTGCGGCTTGGGCTGGGCCGAAGATTCTCGCCGCCTCATCCATTCCTTTGACAGTCACCTTGGGAACGATAAGCGTGTGAGGTTTCGGCGGAAGATTCGGCCGAATCACCGCGAGAAGCGGCGTATGACCAGCTGACGGGCTTGTCAAACCGCTAACGAATGCCTCGCCAACTGGCCCATTCTTCTCTCCAACCACGAGATCAATATGCGCAATCTCGGGCTCCTTGCCCACGAGCGCCTCGCCTATGAGAAACATACTCTCATCCACAGAATAGACGCTTGCCGCAATCTATGCAACCGCTAGTTGAGTCATGTTTCTCTTAAATGAGTTGTCTCGCAGGATTCACAGCCGAAGAGCGTACATGAGGCCTGATATCAGGGGCCGTGTTGCGCTTGACTTGGAGAATGAGCCGCATGAAGCCAGCGCCGAAACTCGTCCTCTAGTAGACGCGACGCCCTAGAGGCACCTCACGTTCCGGCCGAATTATGACTACACCAGACTTTGACTCATCGTCCACGCCCAAGATCAAGACTTCACTCATAAGATCCGCAATCTGCTTAGGCCGAAAGCTGACTACCGCGATCACTAGGCTGTTCATGAGTTGATCCTTCGGATACTTCGTCAACTGGGCCGAACTTCTCTTGACACCAAGTTCTCCGAAATCGACCCAGATCCTGTAGGATGGGTTCTTGGCTTTCGGAAAGTCCTCGACTCTGATTATGCGGCCAACTCTCATGTCTATTCTCTCAAAGTCCTCGTATTCTACCGGAGTCTGCGCGCTCGCCATCATGCTCACCAGTGTATCAGACGCGTTTCTGGAACTTGAACCTCACCGAGCCGCTCAGCCGCTGCGAAAACTCTCCTATTGTCTTTGGTGGCGCTGGTCGAAACATTCCCGAGCATGAATTGGTCTGTCCGGGAGTACAGCTGCAGAAACCTACCTGACCCGTCCGTGAGCAGGAGAAGCCGACTACAAGACAAAGAAAGGCGCGGAAAGGAGTGAAATCATACGCTCGGAGTTCAGTTAACCTTGAATCTGTACGTGTAAAGGTTGATCCTCCACAGTATCTTGTCCTCGTCGCGGAAGGCACTCCACATGCGCATGTACGTTCCCTGCTGCGCATAGAGCCTGTCCTGGCCGTAGATGATGAAGAACGTTCGTTCTCCGTTCGGCGCAGTCGCGGGTCCCTGGTAGACGCAAGTGTTCGACACCCGGTTGTAGTCGCCTCGCCAGCCGCTGGCGACTATGCTGTAGACTTTGCCGTTGAATTGGACTGTCCCTGAAAGAACCTTGAAGACTACGTTGTTCGGCCCGACATGCGTGACCTGCACTATGAGCTGAAGGTCTGCTGAGCTCTTGATCCATGAACCAGATACCCAAGCGCGGGCCTCGCCGGAAATGGTTGTCAAGGCGTATCGGTCTCCGACAGCTATGTCGCCGCTTTCGAGCGAGTCAGCGAACGCGGGAACAGTCGCGAGGGCGATGAAAGCCAACGCGAGAAGACACAGCGACAATTGTTTTCCTCGCATCATGTTTTCCACCTCGACCGGCAGGAGCGTCTTCAATACTTAACGCGGTTCGGAAGGAAACGTCTGTATGATTCGTACACACTCGAAAGAGTCACACCGACGAACCCTGCGCGTGCTTCATACTGGCGTCTTAGGGCAAACGTTGCGACACGAATAGAAATTCGCACTCACGCACCTAGTGCAATCTGCGAAACGAAGAAGGCTATCATGTTTCACCAAATGAAAGAGTAGAGCTTAGGTAGCGCGTCGACTCATGGATTTGCGTGAGAGTACCGGTTCAGTGAGGAAATATGGGAGATGTTTTGAAACTAGGCCAAGGCGCCCCAGATTTCGACGCGAAAGATCAGAGTGGGAACAGGGTGTCTCTAAGGTCAATGCGTGGACGCCCAGTGGTGCTCTACTTCTATCCTAAGGACGATACGCCTGGATGCACCGCAGAAGCATGCTCATTCAGGGATTCGATGGACATACTTCGAAAGCGTGGAGTCGTCGTCCTTGGCGTGAGCGTGGACTCTGAGGAATCTCACAAGAAATTCGCATCGAAATACAATCTGAACTTCACTCTGCTCTCCGACAGAAAGAAGGAGATTGTGCGTGCATACGGGGTCGAGAGCCCGTTGAAAACGGCAAAGAGGGTAACCTACATAATCGGCCCTGAGGGAGCCATCAAGCACGTCTTTGTCCACGTTAACACCAAGACCCACGCGGCTGATGTCCTCAAGAAAGTCGAAGAACTCGGGTTGGCCTAGTGCTTGGGCCTCCCGCGGTGCGAGACCTAGGGCTTTGAATAGGTTAGTTCATATCCGCAGGGCTTTTTTCGTCCGTGATGTGTCGTACCCAAGCGGTAGGAATAGATTGACGAACGAAGTGATCAAGAGTTTCACGTATGCTTCTGCATCGTAGCCGATTGACTCTTCAAACAATTCAGAGGGCACAGCACGGTTGCTTTGGACCGCGGCCCTGTCGGCAGTTGCTATGTAGCGGATGTTCTGTCCTGCGTGAATGTATCTTCCTTGTCTATGTAGTTGTTGAGCGGCAATTGCTTGATGGCTGAGGCTCTTGTATTCTTCAGGCGATTTGCTCAATCTCTTTTCGAGCACGAGTTTCTCCACAGGAACTTGGCCGGTTCTGATCAGACGTATGTACTTCCTTGTTATCTCAAGTGCTGAGGGGATGAGTTCGCGGAATTCTGTGGAGTTGGACGCGCGCGAGAGAAGAGCTAAGATTTCTCTCTGGCACTCGCAGACTATGCCTGCCGTGTCATGGCGCCTGAGGTCAATTCCGCGGGTCTTTATTGTTCCATCCTGGAAGACGCCGTAGTATCTGTTCAACACGGGGACGCGAGGGTTGATTCTGGAGTTGAGGAAGACTATCCACTTGTAGATTCCTTCGAAACTTATCGGTAGGTCAAGTTCCGTTTCGATTTCATGGCACAAGTCATGATATTCTTTGTCTGACGCGTCTTCTTTTCTGAGCCAGAGCGAGTCCACTATGCCGTGGATGACTTGGAAGCCTCTTGATTCAGCGATGGCGCTTGCCTTTTGGAGAGCTTCACGTGCGTAGGCGCAGGTTGCGATGTGCGCATCGATCTTGCCGAACCGAGCGTTCTTGAATCCAAGGTAGCCGACTGCTCGGCTCCGATGTACTCATCGGGCGCCTATGAGCAGACTAGGATCCATTTGAGCGCGGCTTGACGTTGATCGTATCGCGCTCGTGTTGGAGGATCCTTCGCCTCATTCTTCCAGCGTTTGTACTTGGCCCGCTTCTTGAGTAGGACCTCAAGCGAGGCAGGGACGATTCCTTGTCGGCGTCTGCATACGTGAAAGCCAACTTCTGGAACACGGTTGGGTGAATCTAGACAGCATTCGCAGTTCACGGTCTCGCCGCTTAGGTTCTTCTTCAACATGATCGTTGGGTAAAGCGATGAAAAGTCAACTTCGCCAACCGAGTCGTGGATTCCAAACTTTGGTTCATAGATGAACCCGCCTCGGTCGGCTAGGAGGATGTGGTTTCCGTCCTTGAAGTCTTCAGGCTGAGACTTGTTCCAGGGGATCAGTACTCCCCGCTTCATGGCGTGGTAGATCTGGAGCGACGACATGCTTGTGCCGATCGTGCTGCGTGAGGCGCGTTGGAGCGGGATGATGCATGTTCGGGCCACCTCTATGAGACCCTCGAGGCCACAGTCAGCGTCGACGAAGCTATTGCTCTGGTCCAGGTGTAGCCGGCCCATTAGGCGAGCCGCAGTGTCACGGTAGTAGATTCGTCCGTAGCTGAAGTAGCTTCGGCCTGTGACTTCGAAGACTTGCAGCGGCGCGTGCTCCCGGCCAAGTACAAGCTCATGGAGCATTCCGTGTTCGTTGGCGCGTTGGGCTAGGTATGGAAAGATGAAGGAGTCGCCGCCGTCGCTACGTATAATGTCTGGATCGAACTCGTTGAACGTCTCGACTAAACCTAGTAGCTTTTCTGTTTCCGAGCCTGAGGCAATCTGTCTTTCCTTACCCCCCATCGTGATCGTTATAGTGCCGATCGAGTCGTTCATGGTTGGTATCCGCTTACTCGTCTTTGTGCTGACGGCCAGCTCAGCCATTCTGAATGATGGAACCTCATAGTCTGCGGATTCGGATGAATCGAGAAGATGCCAAACTATACGGCCGTCGCGGTTGTCGGCTTCAACATAAGCTAACGGGAAGAAACCTTTCTGGTAGAGGTACATCTGCGAGGACGGTATATCAACATCATATGGCCTGTACTTGCTGCCATAGGCCGCAAGCCGGTGAATCTTCTGCGCTAGTGCTATGGCTTCACGGTCGGATGAGACCTTGATCTCAAGAACCTTGGACCGCGATGGATCATTTGGCCTCTCGAACTTCTCAACGAAACTGTATCGGTCGCATAGTTCAGGCCTGGCGGCAAGGTCGAGCAGGTCAGTGAAGTTGCCGGCAATGTGGATTCTTGGGGCCCACTCGTCTATGAGCCTTGCACATTCACCGTCGCGTTTCTTCAGCCATAGAATCATGTGGCCTGGTTTTGGGTAGAGGTCGAAGAGCCAACCTTCTGTCTTCACTTCATCTGTTCCTTCATTCGTCTTTCGAGTTCGGTGAGTTTCTTGTGATGCGCGAAGAGCATCGAGAGCAGTAGCGGGAATTCCTTCACTGACGAGGCGAGGACTCCGGCGGCTGAGGCGTAGAGCTTGCATTGGTTCAGAAGATCCTCGAAGATCATCCGGTCCTCGACCCTGAGGAACTGTTTGAACTTGTTCATCTTCGCGAGTTCTTGCTCAACGGCGATCCGCCAAGACGGGATGGTTCTCCCCATTCACTATTCCTTCATGTAATCTTCGAGGAATTGATCAGCGCGTTCTTCTCGGTGTGAGATCTTTTGGAGTGGCAACGATTTGTGACGTACCAAGGTGAATCGGGTGACCGCGTCGCGGTCTTCGACGCGGATGGTTGTATGTGCGGTTTGTATGAGTGCCGTGTCGAAGGGTTTAATGTCTTGGCGGGAGCTTGTTGCGATCGCAAGAGAGTCTGTGATCTCGGAGATCGCTGACAACGAACGTAGTATTCGTTGAAAGACGCGATGGGCTTCCTGTTTATCTTTGATCTCTGGATCTTGGAAGAGTTCAGTTATGTCTGAGATGATCGTAAGTGTGGAGTTGTAACGTGTGAGGGCGCCGGGCAGCTTCTCGGTCACTAGAGATGCGAGCTGGAAATACGTGAATGCGCGGCTGATATGTATGCGGGACAGCGCGAGCTTGGGTTCGATTCTGTGCTCGATGGCGTAGTTGGATACCGCGTAGGCGTCGAAGCTATTTCCGCCGTCGATAAAGATTACATCCGAATTCAATCCAACCGGATGCTCAAGCTGAGCTCGGACACAGAGAAGCTCAGCCAACGATCCCGGGAAAGGGTAGCCTTGAAAGAAGATGAACTGCCCGGTCGCCAGGCGGATAAGCTTGTCTAGTCTCTCGATTCCTGTAGTAAGTATCTGCTCCTCTGCAGGAAGCCTAGCTCTGCCTAGTCTGACTGCCCCGAAAGTTCTAGGCGGTAACTCGACGAAGAGTGCTGCGTGATATTTTGGGTTGACGTAGGCGGCTCTGGTATGGGGTAGCTGCGCGCGTTCGCAACGCATGACATCCTCTAAGCCAAACCCGCAATCTGGGCAGGCTCCATCAAAGGCTGCCTGCACGCCCTTGGCTTCTACGAATCGTCGTGTGACTAGCAGGACCTCATCGCATAATGTGCAGTAGTAGACCCATGCGTCGACTTTGTGAGCGGGGTGTGATTGTTGCGCGAGTTCTTCAAGCTTCCACGTCTTTGCGGCGTTGATCTGGAGTGTCACTATAGGAACTATCTCCAGGCTTCGAGGCGGATTAGGTCAGTCTCCTCTTCGGGGCTTGGGCTGCGCGTCTTCGATCCCTTTCTCCGTGATCGCAAAGTATGTCTCCGATTCCGGAAGGCAGGGCGAGTCTATGACGCGGGCACAACGGAGGTTGTTTGAAGCTTTCTTGAGCATGATTCGATGTGTCGATGCATGAGCAAGTATGTTCCCTCCCGCCGGCCTAGTAGGGTCTCCGAAGAAGGCTTGAGGGTTCGCTTGGACTTGGTTTGTCAAGACGACAGCCAAGTTCAGCGCCTGAGCGATCCGTGTGAGCTTGTGCAAATGCGCGTTGAGTTTCTGTTGGCGCTCGCTAAGATTCTCCCGGCCAATGTATTCGCTCCTGAAGTGTGAAAGTACCGAATCGACTACGATGAGTTTGATGTTCTCCTCCTTGCAGAGCTTGAAGGCGTGATCAACCGTTAGGATCTGATGATCACTATTGTAGGTGCGCGCGATGAAGATGCCTTCGAGAATCTTATCAGGGTCAAGCGACATCGCCTGCGCAATCTGATGGATACGCTGAGGAGCAAATGTTCCCTCACTATCCAGAAAGAGGACTTTGGCGTTCAGCCCGCCTTGCTGTAGTGGAAGCTGAGCCGTGATGCTGAGCTGCATGCAGATCTGGGAGTTGTGAGTTATGAATCCGTTGACGATGTAGTTGTGGTGTGGATTGACTTCGTAGTCTACCATGTCCACAGGATCATTCTTCACTTTAACCGTTAGGACCCGCTCCCAAGCTAGGTCGCTATCGACCAACATGCCAAGTCCGTCTATGATCTGCTGGGCTTCATCTTCGAAAGTGAATCCGGCCTGCTTCATTTGGGCTGTGAACGTACGCATGTTTTGGATGAGATCTCTGAGGGTGGTTCGGGTTGGATGCGCTTGATGGGATTGAGCGAGGTAGCCCCTCACCCACCGTCGCCATACCGGGTTGTCCGAGTTGAATCCTAAGAGCTTGCCTAGTCTGCTAAAAGTTGCCATTGGAACAGGAATGATATCAGCTGAGAGGTTCCTTCGTTCGAGGTTCCAATTACGAAACTTGTTTAGATTGATGGACCTATCAGACCCTATCTCAGAAGCGAACCTGTAGGCATACTCGCCGCTTATCGCTAGACACCTGCGTCGCATCCTCGAGTAGATTCCAAGTTTCAGTAGCAGGAAGCGTAGCTGCTCGAGGAGCGGCTTGTGAACCGAGTAGATCTCGATCTTAGGCGCCTCTTCTTTGGCCCAGCCGTCTCCGTCAAAGTATGCTCGAAGTAACCCTTTGGTTTCTTCAGCGCCTAGACACGTTGCTTGCTGTGGCAGGAGTTTTCTGCCAGTCTTGCCGGCTCCAGATCCTTTCATTGTTGGTATGAGCCTAAGAAGCCATTCTCCTATTTGCACCGAGGAAATGATAAAGTCGTCAGGATGGCTGGGCGGTGCGTGCGGCGCGATCCCGAAGGTCTTCTCAAAACATTCGATGTAAGATCTTTGCAGATCTTCGTCTGTGTTCGTGAAGATTATTGAGCATGACTTCTCCCGCCAATGAATGTAGCCTTCGCTCACCAGATAACCTATCAGCTTTGCTAGTTGAACCGTAATCTTCTTTGGGAAACTATACTGTCTGCCGTGTTCTGATGAGGGAGTCGGTAATTCATAGGATTCTTCGATTATTGGTAACCTTCGAACGACAGCTAGCCACCGCTTTTCCTTCAGATCCTTGGCCTGAATCTCTTCTAGCTGCGCCTTTTCATTCAAAGTGTAGAACCGATGTTGGGGGCTGCAGGTGACCTTGAATCCGCCTGAGGCTTGGATTGTAAACTGCTGCGGTACATTCTGTAAGAACTTCCTCACGGGTTTGCCGTGAGCGATGCGATTTGTAGGATCGATCTCGAAAGGCGAATCTGTCATAGAAAGCTCAGAAGCCATCCTCAGACCGTCAGTAGTAGCGATCATGGAATCTTGGGCGACACATTTGCCGGTTCCGAATTCTCCTATGAATTCGGTGATGGCTTGGGTTTCAAGGCCCCCGCCAAGTAGTTTATTCAGGTTCTCGGAGCCTGTGTTCAGGCGAAGCAGGGATTGACGTTTATCGTAGAGCTGTTTTGCTGTTAGAAGATCTATATGAATGATCTGACGCGCAGCGCGTACAATCTTGATTGCTGCGGAGGATTCTAGTCCTGCCTTGTCGACGAGTTCTCGGATAGGCGCTACTGCTATCGCTTCGATAGAGTCGAAACCCGCTTCTTTGAGCTTGTTCGCAGTTACTGGGCCGACGCCTTCCAAGTCCTGAATGCTTTCTAATGCGTCAGACAAGTGTAATCGAATTGAACGCCATCAGTTTGGAGGATAAGCGATGAGGCGGACGAAAGTGCATGGAGAGATCTCTGAAAGTTATTCTTGTAACGAACAAATCAGAGAGCGATGACTTTTCCTTTCAACCTTGGGCCGCTGACGTTCGAGTTCACTTCTGACTCCTAGTAGCGGCCCATTGCTTGCAGATATTCGCCCCTTCCACGGCGTCTCTGCCATATCCGTCTGCGCCCAACGACCTTGCCGTCTCCGCATTGAGGGGCGCGCCGCCAACTATCGTCTTCGCATTTATCTGAGCTCCTCGGACTGCATCAATTACTTCCTTCATGTGTGGAAACGTGGTTGAGAGCAACGCCGACATTGCAACTATGTCGGCAGAGGTCTCTTTCGCTTCTGCCAGGAAACGGTTGGCCGAGATGTCGACTCCTAGGTCGTGTACCTCAAATCCCGATGCCCCTACCATGCTTGCTACTATGTTCTTTCCGATATCGTGGAGATCGCCCTCGACAGTTCCTATGATAACGCGACCTCGCGATGTTATCTCGGATGGGTTCAGGTGCGTGCTGAAGACTTTCATACCCTCCTTGAAGGTCTCGCCTGCCATCACCAGTTCAGGAAGGAAGTACTCTCCGAGCTGGTATTTCTGGCCGACCACCTCCATTCCTTTGGCCATGCCGTTCATCACGCAATCGTAGGCACTCACATCTTGTTTGAGCGCATCCTCAGCAAGGGACTTGATGTTATCGATGTCGAACTTGATGATCGCTTCTTTCAGGCCTTCAAGGATTGTTGTCTTGTTCAGTTCGGCGCCCTCCGGACGCGTACAGATCCCCGACATGTTAGTTAAGATTTGCCAGAAGCAGGCTATCGATTAGCGAGCCCCGTGATAACTCGGAATTCAAGGCAATTGGATAAAGATCATTCCAGTTGAGAGACAATCTTGTAGTTCTAAATTCTTGTTTCCTTGACTATTCAACAAGCGAGGGTCTTGAACGGTACGATACCAAAGCGGGGAACGTCAATGAGCATGGAGGCTTTTTAATCAAGAATCCGGGCATCTTGCTCGCCCATGATCAACGGCTCGAACATGGTCCTACAGATTTTGACGAAAGAAAGTGTTGACCCAGCCTTTGTTATGAAACTCGCCGCTTTGAAATCTGGTACCCATCGGGTATCCAAGCTCAGACAAGACGCTTTTGCCAAGAAGACCGGTCCAATGCAAACTTGACTTCGTACTAATTAGCGGGGATGACCTGCACACGATATTCTTCAATGAGCCTATACCTACACCTTCACGCGACTGCGAGAGACGATCTATGCGAGCCGTTTTTATGAGCTGGCTGCCTGGTACTTGAGCGGCGTGGTTTGATGCGTGAGCTCGTGGAGTGCGTTCCGAACTTCAGCACCTCTGATCCAGAGACTGTGAAAGAGATACTTCAGGCGATCACGAGCGTCAAACGGGTCTTCTTGCTAGATCACTCTTATGACGACTACTACAACAGGCTGGTCGTGACGGTGGTTGGGGAGAGTCAAGCTCTTGTGCAAGCGATGCTGCAGGGTGCGGTCAAGGCCGTGGAACTCATCGACATGAGGAAACACAAAGGACAGCACCCAAGGCTTGGCGCGGTCGATGTGGTTCCGTTTGTTCCAATCGGGAAGGCGACGATGGAGTCCTGTTCGGAAGTTGCCAAGAGTTTCGGGAGAGAGTTCTCAGTTCGATGCCACGTTCCAGTCTACCTGTACGGTGAGTCAGCGTTATCCCCTGAACGGCGCGACATTGATTGGATAAGAGAAGGAGAGTTCGAAGGACTCGAAGAGCGGATATCCAGACCTGATAGGAAACCAGACTTTGGTCCCGCGCAAGCTCATCCGACGGCAGGCGCAACGATCACCGGTGCACGGAGAGTCATGGTAGGGTTCAACGTGAACCTCGCGACAAGCGATTTGAACACTGGAAAGCAGATTGCTAAGGCACTACATGAGAAGAAAGGCGGGCTTGTCGGCGTGAGGGCAATGGCAGCAGAGATCCCTCAGTTGGGCGTGATACAGATTGGGATGAGCATATACGACTACGCCAAAACCCCGCTCTATCGGATCTACGAATTGCTCAAGCTTGAAGCGCAACGGCGCAACCTAGGCATCGTCAGTTCAGAATTCAATGGAATGGCTCCGCTCGAGGCCTTGCTTGACATCGCCAATCATTATCTCCAGGTTACGAACTTGGATGATGACAGAATCATTGAGACGGCGATATGCAAGAAACTGCAAGTTGAATAGATCCAGAACTGGTCGCATCATGAAGGCTGGCGTGTCGACTGACTTGCCAAGGAGCCACTCGATCCTAGCGTTCGCTGTGCCCTGCTTCCACATCGCGTCATCCCTTTTCACGTTAATCTTCTAAGAGGATATCTTAGTCAACGGATGGGCACGGATGCTTGCGGATAAGCATCACTCACCAAACAGGAGTCTTCGTTTTGTATCAAGGAACCCTTAAGAGGCGATGTCAGTGGTACTTGCGAAAACGATCCGTCGTGACTAGTCATGAATGACCTTGCCATAGAAACGCATCGTCATCCGCTAGGTGAGCCGGTGATCGAGACCTTCGATCTAACCAAGAATTTCGGTCGCCTAGTAGCTGTCGACCATGTCAATCTATCCGTTCGCGAGGGCGAGATATTTGGTCTCCTCGGACCGAACGGGGCTGGCAAGACGACGACGCTTTCGATGCTTGCGACCTTGCTCAAGCCGACGGAGGGGACAGCGGAAGTTGACGGCCACGATGTATTGCGGGAACCCGGTGCGGTGCGAAGAACCATCGGAATCGTCTTTCAAGATCCGAGCAGCGATGACATCCTAACCGGCAAAGAGAATCTCTACCTTCACGCCCTGATGTATGGTGTCGAGAACAGCATTCGACAGCAGCGGATTCGGGAAGTCTTACGGCTTGTCGATCTAGAGGATAGAGCGAACGGTCTGGTCAAGACCTATTCTGGAGGGATGAGACGACGGCTGGAACTGGCGCGCGGCCTCTTGCACAAACCCAAGATACTCTTCCTAGACGAGCCGACCCTCGGACTCGATCCGCAAACGCGTGAGCACATCTGGCGGTACATTCGGAGGCTCGTCGATCAGGAAGGAGTGAGTGTCATCCTGACGACTCATTACATGGACGAGGCGGAATATCTGTGTGACAGGGTCGCAATCATTGACGACGGCAAGGTGGTCGCACTTGACACGCCTGAACAGCTCAAGCAGATCATAGGCGGTGACGTCATACGTCTCCGAATAAGGAATCCAAGACTCAGCCCGATCAAGGAGCTGGGATATGTTCTCAAGGTTGAGCAGACAGATGGTTTCGTCCTCTTGACAGTCAAGAACTCCAGTGAGCATCTACAAGAGATTCTCAGTCTAATAGGAGATGTTGAGTCGGTGGAGCTGAGGACGCCTACCCTGAACGACGTTTTCTTGCACTACACAGGCCATGAAATCAGGGAGGCCGAAGGGGAAGGAGGCATCTTTGAAAGACTCGCAAGAGTGAGGGCGAACAGAACATGACAGAACTTGACGGCCTGTACGCCTTGTGGTACCGAGAATTCAAAGTCTTCCTCCGTGAGAAGTCGAGGATTGTGTCCTCCCTGTTTACTCCTTTGCTCTGGATAATTGTTTTCGGAGGAGGATTAGGGTCCAGCGTCTCTTTGGGCGGCACAAACTACCAAGTCTTCATCTTCCCAGGCATCCTCACGATGACGATCCTGTTCTCATCGATATTCTTCGGACTCTATATTGTGTGGGACAAGAAGATTGATTTCTTCAAAGAAGTACTCGTCGCTCCACTATCACGTCTAACAATCTTCGCAGGAAAAATGCTGGGCGGATGTACCGATGCACTTATCCAAGGTGCTCTGATGCTCGCGTTCGGGGTGGTCCTGGGGCTCTCGTACACGCTGCTGACCGTGGCTTTCGCAATGATCTTCATGCTCGTTCTCGCTTCAGCAACGGTGAGCATCGGACTAGTAATAGGATCTCGCATGGAGAGCCCTGAAGGCTTCAACCTAATCGTGAGTTTTCTAGTGTTCCCGCTGTTCTTTCTGAGCGGCGCTCTCTTCCCGATTAGTAACCTCCCGTCATGGCTGAGCATCTTCACTGTATTGAATCCTGTCACCTACGCCGTTGATGGAATGAGAGGCGTCATGCTGGGCATATCGACTTTTCCAGTCTTGCTGGACTTCGGCGTCCTTCTTGCCTTCGCCGCTGGAATGATCGTGATCGGGTCGATCGCATTCAGCCGAATGAAATAGTGCAAGGACCCGTGGGACCGCGGTCCAGCCCTAGAGACTGCGTTGTTAACGGCGCAGAACGCAAGAAACGTTGGCGGCACCATGCTGGGGTTTCTGTGCCACTAGCCCCTTGGAATGATCCCGATGGTTCCCTTCTTCATCTGGTTTCTTGGCGCGAATCAGAACTTGAATAGGGATAGAATCATTGACACAGCAATATGCAAGAAACTGCAGGTCGAGTACATGCAATACTGAGCTAGAACCATGCGGGATTTGAGGTGGGCCTGCTCAGAAGGACATGAGGACTATTAAGAACAGTTACGCTATTTACTAGCGCAAGGGAGCGTCGCACGTCACGAAGCTACATCACATAGGAATCGCATCGGAGAACTTGGAGACGGCCATTCAACGCCACAAGATATTGTTTGAAGTTCATCCGATCACTGATATTGTAGAAGACCCCGTTCACAACGTTTCGGCTGTCCTGCTCTCGGGTCCTGATGGAGGCGTGCCGATTGAACTAGTCGCTCCTCTCGCAGAGGACTCCCCTGTGTCCCGCCTTATGAGCAAGGGCATACGTCTGTGTCATCCATACTATTTGGCAAGGGACATTGAGAAGATCCTGAAGAGGCAGAATCCGCTCGTGACATCTAGACCAGTCCTAGCCAGGCGCTATGGAGGACGAAGGATTGCCTTCGTACACACAGCCACGGATATCTCGTGGAGTTGCTCGAAGGGGAGGAGTCAGAACCTGTTAGTCACAAGTGGTCCCAAATGCGGATAAGAACTGGATGGCTCAGATACCTGGGGGCCAGAAGGGGCAACAGAATCCTACAGCAATTTGTCCGCATGGCAAAACTGCACGGAACGCCCTTTGAGACCCTGCTGAAGAACATTCTCGATGCTACAGATCAGTACGAGGCACGCTTTACCTTTCCAATAGTAGCGTCCGTTGCATTAAACAACCAGGAATTGATCCGCATGATCGTTAGGTCGCCGCACGAGATCGCAGCGCACGGTTTCAAGCACGTAAGTTACAGATATCTCTCAAGAGCAGAGCAGGAGACCGACATCGAGAAGTGCACTTGGGCGTTCAGGAAGATGGGGATTGCAATTCGTGGATTCCGCGCACCATACAACAACTACACGGACTATACGCCTAGACTTCTAGAGAGACACCATTTCGTCTGGGACGGTGGGATCGGATATCATCCACGGTACTGCGAGCAAACACGTCCGTTCAGAATCCGGGTGGATGATCACCAATCAGCGTTCGTATGCATTCCGCTCTCTGAGTGGTCCGATGACAGAATGATTGATCAAGACCGTTTGAGCAACCGACAAATGGTAAACGTCCTCTGCAACAGGATCAAACGCACGGCACAAGAGCATGGCGTTGTCATGTTCGACCTGCACCCAATAAGAATTGGACAGTACAAATACCTTGATGTGCTCGAGCAGGTGCTAGCTCTTGGGTCGAAGCTAAATGGATGGTTCCCGACCGTTACCGAAGCGGTGAACTATTGGCATATGTGTCAGGAATGGAAGCACGGTGCGTCGTTCTGCTGCCTCCTAACTGGGGACATCGACAACTTTAGCTTCACGGACTATTTGTTGCGACTCGCTTAAGTACGCGAAATCGGACTGTTCGGCTATGAAGAAGATAATAGGCAGACTACTCAGGATCTTTGCATGGATCTCTCCGCTCTATCAGTTACGATGCGCCCTCGTACGAGGCTGCGGTGTCAAGATAGGCAGGAACGTCTACGTAGGGTTCCTCGTGATGATCGACGGGGAGTACCCTGAATACATTGAAATCGAAGACGAGGCGAGCATAGGCCCAGGAGTGATCATAATAGCACACTCTGGAGGGAGCCCATTCCATCAACGACTGAAGATTTATGGTAAGGGGCCTAAGAAGGTGAAGATAGGACGAGGGGCATGGGTCGCAGCGGGTGCAATTGTTCTACCTGGAGTCACGATCGGGGAAGGAGCTATTGTAACAGCCGGATCCGTTGTCAGCAGAGACGTGCCTCCTTACACAATGGTTGGTGGACATCCAGCGCGAGCAATCATGAAGCTGTCATCAGATGTTGACGCCGTATTTCCTTAGCATCTTTTTCACGTCACCGACAGTCTTGATTTCTAGGATGTCATCGTCGCTGAACGTGACTTGGAAAGTTGATTCGACCTCGCTTATGAGCATCAAGTGAGCTAGCGAGTCCCATGCTTCTACGGCTTCTCTCGCAAGGTCGTCAGTAACCTCAGCCTCATCCAAGAGCAGAACCTTCCCTATCGTGTTCCTGAGCTTGTTCTCTGCGAGACTAACCACTCTTGATTCTCACCCATTCGGGCATTTTCACTGCGGATGTCTTGAGGTCGAGGCTCCATCTGATTAGGCGCTCATCTTTTTCAATCATCGTGAATCCGTATTTTTCATAAAATGATCTGGCTGGCTCATTCTTGCTCGTCGGAACATATTCGCCGACAACGTGGGAGACGCCGCTCTTCTGAGCGTCCTCCACTATCTTGGCTAGGAGCGCCGTCTCAATCTTTCGACCGATAACACGGCAACTTAAGAGGAAAGAGTCAATGATCCACCGTTGTTCCTCCTTTCTGACGATAGCGACGCCTACGATTCCCTCATCTCCAAACCTATCCGTGACCCTTAACCCGTAGATCAAGAATCTCTCAGGACGCTTACTCATTTGTTCAACTTCACTTTGAGTGTACCTACGAGTTGTTAGATTGAATTGATTTGTTCTGTTTATCAGACTCGTGATCCTCGGGACGCTGAACTCGTCGGCCTTCCTGATTTCTACAACCATGTCCAGAGAACCTAGGAATTCTTCGAGACTCCCGGCCGATATCATCAGTTGTCTACGCTTTCTACGCGTGTAGTACATTTCGCCGCGCCGCCGATCTTCGTCGGAGAAGACTAAGGTGTTGAAATCACTCGCACCCTGGATGGACTGACAGTACTCGAAAGGTGATTGTGGCAGGTCAACTACGAGGACTTGTGGCAAAGCTCTCCTGATTCGTTCGCGTTCCTGAGCGCTATCATCAACGAAGACCATACTGTCGAGACCTATGTCTAGTTCGTTGGAGATCGCGATCATGTTCTCGACCTTGTCCTCCCAGTTTATCTTCAAACACGCAAAATGGCTTTCTCGTAGGATCATATTGGGATGGTCGCGAATCACCTCGATTGCTTCATCGTAGTTGTTCTTACTATTGATCGCAAGTACTATTCCGCGATTGTAGAGGCTCAGCAGGAGCCTCTGAAAGTCTAAGTACGCGTTCCCAGTAGGGTCTCCGCTCAGCTTAATTCCTTGGGGACCGTCCTCCCCAAGTATTCCTCCCCATAAGACATTGTCCAAGTCGAGAACGACACATTTCCTGACCAGATTCTTGAGGGCTTTAATGTAGGCAAGATACTCCTCGGCGACAACTGGCAGAAAGGACTCACCGAAGAGGCAGGCTCCTCTATAGTACATCTTGAAGTTCAGGAGGCTGTCCTTGCCGTGCCCACTTGCCAGTCGCTCCAGGTCAACTACATAGATCTGCTTACTGGCTCTATACAGATCTGCAAGCATTCCGTTTAGCCCTTGAAAGAACTCCCTTAGCCCTACGTCCACTTTGCTGTCTAGAATACCTAGGGGGGAGAATTGGGGCACTATGAAATTGTTCACAAGCATCAGGGCTTTACTCTTCGCGGCAAGTTTCGACGAGAGAACGCTGAAATGATCTATGATCCCGGCTTGATTTGCAGTCTTTTCGCTTCGGGAAAGCCTAACAAAGTCTTGCAGGAAGTTCTTGTCTAGGAGTGACTCTGCGTGGACCGCAATTATGATCATGTCAGGATCAAATTTGTAAAGCGCACTATCATCGTCTAAGATCTGTTGCGAGTATTGGTTGAATGGCGCCACGTAGATTTCAGGAGACAAGTCGATGAGGCGGGCTCCTATGTCTAGATACGCGGCCAAAGGCTCTATGGTGAATGAACTCAAGAGCGATATCTTTATTCTCTTCTCGTCAGGGATCGTTAGACTGTTCAGATTAAGCCTCTGAATCTGCCTGTAAGCGTTCCAGTAGTTTAGGTACGTGGGCTCCCTTCGGACCATCTCTAGCATGCTCTTCAGCTGCGCCTCTGGGGTCACGCTATCTTTCAGTGAAGGAACCATTCACGGCACCACTCTGGTCTTAAAGATCTGCGGCTCCGGCTCCCTAAACCTCACTATAGCGAATGCAATCGCGTGAGATGATGAATGAGAAAGACTGACTCGAACTTCGGATGGCAGACCAGACCTTCCTGTCGGATTCTCGTTTGCCTTCTTGCCGTCTACTTGAAAGTTGACTTCGGGTACTCCGTATCTATCCCTGAGAATTGCGATCTGCCGGAGCCCAATGTTCAGACGTTTGTTGACAGCCTTGTACACAGCTTCCTTTCCGGCGAAGGTTGCTGCAAAGTGCTGGGCGGGCTTCCCGGAGAATAGACAATATTCAATCTCTTTGGGAGTGAAAACGTGATCGTAGAACCTCTTGTGGTTCGAGTAGGGAATCTTCCTGAACCTACTGATGTCAACTATGTCAACCCCGATATCCCACATGAACGGATTCACCGTAACTCCTCCCATAGGGGCGAGTGGTAAATGCTTGTCCCGAATATGGTCGGCGTTTTATTTGGCTTACGATCGTCAATTAGGTAAGCAGCAGTGCGCGCGACACCGGTGACATGAGAGAGCCGTGATCCAGGTGCATGAGATGAACGTCCGAGACCAATGTCGCTCAGGCTCGGTCTCTCGGCAATCCCGCATGATTCTGCGCGCGTTGACGCGTCCAGTGATCATGCGGTTTATGATCCTCGCTTTCTGCGCTGTGATGCTCATGATCAGGTGATCGCGTTCAGCCGAATGAAATAGTGAACGCTGCAAAGAGCCTTAGCAACGAAGTCGGAACTGCGCTCCGCCCGTCAGGCAAACTTTAACTGCCCCCCTATTTGACAATGGTGCTTTCACGTATGAATGTGGGTGCAAGAAGCTGCCACGGTTCAAACGGTTGCGATCTGCTCTGGGACCATACGTCGGCAGAGAAGTCTTGGCAAGCAGGATACGTGCGATTCGGAAGGCCGCTTCTGGTATCCCGCGCGGTGGCTTTCTAGAGATCCTCATTCTGTCGATAGTGTTCGTAATAGCACTGGCTGTTCGTCTCCTGCCCCTCCGATTCGGCTTCTACTTGTCAGAGTTTGACCCCTATCTCCAGTGGCGGATGACCGACTACGTTGTGAAGAACGGCTTCCTTGCCTGGTTCAGTTGGCATGACGTGATGAGCTGGTACCCGTGGGGGTTGAACATGGCCACGAGCAACCTATACGGCGTCGCGTTTACGGCAGCTGCTGCTTACATGTTCTTGCATGCGATCGGCGTGCAGGCGACTGTTTTTGAAGTCGTGGTGTTGTTTCCCATCGTCGGGGGCGCCTTGACATCGATTGCATGCTACTTCCTCGGCAAGGATCTGTGGGGTCGAGGAGCCGGCCTATTGACCGCCTTGTTCATGGCCCTAAGCCCGAGCAACATTAGCCGTACGACACTCGGGTTCCTGCGGCATGAGGCGCTTGGGATACTGCTGATGGTCCTAATCTTCATCTTTTTCCTTCGAGCGAATCAAAAAGGACGGAGCACGAGGGGCACGATCACATACTCGATACTTGCCGGCCTCACGTTGTTCTACCTGACAGCAACATGGGCTGCAGCCTACTATCCAATGGACCTGATCGTTCTCTACGTCGCAGTCCTCGTGCTGACTGGCAGGTACACACGTCAGCTCCTGCTCTCCTACGCAGCGACGTTCGGCGTGTTCCTATTCTTGACTCCGCTAGGGGTTCCGAAATTGGGGTTCGGAGTGCTCTCAAGTCTGAGTTTTTTGGTCATCCCCGGCGTCGCCCTTCTTCTTCTTGCGCGTGAGGCCGGAAGCCGACTGCCTACTTGGAGGCACCGAGCATGGGCGCTTGCTCTTGCATCAGTGTTGCTCGTTGGGTTAGCATACGCCCTTGTTGAGTTAAAATTAATGTATTTGCCCAGCGGGAAGTTCCTGTCAACTCTCAACCCGTTCACGCGGCTTGACATGCCTATCGTTGAGAGCGTGTCCGAGCATAGGCCAGCCACGTGGGCCTCTTTCTTCTATGAGTACGGCACGCTCACATTTCTTGGCCTGTTCGGATTCTTCTTCATACTTCGCCGTCTTCGCGACACGGACATTTTCCTCGCACTTGCCACGCTGACCTCGCTCTACTTCGCGGGATCCCTCGTTCGATTGACTCTAATACTCGCGCCACCGTTCTGTGTACTAGCAGCAATCGCAACTGCCGAGATGGCTAAACCCGCCGTTGACATACTTCGTCAGGCGGTCATATTCCCGAAAAGAAGGATACCAGGCCTCGTTAGAATTGGCAGAGAGTTCGGCCTCGCCATACTCCTCATCCTGGTAATCGCAATCGTACCTGCGTTCTCGAGAGCCATCGCCGCCGCGTATGCGCCGGCGACAATCGCGACGTCAAGCATTCCACTGATACCAAGTGAAGGCACCAAGTACCAAGATTGGTTTGAGGCACTTGCGTGGATTCACGACAACACGCCCGAGTCGGCTGTGGTCATGGCTTGGTGGGACTACGGGTACTGGATCATGTCGCTCGCCAATCGCAAGACCCTGGCTGACAACGGAACGGGGAACACGACGCAGATCGCGATGATCGCCCAAATGTACATGCGAAACGAAACGACCGCAATTCCGATGATGCAGAAGTACGGCGTCTCATACGCGGTGGTTTTCGTCACGTACGCTCGCACACAGGGGCAGACCAATCCAAGCTTTCTTGGTGTTGGCGAAGACGGAAAGTGGTACTGGATGGTCCGCATTGCGAACCAGACAAGCTATGGTAACCAAACGATTCTATTTCAAGAGAGGAGAGCGGAGAATCAGGTCACCTACTACCGCATACTGAAGGCGGGGGACAAGGTCGTCGCTAACGACACGATCACATCTGGGCAGCAACTCAACGACAACTCGGTCTTGGGCTTCATGATGAACACAGGGGTGGGAATTTCCACAGCGACCTCTGAATATTTCGATCGCGTGTTCACGTCGTCGAACAACTTCGTGCTCGTGTACAAGGTGCTGTACCCAAGAACGACCGTCGCCACGATCAGCGTAGACAAGAACGAGGTGAAGTACGGCGAAAGCGTCCACATCACCGGAACTGTCACGGACAGCGAAGGAAACCCATACAAGACGGGAACGGTAAGGCTGGTGGATTCAGTCAACGGTGAAGCCAATGATATCGCGCTCGTCGATCTCGCGGACGGAGAATTCAGTTACGACTGGAGACCGCCTGCAGGAAATCATTCCGTAACCGCGCATTGGAGCGGAGTGGGAGGCGAGACTAGGTCTGCCGTCAGCAACCCGGCGTTGATATTCGTTGAGTCCATATCGGTCAATTTGGCGATCTCGCTTTCGAGCTATAACATTACTCTCGGACAGAACGTGACGGTCTCGCTCACACTGTCTGAAAAGCTATCAAACGGCACATTCACGATACACTACAGTATCGACAACAAAACTTGGACACTGCTCACGACGGTCAGCCCGCAAAACGGCACGCTCGACTACTCGTGGCGTCCGGAGAGAGTTGGAGCGCTGTACATTCAGGCTTCCTACTCGGGTACGGGAAACTTCGGACCTGCCACCAGCAGCGCTGTCGTAATGTACGTGAAACCATAAGGGTCCGGAATTGCTGGCAAACAAACGGGCGACTACGCTGAGGGCTGTGTAGTTGGCCGCCGCAACCTTGCGTATTTGTCGGTTGGAGAGAACCTGGGCGGGTGCGCGGTCACGGTTTCGACATCACAGTTGGGGCACTTGTCCTTGAGGGTATACCGGCCGCATCTTATGCATCGGCGTATCTGCCACTTCAACTGACCCTGCGCCCTTCACCGCCGTAGCTCTTCAACGTATTCGTGGCTTCATCAACTGCCAAAGTAAGTAGAGCCTCGGCCTCGGAGTACTCTCGTGTGGTAGCTTCGATCCTGTATCTTGGCGACCCGATTGCGTAGATCCGAATGGTTGCGCCCTTGGGCTTCTTGACTTTCTTCGCGCTGGACAATGCTGCTCGGATAGCTTCGATCCCCTCGGGCCCCTTGCACGTGAGCTCCACCGTCGCTGTGAGAGATGCCTTCTCCAGCTTGACTTTGCTCTTCGAGACTTCAGTCAGAGCCGCCGCCCAGTCAGCCGGCACGCCCAGTTTTGTGAAGACCTCCTCGCCTTCTTCGACGGCCTCTTGGAATGCTTCGTAGGGGTTCTCGAGCTTCTCGTTCAGAAGGAGGCGCATCTTCTCAGCAGTCTCCGGGTCAGCTTTCAGACGTTCACCCGCGCCCTTGATTATCGAGTCGGCTTTCTTGCCTCTTTTCCACTCGAGCATCTTGTCTGTCTTTTCTCGACCGGTGACCCGGCGAAGCGACAGGTCAACTTGTCCACGTTCGCGATCTACACGCAGGACTTTCAGAACGAGCTTCTGCCCTTCGCGCACATGCTCGCGAATGTTCTTGACCCACGTTGTTGAGATCTCTGAGATGTGAACAAGCCCTTCAATTCCTTCGTACTCGTCGAGCCTAACGTAGGCGCCGTAGTCTACCACCCGTTTCACGGTCGCAATCGCAAGATCCCCAACATCTGGGTAGCTCGGAACTGACAAGGTATCTGGACTCCTATCTTGACCCGTACGGGTCAACCGAGGATCTGCGTGACCTCACCCTTGATTTTCGCCTTTCCGCCTCGCGTCTCTAGGAGGATATCCTCACATACGTTGCATTTGACCTGCACAGCAGCCCTGTCGAAAACCACTTGCTCGTTTCCACACTTTGTGCACTTCACCTTCAAGAAACTACTACTAGGCTTGGGAATCGACTCTTTCCTGACCATGTCCTGTTTCACGCTCCGACCTCAAGCTTGCGAAGGCGTATCCCAAGTCTGTAGACGGTCTGGTTGCATTTCCTGCATGTCAGGCGCAGTAGCTGCTTCTTCGTAGTCTTGGCTGTCCGTTTCAGCTCAGGCCACTTCTGGCCGCCGTAGCCGTGCTTCTCGCGTTCGTGACGTCTTGCACCAGCCGAAAGGGCGCGCTCCTTGCCCTTCTTGTACACCGATACGCCATGCTCGGTGTGGTTCCTGCATTTCGGGCAGTAGGTTGTGATCGCTTTCGGAAACTTCATCGAAGTCACGCGGTGCCTAACCCAACCGCGCGTCGTATTTATTAGTTCCTCGCAGAGCACGTACCGCTAATGAAAGCCAGAAGATCAGATTCCGAGAACGCGACGCAGTGGTGTCCCAGCCAATACTAGGGTCAGGTCAACATAACCTCAAACCGTCGGCAAGGATCTTAACAGAACACAATCGCATAACGCAGGACTAACGGTCAAGTGATTATATGCGCGGATTTGATGAATTGAACTTGCTTCTCCGTCATTACGTCTAGCGCCTCGGATAGTTGACCTGGAGGCGAGCCGATGGCCCTTGTGAGGTCTATTGGGACAACTACATCGAAACCGAGATCCTTGCCATCCTTCGCTGAATTGTAGACGCAGTAGTCTAACGCGAGTCCGCAGAGGAAGATTCGTCTCTTCCCCAGCGTCTTGAGATAGCCGGAAAGACCTGTATGCGTTTTCTTATCATTCTCAATGAATGTTGAATAGCTGTCCACCGTAGGATGGTACCCCTTCCGGATTACGGCATTGGCGAATTTCGCTTGGACCTGGGGTTGAAACTCTGCCCCGAACGATCCTTGAACGCAATGATCTGGCCAGAGAATCGGGCCTATTCCCTCGGACTCATACGGATCGTATGGTTTCATACCATGGCTGCTCGCAAACGAAAGATGACCCACGGGATGCCAATCCTGCGTCATGACAATAACGTTACCGCGGCGATGAAACTTTTCGGCAAGGCGGTTTATGGGAACAATTATCTCATCCCCTCCCTTGACTCCGAGGGCACCAGATGGCATGAAATCGTTCTGCATGTCAACGATGATGAGCGCATCCGTGTCCTCTATCCGGATACTTCCGACCAGATTGAGTTCCTCAAGCCGCATTAGTCAGATCAACTCGTTTTCGGGATGGGATCGAACGGCCAAAAAGGTTTGTTCCTTGAAAACGAGAGCCGGAAGGCGCGCATTGCTGCGACAGCAAGAGGGTCATCTGAGTTTGACGAGACATTCAGAGAATCATCACCCTTGTTGAATTCAAAACTTGCGAGCACGAAACCGCGTCCATGCGGCCGTAGGACTGAGTGGTGCTCCGGGCGGGACTTGCGGCGAGGGATGCCTCGTTTTCGAATTCGCGGATCGTTTACAGACGACCTCCCGCGATCAACGGCTCGAGTGGCCTCCGTCGACTTCTAGACGGATAAGGCCGCTATGCTCTCGGCCTCGGCGCTAACCGGGCTACACCACCGGAGCACCACGCCGAAAACGAGCGACTGAGTCTTTAAGCTATTTGCTCGATCGAGATCAACCTCAGGCGCATTCGAACCCGACTGAAACGGTGAAGAGTCTGCTTGTGTCGCGCGAATCATCTGGCCAGATGACCATTGGCTTAGTTATGTACATTGGATGCGACTAGAAGCTGAGTCTTGGAGACCAGTACCTCTTGCCTGCCTTCCGCCGGTCAGCATCCCATTTGCTCAGCACACGAACCGCCTCAACAGCGACCCTGCATGCATCTTCTTCGCCTTTGACCTCGAATGTGTTCGTGGCTCGGTTAGCGTAGACTGCGAGCACGCAACCGCTACGGAACCCGTAGATTCCGGCAAGGGTGAAGATCGTGGATGCTTCCATTTCCATTGTGATGACATGCTGCCTTCGAAGCCGCTCAACGAGGTTCTCAGCACTTGGGGGCAGGTAACCTTCAACGCCTGGGCGGCCTTGACCGACATAGAAGCTGTCGGTGGACGCCGTATACCCAACGTCGTACTTCTTGCCAAGCTTCTCGGCAGCCTCGATCAGCGCCAGGGTTACGTCATGGCTTGCAGCCGCTGGGTAATCAGCCTCGACATACTGCTTGCTCGTGCCATCAAGCCGAACGGCGGCCGTAGAGACTGCAAGGCTTCCGCATTCTAGATCGGGTATGAGCGACCCACACGAACCCACTCGAATGAAGGTGTCTGCGCCTATCCTGCTCAGCTCTTCGACTGCGATGGCCGCGGCCGGGCAACCGATGCCTGTCGAGCAGGCGGACACCCTCGTGCCACCTACTGTTCCGGTCCAGATCCTGTACTCTCTGTGCGAGGATACCTCGTGAGCTGAATCCCAAAACTTGGCTATCTTCGGCACGCGCTCTGGGTCGCCAGGCAAGAATACGTAGTTGCCTACTTGCCCTTTCTTAGCCGAGATGTGGTACTGAACCCCCTCGCTGGATTCAGGCCGTACTGCTGAGACCGACTTGTTGCCCAATCTTTCGCGCCTCCATACCCGTGGAGATGTAGTGGATAAAAGCGTTCATCGAGAGCTTGCTTGCCTCAGCAGGTTGAGATCATGCGGTTGATGGTGAGTCCGCAAGGGGGAATCTTCGGATCGTTGGAAGATGATGATCCGATGGGCTAGTACATTTTTTTAAACTAATCTGGACATATCCTGTGCCATGCTGCGTTCTCTGGAGAAGCTGGGCGCCAGTGTCTTCGACGCGGCCTCTGCCCCGTTACGCATGCAAGTCCTTCGCCTTCTCTCTACAAGGGGCGCGTTGCCGTATACGGAGATCATGTCATCCCTCAAGTTGGATCCAGTGCGTGACGCTGGTAAGTTCGTCTATCACCTTCGAAGCCTTACTGAAGCGGGCCTGATCAGCTCGGACAGGCGCACGAAGAAGTATGAAACAACTGAACTTGGTGACATGGTGGTGCATTTTGCCCGAGACCTCGAAGAGTATGTCAGCGTGAAACGCGGCAAGCTGTTCGTCAGAACCTCGCGTCTTGCAATTGAAGACTTCCACAGAACCAAGATAGCGAAGTCGTTGATCGTGGAGGCCGGTGTTCCTCAAGAGCTTGCGGATGAGATAGCGGCAGAGGCAGAAGACCGCCTGATCAAGCTCAGAACCTCATACCTGACCGCGGCACTGATTCGGGAGTTTGTGAACGCGATTCTCATCGAGAAGAAACTCGAGGAGTACAGGCATAAGCTTGCGCGAGTGGGCATGCCGGTGTACGATGTTACGCAGCTTCTCCGCGCCACAGGCGAACTTGGTCTAACAACCGACTATGTTCAGAAAGCGGCTGGAGCGTCCGTGCTAGGTGAGTATGTCCTGCTGGAGTGTCTGCCGCGCGAGATAGCTGACGCGCACATTTCAGGCCGAGTCCACATATGCGACCTTGACAGCTGGCCCCTCAAGCCGAGCGAGGTGCAGCATGATCTTCGCTATTTCCTGAAGAACGGGCTCGTCGGTTTCAGACCTCCCCAAAGCTTCAACGCTGCTCTAGCGATGATCCAGAACGTCTATCGTCTCGGAATGGCTGAGATTTCAGGAGAACAAGGCTTCGATCTCTTCAATGTCTTTCTCGCGCCATATGTCGAGGACACCCCTGAGGATGCGGTGAGGGAGTCACTGGGACTCTTTCTTTCATCAGTGGGACAGGAGTTACCCACAAGCGCAGGTCAGCCCGGGCTATCTCTCGGGCTTGAGTATGTGGTGCCTGAGTTCTTGACGAGCTTAGAGGCTGTCGGGCCGGGAGGAAGGACCATAGGGGTCTACGGTGACTATCGCGAAGAAGCAGATGTGATTCTCGACGGTCTGCTTGAAGCGGCTTCGCAAGAGGCGCTGATAAGTCCGTTAGCCAATCCTAGGCTCATCTTCAAACTTCGAGACTCGGCGGAGAGAAGCCAAGAGGTTCGATCGCGTGTCCTAAAGACTCATGACCTAGCTACCTCTCGGACACTGCCGTACATTGCGTTGCTGCGAGATGGTTCGCGAGACTGCTACACAGCAACTGGTCTAAGACTTTCAGATGATTGGAGTAAGCAGTGGGAATCGGACTGCTGCAGAACAGGCTGCATGGCCACCATCTTTCTCAACCTGCCAAGGGTAGCCTACGAGGCGCGGAAAGACGATGACAAGTTCTTCAAGTCCATGGCGGAGGTGTTCGATTTGACCCTCGAAGCCTTCAAGATCAAGAGAAGGTTCATGATCGATAGGCTGAAGCAACCAATCCTACCGTTGCTCTTCGGATCCGGACAAAGCACGCCATACTTCCGCGAGAAAATGGCTACATATGCCATTGCGCCTCTCGGACTGAATGAGGCCTCCCTGACGCATACGGGAAGCGAGTTGAGGAAAGATTCGCTGCTGTTTGCCGAGAAGATCCTTCAGGAGCTGAAGAAGCAAAGCGAGGCCGCATCAGAGAATCTCGGAATGCGTTTTGCGGTATCCGAGAGACCCGGCGACGATGCTACATCAAGACTGGCCGAGCTTGATGTGGAACACTACGGCAAGAGCACGGTGTCTGCTCAGGGCGGGAGAAACCACCCGTTCTACACCGATTTGCCGGGTGTGCCTTTGACATCAAAGATTCCACTAGACGAAAGACTTGCAATCGAAGGAATCGTGCAGACTTCAACGCCGGGCGGGCATTTGGCAACTATCTCTGTAGACACCAAAGCCAGCCAGGACGCTTTGCTGTCCTTGACGCGTCAAGCGGCGGCAAGAGGACTCAGGTTCATCGCGTATTCGGGGATCTACTCGTTCTGCAAGAACTGCAATCGAATCATCAGCGGTCTAGTCACAAGCTGCAGCGAATGTGCATCTGACAACATCACGCACTATGGGCGCTCATCATATACGTACATTCCGCTAGCCCTATGGCCCGAAGGGAAGAGGCGAACAATCGAGAAGAGGGCTATCTACTCGCTTTCCTGAACGTTGCTCAGTTCGATCAAGACTACACCCTGAAGAGTACTCTGATTCGATCACTCTCTCACGTAGGGCCTGCCTAGCGCGCGCGGGAACTTCTTACCACCAATTGCGGCCACGACTACAAGGAGCGTGATGGCGTACGGAGCCATCTGGACAAAATAGAACGGAACAATCTCCTTTACCCCAGGAGAGACGACAACGGTGTACGCCACGCCCTCTGAGAAACCAAATATGAAGGCGGCAACAAGCGCAAGTAGGGGGTCTAGACCAGCAAATACCACGGCTGCAAGTGCAATGAAACCTCTTCCCGCGGAGATCTCCTTGACCACGCCACCGAACCAAGCCAGTGGCATGAAAGCTCCGCCCAAACCACAAAGCGCCCCGCCGATGACGCACATCAACAACCTGATCTTACCGACGCTGACACCCGCGACATCAACCGCGATAGGGTTCTCGCCAGCAGCGCGTATTCTGATACCCAGCAGGGTTCTGTGCAGCAGCAGATATGCGAGGACAGCCATGGCTATCGCGGCGATTGTCACGGCACTGATGCTGAAGTATGTGTTGCCCATCATAAAGTGCATGGACTGGAACATCAAATCCCGCGGAAAAATGTGGATTCCGGGGAAAGCCCAGATGGACATAAGCAAGTACGGACCGAGCCCGAGCGCTAGTATGTTCAAGCCCATGCCGGCGATGACTTGGTTTGCCTTCCCGTAGACGGATACCAGGGCAAACACAAGACCTATCACAGCTCCGGTTAAGGCGCCGAATAGCAGGCCATACAGCCCGCCCCCCAATACTTCTGCCCAGTAGACGCCGAGAATTGCGGTGATCAGAAAGATTCCTTCCATGCCCACATTGACCGTGCCCGCCTGCTCGTTCAAACACTCGCCTACAGCGGCCAACGCCAAAGGCGTCATCGCCAATAGTCCTGTCTCTATGAGGCCAACGACGCCGAATCCCGCCAGTGAGATTACATACATCACAGCTGCCGTTACGACAATGCCGATAAGGTACCACTGAAGTCTACGCGACAGCTTCACGACTCACGTCGCCTTCTAATGATTGCGACTACTTCCGGAATCGCAAGTGCTATTACAATGATGCCGTTGATTGCGTCAACCAGTTCCGACGCGACTCCCACGTTGTATTCCATGAAGCGACCGCCATGCATGAGGCCTCCGTAGAATATAGCTGCAAAGATCCCGCCAATAGGATGATTTCTTCCAATGAGGGCGACTCCGATGCCGTCGAAGCCCAGATTCAACAGGTTGCCCAGAGTCGCGTAGATAGTCCAAGACGGAGGCCTTCCCAGAACCTGAGTTGCTCCTGCGAGTCCAGCAGCTAGGCCGCCTACGAGGAAACTCGTGAGGATAGCTCGGCTACCACTTGCTCCCGCATACTTGGCTGCTTCAGGGTTATCTCCGACTAGTCTGAGCTCGAAGCCTATGCCAGTGCGCCAAAGAAGGATAGTGACTGCGATGCAGAGGACTGCCACCACAATAATCATGGTGGTCAGTGTTTCTCCAATAATCGCGTACCGCGCCGTCCGTAATGCCGGAACTGCCCGTTCTGCCCTACCAGGTTCCGCGAAGTAGGTGCGGATAAGGTACGTCACGAACCAGAAAGCAATCCAGTTTAGCATGATCGTGGAGACGACCTCGTGTACTCCCCTCCAGACCTTCAGCACGGCCGCCGGCAAAGCCCAAAGTGCGCCAACACACATGGCCACAATTGTGGCAGCTATCGGATGCACGCCCGCTGGAAGTAGGATGGCGCCCCCCACGATTATGGCTCCCATGGCGCCAATGTACATCTGACCCTCGGCTCCTATGTTGAAGAGAGCAGCTCTCACCCCGACAGCGAATGTGACTGCGGTCACCATCAGAGGGGTCGCAAACGCGAGAGACTCCAAGATTCCTGCCGTGCTGCCAAAGGCGCCGCTAAATAGCGCGGCGTACGCTCGGATGGGATCATAGCCGAAAGTCAACATGAGCAGAGCTCCTACAAGGAGCCCTATCACTACCGCTACTCCGGATTCCGCCATTGGGCGAACGGTTCCAGCCAAGCGCTTGCTCATTTGGCCACTCAGCGAACCCTTCCCCTCTTGACCCGATGTGGAGGCCTAGCCCTTGCTATCCTATTGCCCAGCATTCCAAAAAAAGGGAGGGACGAGGGCACACTATCCCAGTGTGGCCCTCCATTGGTCCACGGTAGCTTGGTCCCCAGCTAGAGGAACGAGGGTGGGGTCGGCACGGATCGCGTTATCTAGTTCCGTTGCGGCGTCCCAGATCCAGCTTGGGACGCTGTCTCTCATGGCCGCGGCCTTTGACTTGATCTCGTCGGGAGACATTGGAAGCACTTTCTTACCAGTCAACTTCTCGGCCTCGGTACCCATTGCGATGAACTCGTCCAGATCGGCCAATGTGCTAACAGATATTCCTGTTACGTCGATGCCGGATATCTTGGTTCCAATTCCCAGAGTGACGATTCCTCCGCTGTCTGCCACGACTTGTCTGAACTTGCCCTGCGTAACAAGTTCAGTGGCGAAGTAGACTCCTGTGTCAACGCGTTTCATCATGCTGACGAGGACGAAGCCCGGATTGATCCAATCTTGGTTGGCGTCTACCCCAATCCAGAACGGCGGTCCCATAGTGAGGCCCCTCTGGGTCGCTATCTCTTGGACAGCCTGGTTGAGGCCTAGGCCAAGCGGCCCAGCCACGTTGTAGACCGCAACAGCGTCTTGGGCGTACATAGCCTTTGCAGCCTCGTATCCTTTCGTGATGTCACTGAACGTGCCCGTGTAGGTCCAGAGCACTCTCTCTTTCAATGGCGTGTCTCCAATCACTGGTGGGCTCGTGCCGAACTTGTTCTGATACCACTTCAGTCCCCAGTCCGCGCCCCATTTGTAGCCGATCTCGAATTTCCAGAGCACTGGGATCTCGATGCCGAGGACGACTCCGATGTGTGGATAGCCGTACTGAGCAGCCGCCAGTGCTGCAATGGCACCGACGATGGCGCTTCCTTTGTGCTCCTCATACAGTATGCTCATTACGTTGGGCATGCCAGGGACGAAGCCGTCGATGATAGCAAAGTCCTTGTCAGGATATCTGCCTGCAACATCCGTGATGGCGTCTGTGAGCAGGAACCCGACACCAACGGTAAGTATGACATCCGGGTCCTTAGCCGCGGTTTCGAGATTGGGAACGTAGTCCGCCTCTGACTTGCTGATCAGTTCAACCATTGTCAGCCCGAATGCCTTCTCGGCCTCCCCTCCGCCCTTGAATGCCATGTCGTTGAACGACAGGTCTCCTCTTCCGCCGATGTCTGAGACTACAGCGATCTTCTTGACAGCAGCTGGCGGGGGAATTGACAAGTAATAGGCGGCAGCGCCTGCAGCCGCTATCACGACAATTACAACGATGATGATTGCCTGCATCCTTGTGATTGCTGATTTGTTGGTCAGGTGTCGTATAACGTTCGAAGTCTTACTCAAATTTTTTACACAACCTCTACGGGTCTAAGCCCATAGCGTGATTTGAGTCGGGTCAGGTAATATTTAAGCTGAATTAGGCCCTTTAGAAGAGCCCGAATTATCTGACCGCCTAGCTGGCTACTCCGGCCATCATCAGGCCGATTTCTTGTATGCTCGTCTTCCCCGATTCTCTGATTCCCACTATCTTGCCGTTGAACATGACCGCGATTCGGTCGCTCAGCGCCATGATCTCATCAAGATCTTCTGAGACCAACAAGACCGCGGAGCCTTTCTCCCTCAACTTCAACAGAAGCCGGTGCGTGTGCTCGATCGCTCTCAGGTCAAGTCCGTACGTTGGGTGTGAGGCAACCACCAATCGCGGTTCCTTCCACAACTCCCGGGCGAGAATCATCCTCTGAATGTTTCCGCCAGAAAGTATCCTCGCCTCAGTCTTATCCAAGTCGGGAGTCAGGATCTCGAACTCGGATACGAGTTCCTCACAGTGTTTCTTGATCGCTGACATGTCGAGGAAACCGGCCTTTAAGAACGGTGAAATTCGATAATCCTTCATCATCAAGTTCTCCATGAGAGGCAGACCTTCGGCCGTCCCTGTCCTTCTTCGTTCCTCTGGAATGTGACTGACCCCGAGCATTGCGATTTCTTTCGGCGAATGGTTGGTCATGTCCTCACCGTAGAAGAGAATCTTGCCGCCGATAGCATTGCGTAGCCCCGTTACTGCTTCGACCAACTCAGTCTGACCATTCCCTGCGACGCCGGCAACGCCCAAGATCTCACCCTCGTGCACCGTGAGGGAAGCTCCTCTAACGGCAGGTTCTCCCTCCCCGCCCAAGACGCATAGCTCTTTGATTTCGAGCGCCACTTTGCCTTTGGCGCCCGGACGAACCCTCGGCAAGACCGGTACTTCGGGACCGATCATCATCTTTACAAGTTCCTGCTCATTCGTCTCAGACGTGTTCTTCGTTCCGGACAGCTTGCCCAGTTTGAGCACTGTCACTCGATCGCTGTTCCGCATTACGTCTTCGAGTTTGTGTGTGATGAGAACGACTCCCTTTCCCTCGTCTGCTAGGTCGCGGAGGATTGAGAACAACTGCTGGGATTCAGTTGGCGTGAGCACCGACGTCGGTTCGTCGAGTATGATGACGTCTGGCTCGTGATAGAGCACTTTGAGTATCTCAGCGCGCTGCTGTTCTCCTACAGAGAGATCATCAACTCTCGCTTTCGGGTCGACTTTCAGATTGTACTTCACGGACAACTCGTTCAGCTTTCGTTCGACCTCGCCTATTGGAAAGGAGAGGTTGTTCTTCTTCAGGCCGAGGGCAACGTTCTCAGCGACCGTGAGGGGACGCACTAGTGTGAACTCTTGGTGGACCATCGCGACACCAAGCTTTAGCGCGTCCTCTGGAGAGTTTATTGTGACATGCTTTCCTCGGACGTAGATCTTTCCCCGCGTAGCCACATAGAATCCGGAAAGGATGTTAGCCAGCACCGTTTTGCCGGCTCCGTTCTCTCCCAGTATTACGTGGACTTCCCCAGACTTCACGTCAAAGTCTATTTCGTCAAGTATTAGATGCTCCCAGACGCCGGGAAAACCTTTGACGACCTTCTCGGCTCTCAGCACAACCTCTCCTTTTCTCACTGCCGGATGCACCTCGTGGACGTGTCGGGTGCCCAATAGTGGCTGCATCAGATGACTCTCCGACCGTGATAACGTCTCTTCGGGCTTTAGCTTTTGGGTATGGCTGATCCGTTCCGAAAATGTTGTATGCAAACCCGAGATTCTATGAACCACTAGGATTGGCGTCGGCTGGAATCCATGAAGATCCGAGCGCACGTGATAGTCACAGGCAAGGTTCAAGGTGTCTTCTATCGCGCGGAGACAGCCGCGAAAGCTAGACGTCTCAACATCACCGGCTGGGTTCGCAACCTTCCAGATGGTCGCGTGGAAGCAGTTTTCGAGGGGGAAGAAGCGAACGTGGAGAAGATCATTGACTTCTGCCGCCGCGGTCCCGCCAATGCCTACGTGATCGATGTGGACGTGAGACGGCAGGAATGGAAGGGTGAATTCGGCAGGTTCACAGTGAGATACTGAGGCTGAGAGCCGATCCAAGCTCCGGCTTCAGCTAGCACGTGATAGAAGAGAAGAAAATGAATTGGTCTGATACCATGCCTAAATAGCAGACTGCTCACAATCGAGTCTTCAAGGAAAATCTCGAGGCGAGGTAGCCCATGCGCGCAGTGGTGGTGGAGTGCAAGTTGCCATCGCTACCATCACGAGCCGAGGAAGCGAGAGCGATGGCAGAGAACATAGGATACGATGTTGTCGATGTCATGGTTCAGAGACGGAAGAGTGACCACCACTCCTACTTCATAGGCCCAGGCAAGGTCGAAGAGCTCAAGGAAGTCGTAGATGCGAATGAAGTCGAAACAGTGATCTTCACTAATACGCTGCCGAGTAGCCAGGTCTTCAAGCTTCAGCAACGCCTGGGCGGCGAGGTGCGAGTGATAGACAGGAACCTGTTGATTTTGGAGGTCTTCGACAAACGCGCGATGACTATGGAGGCCAAGCTTCAGATCAAGCTCGCCAAGTTGAAGTACACTCTCTCTTGGGGTCGAGAATTCATCAAACTCAGAGGAATAATGGGCGAGCAAGTGGGCTGGATGGGGCCGGGCGACTACCCATTCCAAGAATACTACCGCGCAGCCCGCAGCAGGATAAGTCGCCTAGAAGCACAACTAAGAGATCTAGATCGCAAGAAAGAGATCGCGAGAGGAAGACGACGCGAGCTAGGATTCCCGGCAGTCGCGCTCGCGGGATACACACAATCCGGGAAAACGACGTTCTTCAATCGGGTGGCGTCTGAGAGCAAGAGGGTAGGACTTGGGCCGTTTACGACCCTGTCCACATTCGCGAGAAAGGTCAGGTTTGGGGTGTCGCAGAGCTCGGAATGCATTTTGATAGACTCAATTGGTTTCATAGAAGATATGCACCCGACGATCGTGAAGGCGTTCACTGCGACGCTTGGCGAGATCGCGCATTCTGACCTGATCCTACTGTTTGTGGACGCGAGCGAAGAAACTCCTGTGATTGCACGACGTTGCTTATCGATGAATAGGATCCTTCGAGAGATCGATGCAGACGGACAACTCATTGTGTGCGCAAACAAGATCGACCTAGTTGATAGTGAAGAACTCGCGAACGTGGTTGAAGCGATTCGCGAGAGATTCGTTGGGACAGCGGTAATTCCCATCAGCGCGGTTACGGGCGAGAAGCTGAGCGAATTATTTGCAGCTATCACGAGAAACATCAGCAACGTGAAAGTCACTGCGAGACTTCCAAGTACGTTTGTTCATGCAAGGAACCCTGTCAGACCCGAGTAGATCGAGGCATCCCGTGGGGAGAGTTCCGAATGCCTGGGAAGATGCCTGAGAGAAAACCCTTTGGAAGACGCGAACCGCCGCACAACTACCCCAAAGATCCAGACCAATACGCAGACCCTCAAAACTACATGTACCCTCTCGATAAACCGATCAGAGCGAAGCTCGCAAGAAGGTACTTCGACGAGCCGGGCAACCGGTACAAGTACACTGAGGAGGAGCGCCTCTTCATTGACTCCCGCATTGATGAGGCTCTCAAACGATTCGGCATTACAACTGATGAGGCTCGAGCACCGTCGCCACCCAGAACTTACAGGCGTAAATCTCCTCGGCGAGCTTCTCCAAATAAACTTAAGAAACTTGGTCTTGACAAGCTCTTGCAGCGCTTTCTTGGAGCAGCTCGCTTGGAACGAGCCAAATCCATCCCTGACAGCCTAGCCTCATTGTCTTCTCTGGACCGGGATGTCATCGTGGGGAACGTGAAGCAGTACACGGTTCGGATCGACCTGAAGAACAAAGTCATCACTCACGACTGTGATGACTGGAAGAAGCACATGAGATCCAAACTGATGTGCAAACATCTCGGCAAGGCCTTCCTCATGATTGGAAAATCGAGAGCAACCGCCATCTTGAAGCAAATGCTATCGGAGTTGAATGATTGGACCTTCAGTGCACCCTAGATGTGAACTCACTTAGCGCATCGCCTAAGCTCTGAACACTCATTTTCTGCGGGACCAGATCGGCTCGGATCAGTTGACCCCTCACTCAATACAGATTCTGATCCTTTCCGTCATTATCTGAGGGGGATGTTAGACGCCGGAAAGTCGAAGATCAGAGATGAATGACTTCAACGCCGCGTTCAGTTCTTCTGGCTTCTCGAGCATGACTGAGTGGCCAGCTCCTGGAATTATCACGAGTCGGGCGTTTGGAATGCTATCCTTCATGTACTGCGAATATTTCACCGGTGTCAACGCGTCGTCTTCGCCACACACTATGAGCGTAGGCAGAGCTATTCGGCTGATTTCCTTCATCCTGTCAAAATGGTCGCACGCCTGAAAGTCGCCGTAGGTGACGGCAGCGGCAACTTCCAACAGCTCTTGGACGGACGCCTTTTTTAACTTCGCGTCAGTTTTTGGAGAATACGCCCACTCAGCGATTACTTCGGCTGCGTGAGCGTAATCTCGAGTTACTTCGTCTTTTATGACAGGGGTGACGCGGAGCCGTGCGCCGGAACCAATGAGTGCGACGCCGGAAAGAAGTTGAGGGTGTGCTAGAGCGATCTCGATTGCAATCGCTCCTCCCATCGAGTGACCCGCTAGCACTGGCGATATCAGCTTTCCCTCCACGATTTTTTGCGTCACGAACTCCGCGTATTCTGAGACCGAGTCGCATCCCTTCCCTCTCGGATGGCCAGGTAGGTCAAGTGCTACGCTTTTCGGGAAGGCGGATGTTTGGTACCGCCAGACCTTGTGCGTTCCCCCTGCGCCGTGAATGAACATTAGTCGATGCCCTGAATCGCTTGTCAAAGCTCAGCTCGTGGCTCCGCGTGACTCCTATCAAGTATTTTTAGGTGCCTGACATTACCTGGAATGCTCATGCCTCACGCATGGGATGATAACGTTTCGACTGCGCCGTGAATGAGTTGTTCTGTGGAGTACTTATCTTCGGGTTATCTCGTCTAATCGCTTTACTATCTGGAATACTGCCTTCGAATGTTTCGAGAGCGGGGGAGCAACTGTCATGAGCGACCACGAGAACATGCGGGCGGAAATTCTCTCCAAACTCGAAAGGCTCCGCGCACTCGACAGGCTACCCGACGAAATGCCCAGCCCACGCCGTGGAAACGGATGGGAGCCATCCAAGATCGGTGAAGCAGTCATGCGAGTGGTTCCACAGCCTCTTGACAAGCTAGCGAGAAAAGCGATCAGACCCGGAATCTCTAGAGGCATCGCCGACCTATTCAGACCAACGTACGCAGTATCGAAGCTGGCTGGGCCTCCGACATTGGTCTACTTTCCGCTATGGCATGTGAAGGGGTACCACGAATGCTTCTACCTAAGAGAGGCAAACTACAAGATCCGAGTAGACAAGGATGTGGTCGCAGTAGAGGTTGACGGGGAGACACGCGATCTCATGATGGAAGAACAGGAGAGCAAGATCGTTCCGGAGGCATTTGCGCGGAGGCTGAAGCGGTTCTCCAGGCTTTTCACGGGAGAAAGGAGATACTTCTGCTTGAGCGATGCGGTTGAACTGGCAGTCAGATATGAACATGCTGAAATGTACGTGACCTCGGACGGGCATGAGGGTAGCGTGCTGGAGGAGATCCTGCCCCGCACCTGGAAAAGCCAGCGAGTATTCGAGATGTCCCAGCTCAACATTGAGGGGGCAATAACAAAGATCGCTGCCTCAAAGGAGACCAAAGAGAGGGTGTTGGAAAGATTCCAGGAAAGGCTAGTGAAGATGCCTGAGACATCCAAACAGATCCTGAGCAATACGTTCCAGATTGAAGAGCTGACGCAATACTTTGTTCCGTATGCTGACTTTCCTGTCATGCGGAGCGGAAGAATCAACCATGTGATCATCAATGCGGCGTCAGCCCAGATCCCTGACGAGAAAACGGTGAACTCTGTCAAGAGCCAGCTGGGCCTCGGACCCTAGGAGCAATCGAGATCCACCACCAACGCGCCTGAGTAGGATCAAAGACGTTGTCGGCTCATTCCGAGACCGTGTTGAAGCGGCAGACGCACGTGGAGAGCACAACGGCCAAGATTTACTCGAACTTGATGACGCCGTTCAGTGTGGCATCTGCCGTCTCGGTTGTTTTCTCTTGGTTTTCACCAATTGGAACCGGACCAATAATGACTCCCTTCTCCTCAGCGGCAGTTGGGATACTCACGTTGTGCATTGCGCCGTTTGTGCCGGTCATCTACAGCGCAAGAGTGGGTAGGACTGACCTAGACGTTTCAGACGTGAGCAAGCGAGTTCCACTCTACGTACCGGGATTAGCCAGCTATGCTGCGGGGGCATTGGTGTTTCTGGCGCTGAAAAACGAGATCATGTTTCTTATCGCGTTTGCGTATGTCTGCGTTACCCTAGCAACGTTCCTGATAACTTTCGTTTGGAAGATCAGCGCGCACACTGCCGGGATTGCGGGTCCGACCACCGCGTTGGTCTTTGTGTTTGGCACGTGGATTCTGCCTCTATATGTGCTGTCGATTCTGATGATATGGTCGAGAGTCAAGCTGGGGGCACACACACTGATCCAAGCAGTTGCAGGGATCGTCGTTGCGGTCACGATAACAGGTGTCGTATACGCGGCACTCTATCTCTAGCAACGCTACCTCGGGAGGACTGTCGGCTTGTCCGACGCGCTTGCTTTTGTTTCTGGTGAACTCGCGAGGGCACTGCGTCGGCTGTTCTCAGGCGATCTGGACGTGATCGATTTGGAAGTATCTCTTGGCTAACATGCGGGTCTTGTCGATTGTTCTGCCGTTCTTGCCGATCGCCATAGCTTTGTCCCTCGGGTCTACCTCTACGACTACGATCTTCTTGTCAGGCCGCTCGGTGACCCGGATCTGCTTGATCTTTGCGGGCGCGAGTGAGTTCCTGATCAGGCCCTCGACGCTCTCCGATGCTTCAACGACCTCGACCGGTCTACCGGTCATTCGACGAAGTGTGTTGATGTTCTTGCCTGCCTTACCTATCGCTAGGCCCATCTGGCCTGATTTTGCAACGAATATGATCCGGTCGCAGGAGGGGTCGATCAGGCAATCATTTGCCGTTGCGCCTGTGATGCTTTCGAATAGAGCGATGTATCGCATCTCATCGCTCCCTAGACGGATCTTCGCTGCTGACATCTTCAGGTTTCAGCCAACTTCAGGATTTCAGAGTCGCCAGGCTCTTTCACTGTAAGGGCAGCGACTAGAAATGGCTTTTCGCATGCAACGCCCAAGTCCGTGCTTGTGCCAGAGTAGACGTAGACGGGAACTTCTGAGAGCTTTGCGTTGTAGAGTATGTTTGACTTATGCGGTTCTGGGCAATTCGATGCGATGACGATCAGACGGGCCTTTCCTGTCTTGGCGGCGTCCGTTGCTTCCCTGCAGCCCAACTCAACTTTGCCGGTCTTGACTACCATGCTGATCTGCTTGTTCAGGTCCATTACTTCTCCTTCCTCTCCGACATGGCCATGAAGACCTCGATCAGGCCCGTACCCATTGGGACTTGTTGTCCAACGATCACGTTCTCAGCAACTCCGCGGAGTTGATCTTTCGTTCCGCGAACGGCTGCGTCGACGATCGTCGGGATCGTGATTTCAAACGCTGCCTTCGCCAGAGTGCTGGCTTTCTCGCCGCTGACGCCGTGTCTACCAACCTGAAGGACTTCGCCCGATGCAGTCATAGCGTCTGCAACGAGCATCACGTGCCTTATGTCCACGTCAAGGCCTTGCTCTTCGAGCACAGCCTTCGCCTCTTTGATTATCACGTTGCGTGCAGCCTCGATTCCAAGCACGGCCGCCACCTCATGCATGTTGTTGGAGATCGTTCTAGTTGGGTCAACCCCAGGCGTGGTCAACGCTAGCTCAAGGTTTGAGCCCTCCGTTCTGATGATCCACTCGTGGTTCTCTTCCATCACGAGGGCGCGTCTGACTGCTGGGATTCCCTTCACGTGCATTCCGGAGATGCGGGATTCGAGGCGTCTGAACTGCGGTATGTCCATGTCATGGGTAGTGATTTCAATCTCGTCCTTCTCGACTTTCACTTCTCCCCGATGAATCTGAATTGCCGTCCTGATGTCCTTAATTGTGACGGACTTTTCACGCATTGCTGCGGTGTCAACCTTCACGGTGATTCTCATCTTGGTGATGTCTGACTCGATGCTGGAGGATATGTCTCCGAGCGTTGTATGTGTAAGGAGGGTGGCGACTTCCTCGGCCTTCTCCTTGCTGGCCCTATGTTTCTCGTCCAAGAATATTGTCATAGTTGGCGTTGATGGAATCTTTCTCGCGTCCACGATCTCGATCAACCTTGGAAGGCCGAGGGTTACGTTTTGCTCTCTGACGCCGGCAAAGTGGAAAGTTCTCAGCGTCATCTGTGTGCCAGGCTCGCCGATGGATTGTGCCGAAACGATCCCGGCGGCTTCTCCAGGTTCAATCAGCGATCTTCCGTAGTTCTCGACGGCCTGCCGGACAGCCTCATCAACAGCACGCCGCGACAGCTTAGCCTTCATTAGGTTTCGCTTCAGCTCATCCGATAGGAGCGGGGGGAGTCGACCTATCACTTCTCGTATCTTCGCGTCAACATAATTGGCGCTTGCCTTGGCGCCTTTTTCTGCGGCAAGCCTCACACGTTCGACCAAGCGTTCTGAATTGACCGCTTTGCCGTGGTCGCTCTTCGCCGTGTCTACGCCATCTTCGCCGTATCTGAACTGAATAATGTCTCCGCGGGAGTCTCGGACCGTTGAGTCGTATTCCACTCTCAGATGCTCGAGCGCATTGATCAATCTTCTCTGCATGTATCCGCTCTGCTGGGTCCGAACTGCCGTGTCGACTAGTCCTTCACGCCCTCCCATCGCATGGAAGAAGAACTCGATAGGGTTAAGACCGTCACGATACGAGGAGTAGACGAAGCCTCTTGCCTCGGGACCTGCATCTCTAGGCCTGAAGAAGGACAATACTCTGTCTCTGTATCCTCTTCGGATCCTTTGGCCCCGAATGGACTGCTGACCAACAGACGCGATCATCTGCGCGATGTTTAGCGATGAGCCTCGGGCGCCCGTTCTAGTCATGATCACGCCGCTGTTTCTTTCGTCCAAGTACTCGTCTGCGTACTCGCCCGCCACGTCACGAGCTTTGGACAGTTCATCCATTATGCGGATTTCGAGCGATTCAGCTAACGATTGACCTGGAAGCCGTTCAAGCGTTCCTTGATTGTAGCTTTCGATCAATGCGTAGACGCGATCTTCGGCCTTCCGGATGACTTTGTCGATCTTGTCTTTGACGCTGGGAGGAACATCGAGCTCTTTGATTGAGTATGAGAAGCCCTTCATTAGAACGAACCGGTCAAGGAGCTTCGCAATGTGATTAAGGAACTCGCGCCCAGTTTCGGATCCCTGATCTTTCACAATTCGGTGGAAGAGACTCTCGGATCGTTCGGCGCCGATGGAGTTCTTGTCAATGACGCCTTCCTCGAGTTTGCCGTTGCGTATTATGACGTGTTCTCTGTCGTCCTTTGTCACCATGCTAGATTTTGCCGCAAAGCTGAAGCCCCGAGGTATGAAGAGGCTGAAGATCTGCTTGCCGGTCCAGAGCTCGACGGGACGCTTCACTGCCGGTTCGGGAATGTCACCCGCGTAGCCGGCAGTTGTGAGAAGCCGACACACCTCGTCCTTCGTTAGGAGCGTAGATTTCCGTGTGAGAAGATATGCGGCGCTGAGAAGGTCAGTCTTAGCGCCGATGATTGGTCCTCCGTAGCGAGGCGAAAGTATCTGATCCTGGACCTGCATCAGTAGTCTGGCTTCGGTTCGTGCTTCCTCACTTTGTGGGACATGCAGGTTCATCTCGTCGCCATCGAAGTCAGCGTTGTAGGGTGGGCAAACACAAGGGTTCAGTCTGAAAGTCTTGTACGGCAGGACTCTGACCGTGTGAGCCATAATCGACATTCTGTGAAGTGATGGCTGACGGTTGAAGAGCACAATATCTCCGTCTCTGATATGACGTTCAACAACGAAACCTGCTTGGATTGCGTCTGCAAGGCTGTCCCGCTCTGTCACGAACTCCAGTCTAACTCGTCTCTGGTCGGGGCGTACGATGTAGAGAGCTCCCGGGTACTGGTCGGGACCGTTCCGGATGAGCCTCCGCATCTCTTCGATGTTCCATTGCGTAACACGCTCCGGAATAGTCAATCGTGCAGCTATGTCCACAGGCACTCCAACTTCGCTGATGTCGAGGTTAGGGTCAGGTGAGATCACGGTTCTTGCTGAGAAGTCAACTCGCTTGCCAGACAGGTTGCCTCGGAATCTGCCTTCCTTGCCTTTGAGGCGTTGACTGATCGTCCTCAGCGCTCTTCCCGATCGATGCCTGGCAGGCGGCAGGCCGGAGACTTCGTTGTCAAAGTACGTCGTGACGTGATATTGGAGTAAGTCATGCAGTTCTTGAATGATGTTGACTGGGACGCCGGATTCGAGCGCCTCGCGGAGCTTCTGATTGATTCGGATTATGTCGACGAGCTTGTGGGTCAGATCGTCTTCTGACCTGATACCCGACTCGAGCGTAATAGAAGGCCGCACAGTCACAGGCGGCACGGGAAGGACTTGGAGAACCATCCATTCAGGCCTTGCAGCAGATGGGTCCATCCCGAGGATGCGAAGATCGTCATCCGGTATGCGCTCAAGCATCTCCCTAATTGCGCTCGGCGTGAGGCGAGCCCCGGTCTCGTCTATGAATGTCGTAGGTTTCTGATGCTCGATGGTATGTTGCCGCGTTCCGCAGTGCGGGCATTCCTGAACCTTCTTTGCTTCCTTCATGATTCCGTCAAAGAAGGCCGTAGGTACCTCGTTGAGACGCTTCTTCTCTTCGGCTATCTTCGCATTGTAGCTCTCGATCCTCTCATTTGACATGAGGATCCTGCCGCAATTCCGACAGGTGACAGAAAGGAGCTTGTGAATGAGTTTCGCAAATGCAACGTGTATCACAGGCTCAGCCAGTTCTATATGACCGGAGTGTCCGGGGCAACTCACCGCGGTGTTTCCACATGTCTTGCACTTCTGTCTGGGCTCAAGCGTTCCTAGTCTACCATCCATGAGACCAGAAACTATAGGGACTCCGTCCTCGTCATACGTGTCTGCTGTCTGCACTTCAACGGCTGAGAGCCGACGTATCTCATTCGGCGAGAGTAGTGAAAACCTGATGCTTCCAATGACCTTGGTTGCTTCTTCAATCATCGCCATCCTAGGCACGCTCCGAAATATTGAGCCTGGGAGCTACACCGAGCGCCATTAACTCCTGGAGAAGCAGCTTGAACGCGTAGGACAGTGCGACGGGAGAAATGACTGCCCGCTCGCCGCAGATACGGCACACATACTTGTTCTGTTTGATGTCGTGATAGGCAAGGAGGCCGCACACCTCACAGATCATCACTGTGTACTTGTCGGATTCCTCAAGGAGCCTGTCCCTCAGCAGTGCAGACGCTCCGTGTCCGATCAGGCAGTCACGTTCCATCTCGCCGAACCTGAGACCTCCGCCGCGAGCTCTCCCTTCCGTAGGTTGTCTCGTCAACATCTGGACTTGGCCGCGGGCTCGTGCATGCATCTTGTCCGCAACCATATGGTGGAGCTTCTGGTAGTAGACGATGCCAACGTAGACATCGGCCGTGAACCTCTTTCCGTCGATGCCGTTGTAGAACATCTCACTTCCGCTGTGCGTGAACCCAAGCTTCAGCAACGCGTCACGAAGCTGCTCCGGACGCTCGTTGCTGAACGGGGTTCCGTCGACCGGCTCTCCTCGGAGCGACCCGACTTTTCCGGCCAATGATTCAACGAACTGCCCGATCGTCATCCGTGACGGGAAGGCATGAGGGTTAATGATGATGTCGGGAACGATACCGTCTTGCGTGAAGGGCATATCCTGTTGAGGAACTAAGAGGCCGATGACCCCTTTCTGCCCGTGCCTCGACGCAAACTTGTCTCCCAGTTCAGGAATTCGCGTATCTCTAACCTTCACCTTGACAAGCTTGCTACCCTCGATCGATTCTGTGACAAAGATCGTGTCGACGACCCCGACTTCCGAAGGACGCATCCCGACAGATGAGTCACGCTTGGTGGGCCCTTTGACTTCAAATTCACGATACTCCTCCAAGAACCTCGGCGGGCTTGTTCTCCCAACGAGTACGGTGTTGCCGCTCACATCTGCCTCAGCTGAGATGATTCCGTCTTCCTCAAGAAGACGATAGTACCGGTCGCCTCTGTATCCTCTGGTTCCTGGTTCGGGAATCTCGAACTTGTCGCGGAGTCCCCCGAGGTACTGTCTGGATTCGCCCTCGTAAATCCTGAAGAACGTAGAGCGACCCAGTCCGCGGTCAACGGATGACCGGTTGACAACGATGGCGTCTTCCATATTGTAGCCTTGGAACGAAAGGACAGCAACCACGCAGTTCTGACCCGCCGGCCTATCGTCGTAGTTTATGACCTCCATGGGTTTCGTTCTGACGACGGGCATTTGCGGGTAGTGCAAGAGATGCGACCTAGAATCCACTCGGTTGAAGAAGTTCGTGCAGGAAACCCCAAGCGCCTGCTTCGCCATCGCAGACTCATACGCGTTCCTCGGTGACTGGTTGTGCTCCGAATAAGGAATGACTGAAGCACAAATGCCTAGAATCGCGTAGGAAGCAAGCTCAAGATGTGTGGCGTCCTTCGAGATCTTGGAAACGTCAAGCCCCACAAGCGCAGTCTCCTCCTCGTCCGAGTCTAAGTACTCGATGACTCCCTTCTCGACGAGTTCCTCCCAGCGCATTTCACGTCTCTGGACAGCTTCGATCTGCTCGCGGGTCATTCTTGGAACGCCATTTTCCACGATGATGAGAGGCCTTCGAACTCTGCCACTGTCACAGTTGACGCAGACGTATGCCCGCCCATTCTCAGTTTCAGGAGGGAAATAGGCGGCGTTTACCTCGGTGCTTATCTCGCCGGCCCTACGCATGCGTATCAGCTCTTCGACGAGCTGATTTGGCGCGCGTGTAATGCCTGCTATAAGCCCGTCAACGATGACTTTGACGCCGGATGCTGCGTCCTTGCTTTCGGCTTCCCCAATGGGAACCACCCCCATTCGCCGCAGTTTGAGAACGAACTCTCTCGAGTCCGTTCCAATCGACAACGTCGACGACAGCGCCAGGTTCTTCACAAGACCGCAATTTGATCCTTCGGGAGTCTCGTTCGGGCACAGCCTGCCCCAGTGGGTTGGGTGCAGATCTCGCGCCTCCAGGTTAGGTTGACTTCTGCTTAATGGCGACTGAAGTCGCCTCAGGTGACTTAGGGTCGAAGAGTAGTTCGTTCGGTCGAGAAGCTGAGTAACGCCGACCCTTCCTCTAACCCAGTTTCCAGTCGCAACCGCGTGTTGAATCCGCTCTGTAATTATCCCAGGTCTAATTGCGTTGGTAATTGAAAGCTCCTGATGTCTTCTGATGGTGATGCGCTCGAGTTGGTACTTCAAATCGCGGATGAGATTTCGGAACGAGATCCTGAAGAGGTCTGCCATCAACGCTCCCGCGAGTTTGAGCCGCTTGTTCGAGTAGTGGTCTTTGTCGTCTGGTCCTCGTCTGCCTAGCTTCAGCTCGATGATCCTAGTCGCGATCTCCGCTAGGAAGAATGCCTTGTCTGTCCTTTCCTCAGGTGTCCGGCCGATATGGGGCAGAAAGTTCCGGTCGATAACTGTTTCAGCTTTCTTTGCGCGGTAGTCTTCAACCTGACCCGGCGCCAGCCGGTTCCCAACATACAAAAGCGCGTCCTTCACAGTCAAGATGCCCTGTGCTTTCTCGAATGAACCGTCCAGTTGGTTCTGGATGGTCTCGTCACCAGAAACTAGCTCAGCGATCTTCAGGTCTTCCTGAGTGCCGAGTGCCTTCATCAATACAACTAGGGGGATCTCCGCTGGAACTCCTGGAACCATCACGTAGATCGCCCCGTCGGCTTTCAGAGTGACCTCGGTTCGCGCTCGAAAGCCCAAAGTCGTCGAGAAGATCTTTGCTTTGTAGACTGGATTGACTCCCGTCTTCTCCACGTCAACGAGAATCTTGTTCGCTGCCAGGTCCTCGAGCGCGACCACAACACGTTCTGCGCCATTGACGATGAAGTATCCGCCTGGGTCAATCGGGTCTTCACCAATGCTGATCATCTCATCAGCGGTCAGCCTCGAAAGAGGGCATATTCTTGAACGGAGCATAACAGGAAAGTCTCCAATGTAGACAATCTCTGTCTGACCCTCACGCTCGCCGATTACAGGCGTCATCTCAAGATGCAACGGTGCTGCGTAGGTGAGGTTCCGCACCCGCGCCTCAGTCGGGTAGACCGGCCTCTCGGATCCGTCAACTTCAGTTACCCTTGGTGTACCGATCTCAATCTTCCCAAGCTTGATCTTCAACGGGTACTCTTCGATCTCTATTGGGATCGAGCCTACTTCGTCAATGATGCCTTGTAGGCCCGTGTCGATGAAATCGTTGTAGGAGTCGATATGTTGCCTAACTAGGCCCTTCTCCCGGAAGAATTCTTTGATCAGCCCCCACATCTGGGGTTCAACGTGACTGATCAGGTTTAGCTCCTCCAGCAGAACTCTCGATGACGTAGCGGTAGACCACGACCTCTCCCGCAGTGGGACTACGGCGGGTTATCTTCACCACATCCCACGGCTTTGCTCCTATCCGCCTTGCAGCTGGGTCGTCAGCCCTCAGGTAAGGCAGTTGGTGCGCCTTTATGTGTAGGCGTTCCAGCAACTCCTCCGCTTCGCGCCTCGGCACAATCTCATGTTTCGGCACAAGTTGGTGTTGAAAAACGTCTACGTCCTTCCTCTTCTCCTGATCCTTCAACTGATCGTTTCTCTCCGATATCTAGACGCTCATTAGGCCCCGAGAAATAGGAACCCCTAGCGAAACTCCCCCTTAGCACAAGACGGCACGCTAATAAGCGTTATGCGCCAGAATCGTCAATCTTGAATGCGACATCGGCTGTGAAGCGTCGGGACCTCGTTGGACAACGGCATTCTGCGTGAGCGTCAAGCCTGAGAGCGCATGTTCTGTCGCGTGCGTCGGATCCTCAAGACTCGTTGCGTCATGTCTCTTCGGGTTCTTGCGGCATCTTGATGCCCAAGTGGTCGTAGATTGCCATCTTCAAGACCTTCAAGCCGAGAAGGGCGCACTCGATTCTCGTCAGCCCGGGGTCTGCTCCGAGAAGCTTGATTATTTCTTTCTTTCCAAGTTTCTTGACCTCTGAGATTGGCTTCCCTTTAGAAAGCTCCGTGAGCATAGAGGCTGATGCAAGGCTTATCGCGCATCCTTGTCCTCGAAACCTTACGTCCTCGATTCTGTCCTGGTTCAGTCTCAGTTGGATCTCAATTGTGTCGCCGCATAGGATGTTAGAGTCCTTGGCGCGAGCGTTTGCATCCGGCAGATCGCCGTAGTTCCTAGGGTGTCTGTAGTGGTCAAGGACCAGTTCCTTGTAGACATCTGCGGTCATGCCTTGAACATCTTCTTTGCGGTTTCGAGGGCTCTGACTAGGATGTCGATTTCCTTTCTTGCGTTGTAGATGTAGAAGCTGGCCCGAGCTGTGGCAGGAACCTTCAGCCGTTCCATGAGCGGTTGCGCACAATGGTGTCCGGACCTTATCGCTATGCCCTGAGTGTCAAGGATCGTCGCGAGGTCGTGTGCGTGTATATCTCCAAGATTGAATGAGATTGCCGCCCCGCGCTTCTCTATGTCTCTGGTCCCATAGAGTACCAGACCTTTCACGTCGCCGAGCTGTTCGAGCGCGTACTTGGTCATATCTTTCTCATGCTGCCTAACGTTTTGCATCTCCAACTTTGACAGGTAGTCGACCGCTACCCCTAGACCGATGACTCCCTCAATATTCGGGGTCCCTGCCTCAAACTTCCACGGGGGATCGTTCCATTGAGCGTCTTGAAGGTGGACTTCCTTGATCATTTCCCCGCCGCCCATGAACGGCTCCATCTGATCAAGAAGGTCGTATCTTCCATACAGCATCCCTATCCCGGCAGGTGCCAACATCTTGTGGCCAGAGACCGCAATGAAATCGCATTCGAGATCTGCAACATCGACCGGCATGTGGGGGACCGACTGCGCCGCATCGACTATGACGGTCGCACCTATTCTGTGGGCTTCCCTTGCCATCTGCTTGACCGGATTGATCGTCCCTAAGGCGTTCGAGACATGAGCAAGGCTGAGGACTTTCGGTCTTTCTCTTATCAGCTCTTCGAAGCTCTGCCAGTTCAGTAACCCGTCATCGTTGATCCTGATGTAGTCGAGTTTGATGCCTCTCTCCTTCGCCAGTATCTGCCACGGAACGATGTTGCTGTGGTGCTCCATCTCGGTGAGAAGAACGCGGTCTCCGGGTTTCAGGTTCGCTCTTGCCCAGCTAAACACTACTAGGTTCAAGGCTTCCGTTGCGTTTCGTACGAAGACAATCTCCTTGGCAGTCTTTGCGCCAACGAAGCGCGCGAATTTCTCTCTCGACTGCTCGAATTTGATCGTCGCCTCTTCGCTCAGTCGGTGAACACTTCGGTGAACGTTTGAGTTGTACTCACTGTAGTATCGCTTGATCGCGTCGATGACGGCCCTCGGTTTCTGCGAGGTGGCGGCGCTATCCAAGTAGACGAGCGGTTTCCCTCCTATCTTCCTTTTCAGAATCGGGAAATCCGCCCGTACTTTGGTTACGTTCAGCGCCATCGTCTTCTTCTCCGCACTAGGGATAGGCTCGGGGCCAGGCTGCTAGGCATAACGTACGTCATACTTCTATATTTGCGCACCCCTTCACGAATCGCGCATGATCCTACTCACCCAGCTGGCGACCGCGATACGACTGCGTCATGATGCAACAGTTGCGAGTCCCGTCCTTGACGACTTCCGGTAGGGGCCTCGAGTTCGTCTCCGAGACTTCTTGCGCCGAGCTATCTTGCGGGCCAGGTTGTCTTGGATTTCGCTCATTACCCGGTTCGCTCCTCTTTTGTTGAGGGTACATGATTGACGCCAGCCCACCCGTGAAACTTCGTACGGTATCCTTCGTATCCTTCCGGAACCTTCGACAACCTCTGAGGGCTCCAAACGATCAACTCCTTCTCATACTCCGCAAGGTCATAGTCCTTCGTGTAGTCCAAAGCGGCGGTCGGACAGTAGTCAGTACAAAAGTGACAAAAACAGCAGCGAACGTACCAGTACTGCGGGAACCTCTTCTCCGGGTTTTGCGGGTACGCCTTCTCATCTGGGACGGGTACCATTGTGATGGTTTTCTCGGGACAGATCCACGCGCATATTCCGCATCCCGTACATCTGTCCATGTAGAGCAGGTGCCTGCCTCGATATCCGTCTGGGAGCTCGTGTTTTTGGTAAGGATGCTTCAGAGTGAAAGTCTTCTTGAAGAGGTGTTTCACGCCTTCCAAGTAGGCTTCGATTGCTGACATTCGTCTTCATCTCCTACCTGTCCGCCTCTACAGGCCAGTAGTCCAGGCCCCCGTAGACTATTGGCAGATCACCTATGCGGACCCCCCTTAGCAAGAATGGGAGCGCTAAGAGGTTCTTGAATGAGCCCGTGTTCATCTTGACCCGGTAGGGTTTGTCGCTTCCGTTTCCCACAATGTAGTGGTTTATCTCTCCGCGCGACGATTCGATGCGGCTGATGGCTTCTCCCCTCGGAATCACGATGGGGCTCTTTCTAGCGATTGGGCCCTTCGGGATGTCTCGTATCGCTTGCCTGAGGATCGATATGCTCTGTTTGATCTCCTCGAATCTTACCAACCATCGCGAGAGACTGTCGCCTTCTTTGAATGTAGGAATCTCGAAGTCCACTTTGTCGTAGGCGCCGTATGGGGCGTCCTTTCTCACGTCGCATCGTACACCAGAGGCTCTCAGAACAGGCCCGACGACGCCCAGCTTGATCGCGTCTTCCTTCCTCAGGATTCCGACGCCTCTTCCGCGTTCGACGAAGACGGGGTTATTCACGAAGATTCGGTCGATTGCAACGAGGCGACGCTCCAGATAGTCTACTGTTTCTAGTAGTTTCTCCTTGAAATCTTTTGGAAGATCTCGCCTCACACCTCCGGGGACGAAGAACGAGAACGTCATTCTTGCTCCGGTGAGCATCTCGGCCAAGTCTAGAAGCAGTTCGCGGTCTCCGAAACCGAACATATACATCGTAGTATGCCCCGAGAAGATACCTGCCATTATGGCCATTCCGTACAGGTGACTCGCTATCCTGTTGATCTCGCAGAGTATTGTGCGGATGTAGCGGCCGCGCTCCGGCACCTCGACTCCTTGGAGCTCTTCGATCGGTTGGATGTACGACCAGTTTAGGTGCGATGAGTCTGCAATGTTGGGGCGTTCGAGCATGGGGATGTTCTTTATGATGTTTCTTGATTCTGCTATCTTCTCGCATCCTCGGTGAACGTAACCGACGTCGGGTGTTGCTTCAACTATGAGATCGCCGTCAGTTCTGACGATGATCCTCATGTGGCCGGAGCCCGGATGCTGAGGGCCAACGTTCAGATCAAGCGTCGACAACTCATGCCAGCTCCGGGAATGTCAGATCCTTTCTCATGGGAGGGGGCCCGTCCCAGTTGTCTTGAAGCAACAATTTCTGAAGGTTCGGGTGGCCTTCGAAATTCACTCCGAACATCTCGTGCGCCTCACGCTCGAATAGGTTGGCGCTCTCCCAGATGGGGGTGAGTGTCGGCAGCGATGGTTTTTCTCGGTCAAGCTGAGCCTTGAGTGAAAGGACTAGGTGTTTGAGGTCGTCGCGTGAGTAGGATGAGAGAAAGTACACGACTTCGATTCTCTTCTCGGTAAGATAATCAACTCCGGAAACTGCGATGGTGTGATCGAACCCTAAGCGTTGCAAGCAGGCCGCAACCTCCGTTATTGTCTCGTTGCGCGCGACTAGGGACATCCGCCCCTTTCGATCAACCCTCACGTCTTCAACAGCGCTGCCCAACTGCTCCTTGACGGCCGTTGCAATCCTTTGTTCCTGAGTCGAAAGGGTCGCAGTCATTTGGGGTAGACCTCCTCTCGCCGGATTTTTTCTCGCAACTTGATGACAGCGTTCAGAAGCGCCTCAGGCCTAGGAGGGCAGCCTGGAACGAACACATCAATCGGTATGGCCTTTTCGAGTTCGTTGACAATACTGTACGAGTCGTGGAAGAGACCGCCCGAGCACGCGCAGTCGCCCATCGCAATAGCGTACTTCGGGTTGGGCATCTGCTCCCAGACCACCTTCACCCTCTTCAACATCTTCTTCGTCACCGTTCCCTCGATTATCAAAAGGTCACTTTGGCGCATCGACCCTACGGCAGCCTGCATACCGAATCTTTCCGGGTCGTACCTACCGCTCATCATGGCGCCGAGTTCAGCGCCGCAACAGGCGGTCATGAGGTGAACCGGCCAAAGCGAGTAGATACGGCTCCAGTTGACCAAGTGCTTCAGAGGGGCAGAGCCTACCACCCTCTCCACAAGATCTCTCAGATTTCCGACCCAGACACCCGGAGCCGGACTTGATCCCGAAGAGACGGGCGGCGTTTGGGATTCCTTTTCGGCGTCTGTGCTCGTTCTTGGTCACCTGGCCTTCCAATTCATGCCTCAATTCTGCGTTAGAGGTTTGTTAGGCTTCGCATACGCGGCAGCTGCCCAGATTCAACCCAGGTTCGAGGCGTCTGTGAAGATCACACATGAGCCTGCTCCTCCTGACATGCATGGAGACTTCATTCAGTCTGCTCATGACCTGCACCTGCCCCGCCTTCCCTGAAACGAGCAGAGCAGCGATCTTGTTCGCTGCTTTGTCGACATCAGCGATTCCTTCCAGCTTGATTGCGATACCTCGCTTGTTATGCATGTACTTGCTAACTGCCGGCTGGGTAATTCCTAGTAGCCGTGCGGCCTGCTCCTGTGT
>Ga0209725_1000058_pt1 | contig 61244 bp, 58 predicted proteins | sample I18A1metaG_FD_184145 | JGI IMG/M metagenome (GOLD analysis project Ga0209725, IMG submission 184145) | Lake sediment bacterial and archeal communities from Gulf of Boni, Indonesia to study Microbial Dark Matter (Phase II) - ​I18A1 metaG... | ecosystem: Environmental > Aquatic > Freshwater > Lake...
CCCCCGGTTCACCCAGGCAAGCTCGCTCCGCCGGCACGTAACCGTCCGGCTCAGCTGGGCCAGCCACTTGAAGTCATGGGGGAGTTCCACCCCGCCGTAGTAGTAGGCAAGGGAGGAGACCCGCCTGAACAGGGCCCCTGCCACGGCGGGAAACGGCAGCTCCCGCAGCGGCATGCCCCGGTGCAGCAGGCGAAGGGGGGTCCCGATCTCCAGGGAGACGGACGTGCCGGGATTACCGGGAAGGGGGACCGTGTCGGCGAAGGTCAGGAGCGGCAGGGAAGAGAGATCCGGCGGGCCGTCACCGGAGCGCAGCAGGATGCGCGTCCCGTCACCGGCAACGGCTTCCACCGCCCGGCAGGCCATGGAGAGCGGGGAGGAGGATCCGGGGGGGAAGAGGGTGGTGATGGTGTGCAGGTAGATGTCCAGCAGGTTGGCCGCCTCACCCACCAGGGTGAGGCGAAGTTCCGCAGGCTCACCCCTCCGGGGCCGGCCGGCGGGGGGTGAAAAGCGGAAGGCAAAGGGGAGCGGCGGCTTCTGGTAGCGGCGCAGGGCAGCCGGGTCGGGGGTAAGGTCCTGGCCGAAGGTGGCCCGGCAGGGGCACCCGGGCCCGCCGCCGCATTCGCCCGCCGGGGTGGCGCACCCCGTCACCCGTCTGAAGGCGGCGGGGAAGAGTTTCCTGAGGGCGAACAGCCCCTGGGGGGGCTCGCCTCCCCCCTGCTCGAGGGTGATGACAAGATGGACGAGAGGGATATCCATGAACGGTCTCGACTGCCACCCTGCCCCGTCTGCCGGGTTCAGGGGGCCAGGCTGTCGTACTCCTCCGGCAGGTTGATGTTGCGGAAGGAGCCGAAGCCGGGGGAGAGCCGGGCCACCTGTTCCGCCGGCACCACCCTGGCTCCCATGCCCCGCAGCAGGTCGATGATCTTGTTGCGGTCGGCTGCCAGGACCTCCGTCAGAGCAGGGAGGACCCCCTTGGCGTAGAAGGCGTGCAGCGGCTCGAGCCCGCCGTCGGTCTCGGGCACCAGCACATCCTCGTCTCCGAGGAGCCCGGCCAGGGCGCGGACAACCCCCCCGTCGAGGAAGGGCATGTCGCAGGCGGCCACGAAGACCCTCGGGGTGCTGCTCCAGGAGAGCCCGGCGTGGATTCCCGCCATGGAGCCCCCTTCCGTGAAGATGTCGGGAATCTTCGGGCAGGGGAGGAAGGCGTACTCCCCGGGGGTGTTGGTCACCACCACGACTTCGGCGAAGAGCTCCGCCATGGTACGGTAGACCGTCTCGATCAGCGGCCTCCCCCGGAAGTCCAGGAGCGCCTTGTTGCGCCCCATGCGGGTCGATCTGCCGCCGGCCAGGATCACCCCGGTCACCCCGGCGATCTTCGGCCGGGGGAGCAGCAGGCGCTGGTGGTGGCTGTAGACCTGGAAGCGCCCCCCCCGCAGGTAGCCGATCAGGGTGATCCCCGCATCGGTGCAGAGCTTGACCGCCATGTCCGTGGGGGAGGTACGGGAGGCGATGAGGGAGATCCCCAGCTGGGCGGCCTTGGCCGCCATCTCCGTGGAGACCCGGCCGGAGGTGACCAGCATGAGCCCCGCCAGGTCGATCCCCTTGAAGAGGGCCTCCCCGGCGATCCGGTCCAAGGTGTTGTGCCGCCCCAGGTCCTCGGCATAGAGGAGCATCCGCTCCCCGTCACCGACGGCGGCGGAGTGGATGCCGCCGTGGCTGCGGTAGCGGTCCGCTTCCCGGCCGAGCAGCTCCATCAGGGCAAAGACCTGCTCGGGGGTATATTCCCGGGCCCCGGTCGCAGCGGGGAGAGAGGCTGGCAGGGAAAAGCTGATGCCGGTGCCGCAGCCGGAGGTGAGCACCGGTTTGAGCTTCTCGGGGAGTTCCCCCTTGATGCGGACGTTGGCGGCGCCGAAGTCCTGGCAGACGGAAAACATCTCGAAATCGTCGAGGGAGGAGACAAAGCCCTGGAGGCGGAGGAATCCTGCCACGAGGAAATTGAGGCTGTGGGGAGAAGCCACGAGGGTAGCCAGCTCGCGACCGTTCACGGTAAGGGTCAGGGGGAACTCGCTGACCACCTCACCTTCGTGCTCTTCGAGAAGGCCCTTGGCATAGGTATGGATGGGAATCATCGTCAGGTCAGATCTCCCCGCTTCATATCCGGTTATGACCGAGGACCGCCGCGATCCGCTCCAGGTCGGCCAGATTCTGGGGGGTGAAATCGTCACCCGCCTCCACCGGCGAGCCCCCCTTGCGCACGACCTGGATCACCCCCGTCACGACGCCGTCGCCGACGATCGGCGCGCTCATCACCTTCTGGGCCGTGATCCTCTCGGCCTTGTCGGCCAGCATGTGTTCGAACATGAAGAGGTGGCGGGTCCGGGCAAAGGCATTGTCAATGGTCGCGATCCGCTCATTGGCGGTCTTGGCCACCAGGGAGTTCACCGCGTTGAGGGGGATGTGCCCCACCGTGGCCATGCTGACCGGCCAGCGGAACGTGATCTCGTGCTTCTTCGCGTCGACGCTGAACAGGCCGATCTCGTGGGAGCGGACGGCGAAGTAGGCCGCGATCTCCTCGGCGATCACGGCGAGACGGTCGGAAGGAGCGCTGATCCCGGCGAGGCGTCCCTTCATGGTTGCAAAAAGCGTATCCAGAGTCATTGTCTAAACCTCCGAACTGGTACTTATTCAGCCCTGGTCCGTAACTCCCCCTGCCCCCCTCTAGAACCATGGGGGGGACGCGTATAAAGCACTTCATCAGGATTTTTTAGGTACAGCCTGATCGAAGCGCTCCTCCCCCTGAAATCAGGGGAAGAGAGGTGGGAACATGACACAGGCGACGTGAAGAGCTGACCAGTCACTCTAATTGGAACAAAGTAGCAACATAATAACCGCAAGCACGCCCTTTATCAAGCTCCGAAACGTTGCCCCGAGCGGGGTGGCCTGCGTCACCCACCTCCCCCCTTTCCTGCCATGGCCAGGAGCCGCCCGACCCGCTGCACCACCGGCGGATGGGAGTAGTAGAAGCGGGCATAGAGGGGGTGGGGGTGGAGGTTGGAAAGGTTCTCCGCCGCCAGCTTGACCAGGGCCGTCGCCAGGGAGCGGGGGTCGTTGGTGAGGTCCGAGGCGAATTGGTCCGCCTCGTACTCGTCCCGCCGGGAGAGCCACGAGGAGAGCGGCGTGAGGGGGAACATGACCAGGGAGGCGAGGAAGCCGAGGATCACCAGCCGGGCCGCCAGGGAGAGGGTACCATACCCCAGCAGGGCCGGGAGCCCGTCCCAGGCCAGCAGCCGGAAGGCAATCCAGGAGCCGGCCAGGGCGAGGGATTCGGCCAGGAGCAGCCGCTTCCAGATGTGCCCCTTCTTCCAGTGGCCGATCTCGTGGGCGAGCACGGCGACGATCTCGGCATGGGTCATCTGCCTGATGAGGGTATCGAAGAGGACGATCCGCTTCACCTTGCCGATGCCGGTGAAATAGGCGTTGGAGTGGGTGCTCCGCTTCGACGCGTCCATCTGCATCACCCGCCCCACCTTCAGCCCCGCCTTCTCCATCATGGCGCGGATCTCGTCCTCCAGCCCCTCCTCGGTCACCGGCTCGAACGTGTTGAACAGGGGCTCGATCACGTAGGGGGAGAGGAACATCATGAAAAGGGTGAACAGGGCGAGGAACCCCCACACCCAGAGCCACCAGTGGCTGCTGCTCCAGCCGATCAGGGCGAAGGCGGTCCCCAGGACCAGGGCGGTGATGAGCGCGCCGATGGCCTGGGTCTTGAGCAGGTCGGCCAGCCAGAGCCGACGGGTCGTGGTGTTGAAACCGTGGCGGGCCTCCACCACGAAGGTGCCGTAGAGGTCGAAGGGGATCTCCAGGGCCGTCTGGGCCCAGGAGAGGAGGATGAAGAAGAGCACCCCCTGGAGCACGGGGGACGCGGTCAGGCCGGTGACGAGGCGGTCATAGAACGAGAGGAGGCCGCCGAAGAGGAAGAGGACCAGGAGGAGGTTGTCGAAGAGGGACTCCCACAGGCCGAGACGGCTGCTCTCCAGGGTGTAGGCCATGGTCCTGGCCAGGGTCTCGCCGTCCACGACGCCCTCGAACCCGGGGGGGATCGTCGTACCGTGGCGCTTCATGTGGGCCAGGTTGATGTGGCGCAGCCAGTAGGTGAAGGCGGTGGTCAGGGCGAAGAGGGTGAACAGGAGCATGGTCATGGGTAGCGGCATCCTCGATAGGTAGTGACACCAACGGTACCACGCCTCACCCGCGCCGGCAAGGGGGAGGTTCTCCCGGGGGTGGCGGGGTACCTCCTCCGCCAGGACCAGCGCCGGCCGGGGCGATTCGGGTAGTATTTTCTAATGATTTTAGGTATGGTAGGCAAGCCGCTAAAGGCGGCGATCCCACGGCACGGAGCACTGCGCAGTCCGGAATGCGCCCCTGGGCCAGGTGGCGGCACGGGCTGCGCTTTGCTTGCCGCTGCGCCTCCACGACGTTGAGAGAAAATATGAAAAGAATCGTTTCACTCCTTGCCCTTGTCTGTTTTACCGCCTCCGGTTCCGGATGCATCACCCTCAAGCTTACGGATTCCAAGCCGGGGAGCCGCCCATTTGCTGCTATCTGCGAAAAACGGACCGCCGTTTTTGTTCTTGATGACAAACGAACTGTGACGAAGCTCGACCGGCAACTGGCAGAAAGTCCTGCTGTCGCCATTTCCAGGGCGGTTTCCGATAAGTTCCATGAATACTGCCCGGACACAGTTAAGTTCATTGGTCATCAAGCCGGTTCAACAGAGGTGAAACATTACAACACCCTAACGGCTTCGGACAATTTCGATTTCCTCCTGACTGGCTCTATCGACAGATTTCAATCAGAATACGAAGACAAATACTTTGGGTTGAGAATGGCAGGGTCACTTATCGCTGGGATGACGATCCCTGTTGGACTTTTACTGCTGCCGGTTATATCTGCCGGGTATGTCGACCACGTTACTGACGTCGATTTCACACTTTCTCTTGTCGAGGTATCAAGCGGAATGATTGTATGGTCGAAAAGGAGCGAATTCAGGGAATTGGAAAACGTGGCTTTTGTGGAGGCTACTGGTGCACGCATTGAGGAGAAGCTAAACTCTCATTTGGAAAGTGCGACCTCCGCCATGTTTGCGCATATCTCTTCAGCATACAAGAGGAGGCAAAATAGTTCATTAGCCCTTGGACAACTTCCAGATGGAAGGCCCAGTGCTCTTACCGCCACATTTTCGCACTGACAGGAAAAGCTGTACTACCAAAGCGTCACACGGTCTCCGCGTCGCTCCGCCGCTGGCGCCTTGAAACGTTCTATCCAAACATGTGGTCTTTACCTATGACAAAACATCTCACCCTGCTGATGTTCCTCCTCGCCCCGTTCCCGGTCCATGCCGGGGAGAGCGGCTGGTTCCTCCTTTCCCGGGATGACGGCTGCGTCGATCTGCGCCTGCTGGTGAAACGGGAGAAGCTGCCGCGCACGCCCGCCTCCCCCGAGGAGTATGCCCAGATGTTGCGCGACCGGGGGGAGAGCGTGACACTGGGGCTCCCCGACGGCGTTCCGCCGGAACTGGCGCCCAAGGTGGTGCAGGTGAAGACAGGCGAGTCGAAGGCGCCTGTCTTCGTTACGGGCGATATCTGCCGGTCGCTCGACAAGTGAGAGAGCCGCCGGCGTTGCGCAACACGGCAGGCGCCACCGGCCCGGCAGGAGTGATGCAGAGATCACCAATCCACCAGAAGAAAGGATCCATCCATGAGCAGCTTCGACCTCAACATCCCCAGCCCGGCAGGGAAACTCGCCGGCATCTTCCGGGGGAAGGGGAAGTTCGTCATCGTCCTTCTCGCCCTCCTCGTCCTCATGCCCTTCGTGCGGGGGATCCTCTTCACCTGGAAGGTGATCGACCCCGGCTACACGGGGATCAAGATCAACCGCCTGGTGAACAAGGGGGTGACCCGGGAGGATATCGTCACGGGCTTCATCTTCTACAACCCGATCCAGACGGCGGTGGTCATCTACCCCACCTTCATCCAGCGGGTCGCCTGGACCCATGACCGGGCGGAGGGGAAGGCGGCCAACGAGGAGCTGACCTTCAACACCAAGGACTCGGTGCCGGTGAATATCGACGTGGCGGTGAGCTACCAGCTCGAGGCGTCCAAGGTGCCGGAGTTCTACACCAAGTTCCGCGCCGACAACATCGACTCCTTCACCCACGGCTTCCTGCGGGACACCACCCGCAACATCGTGGCTAACCTGGGGTCGGAATACAATTTCGACGAGATCAACGGCATCAAGAAGGAAGAGTTCCTCCAGCGGAGCGGCAAGATGCTCAACGAGACGGTGCGCCAGTTCGGGGTGAACGTCCAGCAGTTCGGCCTGATCGGCTCCCTCCGCCCCCCCCAGGCGCTGCTGGATGCGGTAAACGCCAAGACCCAGGCGATCCAGAAGTCGATCCAGGTGGAAAACGAGGTACGGGCAGCCCAGGCTGAGGCCAAGAAGAAGATCGCCATTGCCGAGGGGGAAGCGGCGGCCAACCGGGCCCTTGCCTCGTCCCTCGACCCTCGCCTCCTGGAATGGGAGCGACTGAAGATCATGCGGGATCAGGTGACCAAGTGGAACGGCAAGATGCCGGACGTCTACTCGGGAGGGAGCGGCCAGGGGCTGCTCCTCAACATCCCGCCACCCCACGCCTCGGGCGGGAAGTAGGAGGACGCCTGTCAAGGGCGCGGACACGGCATTACGGCGACGTGACCTGAATCCAAGCACCGGCGAGAAGCGCACTTTTCGGGGAGAAGGTGCATGATTGCACTTGCTCTCGGAGGTTATTTATTATTTACTTGTACTATTGACACTGGAGAGGGTCTGTCGCGCAGGCAGATACGCCGGACACTGCGCCTCCTCCCCGGCAATTTCATGAAACGATATCATTCGTGATAAAGGAGAGTATCATGTACAGAACGTTGCCCCTCATTGCCGTCATTGCCATGCTGGCACTGCCCGCGGCAGGACATGCGGCCAAGTATGCCAAGACGATTACCGTCTCCAAGACAGGGGGTAAGTTCAACTCCCCCGTCAAAGCCCTGGCATCGATCACTGGCGCCACGGCAAAGGCGCCGGTACTGGTCAAGCTTCTCCCCGGCACCTATGACCTGGGCCAAGCGACCCTGCAGATGAAGGAGCATGTTGACGTGGAAGGGAGTGGCGTGGACAAGACGATCATCACGTCGTCAATCGTCAACAAGGATGGGGACACCTGCTCCGTTGCCACCGTTAAAATGGCCAGCGACTCGACGATCAGGAACCTGCGGGTGGTCAACAGCACGAGGAGCACCGTGGACGGGCTCACCGCCGGTGTCGTGTTTGACAACGTCAAGGCAACCGCGGAGAACATCAAGGTCGTCGTCGGTTCCGACACAGTCGCCACGCCGCGAAACTACGGCATCTGCTCGGTAGGAAGCGGCGCACGGGCGACCCTTGCGGGGGTTAACGTCGATGTGCACAACGGCACTTCCGGCCAGGCCGGCGCCGTGGCCCTCCTCTCCGACGGGAGCATGACCATCCAGGGCTCCAAGCTGGCGGCATCTGCCGCCAAGGAGGGGCATACCCACGTGATCGACTGCGCCAACGGCCAGGCGATGAGCGGGACCCTCACCATCGACAAGAGCCAGTTGCTGGGGACCATCCTGGATGCCGAGGGGGGCAACCGGGGGATCGATGTCCGCGACTGCCGGGCGACCATCACCAACACCACCGTCAACCTGAGCGGAGGAGACGACAATATCGGCATCATAACCGACCACCAGCCAACCACGGTGGATGCGTCGAAAATCTACAGCCCCGGGAAGGCTCTCCTCAGCGGCGGTGCAGCGACGCTCGTCATCAACAACAGCGTCATACAGGGGGAGATCCCGGCAGAGCAGCGGCTGCGGCTGAAGCAGAACGTGGACGAAACGGGCCGGCAGATCCCCAACCGTTAGTCTTTGCAGCAGATTCAGTCGACACAAAAAAGCCGTCTTCACGACGGCTTTTTTGTGTCGACCGGTTATGTCACCCGCCCTGCGTACGTCCCTCCTCCTGCAGCAACTCCATGTCTTTAAGGATCTCGGTCAGGTGCTGCTCAGCTAGCTGCTCAAACAGGTTTCGCATCAATGTTCTGAAAACGCGATATTTTCGCACGTTCAAGGCGCCCGGCGAGTCAGGGGGAGACAGGGCAGCACTCCGTCACACAACAACGTACACAGGGCGGCACACAGAATCGGACAGCGCGCCGGGTCAAACGGCGCATTTTCAGAGCCGTATCAGGTCTTCGTGCTCTTCATCGTGGGGATTGATATGGATCATCACATCCCCCACGTTGTGGTAACGATCGAAAATGACCCTCTTCACCTGCGTGGCAATGGCGTGGGACTCCTTGACGGTCATCTCCGGGTCCATGTCCAGCTTCAGGTCGATGATCAGGTACTGGCCGGAACGGCGTCCCCTGATCTCGTGGACGTGTTCGACCCCTTCGACGGCTTCGGCCATGTGGGTGATGGTCTGCAGCAGCTCCTCCCCGGGCTGGCCGTCCATGATGTCGTGAGCCGCCGAGCGGAAGGTTTCCCAGGCGATGTGGAAGATGAAGAAGGCCGTGAGACCGGCGGCGAGGGGGTCCATGATCGTGATGCCGAAAAACGCGCCGGTGACGCCGACCAGGGTGGCGACGGAGGTGACGGCATCCTTGCGGTGGTCCTTGGCGACCGCAAGGAGGGCGGGGCTCTCCAGGCGGCTGCCGCTCTTCATGGAAAAGCGGTAGAGCCACTCCTTGATGATGATCGTCAGAAAAGCGGCCAGCACCGCCATCCACTCAGGGATGGCCGATTCCCCCCGGCTGATGGTGACGACCGACTTGTAGAGGATCCAGCAGCCGGTGGAGAAAATTATCAGGGAGACGAGGATGGCCGACAGGCTCTCCGCCCGGCCATGACCATAGGGGTGGCGCTCGTCGAAAGGCTTGCGGCCGATGTGCAGGGCCAGCATGGTGGAGAGGATGGCGACGAAATCGCAGGCGCTCTCCATGCCGTCGGCGAAGACCGCCTCGGAACGGCCGAGATGGCCGGCCAGCAGCTTCATGACCATCAGCAGGGCATTGACCCAGAACCCCACCTTGATTATCCGGTCCGCCTGGCTGAACCGTTCAGAGCGCTCCATCGTCCACCCCGTTCCTGCGTATGTCCTTCAGGCGCAACTGCAGGCTCTCCCTCCCGTTCCAGGTATTCAGCTCGGGGACAAAGGCGATATCGACCACTCCCGTCTCGATCCCCCGGGACGCCATGCCGAACCCGATGGCCTCGAACTCCCTCCCCGCAGCCGCGACCCTCAGTTTCAGGTGGGTATCCTTCAACACCCTGCTCTGCAGCACCCGGGCGCCGCGCAGCATGAAGAGTGGCTCGGGATTGCCCATGCCGAAGGGGCGCAGGGGAGCGAGGAGCCCGACCAGTTCCGGCGTGATCTCCTCCGGCGCGAGTTCGGCGTCGATCTGGAGCACCGGGGTGAAATCCTCCTCCGTAAGCTGACCCGCGACGACCTCGTCGAAGTGGGCGATGAACGCTTCGAGGGTCTTCTCGTCCACCGTCAGGCCGGCCGCCTGCTTGTGGCCGCCGAACTTGAGCAGATGTTCGCTGCAGGCGGCAATGGCATCGTGGAGGTGCAGGGCGGGGATACTCCGACCCGACCCCTTGCCGATCCCATCCTGGAGGGCGATGAGGATGACCGGCCGGTGAAAGGCCTCCACCACCCGGGAGGCGACGATGCCGATAACCCCCGGATGCCAGGTGTCCGAAGCCATCACGATGGCGCTTCGCCCTGCCATGGTCGCGCTCCTGGCACGGGCAAGGGCATCTGCCAGGATCTCCTTCTCGATCTCCTGGCGCTCCCGGTTGGCGGCGTCAAGTTCGGCTGCGATGACGGCAGCCTCGTCCGGGTCCGAGGAGAGGAGGAGTTCCACCCCCCGCCTGGCGTCGTCGAGGCGCCCCGCGGCGTTGAGACGGGGCGCCAGGCGGAACCCCACGTCGCCGCACCCGACCGGATCGGTGACGGCGGCAACCTTCTTCAGCGCCCTGATCCCGGTGCGCCGGGAGGCGGTCAGCTCCCTCAGGCCGAAAGCGGCAATGATCCGGTTTTCACCTTTCAGGGGGACCAGGTCCGCGATGGTGCCGAGGGCAGCAAGGTCGAGGTACTCCCGAAGGTTCGGTTCGCCGCCGTTGGCAAAGCAGCCGTCGGCTCGCAGGCGGCTCCGGAGGGCGATCGCGAGCTTGAATGCCAGGCCGACACCGGCCAGCTGCCGGAACGGGGCGCTGCAACCGGGTTGCAGCGGGTTGATGACCGCCAGGGCGTCGGGAAGGGTCTCGCCCGGCGTGTGGTGGTCGGTGATGATGAGGTCGACCCCCTTCTCCCGGCAGTAGGCCGCCTCCCTGAGGGAGGTAATGCCGCAGTCCACCGTGATCAGCACGCTCGCGCCAAGGCGCGCCGCCTCGTCCACCCCGTCGGTGGAGAGGCCGTATCCCTCCTCGAGACGCAGCGGGATCACGTAGACCGCCGGGAACCCCACCCCCTGGAGAAAGGTTAGCAGAAGCGCAACCGATGTCACGCCATCCACGTCATAATCACCGTGGATACAGACCGTCTCCCCCCTCTCCCGCGCAACCGCCAGCCGCTCCACTGCCCCGGCCATCCCCTTGAGCAGGAAAGGGTCTGCCATGTCCGCAAGGGAGGGGGAGAGAAACTGCTTCATCTCCTCCCGGGAGCGTATCCCCCTGGCACTGAGCAGGCGGGCGATCAGAGGGGGGATGTCGCCACCTGCCAGCAGCTCCCCCAGGGTTTCGTCATCGTGCTCCTTCAGGCTCCATGTCCGTTCCGTCACCGGTTGCATGCACACTCTCCACAAAAAAAATCCCCGCTTGCGCGGGGATTCGAACATCTATTTCCAGGAGCCGCCCTTGGGAGGTCCGCCACCCGCCTTCAGCTCTTCGATCATCGCCTTGACCTGCTGCCCCTGGGGACTCATGGCGTCGAGAGCGACGTAGCGCTGCCAGGCGGCGATCGCCTTGTCATTCTGCTTGAGGTCATTGGCATAGACGACCCCGAGATTGTACAGGCTCTGCAGGTGCTTGGGGTCAATGGTGCTGGCCTTTTCGAAATTTGCCACGGCCTTGTCGAACAGACCCATCTTGCGGTACATGACCCCCTGGTCGGTGAGGACGTTCGGGGTGTCAGGACGGCTGGAGTCGATCTCCAGGGCCTTGCCATAGGCATTCACCGCTTTCTGGGGCTGCTCGGTATCGAAATAGTCATTCCCCAGCTGGACCCATACCTGGTAGTTCTTCGGGTCCTGGGCCAGGATCTTCTCAGCCTCGGCGATCCGCTGGCTGTAGTCGGTGGGGGACCCGCTCCCCATCGGCACTCCCGAGGGCATCCCCTGGGACCCGCCCCCCTTGTTCTTGTTGGTGACGCTGAAAATGAGGAATCCGCCCAGCAGACCCACCAGGAGCGCAACGACGATAAATACCAGGTTCTCTTTCTTCACGATTACTCCTTCCTTCCGTAATACCGGGGATCAGGCCTTGGCCTTGGCACCCTTCTCCTCCCAGAGGGAGACGATCGGGCTGGCGACAAAGATCGACGAATAGGTCCCTACAGCGATTCCGATAACAAGGGCAAGGGCAAAATCATGAATGACTTCCCCCCCGAAAAAGAAGAGGGCAAGCGCGGCAAGAAAAGCGGTCAGGGAGGTGACGATGGTCCGGGAAAGCACTTCGTTGATGCTCCTGTTGAAGACGACGTGCATCGCCTCCTTCAGGTTCTTGTGCAGGTTCTCCCGTATCCTGTCGAAGACGACGACCGTATCCGTCAGGGAGTAACCGGCAATGGTCAGGACCGCCGTGATGAAGAGGAGATTGATCTCCTTGTTCAGCAGGTAAAATACGGCAAACATGGCCAGCACGTCATGGAGCGTTGCCAGGGTGGCGCCGACGCCGAATTTGAAGTCGAACCGCCAGGCGATGTAGATGATGATGCCGATCATGGATATGAAGATGGCCGTCAGGGTGTCCTTCCGGAGCTTGTCACCGACTGACGGGCCGATCTCGGTGGAGCTCTCCACCACGAAGGCGTTGCCGGGGAACTCCTTCTTGAACACCTCCTCGATGGTGTCGGCGACCTTGCCGGTGGCCAGGGTCGTCTTGCCGATCTTCACCATCAGTTTGTTCCCCTCCTTGATATCCTGGAGAGTCGCATCCTTGAGGTTATGCCTGGCCAACGCCTCCCGCGCCTTGTCCATGCCGACGGGCTGGGTGAACTTCAGCTGCACCTCGGTACCGCCCGAGAAGTCGATCCCCATGTTGGCCGCACCACGGCCCATCTGGACCATGCCGATGAGGCCGACGATGGCGATGATGCTGGAGATGATGAAGGAGATCTTCTTCAGACCGATGAAATCTATGTTTGTTTTGCCGATAAGTTCCATGGTTCCCCCCTAAATGCTCATTCTCTTCACGTTCATACGACTGAGCGCGAAGTCAAAGACCACTTTGGTGGCCAGGAGCGATGTAAACAGATTGATGATGATGCCGAGGCTGAGGGAGACGGCGAAACCCTTGACCGGCCCGGTGCCGAACTGGAAGAGGACGGCAGCGGTGATGAGCGTGGTCACGTGGGAGTCCATGATGGTGAGAAACGCCTTGTCGTAGCCGGCATCAAGGGCCGCGACCGGTGGCTTGCCGAGCCGGAGCTCCTCGCGGATCCGCTCGAAGATGAGCACGTTCGAGTCCACCGACATACCGATGAGGAGGACGATCGCGGCGATGCCCGGCAGGGTCAGGGTTGCCCCCAGGGCGGCAAGGGCGCCCATCAGGTAGACGATGTTCAGGACCATCCCCAGGTTGGCGACGAGACCGCACGCCTTGTAGTAGATGGTCATGAAGACGACGACCAGGATGACACCGATGGCACCGGCCAGCAGCCCCTTGTGAATGGAATCCTGACCGAGGGACGGTCCGACGGTGACGTTCTGGATGATCTTGACCGGGGCCGGCAGGGAACCGGCGCGGAGCACGATGGAGAGGTCGGCCGCATCCTTGTCGGTAAACGACCCGGAGATCTGGGCGCTTCCGCCGGAGATCCGCTCCCTGATCACGGGGGCGGAGTAGATGGTGTTGTCAAGCACGATGGCAAAACGTTTCCCCACGTTGGCGGCCGTCACCTGGTCGAACAGCCGGGCTCCGGTGGAGTTGAACTCGATGGCAACATAGGGCTGGTTGAACTGGGAATCGATCCGCACCTGGGCATCGGTCAGGAGGTCGCCGGTGATCATCGCCTTCTTCTTCACCACCAGCGGGATCTCGCTGACGGCGCCGGTCGCCTGGTCGACCTTCTTCTCCATCAGCAGCTCGTCATCCTCCGGGATGCTCCCGGGGGTGGCGGTCGCCGGGTTGACATTTTCGTCAACCAGTTTGAATTCCAGGCGGGCGGTCTTGCCGATCAGCTCGATGGCGCGTTTGGGGTCCTTGATGCCCGGGAGCTGGACCACGATGTTGGTAAGCCCCTCGCGGGCGATGACCGGCTCGGAGACGCCGAACTGGTCGATCCTGTTGCGAACGGTCTCAAGGGCCTGGGAAACGGCCTTGTCCTTACGGTCGGCAGCAACCTTGTCGTTCATCCTGATCTGCAGAACGTTGAAGCCCCCCTCTTCAAACGAGGGGAGAAGCTCCATCTCGGGGTATTTCTTCTTGATCATCGCCTGCACGGTCTCGGCCGTCCCCTTGTCGTACAGGGTCAGCTTCACCTTGTCGGCCCCTTCCCGGGCAATCCGCTTGAAGCGGAGCGTCTGGGCAGTCAGGGAGTCCTCCAGGTCGGTCGCGATAAGGTCCAGTGCCCCCTCGACGGCCTTGGGTGTATCCACCTCCATCACCAGGTGGGAGCCCCCCTGCAGGTCAAGACCGAGATGGATCTTGTCCTTGGGCATGATGCCGCTCCACCAGGACGGAAGCTTGGAGACGAGGGTCGGTGTCATGTAGACGGCCGACAGGAGCAGGAAGGCGACGATCAGCAGAACGCGCCAGGTTAATCCTTTCGACATGCCGGTTACTCCTTTCAGATGGGCAGATGCGCCCCCATGGCGCACCCCCGTTTTCTCAGCGTCTCGTGACGCGGTTCGCGGATAAGGGGCTGAATTCATCGCCGGCCGCACGACTGCCGCACTGCTTCAGCCGCCCCGCTCCCCGCGGGAGGACACTGTGATCATTGCATTGACAGTTCACTTTTCCGTGATGGTGGCGATATGCCCCTTGTTGACCTTGATGTTCACACCGGAAGCGATCTCCATGGTGACAACTGCCTCCTCCACCGCGGTGATCTTGCCGTGAATGCCGCCGGCTGTCACGACCTGATCGCCCTTTTTCAGGGATTCCATCAGGGCACGGTGTTCCTTGGCCTTTTTCTGCTGTGGCCTGATGAGGAGGAAGTAGAAAATCGCGAACATCAGGATAAGGGGGATGAGACTGGCAATGGGGGACTGACCGCCCTGGGCGGCACCGCCGGGAGGGGTTCCCATCGCGAATGCAAGACCTATCATCAGCTAACCTCCAAGTATTTCTTAATGTTGAAATTTGAATTCTGGATGATGCCTCAAATCAGCCCGAATATCAACTCAAATACGTGTTCCGCTCTCTTTTTGCATAGAATTCGCGCCTGAAGTCAAGGAAGCGTCCCTCGGCTATCGCCCCCCTCGCCTGCTCCATCAGTTTGAGGTAGTAGTGCAGGTTGTGCAGGGTGTTGAGCCGGGAGGAGAGGATCTCCCCGGAACGGAACAGGTGGCGGAGATAGGCACGGCTGAAGGTGCGGCAGACATAGCAGTCGCACTCCGGGTCAAGGGGCCCCGGGTCTTCCAGATATTCACCCCGCTTGATGTTCACCCTGCCGAAGGAGGTGAAGAGCATACCGTTGCGGGCATTGCGGGTCGGCATGACACAGTCGAACATGTCGTAGCCGGCATGGATCCCCTCGATCAGGTCCTCCGGCGTCCCGATACCCATGACGTACCGGGGCTTGTCGTCGGGGAAGAAGGGGGCGGAAAAGCGCATGACATCGAGCATCCGCTCCTTCTCCTCCCCCACCGAGACACCGCCGAGGGCATAGCCGTCGAAGCCGATCTCCCGCAGTTCATCCATGCTGCGCCGGCGGAGTTCCGGGAAGATCCCCCCCTGGACGATGCCGAACAGCGCCTGGTCGGCACGGGTCTTCGCCTCCTTGCAGCGGCGGGCCCAGCGGGTGGTCATCTCCAGGGAGCGGCGCACGTACTCGAAATCTCCCGGCGACGGGGGACACTCGTCGAAACACATCATGATGTCGGAACCGAGCGCCTCCTGGATCGCGATGGAGGTTTCCGGCGAGATGAAATGGTACGAGCCGTCGATGTGTGACTGGAACTTCACCCCCTCCTCGGTGATCCTGCGCAGCTCTCCCAGGCTGAAGACCTGGAAGCCGCCGCTGTCCGTGAGGATCGGCCCGTGCCACTGCATGAATTCATGCAGTCCGCCGAGCCTCCTGACCAGTTCATGGCCGGGACGGAGATAGAGGTGATAGGTATTGCCGAGAATGACCTTGGCGCCGACCTGGAGGAGCTCGTCCGGGGTCATCGCCTTGACGGTCGCCTGGGTACCGACCGGCATGAAGATGGGGGTCGGTATCGTGCCGTGGGGGGTGACAAGGGAACCGGTGCGGGCCGCCGAGGCGCCGTCGCGGGCTGTCACGCTGAACTGGATTGCCGACATCGGTTGACCTATCGCCGTGGTGGTGTCCGGCCCGGAGCTGAGTACGGAATCGATGCCCCGCGGGACAAAGAAAAAGCACTTGCGCGCAGCGCAAGTGCTTCTTGTTTATTGGAGGCGACGAGCGGATTTGAACCGCTGAATAAAGGTTTTGCAGACCTCTGCCTTACCACTTGGCTACGTCGCCCTATACATTCCGATCAAGTTTCCTGACCAGCAGGAAGCGTTTATACCTTTTTTACCGCACCATGTCAACGAAGAAAAACCGCGTCAGGGAGCCGTCGCCCCCCGGGCGACCTCGGCCCCTGCCTCGATGGCCTTGAGGTTCGCCGGGATGAACCGGTGGTTCCGCTCCGGCAGGGCTTTCTTCAGCGCCTCATGGAGTGACGGCAGCGCCAGGGCTCCGCTCACCGCCGCGTAGGCGCCGCAGGCCACCATGTTGACCATGCGGGGATCGCCGAGATCGACGGCGATCTGGTTCATCGGCACGCTGACCAGCGTGACCCCCGGCAGGAGGGCGGCGTCGGCCGCGACCAGGTTGGAGTTGACGATGCAGTACCCCCCCGCCTTGACCTTGGCGGCATACTTGTCAAAGGAGAGCTGGTTCAGCATGACCCCCACGGAGGGGTGCCCCACCACCGGCGATCCGGTGTCGCCGTCGGCGATGACCACCGTGCACATGGCGGCACCACCCCGTTTCTCCACGCCGTAGGCGGGGAAGAAGGAGACGTTCTTCCCTTCGTGAATCGCTGCATAGGAAAGCAGGTTGCCCGCCAGGAGAACCCCCTGGCCGCCGTACCCCGCAATAAAGACGTCATGGCGCATTGAAACGGCTCCTCGCTACAGATTGTCGGTATTCTTGTACACACCGAGGGGGAAATAGGGGACCATTTCACCCCCGACCCGCTCGTTGGCCGCCAGGGGGGGCATCCCCCAGTTGGTGGGGCAGGCCGCCAGGGCTTCGATGAAGGAAAAGCCCCGCCCCTCCACCTGGTACCGGAAGGCGGTCTTGATCAGCTTCTTGGCGGCAAGGACGTTTTTCGGGCTGTTGACCGCCACCCGGGCGGAGAAGGCCACCCCGTCGAGGTTGGAGAGGAGTTCGGCCATCCTGAACGGCGCCCCGTCGTTGTTGATGTCGCGGCCATAGGGGGAGGTGGAGGTCTTCTGCCCCGGCATGGTGGTGGGGGCCATCTGGCCGCCGGTCATGCCGTAGGTGGTGTTGTTGACGAAGATGACGGTGATGTCTTCACCCCGGTTGGCGGCATGGATGATCTCCGAGGTGCCGATGGCCGCTAGGTCACCGTCACCCTGGTAGGTGAAGACAATCCGGTCGGGACGGGCGCGCTTCACCCCCGTGGCCACCGCCGGAGCCCTGCCGTGGGGAGATTCCACCACGTCGATGTTGAAGTAGCCGTAGAGGAAGACGGAACAGCCGACCGAGGCGCAGCCGATGGTCTTGTCCCGGATGCCGTACTCATCCATGGCCTCGGCCACCAGGCGGTGGATGGAACCATGGTGGCAGCCGGGGCAGAAGTGGGTCTGCACGTCCTTCAGGCTGGGGGATCTGCCGAAAACCTGCGTCATGGGTACACCTTCCTGATCTGCTCGAAAATCTCCTCCGGCGTCGGCAGGGAACCGGCCCCCGGGGGACGGCCGTAGAACTCCACATCCGTATCCCGCTCCACCGACAGGCGGACGTCGTCGATCATCTGGCCGGTACTGAGCTCGATGTCGAGGAAATGTTTGCAGCGGCGGGAGAGGTCGGCATAGGCCTTGGCCGGGAACGGGAAGAGGGTCATGGGACGCAGCAGTCCGACCTGCATGCCGGCTTCCCGCGCCATCTCGACCGCGGTCCTGGAGATGCGTGCCGTGGAGCCGAAGGCGGTCACCACCAGCCGGGCATCGTCGGTCCGGTACTCCTCCCAGAGGCTCTCACGCTCCGCCAGGAGCCGATAGCGGGCGTGCATCTCCCAGTGGAACTTTTCCATCTCCCCGTCGCCCAGCTTGAGGGACTTGACCACGTTCTGCTCCGTGCCGTCGGCCCATCCCCGCACGGCCCACTTCTTTGCCGGCAGGTCACAGACGGGACGGGTATTGGGGACGATGGACTCCTTCATCTGTCCCAGCACCGAATCGGCCAGCACCATGGCGGGGATGAGGTAGGTGTCCGACAGGTCGAAGGCTTTCATGGTCAGATCGTACATCTCCTGCACCGATCCCGGCGCCAGGACGATGATGCGGTAGCCGCCATGCCCTCCCCCCCGGGTCGCCTGGTAGTAGTCGGCCTGGGAGGCGTCGATGCCGCCGAGCCCCGGCCCCTGACGCATGATGTCGACAATGACCCCCGGCAGTTCGGAACCGGCCATGTAGGAGATCCCCTCCTGCTTGAGGGATATCCCCGGTCCCGACGAGGAGGTCATGCTCCGCACGCCGGCGGCCGACGCGCCGAGCACCATGTTGATGGCGCCGATTTCGCTCTCCGCCTGGATGAAGGTGCCGCCGACCCTGGGGAGCTCGCGGGAAAGGTATTCGGGGATGTCACTCTGGGGGGTGATGGGGTAACCGAAATAGCAGCGCACACCGGCTTCCATGGCCGCCATGGCAACCGCCTCGTTCCCCTTGACGAACAGTTTTTCGCTCATGGCTGGGGCTCCTTGAAGACCATGATGGCGACATCGGGGCACATCTCGGCGCACAGGGCACAGCCGGTGCACTTTTCCGCTTCGGAGAAGATGGCCACGGTGTAACCCAGGCTGTTCGGGACATCGCTCAGGGTGACCAGTTTCCGGGGGCAGGCAATGGTGCAGAGGCCGCACCCCTTGCAGCGCGCTTCATCGATGACTATTTTTGACATGTACTGATCCTGACAGCGGGGATGGCGTGACAAATAGTTTCAAATATTAAAACCTAGCAGATAGTTTACCTGAACGTCAACATTTTTTGATACGGCGAAACAGGGGCGGACAGGGCATCACCCCGAGAAAAACGGAAGCGCCCCTCCGCATCATAGAGGAGGGGCGCTTCCGGACGGGTCTGAATACCACGGGAACCCTGTTTTGACAGGTCATCCCCAGCGACGCGTTTCACACCGGGCATGGGGTGGGAGTGCTCCCCCTACCGGAACTCGGCCGGGACCTCCGCCCTGTCGGCAGCGGACGTGAGGTCGTCCAGCTTTTTCTGCGCCGTCGAGATCCTGACCTCCAGGTCCCTCAGCGTATTCTGCAGCGTCAGGTACTCACCCCGGGACATCTTCCCCGGGTTGGCCATTCTCGCCCTGATCCCCGCCGCGTTGTCCTCCAGTGACTTGATATCGCTCTTCTGGCGGGCGAAATCGCGTTTCCAGGTCTCACCGTCCTTGCCGTCGAAAAGGGGCTTGGCCTTTGCCTTGGCCCTTTCCTCGCCGGCGGCTCCCTGTCCCTGCTGCGCCTCGCCCTTCCTGGCCGGCTCCTTCTCCCCTTCGCCCTTTTCGACGATTTCAACGGCCGGTTCCTGGCCATTGATCAGTGTCGCAGACTTGCGGTACTTTGCCGGCACATTACCCAGGTCGTCCGCAAAGCCGACCTGCCCTCTCTCGTCAACCCACTTGTAGATTTCCCCCCAGCAGATCACGGGAAACGCCAGCATAACCAGGGCTATCATCATTCGTTTCATGCCTACCTCCAGATTGTTCGTTGTTCCGGACATCCTCGTCAGCCCGGCGGCCACTGCAGGAGACGGCCGGCCAGCAGGTGGAAATGGATATGGAACACCGACTGTCCCGCCGCTCCGTTGGTATTGGTGACTATCCTGAACCCGTTCTCCGCGACCCCCCGCTCCCTGGCGATATCCGCTGCAACCCGGAAGAGGTGTCCGACAAGCTGGTCATCGACCTCGCCCAGTTCGAGCACGCTGGCGATGTGCTTGCGGGGGATCAGCAGCAGGTGCAGCGGAGCTGCGGGACTGATATCCTCGATGACCACCAGCCGGTCATCCTGATAGACGATCGTTGCCGGTATCTCACCCGATATGATCTTGCAGAACAGACATGACATCTCTCATCCTCCGGAGCGGTTAGTATGATACCTCACAGACGCTTCTTGACGTACAGCAGAAATTCACGGTTCCCCTTGGGCCCGAGTATGGGGGATTCGGTAACGCCGAGGATCTCGAGGTCCAGGGTCCGGGCCACCCCGCAGACGGACTCGATGACCTCGTGGTGCTTCTCCGGGTCCCGGACGACCCCCCCCTTGCCGACCTCACCCCGCCCCACCTCGAACTGTGGCTTCACCAGGGCGACCACGGTCCCGCCGGGCTTCACCAGCCTGAGCGTATTGGGAAGGACCTTCTCAAGGGAGATGAAGGAGGCGTCAATCACCGCCATGTCGGGCACGTCGGAAAGCGCGTCAGGCTCTAGGTAGCGGATGTTGGTCTTTTCCAGGGAAACGACCCGTTCATCCTGGCGCAGCTTCCACGCCAGCTGGCCGTACCCCACGTCAACGGCAAAGACTTTCCGCGCTCCGCGCTGCAGGAGACAGTCGGTGAACCCCCCGGTGGAGGCCCCCACATCCATGACAATCAACCCGGCGACATCGATGGCAAACTCGTCCAGGGCCTTCTGCAGCTTCAACCCGCCGCGGCTCACATAGGGGATGTCCTCCTTGATCCGCAGCTCGATCGAGCTGTCCAGGAGTTGGCCGGGCTTGTCGACCTTGTGGTCGCCGGCCACCACCTGCCCGGCCATGATCAGTGCCCGGGCCCGTTCCCGCGACTGGACCAGCCCCCGGTCGACGAGGAGCCTGTCGGCCCTCTCCTTGTTCTTTCCCCCTGACGGTTGCCTCTCCATCATTCCCAACCGAGGGAGACCCGCCTGATCCCTTCCAGGGAAGCGACCCGGTCCACGGGGCTGCACGCCAGCTTCTTGGAATTGTACTTGACCTGGAACACCACATGGAACTGGCTCGTCTCCACGTTCAGCTCCAGGGTCGAATTGAGGATCTGTATCCTGCACTCCTGCAGGAGCTGCTGGATCTTTTCCAGCTGTTCGGGCCTGGTTTCGCTCCAGACCCGCAGGTAGACATAGGTATCCCGGCTGAGCATGGCTTCGACCCGTTTGAGCAGGAGCAGGCTGACCAGGGACATGACCGTGACCGCCAGGGAGATGCCGAACAGTCCCACCCCGCAGGCCACGCCTATGGCCGCCGCCACCCAGAGGCAGGCCGCCGTCGTCAGGCCGCGCACGGAACTTTTCTCCTGGATGATGGCACCGGCACCGAGGAAGCCGATACCGGTCACCACCTGGGCCGCCACCCTCCCCGGATCCACTCCCGGGGGGACGGTGCCGCTGAAGATGCCGTAGGCGGTATAGAAATGAATGGAGGCAAGCACGTAGAGGCATGCTCCCAGGGAGACGAGCAGATGGGTGCGGAAACCGGCGGGACGGCCGTGGATTTCCCTCTCCAGGCCGATCACCCCGCCGAGGAGCGCGGCAAGCGCCAGCTTGCCCAGGATTATGGGGTCAAATGCAAGAAACACGCGGCAAGCCTCACGACAGTATGGTTATGGCGAGACGGAATTCGGCCGTGCACGCTCCCGATGCATCCACCAGCCGGAGGGGCACCGACAGCATGCCGTCCTCCAGCATGACCGGCTCACCGGCGGATTCGACGGAGAAGCCGGAAGCGACAGCTCCTCCGGCCGGTGCCGGTGGAACAGGTCCAGCCTGCCTGTCCGCCACGGTCAGCTCCTCGGTCGTGACCTCTGCCGTGCCGGCAGCCGTTTGACCAAGGTTGTGCAGGATCGCCCGGACAACCTTCTGCAACCCGTCCAGCACCCCCTCACCGGTGAGGGCGGTCACCGGCATGGCCGCACCGGCCAGATGGGGGAAGGTGTCGGCAACGATCCGGGGGACCGGCAGCGCATCGGCCAGATCCCTCTTGTTGCACTGGATGGAGAGAGGGATGCTGTCGGTCCCGATGCCGTAGTGGGACAGGGCTTCGTAGAGCTGGGCGCAGCTGGCGACAGTATCCTCCAACCGCTCCGGCGCGGAGTCGGCCATGAAAACCAGGCCGTCAGCTCCCTTGAGGAGCATTTTCCACGGCGGGGCGGCACCGTTGCCGATCAGGATGGTATACAGATGAAAGCGTATGGTGTATCCGCCGGGGCCAACCGGCTGGGGATAGGCGAAATCGAAGAATACCAGCTGGTGATCGCCCATCTGGCTGGTTTTCAGCTCGCTCCGGCACTCCGGCTTGATCTTGCGGAATATGTAACGGATCGCCGTGGTTTTCCCGGCACCCTTGGGCCCCACATAGACGATTTTTGCGTTGATTTCCCTTTTCACGTCATTGACAAGCGCCATCCTGCTACTCTCCTAACTCTTCTTCTTGTTCGTCAAAATCCTGCGGGCATTGTTCGACAGCACGCTGGAAACGTTTTTGCTCTTCGCGATGGCCCCCAGGTCCTTCTCGGTAAGGGAGGACATGTAGCGGAGCGCCACCGGCAGAGGTGTTTTGTGGTTGAGCACCAGGGCCTTGCGGATCTCGTAATTCTTGGTCCACTCCTTGTTCTGACAGATAACGCGGATAATCTCGTCATTCTGGATGGCGGACTTGGAGATGGCCAGGATCTCCGGTTCGGTGATGCGCGGGTTCTTGACAACGGCACCATTGACCAGCTTGTTCGTGTCCTTGATGAGGATGGAGCGCCACTCCTTGTCGCCGGTGAGTGCCATCTTGATCTTGTCACCCACCCCCATGGACTGGGCAAGCTGGTACTTGCTCTTGAACTCCTCTTCTTCCCCCTCTTCTTCCTGCTCTTCCTCTTCTGCGGCATCGGCGGGGAGCTCTTCACCCCCTTCCCCGTCCTCCGCCAAGCCGGCATCAGCTACTGGCTCCTCCTCGTCGGCAGGCTGTACCGGCGGCAGCTCCCGGGCGCCACCCTCGTCGAACTCACAAAGCTTTGCGGCAACGAACTCGCGGGTTGCGGGGAGCAGGTCCTCCCTCCCCGCCAGCAGGATGCAGATCTGCCGGTCCCCCCCGTGCAGCCTGGCAACGAGATCGACAAGTCGGGGGTGGCTGGAGGGAGAGGAGGCGATCTCCATGACAAGAGAAAGCGGCAACCCCCTCATGGCAGAGAGTGCAGCCGCCTTGATCTGCGGTTTTTTGTCGTAGCAGAGGAAAAACAGAAGGGTTGCCCGCTCCAGAGGTGTCGCCTCCAGTTCGGAGCGCACAACCCTGAGTTTATCCTCGTCCGCTGCCTCCGGCCGGACAAAGCCGGCCAGAGCGGCAGGGATCTTTATACTGACCTTTTCGGACACAATGACCTTTCTAGTTCCCCTTCGGAACGACCTTCACCTTCAGTCCCTCCCCTTTCAGGCGGGCGACGACCTTGTCGGCAGCGGCCTTGCCGGCGAACGGCCCGGCTGTCACCTGTACGGTGGAAGCCGGGAGCGAAACCCGCTGCATTTCGACCTTGAACCCCTTGCCGGCAAGCCGCTTCCTCTCCGCTTCGGCAAGTGCGGCAGAACTGAATGAACCGGCATAGAGGGAGTACTTGCCATCCTTTTCAATGGCAAACGCCCCTTTGGAAGCCTGCTTCAGCTTGTCCAGGTCAGCCGCGTAGGCGTCGAAGTCGGAGTAAACGCCGTAGTACAGCCTGGTCATCTGCCTGGCCTTCTGCACCGCATGCTTTGTCACCGGCTGTATCTTCTGCTTTTTCAGCTTGGCTTCGACACCGGCCACCTCGGCAGCGGCGAACTCTCCGACGACCACGGTATATGCCTGGGCCGGAGCTTTCGGAGCACTCTTTTCCGCAGGCTTGGCCCCTTGTGCCTTGGCTTCACCAGCAGAGGGCTTCTGCTCCTTCTTTGCCGGCGGGGCAACAGCTGGAGCAGGCTTGGCCGGAACGGCTTTCTCCGCCGTCTTCACCGGCTTGGGCTCCTCCTTTTTTGCCGCCGGTGCAGCCGGCTTCTGCTCGGCCGGTTTTGCCGGCTTGGCCTCTTCCTTCCTGGCAGGGGGGGCAGCCTCCTTCTTCGCTGCCGGGACTGCAGCCGGCAGTGCGGCGGGAGCCGGAGCTCCTCCCTTTGCCTGAGCCGGCGCCGGTGCCGGCGGCGGGGCTCCCGGAGCCGGCGTGGTCCCGGCAGGCTGCGGTACGGCTGCCTGCGGCTGAGTCGCGGCACCGGTATAGTTGGCCGGACGCGGCGGCATGCTCTGCTTGACCTGCGGGGTGCTCGCGGGCACGGCCGGCTTCGGCGGCGCCGGCGCTTCGCGGGGAACGATCAGGCTGGTGAAGAAGTAGAGGTAGCCGAAAGCGGCCAGCAGAAGCAGCAGGATCAACAGCGAAACCTTGTTCTTGCCGGTTCCTGCCTCAGCGCGGAACTCCGTTTCCGCATCGTTTTTCTTGTTGAAGAGGCTCAATTCATTTTCTCCTTTGTATCACAGGGTCATCGAGGCGCCATTACCCCTTGGCAGCGGTTACCTCTGATATGATTTTCTGCATCATATGGGACGGCACCTCTTCGTAATGGGAGAACTCCATGCTGAAGAGCCCGCGGTCACTGGTCATGGAGCGGAGGTCATTGGAGTAGGCCAGTACCTCCGACATGGGGACGACGGTGCGGATGATCTGGGAGTTCGCCTTCGGCTCGACCCCCACGACCTTTCCCCTGCGGGAGTTGATGTCGCCGATGACATCCCCCATGTTTTCGTCCGGTACGGTGATCTTCACATTCATGATCGGCTCCAGCAGCACCGGCTTGCAGACCTCCATCGCCTTCTTGAAGGCCATGGAACCGGCGATTTTGAATGCCATCTCCGAGGAGTCGACGGTGTGGAAGGAGCCGTCGTACAGGGCGACCTTGAAGTCGACTACCGGGTAGCCGGCCAGGAACCCCTCAAGGGCGGCATCCTGGATCCCCTTGTCGACAGCCGGGATGTACTGGCGGGGGATGACGCCGCCGACGATCTTGTCCTCGAACAGATACCCCTCTCCCCTCGGCATGGGGGACATCTCGATCCAGCAGTCGCCGTACTGGCCGCGGCCTCCCGACTGTTTCTTGTACTTGCCCTGCACCTTGGCGGTAGCGCGAATCGTCTCAAGGTACGGGACCTTGGGGGTCTTCAGGAGAACGTCGACGTTGAACTTGCGCTTCATCTTTTCGACGATGACATCCAGGTGGACCTGCCCCATGCCGGAGATGATGAACTCCTTGGTCTGTTCGTCCCGGTGGGACTCAAGGGTCGGCTCCTCCTCGATCATCTTGTGCAGGGCACCGTGGATCTTGTCCTCGTCGTTCTTGGTCTTCGGCTCGATGGCGTAGGAGATGACCGGTTTGAGGAGCGGCGCCGGCTCGTAGACGATCGGCTTGGCCCCGTCGCAGAGGGTGTCACCGGTGACGGTCTCCTTCAGCTTGGCCACCGCCACGATATCGCCGGCCACGGCCTGCTTGATCGGCTTCTGCTTCTTCCCCTCCAGCTCGTAGATCTGGCCGATCCGCTCCTCTATCCCCTTGGTGGCGTTATAGATCGTCGAGTCGGAGTTGAGCACGCCGGAGTAAACCCGGAAAATGGAGATCTTGCCGGTATAGGGGTCGGAGGTGGTTTTGAAGACGAGGGCGGAAAACGGCTCGGATTCGAGGGGGGCTCTCTCTTCGAGGGCCTCGGTCTTCGGGTTGCCCCCCACCGCTTTGGTCCGGTCCTGGGGGGACGGGAGATAGGCGCAGATGGCGTCCAGGAGCTGCTTCACACCGATGTTCGCGGTAGCGGAACCGCAGAGCACGGCGGTAAAGGTGTTGCGCATGGTGCCGACGCGCAGTCCGTCGAGGATCTCCTCCTCGCTCAGATCGCCGCTCTCCAGGTACTTTTCCGTCAGGGCATCGTAGGCCTCGGCAACGGTCTCCACCATCTGTTCCCGCAGCCGGGTGGCTTCGTCCAGGTAGTCGGCCGGGATCTCGCTCTCGGTGAAGGTGCCGGAACCGTCCTTGGCATACCGGTAGGCCTTCATCTTGATCAGGTCGATGACCCCTTCGAACGAATCCTCCGCGCCCAGGGGGATCTGGATGGCAACGCCGCGGGCCTTCAGCGCCTTCTCCATGTCGTCGATGGCCCGGAGGAAGCTGGCCCGCTCCCGGTCCATCTTGTTGACAAAGGCGATCCGGGGGATCTCGAACTCGTTGGCCCAGGACCAGACCTCTTCGGTCTGCACCTTGACGCCCGAGATGGCCGAGAGGATGATCACACCGCAGTCAAGCGCCCGCATGCAGGCACGGGTATCGGCAATGAAGTCGCCGTAACCCGGCGTGTCCACCAGGTGAATGGAGTGCCCCTGCCATTCGCAGTGATCGAGGGACGAGGTGATGGAGATCTTCCGCTTGATCTCCTCGGGTTCGAAGTCCATTGTGGACGTGCCGTCGTCAACCCTGCCGAGCCGGTCGATCATACCGGCATTGTACAGGATTGCCTCTGACAGTGAGGTCTTGCCCGCACCTCCATGAGCGATGATTCCCAGGTTACGAATCTTTGCGGTGTCGTACTTTCCCATGATGCCCCCCTTAGGATTGTAAAGTAGACCCGGCGGGAGCTGCGGGGATGGCCCGGAGCGTGCCGGCGGCTGCTACTGATGTTCGCAATTTCGTTGATAGAGAATTCTCAGTCCGTCTAGCGTCAGGTACTCCTCGATTTTTTCGATTGTTTTCGATTCGGGCGCAATCAACCCGGCAAGGCCGCCGGTGGCGATAACCAGCGGGTTCTCACGGCACTCCGTCTTCATCCTTCCCACAATTTCGTCCACCAGCCCCACGTAGCCGTAGTAAATGCCGGCCTGCATGGAGTTGACGGTATTCTTGGCGATCAGCGCCGGCGGCTTGAGGATATCCACCCGGGGGAGCTTGCTCGCCTTCTGGAACAGGGCCTCCATGGAGATCATCAGCCCCGGGGCGATGGCTCCGCCGCAGTATTCCCCCTTCTTGTTGACATAGTCGAACGTGGTGGCAGTGCCGAAATCGACGATGATGAGCGGGCAGCGGTACTTTTCGAAGCCGGCGACGGCATTGACGATCCGGTCCGCCCCCACCTCGCGGGGGTTGTCGTACTGGATCGGCATGCCGGTTTTGATCCCCGGTCCGACCACATAGGGCTTGAAGCCGAAATACTGCACGGAGAGCTTCTCCAGCACACCCGTGAGGGTCGGCACCACGGAGGAGATGATGATCCCCCTGACGCTGTCGAACCCGAGGCCGGCGAGTCTGAACAGGTCGTTCACCAGGATGCCGTATTCGTCGGTCGTCTTCGATTTGTCCGTGGAGATGCGCCAGTCCTTGAGCAGGTGGCTCCCGTCATAGACCCCCAGAACGATATTGCTGTTACCCACGTCGATTACCAGCAGCAAGGAACCCTCCACAGACCGCTTCACCATGATGACTATCCGTTCACCAGCCTGACATCGCCGGCAAGAACCTGCAGGGTCGCCCCGTCCTCCCCTTCGAGAAGGAGGGCACCGTATTCGTCGATGCCGACCACCCTCCCTCGGGTGACCCTGCCACTCTCCGTCACGGTCACCGGTTCGCCCGCAAGCCTGCTGCGCTGCAGCCACTCCTGGCGGACCGGGCCATATCCCTCCCGGAGGAACTGGCCGTAGACCTCGTCCAGCTCCTGGAACAGGCAGCGGGCAAAATCAGTCCGCCTGACCCTGGTACCGCTTTCGATGAAGAGTGAGGTGGCGGGATGACGGAGATCCGCCGGAAACTGGTCGCTTGTCATGTTCAGGTTGACCCCGATGCCGAGCACGACGAAGTTGACCTTGTCGGTTTCGGCGCTCATCTCGTTGAGCAGGCCGGCCACCTTTTTGCCGTCGATGAGAATGTCGTTGGGCCACTTGATCCGCGGTGAGAGCGGTGTCAGCCGTTCGATGGCCCGCGCCAGCGCCACCACGGAGAGAAAGGTCAGCTGGGGTGCGGCCATCGGCTGTATCGGCGGGCGAAGGATGACCGAACAGTAGAGGTTTACCCCGGGCGGCGAGGCCCATGTCCTGCCGAGCCTCCCCTTGCCGCCGGTCTGGCAGTCGGCAATCACCGCTGTCCCCTCGGGAGAACCCTCCTCGGCCATCCTGAAGGCAACGGTGTTGGTGGACGCGGTTTCCCGAAGGCAGACGAGCTTGCTGCCGATCACGCGGGTAGCCAACCCCTGCCTGATTTCAGCCGGTATCAGGGCATCGGGGGCTGCTTCCAGACGGTACCCCTTCGACGGTTCGGCGGAAATTTCGTACCCGAGATTGCGGAGAGACGTGATCTGTTTCCAGACCGCGCTGCGGGAGATGTCCATCATCCTGCTGAGCTCGGCACCGGAGACGAAGGAGTCCCTCCGCTCCTGCAGCAGGGAGAGGACCCGTTCGCTGCCCGAGGCCGGAGCAGACTCGCCCCTGCGGCTCACTCAGCCTCCAGGAGCATGGAAATATCCATGGAAGGGGCCGAATGGGTGAGGGCTCCGACGGAGATGATATCGACGCCGGTCTCGGCAATGCCCCTGACGCTCCCCAGGTTGACGCCACCGGAAGCCTCCACCAGGGCGCGCCCGGCGATGAGATCGACTGCCGCCTTCATGGCCTGCGTATCCATGTTGTCCAGCATGATGATGTCGGCGCCGGCCGCCACCGCCTGCCGGACCTCGTCGAGGGTCTCCGTTTCGATCTCTATCTTCAGGGTGTGGGGGATGTAGGCACGGGCGCGTTTCACCGCTTCGGCGATGCCGCCGGCGGCAACGATATGGTTCTCCTTGATCAGCACGCCGTCATACAGGCCGGTACGGTGGTTTATGCCGCCGCCGACACGCACGGAATATTTTTCAAGCACACGCAGTCCCGGCGTCGTCTTGCGGGTGTCGACGATCCGGGCCTTCGTCCCGGCAACCGCCTGGACATACCGGGAGGTCAGGGTGGCCACGCCGCTCATCCGCTGGAGCAGGTTGAGGGCGACCCTCTCCCCCTGCAGCAGCAGGGCGGCGTCACCGGACATTCGGGCAATGACCGTGCCGGCCGGCACCCTGTCTCCGTCCTTCACCAGGGGGGTAAAAACCGCCCCCTTGTCCAGCATGGCAAACACCCGCCCCGCCACGTCGAGTCCGGAAACGACAAGCTCCTCCTTGGCCTTGAGAAACCCGCGGATCGGTTTCGCCTCCACCAGCAGGGCGGCAGTGGTGATATCGCCGGTATGAATATCCTCGGCCAGGGCCGAAGCGATGATCGAGTCAATCTGTTGCATCCGCACACACTCCTGAGAATTTCCCAAAATTGTATAACACAGCTTTTAAGGCGCCGCAATCGCTAAACGGCGGCCAACTCTGGACTTCAGCGACTGCTCCCCCCCAGCATGTCGATGGAGAGACCGGAGCTTTCGGCAAGCGACGTGAACTCTGCCAGCTCCTTTTCCATCTCCGTCACCTTCGCCTCCGTTTCGTCATGCTCTTTCGTCTTGGCAACAAGGGCCATCCTGTCCCTGGTCCTCTGGAGAGTCAGCCTCTTGCGCCGGGCCTCGACCTCCTCATCCTTCAACTTGGCCAGCCTGGCCTGAAGTGCCTTCAGGCGGTTCGACTTGGCGGCGTACGTATCCTTCCACCACGAGAGGGGCCGTCCGCCGTAGAGCTCCGGGGCGGGCCTGGGGGCCGGTTCAGCCTGGAGAGGCGTCTCCTTCGCCCTTTCCACCTTTTCCGCCTTGTCATCCGACGTGCTCTCGCGCATCGTTGCACGACCACGATACTTGGCGGGGATATGCTCGGGGTTGTCGCTGAAATTAACACTGCCGCTGTCATCGACCCACTCGTAAAGCTCTCCGTAGGCGGGCGCTACAACCAGCAGCACGGTTACCAGCAGCAGAAATGGTCTCATGGCTCACTCCGATCACCCATAGAATGTGTTCCCCGACCCGCGAGGACAAGGCGGCACGATTGCGCCGGACAAGGATTAAACATTGACTGACATCCGGCTGATGTGTATATTAGCACGACTAAATACCTTAATCTATTCCAACTTTGAGGAGTTATATATGAAGATGGGTCGTTTCCTTGCGGCAATATCCCTCATTCTGACCCTGCCCCTGGCGGCGGCGGCAAAAGAGACCAAGGACATCAAGTTCACGTTCAAGAACGCCGAGCCGGTTGTTTTCAGTCACGACATCCACCTGGAGAAGTATAACCAGAATTGCAAGGTCTGCCACAACGCCATCTTCAACCTCAAGGCGAAGAAGCGCTACACCATGGCCGAAATGGAGAAGACCAAGTCATGCGGCGCCTGCCACACCGGCATAAAGGCGTTCAGTGTCAAGGACGAGAAGAGCTGCGTCAGGTGCCATAAAGGGAAGCCGCGCAATATCTCCTACAAGGTCAAGGGTGCGACCGAGGTGATCTTCAGCCACGAGGCCCACCTGGCAAAGGGTAAAATCTCCTGCAGGAACTGCCACAACGACAGGGTCATCACGGGCAAGGAGCGTAGCGTCACCATGGCCCAGATGGAGAAGGGCAAGACCTGCGGCGCCTGTCACAACGGCAAGATGGCGTTCACCGTTGCCAGCAACTGCGGCAACTGCCACAAGGGGATGAAGCCGAAGGAGATCACCTTCAAGACGAAGGGTGCCGCGGACGCCGTCTTCAGCCACCAGGTTCACGTCGGCATGTTCAAGTGCCCCGACTGCCACACCAAGGTCTTCCAGTACCGGGCCGGTTCCACCAAGGCCACCATGAGCCAGATGGAAGCGGGCAAGTCCTGCGGCACCTGCCACAACGGCACGGACGCCTTCACCGTCAAGGGCGAGTGCGACAAGTGCCACAAGGGGTACAAGCCGGGGAATATCGTCTTCAAGACCGAAGGGGGCGAGGCAAACTTCAGCCACGAGTTCCACCTCGGCATGTACAAGTGTGCCGACTGCCATACCAAGGTCTTCCCTTACAAGGCCGGCGCGCTCAAGGCGACCATGGCGGACATGGACAAGGGCAAGTCCTGCGGCGCCTGCCACAACGGCAAGGATGCCTTCAAGAGCTCCGACGACTGCGTCAAGTGTCACAAGATGTAGGGATTATTCCTGAAGAGGATGAGAAAGGCGGGCCATGTGCCCGCCTTTTTTTTAACCATCACGGACGGGACCATACTCCATGGCGAACATAATCCTGTTAGCGGTCTGCCTTCTGGCAGGCATCGGACTCAGGAAGACCGGCCGCTTCCCCGCACCAACCCCGGCGGCGCTGAACGGATTCATCATCCACATCTCCCTCCCCGCCCTGGCGATCCGGCACATCCACGGGATGCAGCTGGATGCCTCGCTGGCCCTGACGGCAGCCATGGCCTGGCTCCTTTTCGCCGGCGCCTGGGTGCTGTTCGCCTCCGCCGGCAGGGCGTTCAACCTTGACCGGGGGACGATCGGCGCACTGATCCTGGTGGCAGGCCTGGGGAACACCTCCTTCGTCGGCCTCCCCATGATCGAGGCCTACTTCGGCAAGGAGTACCTGGGGATCGGCATCATCGCCGACCAGCTCGGCTCGTTCATGGTCCTCTCCACACTCGGCATTCTCGTCGCGTCCGTTTACTCCTCAGGGAGCGTCACCCCACGGCAGATGGCCCGCAAGGTCCTCCTCTTCCCGCCGTTCCAGGCCCTGCTCTTCGCGCTTCTGCTCAGGCCGCTGCCGTTCCCCGACTGGGGAGCGACGATGCTGGACAAACTCGGCAGCACCCTCACGCCACTGGCTCTTTTTTCGGTCGGCTTCCAGCTCCAGTTCGGCGGGATCACCTCGATACTGAAACCTCTCTCCGCCGGTCTTGCCTACAAGCTCCTGCTGGGGCCGGCTCTCATCTGCCTCCTCTATGTTGCCCTTCTCGGCGCCACTGGTACAATCATTCAGGTGACGGTCTTCGAAGCCGCCATGGCGCCGATGATAACCGCGGGCATTATCGCCATCGACCACAGGCTGCACCCCCAGCTTGTCGGCATGCTCGTCGGGATCGGCATCCCCCTATCCTTCGCAACGCTCTACGTCTGGCACCTGTTCCTGACCGGCCTGCCCTGATCCGGACAGCAGCAAGGAGGTCCCGCAATGTCTCACCTGTTCGAACCGCTCCCCCTCCGGGGGGTGACCCTTCCCAACCGGATCGCCGTGTCACCCATGTGCCAGTACTCCAGCGAGGACGGGTTTGCGTCCGACTGGCACCTTGTCCACCTCGGCAGCCGGGCGGTGGGCGGGGCTGGCCTGGTGTTGACCGAGGCGGCGGCAATAACGCCCCAGGGGCGCATCAGTCCCAAGGACCTGGGGATATGGAGCGACGACCATATCGAGCCCCTCGCCCGTATCGTCCGCTTCATCGCGGAGCGGGGGAGCGTGGCAGGGATACAGCTTGCCCATGCAGGACGCAAGGCCAGCACCCCGCCACCCTGGGAAAACCGGCCCGTTACCCTGGGCGAAGCCGAGGGGGGGGTGGCAGATCGTGGCCCCCAGCGCCGTGGCCTTTGACGAGGGGTGCAGCGTGCCGGAGGCCTTGACGGACGAAGGGATCGATGAAATACGCGAAGCGTTTGTCCAGGCGGCCCGCCGGGCGCTGCATGCCGGGTTCCGGGTCGCCGAGATCCATGCCGCCCACGGTTATCTGCTGCACCAGTTCCTCTCCCCCCTGAGCAACAGGCGGAGCGACCGCTATGGTGGCAGCTTCGAGAACCGCACCCGCCTCCTCAGGGAAACGGTCACCGCTGTCCGGGCCGCCTGGCCGGACCATCTGCCGCTCCTGGTCCGGATCTCCGTAACCGACTGGGCCGAGGGGGGATGGGATACCGAGCACTCCATCGAACTGGTCCGGGCCCTCCTCCCCCTGGGGGTCGACCTGATCGACTGCTCGTCCGCCGGCACCTCACCCAAAGCGAGGATACCCGTCGGCACAGGGTACCAGACCCGGTTCGCCGAGCAGATCCGCCGTGAAACGGGGAGCAGGACCGGTGCCGTGGGGCTGATAACGTCGCCGGTTCAGGCGGATCACATCATCCAGTCGGGGCAGGCCGACCTGGTACTCCTCGCCCGGGAGATGCTCCGCGACCCGTACTGGCCCCTGCGGGCCGCCCGCGAACTTGGCCGGCAGACCCCGTGGCCCGTCCAGTATCTGCGGGCTGCTCCGGCCCATACCCCCGCCTCCCTCCCCTATACGGCTGAACCCGCTGACAAACAATAAAAAAGGCGCCCTGATCGAGATCAGGGCGCCTTTTTTATCTATGCTAGGGGCAGTTCCGGCCTAGTTGCCACCGCAGGTGAGTACCGCGACGACCCGGCGATTCGCCTTGCGGCCCGCCGCGGTCTTGTTGGTCGCGATCGGCTTCTCCTCACCGTAGCCCTTGGCGGCAATGCGGTCAGCCTGGATGCCGAAGTTCTCGATGATATAGGTGCGCACGGAGTTGGCACGACGGTCGGAGAGTTTCAGGTTGGCCGCGTTGCTCCCCACGTCGTCCGTATGCCCTTCGATGACTGCCGTGGCCCCGGGGTATTTCTTCAGCGTGTCCCCGACCTTCTTGAGCTCATCGTGATAGGCCGGCTTGATGTCCGCCTTGTTGGTATCGAACTCGATGTCGAGCTTGATACTCTGGCACGGCAGCTCAACGGGGAGTGTGCACCCCTTGGCATCGACCTTGTCGCCGGCCGGTGTACCGGGGCACTTGTCCAGGTAGTCGGCAACACCGTCCCTGTCGGAATCGAGGGGGCACCCGTTCGTGTCGACCGCCGCGCCCGCGGGGGTATCGGGACATTTATCCAGGTAGTCGGCAACGCCGTCCCTGTCGGAATCGAGGGGGCAGCCATCCTTGTCGACCTTCACCCCTGCCGGGGTATTGGGGCATTTGTCAAGGGTATCGGGCACGCCGTCCTTGTCAGAATCGAGCACCGGCGGGGGAGCCGGCTGGGCCACGTTGAGGCCGGCACTGCTACTCGTGGAGCCGCCCTGACCGGTGCAGGAGAGAGCATACGTGGTGGATTCGGCAGGGGTAACCGTCATGGAACCGCTGGTCTGGACGGCTCCAATGCCGGGCTGGATGGTGCACCCCGTGGTGTTTTGCGATGACCAGTTCAGGGTTGCCGCCTGCCCCTTGGCGACGGTCTCCGGGGAAACGGAGAGCGTGCTGGTCGGTGCCGGTGGCGCCGGTGCGGGCTCAGCGACTTTAGGCACCGCCTTTGCCCCGCCGAAGATGAAACCGAGGCCGAGCGTGTACTCGTGATTGTACACCGTCAACCCGCTGTCCCTGACCAACTGCCGTGCGTCACCACGCAGAGCAATAGTGTCGGTCAGGAAATACTTCACGCCAACACCCCAGTCGAAGAATCCGGACTGGTGGGCATCCGCGTTGTCAGCCTTCACCCTCATGCCACCGTAACCTACGGCCAGGTACGGAACCAGGCGATTCGCGGGCAGCATGTGGTAGAGGGCTTCAAGGCGGTAATTCAGGAAATTGACATCATTGTTGTCATTGCTGCTCTCGGTTTCGCCTGCCTCGAATCCCCCCTCGAGACCAATCCTGTTCGTGATGTTATACCCTGCCTTCAGACCGTACACCATGTTCTGCTCAATCTTCTGGGTACCGTCGAAGTGGTAGCCGCCGAGGTACGGGGTAATACTGAATGTTTCCGCCCTGTTTTCGGCGAATGCCAGGGAAGAGCAGAGGGTCGCCACAGAAAGGGCGGCCACCGGGGCAAGCAGTTTCTTCATGTTTTCCTCCTGATGGTTGATGATCCCGCAAAGGGGGAACGGAACTTAATTCCCGAAACTAAAAATTTGTATACCAATCATGTCTCATGATCAAGCACGAATGCATTTGATCATGAGAGGCAAGGCAGCCGTTATTGATTCTGAACGACAACCATCTGTGCCGGCATCGGTGAAGGGAAACCCGCCTCCGCCAGAGCCTCCCGCATGATCCGGTTCCCGTCGAAATATACCTGCCAGTAATGGTTGTTATGGCAATAGGGCCGGACGACCAGCACCGGTCCCACAAGGGTGAACTCGAGGATTTCCACCTCCACCGCGGGCTGCGCCAGTACGTTGGGGACCGTGGCCAGCTTCGTCCGCAGCAGTTGCATGGCTGCAACATGGTCGGCACTCCCCGCAAGCTGGCATTTCAGATCTACCCGCCGGTAGTCGTTGCTGGTGAAATTCTGGATGGTATCACTGAAGATCTTTGCATTCCCCACCAGGGTCATGACGTTGTCAGGCGTATTGATGGTGGTGACAAAGAGCCCGATCTCCTTGACGGTGCCGGTCACCCCCCCAGCAGTTATGAAATCGCCGACCTTGAACGGATGGAGCACGATAATGAAAATTCCGGCTGCCAGGTTGGCGAGCAGACCTCCCCAGGCGGCACCAATGGCGATGCCGATACCTGCTACAAGGGCTGCGAAGGTGGTCGTCTGGATGCCGCAGTAGCCGAGGATTGCGACAACCAGCACGATATTCAGCGTCACGGCGACAAAATTGCCGATGTACCGCATCAGGGTGGGGTCAACCTGCTGCTTCTCCAGGACCTTCTGCAGCATCTGCCCGACAAAATTGATCAGCCAGCGGCCAACCAGCCAGAAAAGAATGACAGCAAGAAGTTTGGTACCGATCTCTGTGAGGTAGGTCGTGGCAAGCTGTTGATACTGACCGATGTTCTCCATGGGCGCCCCCTTTACCGATCCCTTCCGACGACGCGGAAGGGGCAATCACCTCAACCATACAAACACATCATTAAACCTAGTTTACCCCTCTCTGCCCCATTTACAAGGGGGCCCGTTTATTTAGCCCGGCTCGCAGGCCAGTGGCGCCGGGCAATAAAAAAGGCGCCCAGCTTTCAGCTGATGCGCCTTGACAACGTTTCCAGGTGGTTCGGCAGGGTTATGGAAGTTCCCCCTACTCCACGAACCGGCTCATCTTCCGGAACTTCTGGTAGCGCTCCTCCACCAGCTGCTCACCGGATTTCCCCTTGAGCTCGGCCAGGTTGCGGGAGAGGGCCTCGTGGAGAGTCCTGGCAATGGCCTCGTGGTCCCGGTGTGCCCCGCCGAGGGGCTCCTTGATGATCTCGTCGATGACGTCCAGCTCCTTGATGTCCTTGGCGGTCAGCTTCAGGGCCTCGGCGGCCTGGGCACCCTTGGTGCCGTCGGACCAGAGGATGGCGGCGCACCCTTCCGGGAGATGACGGCGTAGACGGAGTGCTCAAGCATCAGCACCCGGTCCCCCACGGCGATGGCCAGGGCTCCCCCCGACCCCCCTTCGCCGGTGATGACGACGATGATCGGCACGGTGAGGCAGGCCATCTCCCGCAGGTTCCTGGCGATGGCTTCGGCCTGTCCCCGCTCCTCGGCGCCGATGCCGGGGAACGCGCCCGGGGTGTCGACGAAGGTGATGATCGGAAGCTTGAACTGCTCGGCCATCTGCATCAGGCGCAACGCCTTGCGGTACCCCTCCGGGTTGGGCATGCCGAAGTTGCGGAAGACCTTCTCCTTGGTGTCCCGCCCCTTCTGGTGGCCGACCACCATGACAGGCTCCCCGTCCAGGCGGGCCAGGCCGCCGACGATGGCGTGGTCGTCACCGAACAGGCGGTCGCCGTGGAGCTCGGTGAACTCGGTGAAGACCAGGTTCAGGTAGTCCAGGGTGAACGGACGGTTGATGTGGCGGGCGATCTGGGCGGTCTGCCAGCGGGAGAGGTTGCTGAAGATCTCGCCGCGCATCTCCTCGGCCCTCTTCTCCAGCTTGGCGATCTCCTTGGTCAGGTCCATCTCCTTGGACAGTTCCCCCAGCTCCTCGATCTTCTTCTCCAGCTCCATGAGCGGTTTTTCGAACTCCATATATACTTGGTTGGCCATTATCTATTTCTCCTTACTGTCGGTACGTTCATATTTAAATGCGAACCGTTCACCGCTAAGTCGCAAAGGCCGCAAAGAAGTTTCAATTATCGAAAAGCTCAGGTTGCTCAAAAATAGTCAGATCGTCACACCCGCAGAAAGCCCCGCGGAGGCCAGCCCTCTCTCTATCTCTCCCCCAGAGGGGGAGAGCATGCCTTGCCCTCTCCCTCTGGGAGAGGGATTGGGTGAGGGTTGCAGCGCTACGTCGCACAAGGCGGCTTTCGAGGACGGTGGCGAGATGGCTGTTTTTAGCTGCGCTGAAACTTCGTTTTCAGCAACCGTTTACTCGAAAGAAACGGCATTATACCCCAACAGACCTTCCACTTCCAGCGATAATCCCTCGGTGGCGGCCAGGTGGCAGGATTCGGGGAGTCGGAGCACCGCGGTGCAGAGGTCGGGGAGGACGAGGTGCAGCCGGGAACGGCACCCCCCCTGATGACGCTGGAGGACCTCCTTCAGGCTCTCCAGGCGGGACGGGTCGACCTGGTCCCCCCTGATGGTGACATTGACGGTCCGGGTCTCCTTTTCGCTCACTTCCCGCAGGAGCTGCACCGACGAGGCGAGGATCTTGCTGGCCTTCTCCCCCTGGTCGACGGTGCCGCTTACCAGGAGCGGCTCCTCTCCCTTCAGGAGTTCGGACGACTGGGCGTAGACTTCGGGGAAAACCACCACCTCCACCGAACCGGTCAGGTCCTCGAGGGTGGCGAACCCCATCCGGTCCCCCTTCTTGGTCAGCAGCTCCTTCAGACTCGCCACAATGCCGCAGATACGCACCTCGCTCTTGTCGGACCGTTCGGTCAGCTCCGAGAAGGTGCAGGTGGAAAACCGCTGCATGGTGGCGGCGTGCCGCTGCAGGGGGTGACCGGTGATGAAGAAGCCGAGGGCCTCCTTCTCGAAGTTGAGCAGCAGCTTCTCGTCCCATTCGGGGATATCCGGCAGCTTCCCCGAGCCGCCCCCGTTCCCCTTGACGATCTCGGCGGTACCGAACAGGGACACCTGGGCGCTCTCCCGCTCCTCCTGTATCCGCTGCCCCAGCGCCACCGCCTCCTCCAGGGCCGCGAACATGGCCGCCCGCTTGCCGCCGGTTGAGTCGAAGGCACCGCACTTGATGAGCGCCTCCATGACCCGCTTGTTCACCTTGCGCAGGTCGACCCGCTCGCAGAAGTTGAACAGGTCAATGAACGGCTCGTCCCCCCGTGCCTCCTGGATCGCCAGGATGGCCGATTCCCCCACGTTCTTGATGGCGCCGAAACCGAAGCGGATGGAGTTGCCGATGACCCGGAAGGAGAGGTCGGACTCGTTGATGTCCGGCGGCAGGACCTCGATCCCCATGCCGCGGCAGTCGGCGATGTTCTTCACCACCTTGTCCGTGTTCCCCATGTCCTCGGTAAGAAGCGCCGCGAGGAACTCCACCGGGTAGTGGGCCTTCAGGAAGGCGGTCTGGTAGGCGATCAGGGCGTAGGCGGCGGAGTGGGACTTGTTGAAGCCGTACTCGGCGAACTTGGCCATCAGGTCGAAGATGCCTTCCGCCTTCTTCAGGTCGATGCCGTTCTCCTTGGCACCGGCCAGGAAGATGTCCTTCTGCTTGGCCATCTCCGCCGGGTCCTTCTTCCCCATGGCGCGGCGGAGCAGGTCGGCGCCGCCGAGGGAGTACCCCCCCAGGGTCCGGGCGATCTGCATGACCTGCTCCTGGTAGACGATGACCCCGTAGGTGTCCTGGAGGATCGGCTCCAGCTGGGGGAGGTCGTAGACCACCTCCTTGCGGCCGTGCTTGCGGTCGATGAAGTCGTCCACCATCCCCGAGCCAAGCGGGCCGGGGCGGTAGAGGGCGCAGGCAGCGATGACGTCCTCGAAGCAGGAGGGCTTGAGCTTGATCAGCATCTCCTTCATCCCCGAGGACTCGAGCTGGAACACGCCGGTGGTGTTCCCTTCCGAGATGAGGGCGTAGCTCTCGGCGTCGTCGTCACCCAGGAGGGTGATGTCGAAGTTCGGGTCCTTGCCGGCCCGGATCAGCTTCACGGCGTTGTCGATGACCGTCAGGTTCTTGAGGCCGAGGAAGTCGAACTTCACCAGGCCGATCTTCTCAACGTACTTCATGGAGTACTGGGTGTTGATGGAGCCGGTCTTCTGGTCCTTGTAGACCGGGCAGAACTCCTCCATGGTCTCGGGGGCGACCACCACCCCGGCGGCGTGGGTGGAGGCGTGGCGGGTGAGCCCCTCCAGGCGCAGGGCGATGTCGATCAGCTCCTTCACCCGGGGGTCGGCGGCAGCCATCTCGCTGAGCTTCTGCTCCTGCTTCAGCGCCTCCTTCAGGGTGATGTTGAGCACCTCGGGGACCAGTTTGGCGATCTTGTCAACCTCGCCGTAGGCCATGTCCAGGGCCCGCCCCACGTCGCGGATGACCGCCTTGGCCGACATGGTCCCGAAGGTGATGATCTGGCAGACCTTGTCCCGGCCGTACTTCTCGCTGACGTACTGGATGACCTCCTCGCGGCGGTCGGTGCAGAAGTCCACGTCGATATCGGGCATGGAGATACGTTCCGGGTTGAGGAACCGCTCGAACAGGAGGTTGTAGGGGATCGGGTCGATGTCGGTGATCCGGATGGCGTAGGCGACGAGCGACCCGGCGGCGGAGCCCCTCCCCGGGCCGACGGGGATGCCGTGGTCCTTGGCCCAGTTGATGAAATCGGCCACGATGAGGAAATAGCCGGGGAACCCCATCTGCCGGATGCAGTCCAGCTCGATCTCCAGGCGGCTGCGGTAGGCCTCCTCCTGCTCGGGAGACAGGTCACCTTTCTTCTTGCGCAGGGACGCCAGCCGGGCATCCAGGCCGTTGCGTGCCGCCGCGGCCAGCATCTCGTCCAGGCTGGTCCCTTCCGGCGGCTCGTACTTGGGGAAGTGGTAGGTCTTGAAGTTGCCCAGGTCCAGGTTGCACTGGTCGGCAATGACCAGGGTGTTGGCGATCGCCTCGGGGCAGTAGTGGAACGCGGCCGCCATCTCATCCGGCGACTTGACGTAGAACTCCTCAGCGGAGAAGCGCATCCGCTTCTCGTCGTTCATGGTCTTGCCGGTCTGGATACAGAGGAGCACCTCGTGGGCCCGGGCATCCTCACGGTTCAGGTAGTGGCAGTCGTTGGTCGCCACCAGGGGGAGGTTCAGCTCGCCAGCCAGCTCCATGAGCCGCTTGTTGGCAATCGCCTGGTCGGGAAGGGTGTTCTCCTGCAGTTCAAGGTAGTAGCGGCCGGGGAAGAGGTCGGCGTACCAGCGGGCCGCGGCCCTGGCCTCGTCCATCTTCCCCCGTCCGGCCAGGTAGGCCACCTCCCCCTTCAGGCAGGCGGAGAGACAGATCAGCCCCTCGCTGTGCTGCGCAAGGATCTCCTTGTCGATGCGGGGCTTGTAGTAGAACCCCTCCTTGAACCCGGCGGAGACCAGGTAGGAGAGGTTGCGGTAGCCGACGATGTCCTGGCAGAGGAGCACCAGGTGGTACCCGGAGACATCCTCGCTCCCCTCCCGGCTGAAGCGGGAGGTGGGGGCGATGTAGACCTCGGAACCGATGATCGGCTTGATCCCCTTGTCCTTGCACTTGAGGTAAAACTCGACCGCACCGAACATGTTGCCGTGGTCGGTGATGGCCACGGCCGGCATGTTGTACTCCTGGGCCTTCTTGACCAGGTCCCCCAGGCGGTTGGCGCCGTCCAGGAGAGAGTACTGGGTATGGAGATGGAGATGGACGAATGACATGGGGACAACGGGCTCCTGGGTCTGACCGGGCATGGGGTTTCGAGGGAGGAAGCGGGCGGCGCCGGACGCCGCCCGCTTTTAGCCAGGCTAAAATAATTTAGTTATTATGACACGAAGCGGAAAAGAATGTCAACGGCGGCAGCCGGTGCTCCTCCCGACCGAAAACTCTGGGTGTTCAAAAACGGTCAGATCGTCGCACCCGCAGAAAGCCCCACGGAGGCCAGCCCTCTCTCTATCTCTCCCCCAGAGGGGGAGAGCATGCCTTGCCCTCTCCCTCTGGGAGAGGGATTGGGTGAGGGTTGCAGCGCTACGCCGCACACGGCGGCTTTCGAGGACGGCGGCGAGATGGCCGTTTTTCAACAACCTCCTAGTAAAGGCCGTGGAGCGGCCCGCCGGGGGCTGCCAACGCCTCCACCCGGGCCACCACCGACGGGTCCTCCTCCAGGGGGGGCGCGTGGTGAGGCTTTACCCGGGCGTCGATCACCAGGGTCCCCCGGCACCCCCAGTGCTTGCAGTGGGTGAATGAATCGACCCCGTAGATGTCCGGGGCCGGGTTGGAGCGGGTGAAGACGGTCCAGAGGAAGTTGTTCAGGGTGCGGGAGGTGAAGTCGCTGTCGTCCACCACCACGAGGAGCGGCAATCCCGCCGGCAGCCCTCCTCCATCCTCCAGAGCCCGGCAGAACGACTCCATTACCGGATCGGCGGCGTTGCGGCCGCTCGTGCTGGGGGGGCCGGCAACCGCCACCACCCCGGGGAGACAGATGCGGGGAGCGGAAAAACCGTCCGGCAGGCGCAGGCCAGGGGGGAGCTCCGTGACCAGGGAACGTCGCCGTGGGCCGGCCACGGCCACCACTAGCTTGGACCCCTTGTTCAGGGCACTCCCCGAGTAGTCCAGGGTGTCGATGGTGGTGGCGGTCTGGAAGTGGAGGTCGGTGCGCCAGTCGGCACGCTCCAGCACGAAGCGGAGGAACTCGTCCACGTGGTGGATATCCGGGGGACCGTCCTCGTGGGGGGCGATGAAGAGGTACTTGGCCAGGGAGAGCTGCCCCTGGCCGAGGATGGCGCTCGCCTGGGTGAGGAGTTCCATCGGCTCCCTCCGCTCGGCGTAGGGGACGTAGCGTTCGCTGCCGATGGCCAGGAGAAGCGGATGGACCCCGGCGGCATCCACGGCGTGAACCCCCCTGATCCCGGGGAGGACCGTGGGGATCAGCTCACCGGTCAGCTCGTGGATGAAGGTGCCGAAGGAAGTGTCCTCCTGGGGGGGGCGGCCGACGGTTGTGAAGGGCCAGATGGCGCCGTCCCGGTGGAAGACCTCCTCCACCCGGAGCACCGGAAAGTCGTGGGCCAGGCTGTAGTACCCCAGGTGGTCGCCGAAGGGCCCCTCGGGGAGGGTCTTATGGGGATCGATGGTCCCGGTGATGCAGAAGTCCGCCTCCGCCGGCATGGGGAGCCGGCCCGGCCGGCAGACCATGGGGAGGCGGTGCCCCCCCAGGAGGCCGGCGAAGGAGAGCTCGGGGAGCCCTTCGGGGAGGGGCATGACCGCCGCCACGGTAAGGGACGGCGGGCCGCCGACGAAGATGCTCACCCGGAACGGGACTCCCTTCTCGATCGCCTCACTGTGGTGCACCCCGATCCCCCGGTGGATCTGGTAGTGGACCCCCACCTCCCGGTTCGCCTCGTAGCGGTTGCCGGCGAGCTGCACCCGGTACATCCCCAGGTTGGAGTGGCGAAAGCCGGGGGCCGCGGCGCTCTCCGAGTAAACCTGGGGGAGGGTTATGAACGGGCCGCCGTCCAGGGGCCAGGACTTGAGCCGGGGGAGCTTGTCGAGGGTGGTCCGGTTCCGCAGGACCGGGCCATCCGCAACCTTCCGGGGGAGGAGGCTCAGGGCCGCCGGCAGGGTGGCGGCATAGGCAAAAGGGTCCCCCAGGGCCGCCGCCGGGTTGATCTTGAGGCTCACCAGCTTCTCGATCCTACCCAGGGTGTCGCGGAAGAGGAAACGGGTCCGCTCCAGGGTGCCGAACAGGTTGCCCAGCATGGGGAAGGAGCACCCCGCGGGGTTGGTGAAGAGGAGCGCCGGCCCGCCCGCCTCGTAGACCCGCCGCTGGATGCACCCCATCTCAAGGTTTGGGTCGACCGACGTATCGATCCGCTTCAGCATCCCCCGCTGTTCCAGGTCGGCCACGCACTCCTGAAGGTTCCGGTATCCCATCTCTCACCCCTGCCATCCGCTCGTGATGTCCGGCACCCCTCCCCCTCCGCCCCGCGGGGAAGGTACCCTCTGAGGGTTATAGGTAATGGGGGGCGCCACTGTCAAACGATATTATTCCACCGTGCCCCGCCACCCCGTTTGGCTTGACAGAGCCGCAGGGTGACGGTACAACCGAGGCAACGCTGCCGACCGTCCCCCTGGAGCAGGGGTGAGCCGACGAGGCGCACGCAGGTGGCGGCAGCCCAGGAGGTGCTTGTGCCCGAACTCCCCGAGGTGGAACTGACGAAACGAAGGCTGGAGCAGGAACTGGCGGGCAGACGGGTCGCGGAGGTGGTGACCCGCGCCCCGAAGCTCCGCCTCCCGATCCCCGGAGAACTGGCAACGATCCTCCCCGGGCGGATAATCCGCGGTGTGGCGAGGCGGGGCAAGTACCTGCTCTTCGACTGCGAAACGGGGTGGCTGATCGTTCACCTGGGGATGACCGGCTTTCTCAGATTCCTGTCCCCACCCTCCCCTCCGGGCAAACACGACCATCTCGACCTCGTGTTCGACGATGGCTCGGTGCTCCGCTTCCACGACCCCCGGAAATTCGGCATCGTGGCCTGGACCCCCGACGACCCCCTGGCCCATCCGCTCCTGGCCGGCATCGGTCCCGAACCGCTGACCGCCGCCTTCGACGGCGACTATCTCTTCCACGTGAGCAGGTCGCGCCGGGTCGCGGTGAAACAGCTCCTCATGGATTCGGCCACCGTTGCCGGGGTCGGCAACATCTACGCCAACGAGGCGCTGTTCCGCGCCGCCATCCGTCCCGACCGCCCCGCAGCCACCCTCACCCTGCATGAGTGCGGCCGCCTGGCCCACACCGTCCGCGCCGTCCTGGAGGACTCCCTACGGCAGGGGAGCACCTACCGGGTGGCGGAGGATTCGGTCGCCTACCACCCCCTGGAGTTCGCCGTGTACGGACGGGGGAAAGGGGACTGTACCCGCTGCGGCGGGACACTGGAAGAAATCCGCCTGGGAAACCGGAGCACGGTCTTCTGCCCCCGCTGCCAGGAGTGAGTGAGGGGAGAGAGCACCTATGGCCAACCGGGAGATCATCAGAACCGACACCGTTTCCGTGCGGATCATGGAACTGGCCGGAGGCGCCGCCACGGAGTGGCACCTCCACACGGAAGTGACCGACTTCTTCGTCGGCCTGAGCGGTACCGTCGTCGTGGAGACCCGGCAGCCGGAGACCTCCGTCACCCTCCTCCCCGGGGAGCGGACCGAGGTCCCGGTGGGACGGATGCACCGGGTGATGAACCTCACCCCCGGAATGGCCGAGTACCTGCTGGTGCAGGGGGTGGGGCATTACGATTTTCGCAGGGTGCCAGATGCCGGCAATGACACCGAGACAATGAAACCGGAGCGATGACCGATGGAAGACGTGATCAAGATAATGCTCTCGTCGGGCAAGGCAGGACTTGACCTGGCCCTCTACGTGCTCCTGCCGGTACTGGTGATCATGATGGCAATCATGAAGGTGCTGGAGGCCCGGGGGGTCCTCGCCCTGGTAGCCCGCCTCCTCCGGCCGGTCCTCAGGCTCTTCGGCATCCCCGGCGCCGGCGCCTTTGCCATCGTACAGATGCTGCTGGTCAGCTTCGCCGCACCCCTGGCCACCCTGGCCATCATGGAGAGGGACGGCACCTCCCGGCGCCAGATCGCCGCCACCCTGGCCATGATCCTCACCCTCTCCCAGGCCAACGTGGTCTTCCCCATGGTGGCCGTGGGGCTGGACCTGGGGGCCATCATGCTGACCTCCGTGGTCGGCGGCCTGGCGGCGGCCGCCCTCACCTTCTACGTCTTCGCCCGCTCCGCCGACGACACCCACCCCCCCGAGTCGGGTGAGGTCCCGACCGCGGCGGACGGCAAACGGTCCACCATCCTCAACCTCATGATCACCGGCGGCCAGGAGGCGATCCAGGTCATCATCGGCACGATCCCGATCCTCATCCTGGCGATCTTCCTGGTGAACATCCTCAAGGCCACCGGCGCCATCGCCCTGCTGGAAACCCTCATCACCCCCCTCTTTCGCCTCATCGGCTTCCCCTCCGCCGCCGTCCTCCCCCTGGCCACCAAGTACCTGGCCGGCGGCACCGCCATGATGGGGGTCACCCTCAACCTCCTGAAGGAGGGGGCCGTCACGGTCCAGGAGCTCAACCGGATGGCCGGCTTCATCACCAACCCCTGCGACATCGTGGGCGTCGCCGTCCTGGTCTCCGCCGGCAACCGCTGCGCCTCCGTCATCAGGCCGGCCCTTGCCGGCGTGGTGGCCGGCATCCTGATCCGCGGCGTGCTGCACCTGATGATGTTCTGAACACCTATCGAAACTTCCCTTTACAGAAAAAGCGGGACACCAAGTTACTGGGTGTCCCGCTTTTTTTGACAATTTGCGAGCGAGATTTTTTGTGTCAGATCAAGGCAGCCGAGGATTTCGGAGGCGTAGCCACCCTCACCCTATCCCTCTCCCGGAGGGAGAGGGCAATGAGTAATCTCCTCCCCTGGGGGAGAGATAGAGAGGGGGATTGCTACGCCGCACAACCAGCCACGAAGACTTACGCCGCCAAGGCGAAAAAGCCGCGCTCCTCCTACCGCATCATCTCGAAGTGGCGGTCGTCGCACGTCTCATCCACGATCTCGATGAACTTGTTGCAGATCTCCGTCACCATGTTGATCACCCCCTGGTAGCCGATGATCGGGTAGCGGTGCCTGTTGACCCGGTCGAAGACCGGGAAGCCGTAGCGGAACAGGGGGATATTGGCATCCCTGGCGATGAACTTGCCATGGGTGTCGCCGATGATGGCATCCACCGGATCGGTCATGAGGAGGCTGCGCAGGTGCCACAGGTCCTTGCCCATGTAGATCTTCCCCTTGGCGCCGTAGGGGGAGGAGTCGAGGAGCGCCTGGATCTCCTTCTCCACCTTCTTGCTCCCCTTGCTGCAGAGGATATGGTAGGGGACCGCCCCCATCTCCAGGAGGAAGGAGACGTAGCCGATGAGCTGGTCGGGATCGCCGTAGAGGGCGAATTTCTTCCCGTGGATGTACTGGTGGGAATCGGTCATGGCGTCCACCGCCCTCCCCCGCTCCTCCTTGATGGAGTCGGGGACCGGCTTGCCCGTGAGCTCGGCGATCTTCTTGATGAACTCGTCGGTCTTGGCGATCCCCAGGGGCATGGGGATGGCCACGTGCCGGCCGGCGTAATTATCCTTGAGCCAGGCAAAGGTCTTGGCGGCCGAGAAGGGGCCGATGCTGAGGGTCGCCTTGCCGTTGACGGAGTCACCGGCGTCCGCCAGGGGGGTGCCGCCGGGGTAGGTCCGGTAGGTGCCGTCGCAGGGGGAATCGAACACGTCGGAGATGTCTCCCAGGATGGTCAGGGGTGCGCCGAACTCGGCAAAGATCCGCTTGTACTCACGGAAGTTGCCGGTGTTGGCGTCGAAGCCGGGGATCAGGTTGATCTTGCCGGTGCAGCGCCCCTCCATCTTTTTCCCCTCCGTGAGGGTCTGGAGGATGGATAGCAGCATGGCGTCGTAGCCGTGCACGTGGGAGCCGTTGAAGCTCGGGGTGTTGGCGTAGGGGACCGGCATCCCTTCCGGCACGATCCCCTTGTTCCGGGCATTCTTGATGAAGGCGGTCAAATCGTCGCCGATGATCTCCGGCATGCAGGAGGTGAAGACCGGGATCATCTTCGGCTTGTAGAGGGCGATGGCGTTCTCCAGCCCCTCGTGGAGGTTGTTCTGGCCGCCGAACACCGCGCCGTCCTCGGTCATGGCATCGGAGACCGCCGGCGCCGGCTCGCGGAAGTGGCGGTTCAGGGTGGAGCGGTAGTAGGAGGCGCACCCCTGGGAGCCGTGGACAAAGGGGAGCGACCCCTCGAAGGCGTGGGCCACCAGCTCGGCCCCAAGGGGCTGGCAGGCATGGGGGGGCATGACCACCAGCGCCTCCCGCTTGAAGTTGAGATCCTTGTACTCTTCCGTATTGATCCAGGCCGCCACCCGCTCGATCTCTGCGGCGGGAGTTTCGGTGACCGGTTTGACTGCAAGGCCTAAGTTGTTAGCCATGATAGTTCTCCTTTGTCAGTTGGGACTCATCTGTCCACAATCTGTTTTATTACCTACCGGCCTCGGATTTTGAGGTCAGATCGGCGGCTTCCGAGGAAGAGCGCGGAGGCGTAGCAGCGCTACGCCGCACAAGCGATGACGAAGGAAACGCCGAGCTGGCCCAAAAGCCGGAGCCGTCTAAAAGGGTGACTTCACCAGGTTCCAGGTCGGGCTATTGATCGCCATGTCGATATCCCTGGCGAAGATCGGGAACCCCTTGTACCCGTGATACGGCCCCGAGTAGTCCCAGCTATGCATCTGGCGGAACGGCAGCCCCATCTTCTGGAACATGTACTTCTCCTTGATGCCGGAGGCGACCAGGTCGGGCTTCATGGTATGGGCGAAGTGCTCAAGCTCGATCTCGGACGCATCATCAAATACCACCGTGGCGTCGGGCATCTCCGGTGTCGTCCGGTCGTAGTCGTCGGAGTGGGCGAACTCGTAGCCGGAACCGACGCAGACCATCCCCAGGTCCTCGTAGGCGCCGATGGTGTGACGGGGACGGAGCCCCCCGACGTAGATCATGACCTTCTTCCCGTCGAGGCGGGGCTTGACTTCGTCGATGATCGCCTGGCAGACCGGATCGTACTTGGCGATGACCGCCTCCACCTTCTCCTTGATGCTGTCGTCGAACAGCTCGGCCAGTTTCCGCAGGCTCTCCTTTATTTTCGTCGGGCCGAAGAAGTTGAGCTCGATCCAGGGGATACCGTACTTCTCTTCCATGACCTTGCACATGTAGTTCATGGAGCGGTAGCAGTGGATGACGTTCAGCCTTACCTGGTGGGTTGCGGCGATCTTCTCCATCTCGCCGTCGCCGGTCCAGACCGCCTTGACGTTGAAGCCGCACTCCTCCAGGAGGGGTTTCGTCGACCAAGCGTCGCCGCCGATGTTGTACTCGCCGATGAGGGCGATGTCGTAGGGGCCGATCGGCTCGCTGAACTCACGGGTCTCGATGATGTAGTCACGGATGGTGTCGTTACTGATGTGGTGGCCCAGGGACTGGGAGACCCCGCGGAACCCCTCGCAGTTGCAGGGGATGATCGGGATGTCCAGCTCCTTGGCGGTGGCCTTGGCTACGGCGTTGATGTCGTCGCCGATGAGCCCCACCGGGCACTCGGAGAGGACCGAGATCCCCTTGGCCAGGGGGAAGAGCTCCTTGGCCTCGGAGAGGAGGGTCTTCAGCTTCTTGTCGCCGCCGTAGACGATGTCCTTCTCCTGGAAGTCGGAGGTGAACTGCATGCCGAACTGGTCGACCCCCAGCTGGCCGGTCATCAGGTTGCGCCGGGTGCCCCAGGAGTACCAGCCACAGCCGACCGGGCCGTGGGAGACGTGGACCATGTCCCGGATCGGGCCCCAGACGACCCCCTTGGCGCCGGCGTAGGCGCACCCCCGGGCAGACATGACGCCGGGGACGGTCTTCTTGTTGGACTTGACGCAGGCCTTGCCCGACGCCTGGTCGTTGGGGGCCAGGTGGGGTGCCCGCTTCTTTTTCCCCTTCTCGGGGTACATATCCAGGACCTCGTCGATGGCGGCCTGGGTCGATTCCTTGGTAATACCTTCTACAGTAGTTATTGACATATCTGTCTCCGTTTTGCGGCTCCGCCAAAAGTCCATCCGCGGCGTTGCCCTCCGGGCCGTGAGGCTCAACGTAGCGCTGCTACGCCTCGCCCCCCGGTCCTCGTGCGCCTTGCGCCTGGAGCTTTTTGCGAACCCGTCAGGTCGTTTTTAAAACCAACTGGCGAACGATTTTGATGCCAGGTCGGTGTCGACCGAGGAGCGCCGCGGAGGCGTAGCAGCGCTACGCCGCACAAGGACGCCCCGCAGGACGGCGCCGAGATGGCGCAAAAGCGTTCGTCACTAACTGGCAGCCTCTGCGACGCCGACGACCGACTCGTCATCCGCTTCCATGATGCCGAACTCCATCAGCAAATCCTCCAGCTCCTCCATCTCCAGCGGCGTGGGAACCACCAGCATCTTGTTCTCGGAGATCTTGCGGGCCAGTTCCCGGTACTCGTTGGCCTGCTTGTGGTCCGGGGAGTACTCGATGACCGTCATGCGGCGCAGCTCGGCCCGCTGCACCTGGTTGTCCCGGGGGACGAAGTGGATCATCTGGGTCCCCAGCTTGGCGGCCAGCGCCTCGATCAGCTCGTCTTCGCGGTCGGTGTTGCGGGAGTTGCAGATCAGCCCTCCGAGGCGGACCTTGCCGGAGGAGGCGTACTTGAGGATACCCTTGGCGATGTTGTTGGCGGCGTACATGGCCATCATCTCGCCGGAGCAGACGATGTAGATCTCCTCCGCCTTGTTCTCCCGGATCGGCATGGCGAACCCGCCGCAGACGACATCGCCGAGGACGTCGTAGAAGACGAAATCCAGGTCAGGGGTATAGGCACCGTTCTCTTCCAGGAAGTTGATGGCCGTGATGACGCCACGGCCGGCGCAGCCGACACCCGGCTCGGGACCGCCGGACTCCACGCACTTGACATCGCCGAAACCGACCTTCATAACGTCATCGAGCTCCAGGTCCTCGACCGTCCCGAGTTCACGGACCATGTCCATGACCGTTGCCTGGGCCTTGGCGTGGAGGATGAGGCGGGTGGAGTCGGCCTTGGGGTCGCAGCCGACGATCATGACCTTCTTGCCGATGGAAGCCAGACCGGCCACCGTGTTCTGGGTGGTGGTGGACTTGCCGATGCCGCCCTTGCCGTAAATCGCTATCTGTCTCATGGTACTCTCCTTTCGCGGCCACTCATCCGTGGACCGCCGCTGATTTTCCGGGGCAACAAAAAAGGCGCCCCATTCGTGATGAAATGGTGGCGCCTTTGCCGGTGGATTGCCTGGACACGTCCGCGTGTCCGTCTGATTGTCTCGTCCTGCCGTCCGTCTGACACCTTTAAAGCATCTATCGTGCCAACCAGTAACAACTTGATTTCACGTAACTTTAAACCTCCCGACCGCTCTCACGCTGCCCTCAAGGGAAGCAGCAGCCGCTTTATTGTTCAGCACATCTCCCGGTCAGGCCGCGGTGGAGAGCCGATCCGTGAGGAAGTAGAGCCTGGTCAGTTCGCCGTCGCTTAAGGGGCGCTTGTTCCGCTGGGCAATGGCCCGCACCTGGACCAGCAGTTGCTCCGCCCGGGGACGGCTGACCGGGAGCCCCATGCTCAGGTAGCGCTCCATCAGCCCGTGGGCGCCGGAATGTTTCCCCACCACCAGGTGACGGGTCAGCCCCACCTCCGCCGGGTCGAACCCCTCGTAATTGGCCGGGTCCTTGAGCACGCCGTCGGCGTGGAGCCCCGACTCGTGGGAAAAGACCTTCTCCCCCACCACCGCCTTCCACTCCGGTACCGGCCGTCCGGCTGCCTTGCCGACCAGGCGGGATATCTCCCGGAAGCGGTGGGTGTCGATGCCGGTATCGATGCCGCAGGCGAGTTTCAGCCCCATGACCACCTCCTCCAGGGGAGCGTTGCCCGCCCGCTCCCCCAGCCCGTTGACCGTGGTGTTCACGAAACGGGCGCCGGCCCGCACCCCCGCGAGGGCATTGGCCGTGGCCATCCCCAGGTCGTTGTGGGTGTGCACCTCGACCTCCAGCTCCGGCACCCCCTGGCGGAGGGCGGCAACCCTATCGTACAGGGTAAAGGGGTCGAGGATCCCCAAGGTATCGCAGAAACGGAACCGGTCCCCCCCCTCGTCCCGGGCGATGGCCATCAACTCCAGGAGGAACCCGGTGTCCGCCCGACTGGAGTCCTCCCCACCCACGGAGACATAGAGGCCGTGCCGCTTGGCAAAGGCAAGGGCCGCCTTCAGCTGCGCCTTCACCCACCCCCGGCTCTTCCCCAGCTTGCGCTCGATCATGATGTCGGAGACGGAAAGGGAGATATCAACCGCCCCGACGCCGCAGTCGATGCTGGCCCGGATATCCGCCGGAACCGCCCGGTTCCAGGTGATGAGGCGGGCATTCAGCCCCAGCTCGACCAGGGAACGGATGGAATCCTGCTCCTCCGCCCCCATGGCGGGAATGCCGCACTCCAGCTCATGGACCCCCATGGCGTCCAGCATCCGGGCAATGGCCAGCTTCTCCCCCCGGCTGAAGACCACCCCGGCCGTCTGCTCCCCGTCACGCAGGGTGGTGTCGTCGATAATCACCCGTTCCCGATTCGTCGCTGTCATCTTCGCCCCCTTTGCACAACAACGCCCCGAAGGGATCTCCCCCCCCGGGGCGCCGTTGCCGCAGAGTTCTGTTCTCGTATGGTCACACGTCTAGCACAAGGCGTGCCACAAGGTAACCTGTCGATATCACACGACCACACAGACGAAACGCCCCCCGGCCAAGGGTCCTGCCACAAAACCCTGCCTGTTTATGTCACTTCCCGCGGGGTTCGTGCACAATGCTTGACCAGCAGAGGGGCTTCCCGTTCAGCCCTTCTCCTGCCGACAATATAAGGTTTATTTTATCCTACCCCTTGGTGTATGATTAAAACCTGCTTTCAACCATGCGAATTCCCGGGATATCATGCACGGACTTCTCCCCTTTCTCCTCATACTCGTCTCACTCCTCCTCACTGCGCCGGCAGGGGCAGCGGTGCTCACCGCCGACACCGTCTGGCAGGACGAGGTGACCCTGAGCGAAGACGTGCTGGTGCCGACCGGGGTCACCCTGACGCTCCGCCCCGGCACCATCGTGAAGGTAGCTGCGGCGGAGAGCACCAAGACCGACCCCGAGTTCATCTCCCCCCTGACGGAGATCTCGGTCCGCGGCCGGCTCAAAATCGAAGGGACCCACGAAAACCCGGTAAGACTTCTCTCCCAGGACGGCAAGACGGGTGGGGAGTGGGCCGGCGTGCTCCTTGATGGCGGCGAGGCGATGATCGACAACTGCATCATCAGCGGCGCCGAATCCGCCATCTATGCCCTCGATGCCGTCCTGCGCCTGGACGGCTCGACCCTGAGCGGCAACCGTTACGCCCTGACCCTCATCGGCGGCACGACCAGGGCATCCCTGAGCAGGACCAGCATCACGGGCAACGATTACGGCATGGTGACCATCGACAGCAACGACCCTGCGATGGCCGAGACCGTGATCAAGACCAACAGGAAAAAGGACCTGTGGCGGGAGACCCTGGTGAAAGGTGCCGAATCGACGCCCCCTCCTCCGCCCGAGACTGCCGCCCCGGTCGCCCGGAGCTACAAGAACGAGGCGCTTGTGGGCGATACCCTCTGGAGCGGTCGCATCCGTGTCGAGGGGAACCTGCGCATCCCCGAGGGGAGCAGACTGATCATCGCCCCCGGGACCGTGGTCGAATTCACCCGTACCGACAGCAACAACGACCGGATCGGCGAGAACGGCCTGCTGGTCCAGGGGGTCATCCTGGCCAAGGGGACGAAGCAGTCGCCCATACTCTTCCGCTCGGGGGAGAAGAACCGCCAGCCGGGTGACTGGGACTCCATCAACATCATGAACAGCGACCGGGCGGAGAACCTGGTCGAAAACTGCATCATCGAGGATGCCTACCGGGGCCTCCACTTCCACTACTCGACCGTGCTCGTCAGCGGCTCCACCTTCCGCAACAACTACCGCGCCATCCAGTTCCAGGAATCCACGGTGGAGATCCGGGACTCGCTGTTCATCACCAACAGGAGCGGCGTCCAGGGGCGGGACTCGTACATCGCCTTCACCGGCAACCGGCTCCTGGGGAACCACCAGGGGGTCAATTTCTTCCGCTGCAACCTGACCTTCACCGACAACCGTGCCTCCGGCAGCAGGAGGGAAGCCGTTCGCATCCGCGAGGGGAACGCCACGGCCAGCGGGAACATGCTCTACGCCAACCGGTTCGGCATGATGATCGCGGACGCCTACTACGGCAGGATCAGCGGCAACGTCGTCGCCAACAGCGGTGAAAACGGTCTGGCCATGCGCAACGTGGACAACCTTGAGGTAAGCGGCAACTATCTCGGCAGAAACGGTGCCAACGGGCTGAATCTCCAGGATGCGCGCGCCATTGTCCGGGGGAACCTGATCACCGCCAACGGTGAGCGGGGTATCGGCGTGGTCTCCTTCAGCGGCGCCATCAGCGGCAACAACATCAGCACCAACGGCCTCTATGCCATCGACCACGAGGGAGCGGAGGATATCGAGGCGGGTGACAACTGGTGGGGGGGGGACACCCCTGCCGACGTCGTTTTCGACAAACACCGCGACCCCGCCCGGGGGACGGTACGTACGGAAACGCCGGCAGGAAAACCGTTCCCCTTTGCCTGGCCCCTCCAGTCCCTCGACGGAGAGCTCTCCCTGTCCGGGGAAGTCGTGCTCAACGGCCACCCACTGGTCAACCCCGGGTCATCCCTCACGATCGTTCCGGGGACCACCCTCCGCTTTACCCCCGGCAGCGGGATGATCGTGCGGGGGAAACTGAACGCGGAGGGGACGGCTGCCAGGCCGATCCGCTTCACCTCCCTGGGGGAGCGGAAACCGGAGGCGTGGGACGAGATCATCCTGGAACAGGCAACGGACAGCACCATCACCCATGCGATCATCGAGTACGCCACCTGGGGGGTCCACGGCCATTTCACCAATCTCCTCCTGGACCATATCCTGGCCCGGGACAACGGCGGCGGCATGCGTTTCCGCAGCGGACCGGTCACGGTCAGGCAGTCGGTCTTCCGGAACAACGGCATCGGCATCAGGGCGTACATGGGGAATGCCCTCATCGAGGAGAATGTCATCACCGGCAACGAGGTGGGGCTGTTCGTCCGGGAGCGGGGGGGCGGGCTCCTGGTGCGGAACAACAACTTCAGTAACAACAGCGACTACAACATCCGCTCCGGCGATTTCAATACCGAAGACATCAGGGCCGCCGATAACTGGTGGGGGACCGATGAGCCGCTGAAAACGGTCTATGATGGGAGACAGGAAGAGGGTATCGGCAAGGTGCTGCTGGAGCCGTTCCGCTCGGCCCCCCTCCCCCTGGAACAGGCTGGTGTCCCATGAAAAAAGCCCTTGCCCCACTCCTGCTCTCTGCCCTTGCCGCCCTGTCCGGACCTGTCCATGCCACGGCAGGCGACACCTTCACCCTGCGGGGGAACATCGCTTCCCTCGACGGCAAACCGGTGGCCGACGCGGAAGTTTATCTCTACGCGTCGAAAAACACCCGCCGTCCGGCAGACTTCATCTCCCCCAGGAGCGACCTCACCGGTGCCTACCGCATGGTTCTGCCGGCCGGCACCTACTGGGCGGTGGCCAGGGTCAAAAGGGGGGAGCGGTTCGGACCGCTCATGCCGGGAGACCGGCACTCGGGCGAGCCGGTCAGGATTGCCCCTGAAGGCGACACCGAGCTGGCCCAGGACTTCGTCGTGGCCGACATGCAGGAACTCGCCCAGAAAAGGGAGAAGAGCCGGGAAGAGCTGCTGGAGCTGAACGGGACCCTGACCGATAGGGAGGGGAAACGGGTAGCCGGAGCATACGTCTACGCCCGCACCGGCATGGTGACGGCCACACTCCCCGAGTACATCTCGGCCTGGACGGACGAGTCGGGCAGGTATCGCCTGAAGCTGCCGCCGGGTCACTATTACCTGGGGAGTGCCACGACCTTCCCCACCCCCGGCGGAACCGCCCCCATCAGGGAAGTAGAGCTCTCAGCCGGGAATTTACCGGTTGCAATTGATTTGCAAATGCCGGTAGAATAGGAATTTGAATCGCTCTCCAACAACAGGAGGTTTCAGCATGTCACGACTCTTCTGGGCACTGCTTCTGGTAGTTTGTGCCATCGGTGTTTCCCCGCTCAACGCCTGTGTGGGGAAAACCCTGCATATCGGCATCATCGACACGCCGAACGAGCAGCTCCTGGCGGAACTGACCTCCCAGCTGATCACGGCCCGCACCGGCACAACCGTCAAGATCGAAAAGTTCAAGGGACAGAAGGAACTGTACAATTCGGTGAAAAAAGGGGAAGTCGCCATGGTCATCGAAAGCACCGACCGTGCCATGGACATGATCGGCAAGCCCCGAGGAACCACCGGCAAGGCCGCCCTGGAAACGGCCAAAAGCGAATACCGCAGGAGTCTCAACATGATCTGGCTTGAACCGTACGGCCAGGTGCAGGGGAACTCCCAACAGCTGCTCGCCCCGGTCATCTCCAGTGAAATCCTCAGCAGCCTGCCGGCCCTGCCGAAACTGCTGCAGAAACTCTCCGGCATCACGGCCGACTCCGCCTATGGCAGGATGCTGAAGGCAAAGGGTGACGACGGCGGCAAGAAAGTCGCCAGGGAGTTCCTCAAAGCCAAGAAGCTGATCTAGAAGAGGCGGTAACTCCACCTGATGCAACCGGCCGGAAAGAAAGCCATACAGTGGTTGTCCTCAACCGAGCTCTCCCTGATCCTCTTCGGGTTACTGGCAGCAGCTGCCCTTCCCGGCACCCTGCTGAAAGAGCAGCGGGGCTACTACCACCACCCCCTCTTCACCCTGCTGCTGGTCCTGTTCGGCCTCCACCTCACGTTATGCACGATCAGGCGGTGGCGCAACCTGGCGGCAACGACCCTGGTCGTCCATGCCGGCGTCCTGATCGTCCTCGCCGGCGGCGTTCTGACCGCCACCGGCTATGTTGCCACCATCAACATTTACGAGGGGGAATCATCGAGCAACGTCTACCGGTGGGACCTTCAGAAGGATGTACCGTTCGGCAAGGAGATCCGGGTAGCACGGATACATACGGAGTTTCATCCGACCCCCCTGCAGATCGGCGTCATGAAGGGGGATGAAAAGTACTCCCTGAAGACCCTGAGCACCGGCGAAAGCTTCCGGCTTGACAACTACACGGTCAGGGCGGACCGGTTCGATCCCTGGAAAGAGACCGTTTCCCTCACCGTCACCCAGGGGAGCACCCCCCTGGGGACAGCCGACACGTCCGGCGCAACGACGCTGCCGAGCGGCTTCCCCTTCAGCTTCAAACTGGTTGCCTTCAAGGATGCCGTCATCAAGAGGTTCTGGGTCGACCTGGAACTGCTGGAAAACGGCCGCAGAGTGATGGCGGGAACGACCGAGGTCAACAGGCCGCTCAACTGGAACGGCCTGGATTTTTTCAACACCCAGATCAGTCTCGACGACGAGAAACGCCCCTATGCCGGTCTGCAGATTGTCCGCGACCCGGGGAAATACGTGGTGTACGCCGGCATGACCATCCTCTCCCTGGGGGCGGTGGCCGCCTGGTACCGCCGTTTTTTCAGGAAATAGCTCCACACAGCACCAGCCCGACCGGCTGAACCACAAGGAATCGTTATCGTGGCAACGACATCGACAGCAGCAGAAACCACCTCCACGGAGACCTGTCAGGTACACGGCCACCACGAGAAAAAAGCCAACTACGCCCTGTTCAGCATGATCGCCCTCTCCCTCTCCCTCATCGTCTGGCACGTCTGGGCCTTCGGGCCGACCAGCCACGGCGGGGAAGGGGTCAAGACGGGCCCGCTCCCGGTGCAGGTCGGGATGGAAATCTGGGACCTCCTGACGGACAAGCACGGCATCCTGGCCGAACTGTGGGACGTCTTCCCCTATTTCATCGTCGGCGTGCTCCTGGGCGGGTACATCCGCACCTACAAGATCGCCGTCAAACTGCAGGCGACCCTGCGCCGTTACGGCGTCATGAGCGTCCTCCTCGCCTCCTTCATCGGCATCATCACCCCCCTGTGTGCCTGCGGCACCCTGACCACCGCCATCAGCCTCCTCTTTGCCGGCATCCCCCTGGCCCCGGTCATGTCCCTGCTGGTGACCTCCCCTCTCATGAGCCCCTCGACCTACCTCCTCACCCTCAACGACCTGGGGCCGGAGTGGACCGTCATCAGGACCCTGGCGGCCCTGTTCATGGGGATCTTCGCCGGCCTGGTGACCCATTTTCTCAAGCGGTACGGTTTCGAGACGAAAAAGGTTTTCATCGACGGGGCCATCGTCAGGGGGGATTTCCACGACGAGGACTACCCGGACGAACGGCTGCGGTGCGGTTGCAAGCAGAAGTTCGGCAACCGCGTAGCCCTGCGGACGAGCAACAACTTCATCATCTTTCTCGCCAAGTCGGCGGAGATGCTCTGGCCGGTCGGCAAATACATCATCGTCGGTGTGGTCATCGGGGCAGTGGTTGAGCGGTACATGCCGGGCGACTGGATCTACCGTTTCTTCGGCAGGAAGGATGCTCTCAACATCGTCTGGGTGACCCTCGGGTCGGTCCCCATGTTCCTCCACCAGCTCAGCGCCTCCAGCATCATCTACCACATCAAGAGCTCCCTCGGCGGCACCCTCGACAGCGGCGCAGCCCTGGCCTTCATGGTCGGCGGACCGGTTACCGCCATCCCGACCATCGTCATGTTCTGGACCATCTTCAAGCGCAAGGTTTTCGTTCTCTACATGGCCGTCTGCTTCACCGGCACCCTGTTGGTCTCCTACGGCCTGCAGATCCTCTTCTTCGTCCCCGGGGTCGACACGGGGAACGCGATTCTCAAGGGGGTCAGTGCCCTCGCCGGCGGCAACGCCGCCATCATCAGGAAACAGGGGGAAAATGTCCGCATCGTGCTGGATCCCGCGGACAAGCCGCTGGTCGCCACCTACACGAACAACCTGGGTACAGAGGGGGGGGTCGTGTTCGACGCAGGAATGGCACGCTTCCGGACCGACCTCACCGGCAGGCTGAACAACCGCACCTACGTGGAGAATATCGCCAACTGGCTCGAACAGAACAGTAACGCGACGACCAAGGGGAGCATCCTGGTCTACGACCTCTCCACGGGAGACAACCGGCTTCTGGACAAAGCCCCGCTGTCGGCCCTCGGCAGTGCGGACCGGAAGCTTGTCCTGGCCAACAGGAGTACCATGCCGGCACTCTCCCCCGCCCTGCTGGAGAAGCAGAGCCAGGTCTGGCTCTTCTTCCCGCCGGGGGTGACCCTCCGGGAGGAGGAACTGAAAGCGATCACGGCGTTCAACCGGACCGGGGGAGGGCTGCTCGTGGTATCAGGCGGCGAATCGACCGGTGACCGCGACCTGGCGGGGATCAACCGCCTGTCGTCCGGTTTCGGCGTCAACTTCTACGGCCAGGCGGCACAGAAGGAGGAGATACCCGTGGCAGTCGCCGCGCCCCTCTTCTACCGGGCGTCGGAACTGCTCGGCAAGCTTCTCAAGCTGACCCACAAGGCATAACCCCTGCGCCGGGGTAACCGGCCGTTTGCATCATAGCTGCTATCACCATACACAGGAGAGAACGCCCATGAAAACAACGATCCTCGACCTCGCCCAGCTGAAAAAGTTCAACGACGACAAGCGTTCCATGGAAACGATCTGGTCCGATGACCATGCCCGCATCAGCCTGCTCTGCATGAAGCCCGGCCAGGAAGTCCACACCCACACCCACCATGGCAACCACATCTGGATGGTCGTCGAGGGTGAGGGGCAGTTCACCACCGGAGGAACAACCCAGACCATCACGGTCGGCCAGATCGTCATCGTCCCGGCCTTCGAGGACCACGGCATCAGGAACGGCGCCTCCTCCGACCTGGTCATCGCCTCCCTGAACGTGGCCGGAGACTGAGATGAAGAGGATCGTCAGAAACCCCGACATCCTCTGGCGTGAAGAGGACGACGCCGCGGCAGAGGCCGCCGCCCTCCTCGAGCAGGGGGGAGAAGCAGGGGAGATCGGCACCGCCATCCTCTTTGCCGACGGTACCATGGTGACCCTCAACCTGCTCGGCACGGAGATCTGGAAACGATGCGACGGTCTGACCGAGGAAGAGCTGGTCACCGCGCTCCTGGAGGAATTCGACGTGGAAGCGGACGTTCTGCGCCATGACGTGGCAAATTTCCTGCAAGAACTTGCCGAAAAAAGGTATATCTCCTATGTCTGAGTACATCCTGAAAGCCCCCCTGACCATCAACTGGGCGCTCAACAACAGCTGCAACTTCAGCTGCCGCCACTGCTACAGCCGGGTCGACACCGGCGACGAACTGGACGGGCCGACCCTGAAGGAGTGCCTGACCAGGGCAGCCAGGGCCGGCGTCATGGCGGTCAACTTCGGCGGCGGGGAACCCCTGCTCCGTTCCGACATCCTGGAGATCGCCCGTCACGCCGCGGATGCCGGTTTCCGCGTCTCCATGAACAGCAACGGCTACCTCATCGACGGGGCCATGGCCGGCAGGCTGAAGGAAGCGGGCTTCGCCAAGATCGGCATCAGCATCGACAGCCACGTCGCCGATGTCCACGACAGGTTCCGCGGCATGCCGGGGAGCCATGTCCGGGCACTGGCCGCCCTTGACCACCTGAAGGGGGCCGGCATCAAGACCTCCATCTCCACAGTCATCTGCACCTTCAACCACACGACCATCCCTGACCTGGTAAAGATGGCCAGGGAACACGGTGCCTCCCAGCTGAATTTCCACAACTTCAAATGCTCGGGCCTGGGGATGGCCAACAAGGACGAGCTGGACCTCTCCCCCGCCCAGTGGAAGGATTTCTACCGGGACGCAATGACGTGGAAGCAGGAGTGCACCGACCTGGACATCTCCCTGGACGACCCGATCATCGCCTCCCTGGGGATGCGGGACGAGACCGCCATGGTCAAGGGGAGCGTCTGCGGCAAGCTCTCCCTGAACATCAAGTCCAACGGGGACATAACCCCCTGCGGCTTCATCCCGGCGGTCATCGGCAACATCGTCAGGGACGACCTGAAAAAGGTCTGGCACGAATCCCAGGTCCTGGACCAGTTGCGCCACAAGACCCCCAAGGGGAAGTGTGCCTCCTGCAGCGACTACGCCGAATGCCTCGGCGGCTGCAGCGCCCGGGCCCTGGCCATGACCGGCGACTTCAACAACCCCGACCCCCACTGCTGGGTGCCATGACCCTCCCCGAGCTGACCACGCCGATCAGGCTCTACTGGGACCTCACCCCTCTCCCGTCCGCACCGCCGGACCACGGTAAGATCTGTGCCGAGATCATCGACCTGAAGATTCTCAGCCTCGACCTGACCGCCACCGGGAGCACCGTGCCGGAGGCCTGCTTTTCGATCCTTGAGCAGTGCCGCACCGCGCGGCTGGCGGTCACCCTGACCCTATCGCCGGAAGCGCTGTCTGAGGAGGTGGGGCAACGTCTCGCCGCCGCGCCGCCAAAAGAGCTCCTCATCCAGGTCACCGGTCCGGACCGGTTCCCCCCTCACCGCTCCCTGCCTCCGGGGGTCGACGGCATCTCCTTCCCGGTCACCGGTGACACCTGGCGCCGGATCCCCGACCTGTTCCGCTTCGCAGCGGACAGCGGCTGCCGCCGCCTCGTCCTCCCCATGCAGCGGCTCTACGCCGGCGAGGAGGCGTTCTACCTCTCCCGTAGGGAGCTGGAGGCCCTGACGGCTGAACTGGCGCCCATTCCCCGGGATCCCGACATGCGGGTCACCGTCCACGACCCCTTCCTCTGGCGGGGGATTTTCCCCCATACACCCTTCCCCGAAGGGCGCTGCCAGGCGGCCAACACCATGCTCGCCATCGACCCCAAGGGTGTCGTCTACCCCTGCCCGACCATGCCGGTCCCTCTGGGGGACCTCGCCTCCGGCACCCTTCGCGACATCGCCAGGGGGGAGGCGAAAAAGGAGCTGCGGAAGAAACTGCTGCGTCTCCCGGCGGCGTGCGTCGGCTGCGTCGATGCCGGATCCTGCACGGGGGGGTGCCGCGGAAGGGGCGAGCAGCTCGGTGGTTCGTGGGAGGGGATCGACCCGGCATGCCGGTGACATCCTGCCGCGACCGCTCCCCTCTCCGTCGGGCTCATACCCATGCCCCCACCGAGGCTCCATGACCGTTACCCCCCACCAGACATCCATCCTCCCCTGGCAGCCCGGCACGACACCCCTGATGCTGGCACCGATGCAGGGGCTGACCAATCGTGCCCTGCGGGCCCACTTCATCCAGGAGGTCCGACCTGACGTCGTCTTTACGGAGTTCATGCGGGTCAACGCCGCCGCAGAGGTAAAAAGGCTGTCAGCAGCCGATCTGCGGGAGATCGCGGCGGCCGAAGGGGATGTCCCTCTGGTGGTCCAGCTGGTGGGTCACGGCCGGGAAGCGCTGGTTTCGGCCGCCAGGGCCGCCCAGGAGGCGGGGGCGGTGCACATCAATCTCAACATGGGGTGTCCGTACGGGCGCATGACCAGCGGACTCACCGGCGGCGGCATGCTCCGGCGGCCCGCTGACCTGGCGGAGGTCATCCCCCCCCTGCGGGATGCGGTCAGTGGCTCCTTTTCCGTCAAGGTGCGGGCAGGCTATGACGATCCCGAGCAGATCCTCTCCCTCCTCCCCCTGTTCGAATCGGCCGGGGTCGACTTTATCATCCTCCACCCCCGCACCGTGGTCCAGGAGTATGACGGGAGCGCCGACCACGGTGTGACTGCCGGGACCGTCCGGGCGACCCGCCTGCCGGTCATCGCCAACGGCGATATCAGGAGTGCTGCCGACGGCGAGCGGGTACTGGCGGATACCGGGGCGGCCGGGTTGATG